>Ga0335070_10007937_pt1 | contig 12450 bp, 13 predicted proteins | sample Lox_Sample_13_FD_206722 | JGI IMG/M metagenome (GOLD analysis project Ga0335070, IMG submission 206722) | Soil microbial communities from Loxahatchee National Wildlife Refuge, Florida, United States - Lox_Sample_1.3 | ecosystem: Environmental > Terrestrial > Soil > Wetlands | place: USA...
GCTTCGGGTGGAGGGGTATCTTCTTGGCCATAATGGGCGGCGGCTGGCGCCAGGTAATCAAACCCATATAGCCCGTGCAGCCGCTTCGACCAGAGACGCGTTGCCACATCCGCTGCCTGCGGCAATCGTCCTGGTCGCAGATTTTGATGGATGACGATGGGCGCACGTTTTGCGGATGCACTCACCAGACTTTCGGGCTCTGCCCGAGCTTGACAGTTAGTTGCGATACCTGATCGGGAGGGGCGCTGATGGGAAGTCGAATCAGGCGCCGGACCGTCGCGCCCCGCATTGTGCGGCGGCGTCCAGACCGGTATGCCGCTTGCCATCAACATGGCGGCAGATACCAAATAAAGGGGGCGGAAATGGGCGCACGTCAATTGATGTTCATCGCGCAATGCGCCACCGTCTGGGCAAGCCTCGCAGGCTTGCCGGCGCACGCAGCGGGAACCTTCGATGGGAGTTGGAGCGTGACGCTCACCTGCCCCAAGGCTCCCGACGGCGCATGGGGCTACATGTATCAGTTCCCCGTTGAAATCCAGGAAAACGTCCTGCACGGCGAACATGGCGTGAGGGATACCGCTGGTTGGCTCACGCTGGACGGCAAGGTCGAACCCGACGGATCGGCCACGCTGATCGCAGAGGGGCTGACGAATGCGCCAGCCTACGCGGTGGGGCATGTGGACAAGCGGACGCCCTATACGTACGAGGTCAGCGCGCAATTCGACGCGACCTCGGGTAGCGGTTCGCGCACGACCGCACGCAAGTGTGATTTCGTATTTGTGAAGCAGTGACACCCGGACCAAGCGATCGGGCACCAGAAAACAAAAAGCCCGCCAGAGAGGGCGGGCTGAATCCATATCAGGAGGAGACATGGAGGAGACGGATCAAGTATAGGGTTTTCACCTAGCGCTTGCAACTGTTTTTTCACGACTTCGCAAAGGGCGTCCGGGCTTCAACTGACGCGTTTCACGGGCTGCATGTTGCCGAATTGCGAGGCGAGAATATGAGCCCCATGCCTAGGCCGCTGGCGCCGCTGGTGTCTCCAGCGCGTCCTGGTCAGTAGCGCTCTGGTCGGGGTGGCGCTTGATGACTATTTGTACGCTACCATCGGCCCATGTCCCGCCCGCCGCTGCCCGCCGCCGAAGCGCCGCCGAACCTCTACGCCATAGCGATGGCGAGCGCGATCGCGCTCCTTGCCTGGGGCGCGCTCGCCGCGCAAGCCGACATCACGATCCATCGCATGGCGTTGCGCGGCTTCGATACCCTCGAAGCAATCGGGCGGCTCGCGGCCTACCTGACCAACCTCACGGTGCTCCTCGTCGCCCTGTGCTTCACCTGCGTCGCGCTGCGCGTGCGCGCGTGGCCGGGCCGCATTCTCAGCGGGCCGGCCGCCGTGAGCGCGGTAACGGTGTATATCGTGTTCGTCGGCATGGCTTACAACGTGCTGCTGCGGCACCTCTGGACGCCGCACGGCTATCGCGCACTGCTCAACGAGAGCCTGCACAGCTTCATCCCGCTGCTCTGCGCGGCGTACTGGTTGCTGTTCGTGCCACGTTTCGAGCTCACGCCGCGCGAACGTCTCGCGTGGTTTGTCTATCCGCTCGGCTATCTCGCCATCACGTTCTGGCGCGGCAGCGTGACGGACTTCTATCCCTACCCGTTCATCGACGTCGACCAGCTCGGTTATGCACACGTGCTCGTCAACAGCGCGCTGCTGCTCGCGGCGTTCGTCGTGTTGATGGCAGTTTTCGCAGCCATCAACGCCCGGCGGCGGCCAGCTGCCCTGCTGTACGACGCGCGCGACGATCAAAACCTTCGACATCCTGAATAACTCGCCAAGCCAGCGCAAGAGCGACTCGCAACATAAACGCAAAGAGAGACACTCCCCGCCCTCATGTCCATCTATATCGCACTCCTGCGTGCCGTGAACGTCGGCGGCACCGGCAAGCTCTCCATGTCCGAACTCCGATCGATGTGCGAAGCGCTCGGCTTCACGCAGGTGCGCACCTATATCGCGAGCGGCAATGTCGTGTTCGAGAGCCGCCTTGCCGAGGCGTCGGTGAAGAAAAAGCTGGAGCAGCGTGTCGATGCCTATGCCGGCAAGCCCGTCGGCGTGCTGGTGCGTTCCGCTGACGAACTCGCCGCGGTGCTGGAAGGCAACCCGTTTCGCAACGCCGCGCCGGATCGCACGGTCGCGATTTTTCTCGATGCTCCCCCGCCCGCCGACGCGCTAGACCGTGTGAGCGGCCAGCAAACGGAAACCATCGCTTCAGGAGTGCGTGAAATCTACGTGCATTACCAGGACGGCATCGGACGCTCGAAGCTCAAGATTCCCGCGGCGAGAGACGGCACGGCGCGCAACATGAATACCGTGGCGAAGCTGCTGGAGATGGCAAGGGAATAGCCGACGCTTGACATGCGCCGCCATCAGCAACACAGTGCAAGGTCCACGTTCAATCGCCCGACAAGCCCATCATGATTACCTGCTATCTCCGTTACGTGATCGATCCATACCGGCTCGAAGAATTCGAAACCTACGCGAAAATGTGGATTCCACTGGTGGAGAAGTTCGGCGGCAAGCACCACGGGTACTTCCTGCCTTCCGAGGGCGCCAACAACGTTGCGCTCGCGCTGTTTTCGTTTCCGAGCCTCGCAGCGTATGAAGCGTACCGTACCGATTCGATGAACGACGCAGCATGCCAGGCGGCGTTTCGCTATGCCGCCGATACGCGTTGCATCGTGAGTTACGAACGGAGCTTTTTCAGGCCGGTTTTGTCGTAACCAACGGCGACTCGCGGAGCCGCGCAACCGCCGCGCCGCGCCGCGCCTCAACCGGTACAATGCCTCGCCTGAACATCAACCGGTGAGATGATCATGCCGATTCGCATTAGCTGCCTTTGCGGCAAGACCAGCGTCGACCTGCACGGGCAGCCCGCAGCGCGGGCAAATTGCCACTGCGCCTCGTGTCGCGACTTCTACGGCACCACCATGCTCTCAGCAACCGCATGGCACGAGGAAGCGGTGCGGATCGCCAACGGCGCTTGCAGCATTTTCCAGCACCCAGCGAAGCAGCTCTCAAAGGCGTTCTGCAGCACGTGCGGCGAGGTCTTGTTCGGGAGCAATCGTCTCGGCATGCGCGTGGTTCCCAACGCCATGACTGCCCGCGCAACGGGTGGATCGCTCGATGCAAAGCTCGCACCGACCATGCATCTGTTTTACCGGCACCGCATCATCGACGTGACGGACGCGCTGCCGAAATACCTCGACGGCCGGGACGGTCCGCAGTACGAAGCATCGTAACCGCCTCGCGACGCGTCACCCCCTGCCGGCCGCCGCTCCGGCCGCGCCAGCCAGAGCACCCTGCCGCTCCTCCCCACCCGCGGCCTCTCCCAAATCTCCCGCATTCGTATCGTGCAGGCGGTCCGGGATGAACAGCACCGTCATGCCGCTCAGGAAGAACACCGCGCCGACCACGAGAAAGCCCATGCCGATCGAAAACTGCGTGGCGATATAGCCGATCACGATAGGCGCCGCACCGGAGCAGAAACGTCCCACGTTATACGAGCCGCCAACGGCCGTGCCGCGAATGCGCGTTTCGAAGCTCTCCGACATGAAGGTGCCGATCGTGCCGAGCGGCACGCCATAGAGAAAACCGAACACGAGCATCAGCCACGAGATGTTCTCGCGCGTATGGAACATCACGATCACGGGCAGGAAGATTGCCGCGCCAATGCAGCCGACGACATACACACCCCGCCGGCTCCAGCGGTCGCCGAGCCAGCCGGCCACGATCTTGCCGATGAAGGCGACCACCCAGGTCGCGGTCATGTAACCGGTCATCGAGCTGAACTTGATGTGCAGCTCGCTTTCGAGGTAGGTCGGCAGCCAGTTGTTCAAGCCATAGAATCCCGAGAGCGCGAACACCGAGGCAAGCGACCAGAGAATGAACAGCCTGCGCGCCTGTACGTCCGCGAAGATCAGCGCATAGCGGTTGTCGTGCCAGCGGCGGCCACTCGGGCGCGCCGCCGCCTCGCTCACGCGCCAGCTCGGCGGCTCCGGCACGAAGAAGTGGATCGCCACGGCGAGGAACACGGGCGCCACCGCCACGTAGAACAGCATGCGCCAGCCGTGGTGCGGCAAGATCCAGTTGCTGAGCGCGATCACCGTGATATAGCCGGCCGAAATGGCGGTCTGCAGCATGCCGAGTATCAGCGAGCGTCGCGCCATCGGCACGTATTCGGCCACCAGCGTGCTCACCAGCACCATGCAGCCAATACCCATCGAGCTGATGAAGCGCACAATCGCGAATTCAAGGAAGCTGTGCGTGAGACCGAGCAGCCCTGCGCCCACCGAGAACAGCATCATCGCCCACACCACCACGCGCACGCGCCCGAGCGAGTCGCTTGCCCAGCCGCCCAGAATGCCGCCGATCGCCATGCCGAGTAGCGTCAGGCTGCCGAGCGCGCCGGCCTCGACGTTGGTCAGCCCGAATTCGGTCTTGATGCGCGTGAGCGTGAGGCCATACATCATGACGTCGGCGCCGTCTACCAGCAGCGCGAGATAGCCAAGCGCGAAGACGAGCAGCCAGCGGTTGGCGTTTCGTGGGGATGTCGTTGTTGTCATGGCCGAAGGTCCTGCGAATAGGGGCTTTAACGTGAAGCTGAAGACAGGCCGCGCGCAACGAGCGCTGGCACGAGGAACGCACCGAGCAGCAAGCCCGTTTCCTCATCGTGCGGTGTATACCAGCCTTCCTCGTGCGTGAGATTCATCGTGCCGACGCAACGGCCGTCGTACGCAATCGGAATGTTGAGAATCGAGCCCAGACCCATTGCGGTCATCACCGCGTGGTCATCGAAGGCATCTCGCAGACCCTCCGGCGTCGTCGCGCGAAACGGTTCGAGGTCGGCGAGAATGCGCTTCGCCCAGGCCGTGCCGCTTTTCTTCTTGCGCCCGCCTGCCGGGTAGACCTCCGGCATGTTCGTGAAGACGCGCTCCACCTCCTCGCGCTGCGAGTCGTACGCCATGATCGTGAAGAGGCGAAAACCGATGGCCTCGGCGGCGATGGCGCACACTTCGTGGAATATTGCGGCCGGTTGACCGGGCGCGCGAATGACACGCGCAAGCCGCGCGATATCGGCGTTCTGGCGCTGCCGCGCTTGCGGTTCGTTCTCGATGGAAAGTGAGGATTGCATAGGGATTTACGAAATTGGGTAGGCCGGCGCTCAGCCATGCAGGCCGTCGCGAGCGAACGGCTTGTTCGCGTCGAAGCGCTCACTCGAACTGCTCGCCTCGATGTCTTCGAGCGACCGGTTGCGGGTTTCGATGCCAAGGAAGAACACCACGCAGGCGCCCGCGAGCAGCACGCTAGTCGTCATCGCGAACACGCCGAAGAAGCCGAAAGCCGGATACACGAGGCCGACCAGGATGGGTGCGCTCACCGAGCCGATACGGCCGAACGACGAGGAAGACCCGGTGCCGGTCGTGCGCACGGCCGTCGGGAAGACTTCCGGTGTATAGGCGTAGACGCCCGCGAACGCGCCATTCATGAAGAACGAAAGGCACACGCCCGCCACCATGATCTGCACGCCAGTATGCGAGAACGCAAGCGCGATCGCGGCGAGCCCGCCGAGCGTCATGTACGACGCCACGACGCCCTTACGGCCGATGCGTTCATTGAGCCACGCCGCCGAGAAATAGCCGGGAATCTGCGCCCCGTAGATAGCAATCGAATAGCCGAAGCTCTTCGTGAGCGTGAGGCCTTCCTTGACGAGCAGGCTCGGAATCCACGAGAAAAACGAGTAGTAGGCGAACGCCACGGAGAACCACATTAGCCAGCTCACCGCCGTCGTGCCCGCCAGCCGGCGCGAGAACAGCGTCAGCACGTTCTGCAGCGCGCGGCCGCTGCCCTGCGCCGCCGCAGGAATCGGGCCCACCGAGGCGATCGGCGCGAGCGCGACGCCCGCCTTCTCGTAGCGCGCTTCGATCGCGCTCACGATACTGTCGGCCTCGGCGGAACGCCCACGGCTTTCGAGCCAGCGCGGCGATTCCGGTAACGTCCTGCGCCACCAGAGCAGCATCACCACTGGCAGCGAGGTCAGCACCGCAAGGTAGCGCCAGCCGTCCTCGAAATTGCGCACCACGGTATAGCCGAGAATCGATGAACTTAGATATCCGAACGACATGAAGCCGACCAGCGCGCCGCAAAACATGCCCCGGTAGCGCCGCGGCACGAATTCGGCGAGAAATGGCGCGATCACCACCGTTTCCGCGCCCGAGCCGAAACCCGCGACCACGCGCAGCGCGAAAAACGTGGGCCAGTCGTGCGCGCTCGCGCTCGCCATGGAAGCCGCGCAATAGATGGCAAGCGCGCTCATCATGATGCGGCGGCGGCCGATCACGTCGGCCAGCACGCCCGAGAGAAACGCGCCGAAAAAGTAGCCGATATACGTGCTGCTCGCAACGAGTCCCGTCTCGGCGCTCGTCAGATGCCAGAGCTTGCTCACGACCGGCAGCAAAAACGCGAGCGACGACGAGTCGAGCCCGTCGAACATGTAGCCGAGGCCGCCGATCAGCAGCAGTTTGCGATGGAAGCCGGCAAGCGGCAGTCTTTCGAGGCGGGCGGCGACGGCGGACATGTTGGGTGGGTTCCGGTTGAGCGCGGCGCCTGTCTAGCGCCCGATCGCGTAGGCCTGCATCTGGCGAGGCGTGGCCGCGCCTCGCATGAGGCCGTTGCGGATGCCCACCGCGCACACGCGGCCCAGCCCCCAGGGCTCGGCCACGGTGAGGTCGTGGCCGCGCGCGCGCAGCTCGGCGAGCGTGGCCTCGGGAAAGCGCGACTCGGCGGACATCTTGCCAAGCTGCATCGAGCGCGGATAGAACGACCCGGGGAAATGCGCGGTCTGGAACGAAGGCGCGTCCACGGCTGCCTGCAGGTTCATGCCCGCGTGCACGTGCCGCAGGAAGAGCTGCATCGACCACTGATCCTGCTGATCGCCGCCCGGCGTGCCGAACGCCGCATAGGGCTTGCCCTCGCGCGTGACGAGCGTAGGCGAGAGCGTCGTGCGCGGGCGACGGCCCGGCCCGAGCGACGACGGCAGGCCCTCTTCCATCCAGAACATCTGTGCGCGCGTGGTGATGTTGAAGCCAAGACCCGGCACCGCGGGCGACGCCTGCAGCCAGCCGCCCGAAGGCGTGGCCGACACCATGTTGCCCCAGCGGTCGACCACGTCGAGATGAACGGTGTCACCACGCAATTCAGGCAGCGGCGCGAACGTCGGCTCGCCCTGCCCGAAGCCGCCCGGCTGCTGCCGGCCCGCGTTGGCGAGGATGCGCGCCGCGCGCGCTTCGCTGTCGCCGATCGCCCCTGGGCGGAATTCGAACGAAGCGTGGCGCGGATCGACGAGGCGCCGGCGCTCGTCGTTGTAGGCGTCGCTGAGCAGCGTTTGCATCGGCACGTCGGCAAAACGCGGGTCGCCGTAGAACACGTCGCGGTCGGCGAACGCAAGCTTCGACGTTTCGATCACCGTGTGCACGAAGTCCGGCCCGAACGGGTCCATTGCACCCAGATCGAAGCCCTTGAGCAGCGCCAGCTGCTGCAGGAACATCGGCCCCTGGCCCCACGGCCCCGTCTTGTGCACGCGCAGGCCCGCGTACTCGTATGAGAGCGCCTCCTCGTAGGTGGGCTCGCGAGATCGTCCGAGTCGAGCAGGCCGCGATTGCGGCGGCCCGAGGTGTCGAGCACGTCCGTCGAGCGGAAATACCGGTCGATCGCATCGGCCACGAAGCCGCGGTAGAACGCCGTCCGCGCGAGCTCGCACTGCTCGGCGCGATCGCTGCGGGCGCTCGCCTCGCGAAGGAGGCGGCGGTAGGTGGCCGCAATCGCGGGGTTGGCGAACAGCTGGTTAGGCGCAGGCGCCTCCCCGTCGCGCAGCCACTGCTCGGCGGAAGTCGTCCACTCGCTGAGAAAGAAGTCCTTGATGGCGAGAATCGACGCGCACATGCGCGGCAGCACCGGATAACCGTGCTCTGCATAGCCGATCGCATAGCTCAGCACGTCTTCGAGCGGCAGTTGCCCGTAATCGCGCAGCATCATCATCCAGGCGCCGAACGCGCCGGGCACCACGGCCGGCAGCAGCCCGGTGCCGGGCACCACTTCGAGGCCGAGCCCGCGCATGCGCTCGATCGTCATGGTCGCGGGCGTCACCCCCTGGCCGCAGAGCACGCGCACGCGGTCTTCTCGCGCGCTATAGAACACGACCGGCAACTCGCCGCCGGGGCCGTTCAGGTGTGGCTCGACGATCTGCAGCACGAAGCCGGCTGCGGCGGCCGCGTCGAAGGCGTTGCCGCCTTTCTCGAGCACCGCCATGGCGGATGCGCTGGCCAGCCAGTGCGTCGACGCCACCATCCCGAAGGTCCCGATCAGCTCCGGGCGCGTTGTGAACGACATCTGCCACTCCCTCTGCAACAGGCCCGAAGCGAGATCGAACCATTCATGATTGGTACCAAAACTGTGTATCGTCAGCTTACAAAGCGGGATTATTGGCCGCACCCGGTGTTAACCCTTAAATTGGCCGCAGAATTCCCGAATTTCCGCGTATTCGCCGAAACCGCCTTTTGCGCGCGAGTGCCTGGCTGCTAGAATTGAACCAATTCTTATTGGTTCACTCCGCATCATGGAAAGATCCGTGCTCGACGCCCTGCTCGCCTACATTGCGCAACACCAGTTGAAGGACGGCGACGCGCTGCCGCCTGAACGCAAGCTCGCCGAAGACCTGGGCGTGAGCCGCCGGGAGTTGCGCGCAGCGCTTGCCTCGCTGGAGGCTTCCGGGAGAATCTGGCGCGGCGTGGGTCGCGGCACGTATCTGGGCGCGCGGCCGCTCAAATTCGGGCCCACCTTGCGCGGCCTGCGCTCGCGCACGAGCCCCGCCGACATCGCGGAAATGCGCCTCATGTTCGAGCCGGCGCTTGCCGGGCTTGCCGCGACCAAGGCGACGCCCGAGGATCTGAGCGAACTGGGGAAGTGCGCGAGAAGGAACGCGACGGCGAAAAACGATGAGGAGTGGCAACTATGGGACCAGCGCTTTCATCTGCTGATCGCTCAGGCCTCGCGCAATCCCGCGATCATCGCGCTGATGGAAGTCATCAACGGCATGCGGGTCAAGCCGACCCAGCGCGAAAAGACCACCGATCAGGCCACCCGCCGACATTTCGCGCAACAGCACCAGGCCATCGTCGACGCGATCCTGGCCCGCGACGGCGAAACCGCCGCGCGCTGCATGCGCGAGCATCTGATGAATGTTCAGTGGTATGGCGCGCCGCATTGATTGCGGTATTCACGCTCCCAACGGCGTTGGATGCTCGCCCAGGCGCCCGGCCCGCGTCTCGTCGATAGCGTCACGCGCGGACACGACGCGCCCCGGCGCACGCGGGGCGAGCGTGCCACACGCGAGCCAATGCAGCGCGATCGGCCACAGGCTCGCCTCGAAACGACGGTGAAAAAAGGCGAAATGCCCGATACGCGCCACGCCGATATCCGCCGGCGCGATGCGCAGATGTACGACGCGGCTGCCAACGAAGTAGCGCAAAAGCCGCTCGATGGCGGGCACCGTGCCGAATTCGTCGTCAGTCAGGCTCACGGCCAGCAGCGGCGCGCGCAACGCTGCGAAACGCTGCACGAGCGCAGCGCATTCCGCGCTCGTGCGTGCGATCGGGGGATGCCGATAGGTGTCCTCGAATTTGCGCGCGCCGCGGCTCCACGAAAGCGCAACACCGCGCGGCGTGTCCTCCATCCATCCGAGCCGCCGCGCGGGAAAATACCCGCACAGCGCGCTGAGCAGCGGCATCACGACGTGCCACTTCCACAGCATGACGAGCTTGCGCGGCGAAGCGTAGTCGCGCCAGTGCGCGTATTGCGCGCCCACCGTGAATACACGCCGGATACCATCATTCGAAGCCGCAAGCCCCACGACGAAGCCGCCAATGCTATGTGCGACGACGTCGACGGGCTGCCCGGGAAACGCCGCGCCCGCATGGCGCAGCACCGCCTCGAAATCCTGCTCGCCCCAGTCGAGCCAGCTTGCCGAAAGTCTCGCAAGACTGGCCGGGCGCGACTCGCCGATGCCTCGGTAGTCGTAGACGATCGCGTCGTAGCCGTGCCGATGCAGCCAGGCGGCAAAGCGGAAGTAGTAACGGCAGCGCACCGAAGTCGCCGCATTGACGATGACGACGGGGCGCGGCGCACCCGCTAGCATGCGCGTGCCATGGCGCCAGACGAAACCGTGAATCGGGTATCCGTCGGTGGCTACCGCCGTGAACGGCTGCGGTTCGCAAACGGCGCCCTGCTGCGTATCTGCCTGGCTCATGTGAGATTCCCCCGCGCGCGCAAATCATGATTCGCCATTTCACTTGACTGCGCAGGCGCGCTCAATCAATCTTCCTGCATTCTTCGCATGAGGAGCACGCATGGCAGTCCCGCTAGTCCGGCTCGTCTCGCTCGACCTGATACGCGGCTTCGTCGCGGTCGGGCGGCGCATGAGCATCACGCTCGCGGCCCAGGATCTTTGCCTCACGCAATCGGCCGTGAGCCGCCAGATCGCCGCACTCGAAGAGACGCTGGGCCTGAGCCTCTTCAATCGCGGCTATCGCTCGATCGCCTTCACGCCCGAGGGCGAGCGTCTGTTCCGCACCGCCGACAGCGCGATCCAGCAACTGCAGGAAACATTCGAGGCACTCGCGCTCGGCGCCGCGCGCCAGCCCGTGACGATCACGGCGAGCATCGGCGTGGCGGCGCTCTGGCTGTTGCCGCGCCTCGGCGCGCTGCAGCAGCGCCATCCCGATATCGACCTGCGCGTAGCGGCCACCGACAAGGTGCTCGACCTGCGCGCCGAAGGCATCGATCTCGCCATCCGCTACGCTAGCGCGCGCAGCGCGGCGCCCGCTTCGATACGCCTCTTCGACGAGGAAATCGTGCCCGTCGCGCACCCTTCCTTGCGCGTCGCGAAGCTGGACGCCGCAACGCTCGCGCGCCACGCCCTGATCGAGTTCGACGGGCCGCGGCGGCCGCTGCTGCGCTGGGCGGACCATCTCGGCGCACTCGGTCTCGCCGACGCGCGGCCTCGCGGCGTGCTGCGCTTCAATCAATACGACCAGGTCGTGCAAGCCGCGCTCGCGGGCCGCGGCCTGGCGCTCGGCCGCCGCGCGCTCGTTGAACCGATGCTCGCCGACGGGCGGCTCGCCATCATCGGCAAACATGGCCTGGGCCGCGCTTCCGGCTACGCCTATTTTCTCGATCAAGCCGAAGACACTCCGCGCGCCGACGTGCGCGCGGTAATCGATTGGATCTGCGAAGAAAGCCGCGTCGCGGTTCGCGGCGAAGCTGGCATGTCGTCCCCGGTCTGACGTGTCATCGCGAGCGTTCGCATGAGCATGGCGCATGCGAATTTCACCCATTACTCGCTTGAACACGCGCTGCGCGAGAGCTTTAATGGCCTCGCGGCGAAAGCGCTCACGCGCCTTCTGCCCGCCCCCTTCACGACACACGCGGCGCATGCGCCAGGGAGCGAACATGAGCGAACCCGTCCGAACCCGCCAGGCGCAATGGCAAACACGCTGGCTACCCGTGATAGCGGGCGGCATCGTCATGGGCGCGGCGCTCGGCGTGCGCAACGTGCAGGGCCTTTTCCTGATTCCCGTCACGCTCGATCGCGGCTGGTCGCGCGAGGCGTTCGGCCTTGCGCTGGCGCTGCAAAACCTTCTGTGGGGCGTGGCGCAACCGCTCACCGGCATGATCGCCGACCGCTTCGGCTCCGCGCGCGTGATCCTGGCGGGCACCGCGCTCTATGCGCTCGGTTTGCTCGTGATGGCGCATGCCGCGACGACGGGGCTCTACACCCTGGGGGTCGGCCTCCTCGTCGGCATTGCGTTGTCGGGCACCGCGTTCGGCGCGGTCTACGGTGCGCTTTCACGGCTCTATGCGCCCGAGCGGCGCGGTTGGGCGCTCGGCGTTGCGGGAACGATCGGCGGCCTCGGGCAGTTCTGCATGGTGCCGCTCGCGCAGGGCATGATCGGCCGCTTCGGCTGGGTCGCGGCAATCGTCGTGCTCGCGGCCATCGTGGCCGCCACCGCGCCGTTCGCCCGATGGTTGCGCGATACGCCCGCGCCGCGCATGCATGGCGTCCTTCACGCAGGCGACGACCAATCTCTGCGCGCCGCCATCAAGGAAGCGCTCTCGCACCGCGGCTTCTGGCTGCTCAATATCGGCTTTTTCGCCTGCGGATTCCAGCTCGCCTTCATCACCGCGCATCTGCCCGCATGGCTGCTCGATCGCGGCCTCGGCGCACGCGAGGCCGGCATCGCGCTCGCGACCATCGCGCTCGCCAACACGCTCGGCACGTTCCTTTGCGGCTATGCAGGCGGCTTTCTGCGCCGCAAGTATCTGCTCTGCGCGATCTA
>Ga0335070_10007938_pt1 | contig 12450 bp, 10 predicted proteins | sample Lox_Sample_13_FD_206722 | JGI IMG/M metagenome (GOLD analysis project Ga0335070, IMG submission 206722) | Soil microbial communities from Loxahatchee National Wildlife Refuge, Florida, United States - Lox_Sample_1.3 | ecosystem: Environmental > Terrestrial > Soil > Wetlands | place: USA...
AGTTGAGGGAGGCGTTTGCCGACCCATGATGTTTTCGTTGGAGAACCACAGAAGCTGAGCCACTTAGCGGACACTTGCGTCAATCCTCTGCGGGGCCCTCGATGAACGGCTGCTTTCGGCTCATAGCGGCCTCTGGCGACAGTGCGATCACGATTTGCTTTTCGACGACCGCGTTCGACCCAACGCGGTCATCGGCCGCCTCCGACTCGAGACGAATGAGTTGGCTATTTGGACTCAGATGAACATTGACAAAGTTGGTATCGAGTGTGTCATGAACGACAGCTAAAAATCTCAGTGCATCACGCATTGGATCATTAAAAGCCGAGTTGCAGGCTTAGAAGCGGTGCGTGGCGAATTTCCATAAGGCTTCGATCGCGTCTGTCCGATGCAATGGATTGGCCACGAGCGCGAGCTCAGTTGTTCCGTCCACACCGGCCAGTTCACGTCGGACCATCGGCTTGCCCTCGCCGGGGTAATTGTCAAACCAGCCGAGTGTGATTGCTGGCATCCGGAACTGCCGCCCATAGCGTTCGACGCCGACGCCGTGGCCTTCGGGAGGAACAACTGGTTTTGCCCCGGCGACTATAAGTGCATCAAGGATTGGTTTCGTTACCGGCTCTCCATGCTCGCGCGCCAGCGTGGCCACCCGGAGCCCCTGCAATGCTTTGCGACCCATAGTTTTAAATGCGGCTTGCGGTAATTCTTCTGGCACGAGAATGCGGACGGGTTCGATGCGCAAGGTGAGATGGCGAAGATTCGAAGGATATAGGATTTCCGCGCCCGCGCCCTTTCCGACAAGACGGTTAAAGGACGCCGGTGCAACGGGCACTCCGATCATGAGCATGACGTCGACGCGGCCACTCAACAAGTCGCGCATCAGCTCACTTTGGAAACGAGTGTCGATCTCGACGTGAATGTCGGGGTGCGCGCCGATGAAGCCTTCGATCAGCGCGATGCGTTCGGGAATGGCGATAGTGTAGAAAGCAGCGCCGATTCGGATATGACTTTGGCTTCTTTGCTTGAGATTGTTGGCCTGTCGTTCAAGCGAGGCGAAGGCTTCCAGAACATTGCGCGCGGAAGGCAAAAAGCTTCGCCCATTTTCAGTGAGTTCGACGTGCCGTGTGCTGCGAATAAAAAGTTCGAAGCCGAGTGCCAGCTCCAACGCGTGGATTTGTGCTGAGAGCGATGGCTGTGTGATATGGATACGTTGCGCGGCCCGGCTGAAAGACTGCTCCTCGGCGACCGCGACAAAGCAGCGGAGCGTTTTCGCGCGCATGTCCATCGCGCAGTTTTATAGACTATTCCTATAAATCCCACAACATCTTTCGATTGGACCTCGCGCGCGCAAGGGACGATGATTTTCTCCGCAATCATCATGGCAAGAGGAACGTCTCTTGGCCTGCTGCGCCTTTGCCGTGTTTCTATTGAGTCAGCTCTTGATGCCGGTTCGCTGGTTGATGGAACGGCTAGGCATAGAGGAGGCGGCGCGTGTGAACGTATCGGTGCGCTGGTCCCCCGCTGCCGCTCCCGAAACCGGCGTTGCAAACACGATGCATCCCTTGGTGAAGGGCGTCGCGCTGGCCGCCGCACTTGAATTGCTTTTTGCCGGTGGCGCTATCGCGGCCGGGTCAGCAATCGTGAACAGATTTGTTTCGGTCGAGCCGTCAGGGTTCGCCGCGAGAATTCATCAAACTATTTGCCAAATAACGAAGTGAGCGCACTGCACGCGAGGGGAAAAGTACTATGACGGTCGCTGACCAATCCTTGCCAATGCTTGGTGCAAGCAATTTTAGGCCCAAGCGGCCAGTCACAATGGCGCGCCAGCGTCGCGCTCTCACCGTCTACGCGGTGTTGTTCTTGACCGGCCTTGCGCCGCTGTTGTTGCAGTCGCAGCCCTGGCTTCAAGCAGCAGGGCTTGGGTTGTGGATGCCCGGAGGAGGCTTCCTCGTGGACGGCGGATGGTATGCGGCGCTCTTTCCGCTGACTTTGATCCTGTTTTTGTTCTCGCTCGTTGCGTGGTTCTGGGCCGGTGTGGTGATTGCCCCCCCAAGCGTTTGGGGCGGCAGCGCTGTGCTGGCTGCTGTATTGGCTCGCCACGCAGCAGGGCCGGTGCCGCATGGTGTTGTCGCTCTAGCTCTCGTCGCAACAGTTGGTTTCTTCTACCACCGCAATGCCCAGCGAAAGGTAAGTGATGCACAGCAACGCGCGGCGCGCACGCAGTTCCTGCCGAAGTCTATTGCTGAAGTGCGGGAACGCTCGTCGAGCACGCCTGATGCTTCGGCGCGCGAGCTTTCGACTGAGAGCCTCGCCGCGATGCGCTATCTGTGGGACAGAGCGCTTCAACCCGTTGAGCAGTTTGGAGGCTTCGATGTAGTCGAGCAATTCCAGCCCTCGGCACTGCGTTACCAGATCAACCACATGGGCTTTGTCCTAGGCATCGCACAGGGTTCGTATCTGCCCAACTTCCACGGCTATCATATGGACGCGCAGAACAACCTGATTCAGAAATACCTGCTGCGCAAAGTGTGGGGATATTGGGTTTATGAATCGTGCTGGGGTCATCTCGAGTTTTCGAACTTCGATCCTGCAGCGCGCGACAACATAATGCTCACGGGATGGTTCGGTATGCATGTCGGTCAGTACATGCTCAACAGCGGCGACAGGCGTTACACGAAAGATGGCAGTCTCTCCTTCAGGCTCAACGACCGTACAACTTACAAGCACGACTTCCACACGATTATTAACTCGGTCGTCGAGAACTATGAGCACTATGAGTCGCAGTTCTGCCTTTATCCTTGCGAGCCGAACTGGATTTATCCGATCTGCAACCACTACGGAATGACGTCGCTGGCCGTGCATGACCGGCTGTTTGGGACGAACTATGTCGGTCGTTTCTTACCGACGTGGCTCGAGAAACTCGACACGGAATTCACCGACGACAAGGGGTCGATAATTGGCCTGCGTTCTAAGCATCTCGGTGTGGAAGTACCTTTCCCGGTTGGCGAGGCAGGCTACAGCCACTTCGAAAATTGCTTTGCCCCCGAGCGCGCGCAGCGCCTTTGGGCACTCGCGCGTAAAGAAATCGAGCCGCTCCTCACAACTGGCCGCGATGGACTGCCGCGACTCAAATTCCCGGGCAAAGGTTTCGACGTTGGCAACTACAGCACCGGACATGTCGCCGCATATGCTGGAGTCCTAGCCGCAGCGCGGGAATTTGGCGACGACGATCTAGCGGCCGCTGCGCAGCGCGGTCTCGACGAAGACTGCAGTCCGGATATGACAGGTGGGGTCCGGCGGTATCTCACGGGATCAAACCTTGCAAATACAGCGGCGGCGCTCGGGAGCATCATACGGACCGGTGACTACCGTCGCTCGTTTGTGGAGGGACCATCGGAACGGACGCTCGCTGGACCGCTCCTAGCCGAGGCGCGCTATCCTGATGTGCTGGTCGGACGCGCATATAGCGATGGCGACGATCTCCAACTCGTTCTCTATCCAGGCAACAGCGAAGGCCGCCATACGCTCGGATTGTCACGGTTGAAACCCGGCCAGCGCTATATGGTGACCGGAGGAGAGGCAACCGAGTTCGTCGCGACCGGTTCTGGAACGGCGACCCTGGACGTTATGTTACGAGGTCGCACGGCGATTTCGGTCAGTCCAGCAAGTTGAAACGCGGTCACGGTTCCGAACAATATTCCTTTCGAATAAAGCGACTGGTCGCGAACCTCTCTCTTAAGGCGCAAGTTCTGAAGGATATTGCCTTGAGAAACTCGCAAGCTCTGAACGACGCCGACGGGCAGTTGAGCGGGCGTGGGAGAGGTAAACTCTTCGTAATCCATGCCTACCGGCTCGGGTCTCAAAACACAGTTCCCATCTCGCAAGGGCGCTCGGGGGTAAAAGTGTCCAGACCAACCTGGCATTTGAGGTCAGGGACTGCGGCCAGGAAATTCTGACTGCCCCCTTCATGACCGCTGGATCTCACAACGCCGACGTATCACTCGTGGTTTACTGCCCCACGTACCGAACGCCTCTTAGAGCGGTCGGGGCGGAACGCCGTGATCGAGTGTCCGCTTTCCACAGCGAGCTCAACCGGTCGACGCAACACAGGCATCAAATTTCTCGGCCGGGGTTTTGAACCCCAATGTTTTGCGTGGCCGTCCGTTGAGCTCTCGTGCCACTTTATTCAGATGGGCCTGCGAGTAAGTCGACAGGTCGGTTCCCTTTGGGGAAGTACTGCCTGGGTGTTGTCAGGTTAAGTGACTCTGGGTTGAGTTTTGTGAATGAGCGAACGCTCAGCCTATTGAAATGATTTGCTTCATTTTCGCGCCTAGGTTGCGCGCTGAGTTAACCTGACAACACCCTTTTTACTGCGTTTGCCTGCTGACCTCGGTCAAGGTGCGACATCTATCAATCTTGCACCTTGCGCGACCAAATAGTCCTGTGCAGGCGAGGGGAACGCTGTGAGCAGTCGCCTGAGGATCGCCGCCGTGTACGTCGCGCTTGTCGCGATGGTTCTGCACGCGCTGATCCCTTCAGGATGGATGCCTTCGGCACGGGCCCAGGCTGGCTCCTTCTTTGTCATTTGCACGGCCCACGGTGGGCAGCCGCTGGCACCTGGCGACGGCAAATCACATGCGCCGTCCGATCAGCAAGGCACGCATCACGACGATATGTGCCCGTTCTCTGCTGCTCCGCACGGCGCGCCGCAGCCAACGCTGGTGCAGGTGTCTGTGCCGACGCTCCTTGCGTTGGTCCATTTCGACGACCGTCGGATACCGGCGTTTCGGTCCGCCGTGGTGTCCGGCCCTCGATCACCGCGCGGTCCACCACGCTTCGCTTGATCCGACACTAGCCGCACGCGCCTTCGCGCATGCCGTCGTCAATCAAACGAGGCGGGTATTCCATGCCCTCAACACAGCACGCGCCTACCGGCGCCACGTACACGCACATAGAATCAATGGTGCGCGCAGCGCCGCTGCCACAGGTACCCTTGCAGGCTGGCGCAGATCGCATCGCCGCGTTTCTCGAACTGCCGCTCGGTGCACTCGGTCTGACCAAACGCTCGACCAATGCGCTGTTGCGCGCCGGACTGCGACAGGTTTTCGAGATACTCGACTGGACCGAGCGGGACCTTCGCGCACTGCCCTGCTTCGGTCCTGGGTCGGTCCAGCTGCTGCGCCAGATCCTGAGCGACTACGGCCTCGATCTACGCCAACGCGAGTTGCTCCGCCGGCGGCGGCGCTGAACGTAGCCCCACCAAAGCTAGGAGCTGAACTTGTCCAATCGTGCGCGATTATTTGCGAGTGCCTCGATACTTGCGATGTACGCCTTCGCAACCACGCCCGCCAGCGGGGCAATCGAGACGGTTGTTGTTACCGCAACGCGCACTCCGACACCGATTGGCGATGTGCCGTTGAGCGTTACCGTTGTTTCCCTGCGGGAGATTCGAGCCAGCGCAGGGCAGGAACTGGACGACATCCTTCGCACGACTCCCGGCGTCGATCTCATGGGGTACGCCGCGGACTCGCAGCATCCCACATCGAACAGCCTTGGCATGCGCGGACTGGGTGGCGGTGCCCAGGGCATCAGTCGGGCACTTGTGCTGGTCGACGGCATCCCGATCAACGATCCGTTCTTCGGCTATGTGCAGTGGAGCCGCGCCCCACTCGACAACATCGATCGCGTTGAAGTTGTGCGCGGCGGGGGAAGCCCCTTGTGGGGGAACTACGCTGAGGGCGGGGTAATAAACATCGTTACGCGCACACCAGCCGGCGACGGGGCGGGCTTTGATGTCGGTGGCGGTTCGGACAATACCTATCGGGCGGCGGGTTGGGCTGCCTACCGCCTCGACGACAACAATGTTCTCCAGGGGTTCGCATCGGCCAATGGTACGGGTGGATATCAGCAGGTACCCGCCTACGAGCGGACCCCGTTCAATGTTCCTTCGAGCTTGGACGCGCTGAATCTCCGCATCAGGGACACGATCGCGGTCTCGGACGACTTGTCCGCGCATGTCACAGTAGACTACCACGCGAACCATCAGCGCCTTGAGACATTGCTGGACACCAACAGCCAGCAGAACGTGAACCTGTCCGGCGACATCGCGAAACAGTTCGGCTCTTCGAGCCTCGCCCTGACACTGTTTTACGGACACAGCGATTTTGGCACGAACAACGCAACCTATTTTCCCAATCAATTTGACCTTCCATCGACTACACAAGACCTGAACGAAATCCATCATGTGCGCGCGGACAATTTTGGCGGCTCGCTGATATGGCATCTTCAATCGGATGGACTGCTCAAGGATGCGATGGTGGGTGCTGACTGGCATACCATCAGCGGCCTGGACCACACCGAGCACTTCTTCGCGCCGGATTTTTCGCCGTCTCACTTCATGACACAAGGTGGCGGGGATCAGTTGTTCGTGGCCGGCTTCGGCCAGCTGGTGCTCGCCCCCACCGCTACGTTGACGGTAACGGGAAGTGCCCGCGTTCAGTACTTGCGCAACTCGCATGGTTTCGATGGGAGTGTCGGCGGCTTCGGCGCCATCGCCGCCAAAGACTATGTGAGTTTCGATCCTCGGCTGAACCTGCGCTACGCCGTTTCGCCGAACGTCGCGCTCCGTGGTGCATATTATCAATCGTTCCGCGCACCTAACATCAGCGATCTATTCTATACCTATGCGGCGGGCGGCTTTGCACAGTTGCCAGCACCATTCCTGAAACCCGAAAAGCTGCGTGGGGGCGAGATCGGACTCGACTATACGCGCGAGAACGTGAGGGCTCAGCTCACGCTTTACCGGACCGACATCAACAACTACATCGTGGCGGAAGGCGCGACCAATCCAATCTACACTCCCTTCGGCTGGTACCTCGTCCAAAATCAGAATGTCGCGAAGGTGCTTGCACAGGGTGTCGAGGCAGAGCTGGACTGGGACATTGGCTCGGGGTTCTCAACGCGCCTGGAGTACACGTTCGCAGACTCCACCGTTCGGAGGAACCCCCTCGACCCACTGAGCGAAGGCAAGCAGATCATTGATGTACCGCGCAACAAGGCGGGCGGGAGTCTTACCTACGCGGCGCCGTCAGGCTGGAGGCTGTCCGCCGAGGCGTTGTACGTGAGCCGTACAGCGTGGGCTTCCGCGGAGCATGTCGACCCGGGATATCCGGGCGCGCTCTCAGCGGACCCACACTTCATCATGAACCTGTCGGGCTCTTATCCGGTTTACGACAACGTCGAAGCGTACGTGCAGCTGCAAAACATCTTTGATCGGCGTTTTATAGCAACCGGATACTCCGCACCGTCCGCGCAAACCTACGGGACACCGTTTGAAGCGTTTGTTGGTCTGCGGACGAGTATCGAGTAATGGCAGGCACGGCAAACCGGGCAAGTGCGTCCTCGCCGCAACGAGCTTCCTATTATGGAATGTTCTGGCGATGGCACTTCTTTGCCGCGTTGATCGTGGTTCCCTTCGTGCTGTGGCAGGCGACCACCGGCACGGTATATCTGTGGTCTGAGTGGGCGATGGACACGGTCTATCCGACCCTCCGCTTTGTCGCACCGTTAGGAAATCCCGCGCCGTCAAGTGAACAGGTAGCCGCTGCACTCGCTGCTGTCGCGGGCCGCGCTTCCTCGCACATGTCCGGCATGCAGATGCATGGAATGTCGATGCCGATGCCAGCGAGCGCTAGTGTAGGAGACGGTCCGGCCGTACTTGGCATACTGCTTCCGCAGGATCGCAATCGCTCGACAACGGTGCTTCTGCGCGACACGCATGGGCTTGCTTATCCTGTTTTCGTAGACCCCTATTCAGGGCGCGTGCTCGGCACGCTTGCTTCCGTCGCATGGTTGCCAGGACTCTCGCGCTCCTTGCATGGCGGCTGGCCCTTGGGCGATCCCGGTAGCTGGCTGCTGGAGCTGGGTGACTGCTGGGCGATCGTGATGATCCTCACCGGCTTCTATCTCTGGTGGCCGCGTGGACGCTCGTTCCCCGGCGTCCTGGTGCCCCGGTTTGATGCGGGAGCCCGTGTGCTGCTGCGCGACCTGCACGCGACCGTCGCGGTGCTGTTCTCCGCTGTGTTCATGTTCTTTCTGGTCAGTGCGCTTCCCTGGACCAAGTTCTGGGGCGAGGAAGCGCTGGCATGGGTACAAAGCATCACCGCGCAGGAAAGTCCGGCGCCATTCTCCACCGGAGGAGCTGCGGCGTCCCAGGTGACCGCCGCCCTCCCGGGACTGGATGAAGCGGTGCGCAGTACGCGGGCGCGCGGCGTCGCCGGCACGCTCGACATTCGTCTCTCCCCCCTGGCTGACTCGCCATGGTGGCTGGCGAACGTCCACACCACGGACTCCGATCATACGTTGACGGCGGACGCTGCGACCGGCGCGGTCAGTGCGGATGTCACGAACGATCAGCTCCCGGCAATCCCACGCTTCGTTGCCTTCGGCGTCCACGTTCATCAGGGCGATTTTGGCCTGTGGAACGTCTGGCTCAACACGCTGTTCGCGCTCTCGCTCGTCTGGCTGAGCGTCACGGGCATCGTGTCGTGGTGGATCAGACGCCCCAAAGGGAGGATTGCGCCGCCGCCGAAGACAACCACGCGCTGGCCCATGCCCCTCGTCGCGTCCGCAGTGGCGATGTGCATCGTCCTGCCGATGTTCGGTCTCTCGGTCGTCCTGCTTGCTGCCGGAGAGCGGCTGTCGCGGACGGTGTTTCCCTACGATCTCAAAGCGAAAGGTTCCTGATGATGAGACTTGCCCATCTTGCCTGCGCGGCTGTGGTTGCCGTGTCGTTCGCGCCGGCCATCGCCGCCGCACCCAACGCGACGGTCAGTGACGCTTGGATACGCGCCCTTCCGGCCAGCGTGCCGTCGGGTGGTTACTTTACGCTGCACAACAACGGAAGCGCACCGCTCAAGCTGACCGGCGCGTCCTCGCCCGCCTGCGGGATGCTGATGCTGCACAAGAGCGAGGACATGGGCGGCATGGAGCACATGGACGACATGAGCGCCATTGATGTGCCTGCGAACGGCACGCTCAAGTTTGCGCCGGGCGGCTATCACCTGATGTGCATGGACGCCAAGTCTGCGATCAAGCCGGGCAACACCGTGGACGTGACGTTGCAATTCGCCGGAGGCGCCACCCTGACCGCGAAATTTTCCGTGAAGAACGCAACGGGGCACTAGCGGGCGTCCGCTGAACTCCTTGGGGAATTACCATGACTTGCAACTATCTCAGCATGCCAGCGCTACTGGCCCTGTCTTTCCTACTTCCGGCTGCCGCACAGGCTGAGGACTCGGGCAGTTCAAAACCCATCGAAACGATCGTCGTCACCGCGCAGAAATATCTGACGGAAGCGGCTTCGGTCGGCACAAAATCCGACACGCCCATTCTCATCACGCCGATGTCGGTCCAGGTCGTGCCCCAGCAGGTGCTGCAGGATCAGCAGACGCTGCACCTGAGCGATGCGCTGCAAAACGTCAGCGGCGTGATCCCCAACAACGACAGTTTCGGGACCGCAGACAGTTTCACGATCCGCGGCTTCGACCAGATGGAGATGACCTATGAGGACGGTATCCGCCTCGACCAATATACGGTCTCGGGCTTTCCCCGCGACATGGCGACCGTCGAGAGCATCGAGGTGGTCAAGGGTCCGGCCTCGGTCCTGTACGGGCAAGCGGAACCAGGCGGCCTAGTCGCCATCGACACCAAGAAGCCACTGGCAGCGCCCGCCTATTCGGTCGAGCAGCAGATCGGCTCCTACGATCTCTACCGTACCGTCGCCGATGCCACCGGTCCCCTGAACGATGACGGCACGTTGCTCTATCGCTTCATCGCCGACTACGAGAACCTCGGGTCCTTCCGCGACTTCGTGCACTCGGACCACGTAGGCATCTATCCCAGCCTCTCGTGGCAGGCGACGCCGAACGATCAGCTGCTCGTGCAACTCGGCTACCAGACCGGCACGGTTTATCTGGACTACGGCGTTCCCTTCCTGGAGACCGGGCGCCCCGCCAACGTCCCCGACAGCGCCAACTTCTCAGGCCCGGGTGTGAACAGCGGTCCCGCCAGTGAATACAGCTGGAAAATCGCGGCCACGCACGACTTCTCGGACGACTGGAAGCTGCGCCTCGTCTATGCGGGCCTCTTCGTGAACAATCCGCAGCGCGACGGGCACTACTATCTCGGCGACGCGGATGCGGCCGGCAATCTGGCGATCCTGGGTCTCACCGAAAACGTCTTCAAGCATTGGGCGCAGCAGGTCGTGCTCGATTTGACCGGACATTTCGAGACCTTCGGCATCGCGCATACGCTGGTCGCGGGCTTCGACTACTACCATCACAATGGCACCTATCACGCCAATCTGTTCTTCCCGCCCCCGGTCAACATCTACGCGCCGGATTTTAGTGTGCCGGATGTCCTGCCCGATCCGTCAACAGACTTCGCCGTCGTGCAGCTCGACAATGCCTACGGCTTCTATGTCCAGGACCAGGTGGACCTGCCGGGTGACCTGCACGTTCTCGCCGGTTTCCGGTACGACGACGTGACGACCGCGAACAGCGGTTATGGGCCGGGCGCTTCCAGCATCCACAGTGCGCCGGGACCGACGCCCCGCTTCGGCATACTCTGGCAGCCACTGCCGGAGATCAGCCTCTACACAAGCTATACCGAGAACTTCGGTGCGTCGGCTCTTGGCGCGACCACGTTCAACGGCATCGCGCTCCCGCCGGAGTCTGCAAGGCAATACGAAGTCGGCGCCAAGGCTCAGTTGCTGGACAACAAGCTGTCGGTCACCGCCAGCCTGTACGACCTGACCAAGCAGAACGTGCCCGGCGCCGACCCGGCGCATCCGACGTTCTCGATTGCCATCGGCGAAGCTCGCAGCCGCGGGTTCGAACTGGATGTCGTCGGCGAACTCCTGCCCGGCTGGCAGGTGATCGGCGGCTACTCCTACATCGACAGCACCGTGACCAAGGACGACAACACGCCGAGCCTCGCCGGCCTGCCATTCCCGGGCGTGGCGAAGCACAGCGGGAGCCTGTGGTCGATCTACGAATTCCAGGCCGGGGACCTCAAGGGCCTGCATGTCGGCGCAGGTGTCGTCGCGGTCGGCCCGCGGGCTGCCTTCGAGTCCCCGACGGGCGTCTCGTACATGGCCGATCGCATTCCGGGCTATGCCATTGTGAACGCGATGGTCGGAGACAACTTCGTCGTCGGCGGAGTTGTCTGGCGTGCCCAGCTGAACATCAACAACCTGTTCGACCGGCATTACTATTCGGCGGTGGGGCCAAGTCAGGCGTTCCCGGGCGAACCGTTGAACGCTGTCGGTGAACTCAGCGTGCGATTCTGACGCCATGGTCCGGCGCGTTCTCGTCTTCGTCCACCGCTGGGTGGGACTTGCCATGGCGGTGTTCCTGCTCGTGGTTGGCCTCACCGGCTCCTTGCTGGCGTTCTCAGGCTCGCTCGAACGCTTGATCAACCCGCAGCTCTTTGCGAGCCCGGCGCCCGGCGCGCGCGCCCTCAGTCTGGCCGAACTGGCGGAACGGGCCGAAGCACAAGAGCCGCATGCGCGCGTCGGCTATTTTGCAATCGAGGAGCCGCGACGGGTTTCGATGGTTGTGGAGCCCCGGAAAAATCCCGCGACCGGAAAACCCTTCGCCGTCGATTTTGATCACCTGCTCCTCGACCCCTACACGGGGCGGGAGCTTGGGCGGCGCCGGGACGGCGATCTCTCTCAAGGCCGCATCAATATCGTTCCGTTCATTCTCGTATTCCACGAGTCCCTGGCGCTGGGTGCGTTTGGGACGTGGACGCTAGGGATTGTCGCGCTGGCCTGGACGCTCGATTGCTTCCTGGCCTTCTATCTCACGCTTCCGCGCGTTGTGCCGCACTTCCTGCGGCGATGGCTGCCGTCCTGGCTGATCAAGCATCCAGCGGCCGCGTTCCGTTTGAACTTCGACGTGCACCGCGCCTCTGGTCTTTGGTTCTGGCCGCTCCTGTTCGTGTTTGCGTGGTCGAGCGTGATGTTCAACCTGTTCCCGGTCTACACCGCCGTCACCGACGCGTTATTCAGCTACACCCCGTTCGACGAGAGCATTCAGACCCTTCATCCGCATCAAGCGAACGATCACCCGAAGCTTGACTGGCGGGCGGCGGAGCGGCGCGGAGCCGAACTCGTCTCCGAGCAGGCACTCGAGCACGGCTTCCGCATTCTGCGGCCCTTCGGCATCGGTTACCTGTCGGAGCTTGGCGTTTACACCTACGAAGTCCGCACGGATCAGGATGTTGGCGGCACGACCTGGGAGACCGGCGTCTGGCTCGACGGCAACACCGGTGTGTTGCAGAAGACCTTTCTCCCCAGCGACCAGAAGCCCGGCGACCGGATTTCAACCTGGCTCTACGCCCTGCACTGGGCGGACTTTCATGACTGCCTCGCATACCGAGTCCTGGTCG
>Ga0335070_10007939_pt1 | contig 12450 bp, 9 predicted proteins | sample Lox_Sample_13_FD_206722 | JGI IMG/M metagenome (GOLD analysis project Ga0335070, IMG submission 206722) | Soil microbial communities from Loxahatchee National Wildlife Refuge, Florida, United States - Lox_Sample_1.3 | ecosystem: Environmental > Terrestrial > Soil > Wetlands | place: USA: Florida...
CCACGATGCGGGTGAGGATCCCGAGCGGCTTCTGGGTGGGGTAGCCGGTGCGCTCCGGGCCGCGCGTCGGCACGATGGTGTGCCACCACGTGTCGGTGGGCAGCTTGCCGCGCGCGGCCTTCTCCGGCCCCACCAGCCCGGGCGCCATGTAGGGGATGCGCTGCACCGCGTCGGCGTTGAAGGTGTAGCCGGCGGGGTCGCGCGCGTACACCAGGATGTTGTCGTGCTTGGGCGGCCACTTCCGGCGGGTGCGCGCGCCGTAGTCGTACGCCCAGATCACCTCGTTGAGGAAGCACTCCCGGCCGAAGATGCCGTCCAGGAGCACCTTGCAGTAGTGGACCTCCCGGTAGTCGATGTGGAGGTAGAGGCTCCCGCGCGGCGCGAGGACCCGGCGGGCCTCCACCAGGCGCGGCTCGAGGAAGCCCAGGTAGTCGTCGAACAGGTCCGCGAAGGACCGCGTGCCGAGCGGCAGCGTCCGGTAGCGCTTCCCCCCGAAGCCGGTGCGGTCGCCGGCCTTCGAGCGGACCGTCCGGATCCGGGTGCGCGCCTGACGCCGGCCGGTGTTGAACGGCGGGTCGATGTAGATCAGCCCGGCCGAGCCGGCCGGCAGCCGCCGAAGCAGCGGCAGGTTGTCGCCGAAGTGGATCTCGTGCCGCATCGCGCCTCCCCCGCGGCCCCCGACACTAGCACAGGCGGCCCGCGGCGGAATCCAACGCCACGGCCCCGGGCGGCACGCCGCCCGGGGCCTCGCGTTTTCGGGCTTCCGGAGGATCTAGGCCAGGCCGCTCTGGCAGAAGCGGCACTTCTTGGCCACCGCCAGCACGCTCTCGCCGCAGGTCGGGCAGGTCTTCATGGGCGGGCCGGCCGGGGCCGGGGCCGGCCGGATCAGCGCCTTGGTGACCATGAACACCACGAAGGCGATGATCACGAAGTCCACCACGTTGCCCACGAACGCCCCGTACTTGACCGCGTTGGCGACGCTCCCGTCGGCCTTGTGCGACAGGACGAGCGACATCTCGCGCCACTCGCCGCCGGGGATCAGCAGGCCGATGACCGGCATGAGCACGTCGCCCACCAGCGAGGAAACCACCTTGCCCACAGCGGCGCCGATGATCACACCGATGGCCAGCGCCAGCGCGTTGGTCTGCATCAGGAACTTCTTGAACTCGTTCCACATGATCGGCCTCCTTGCGGATGGTGGGAGCGCCACGGCCGCCGGCCCGCGCTTCACGCCGGCGGGCCGGCCCCGCCCCGGGATGGACGCCACGCGGCGCGATGAGTATGGTAGATTCCGTACGCTGGACCCAGCGGCATGTCAACCTCAAACCGGCCCGCCGACCCGCGGGCCCAAGCCCAAGGAAGGCCGCCCATGAGCAGCCAGACCGCCCCGGCCCCCGCGTCCTCGGCCCTCGCGCCCTCCAAGGTGCGCTGCGTGGGCATCCTCACCGCCGGGGGCGACTGTCCGGGCCTCAACGCGGTGATCCGGGCGGTGTACAAGACCGCCCACTTCCGCTACGGCATGGACGTCATCGGCATCGAGGACGGCTTCGCCGGGGCCCTCGAGAACCGCATGAAGCCGCTCGAGATGGGCCTCATCCGCGGCATCCTGCCCCTGGGCGGCACCATCCTGGGCAGCAGCAACCGCGACGACCCGTTCCGGGTGCCGCACCTGTCCGGCGGGCAGAAGACCTACGAGGACCGCTCCGACGACGTGCTGTCGAACCTGCAGCGGGCCGGCGTCCAGGCCCTGGTGGCGGTGGGCGGCGACGGCACGCTGACCATGTCCTACAAGCTCTCCCAGAAGGGCCTGTCGGTGGTGGGCGTGCCCAAGACCATCGACAACGATCTCTCGGCCACCGACGTCACGTTCGGGTTCGACTCGGCGCTGCGGGTGGCCACCCAGGCGGTGGACATGCTGCACACCACCGCCGAGGCCCACCACCGGGTGATGGTGGTGGAGGTGATGGGCCGCTACGCCGGCTGGATCGCGCTGGAGTCGGCCATGGCCGGCGGCGCGGACATCGTGCTCATCCCCGAGATCCCCTTCCACCTGGACCGGGTGTACGAGCAGATCCGGGACCGGCTGCGCCGCGGCAGCAAGTTCTCCATCGTGGTGGTGGGGGAGGGCGCCAAGCCCGCGGGCGGCTCCGAGATCGTGCAGAAGCGCATCGAGGACAGCACCGACCCCATCCGCCTGGGCGGGATCGGGAACTGGCTGGCGCAACACATCGAGGAGGAGACCAAGATCGAGACCCGGGTCACGGTCCTGGGACACCTCCAGCGCAGCGGCCCGCCCACGCCCTTCGACCGGGTGCTGGGCACCCGGCTGGGGGTGATGGCGGCGGACCTGGTCGCCCGCGGGGAGTTCGGGCGGATGGCCTCGCTGCGCGGCACCGAGATCGTCTCGGTCCCGCTCCAGGACGCCGTGGCCCAGCCGCGGAACGTGAACCCCGACGGCTCCGAGGTGCGTGCCGCCCGCGCGGTGGGGATGACCTTCGGAGACTAGGCGGCTCTAGGGCGCGGGCACCTTCCCCCGGACCTGGGTGAAGTAGACCTCCCGGGTCAGCCCCAGCAGCGTCACGTCCTTCCACTGGCCGTCCCGGAACTCGTGGGCGGCGAGCTGCCCTTCCACCGGCGCGAACTTCTTGAACAGCTCGATCGAGCGCAGGTTGTCGGACAGGACGTAGATGTACAGCTTGTGCAGGGCCAGCTCCGAGAAGGCGTACTCGAACAGGCAGTTGAGCACCTCCACCCCCAGGTGCTTCCCCCAGTGCTCCTTCTCGCCCAGGATGATGCTCACCACCCCGCGGCCCTTGCGCCAGTCGATGTCCGAGACGGCGCAGTAGCCGATCGGGACGGGCGCGGGCCCCGAGGCGGCGCCCTCGCCGGCGTGCAGGACCAGCAGGAACACGTCCCGCCCCCCGCGGATCATCCGGTCGTACCAGATCTCCTGGCCCAGGTCGGTGCACGGCAGGGAGGAGAAGAAGGACTCCCGGATGTCGGGGTCGTTGCGCCACTGCTTGAGCAGCCCCAGGTGCTCCCGCTCCACCGGGACCAGCTTGACTCGCTTTCCGAAGAGCATGCGCCCTCCATCCCCCGCGCGCAGCCGCGCGGCGGGCGGCCGCCTAGCTGAGGAACGCCTTCACCTGCGCCACCACGACCTCGAAGATCTCGTCGGTCATGTCGTAGTACAGAGGCAACGTCACGATCTCCTTCCACACCCGGTCGGTCACCGGGAGCGGCTGGGCGTACGGCTTGAAGACCGGCTGAAGGTGGTTCGGGATGTAGTGGACGCCCACGTCAATCCAGTGGTCCTTCAGGGCGTCCATCAGCGCGTCGCGGTTCTGCACCCGCACCACGTAGAAGAAGTGGGCGGTCTCGTCGTAGTTCCGCTGCAGCAGCGTGACCCCCGGGAGCCCGCGCAACGCCTCGTCGTACTTGCGCACGTAACGGCGCTTCTTGTCCATGAACTGCTGGAGCTTCCGGAGCTGGCACAGGCCGATGGCGGCGTTGATGTTGCTCATGTGGTAGCGGTAGCCGAGGGTGGTGACGTCGTAGAACCACCCGCGGTGCTCGCGGTAGCGCCGGTAGGTCTCCTTCTGCACCCCCAGGATCCGCTTGGTGCGGACCAGCTCCGCCATCGCGTCGCTCTCGGTGCACACCGCGCCGCCCTCGCCGCAGGTGATGTTCTTGATCGGGTCGAAGCTGAAGCAGGTGGCGTCCCCGAAGGTGCCGATGTACCGCCCGTGGTAGCGCGAGCCGAAGGCGTGCGCGCCGTCCTCCAGCAGCAGCAGGCCGCGCTCGCGGCACAGCGCGGTGAGCGCGTCCAGGTCGCACGCCTGGCCGCCGTAGTGCACCGGCAGGAGGGCCTTGGTCCGGGGCGTGATCCGCCGGCGGGCGTCCTCCACGTCCATGTTCAGGGTGTCCTCGCGCACGTCGCAGAACACCGGCGCCGCGCCGGTCTGGAGGATCGCCTGGATGGTGGCCACGAAGGTCAGGGACGGCACCACCACCTCGTCCCCCGGCCCGATGCCGAGGGCGTCGAGGGCGATGTGGATGGCGGAGGTGCCGGTGTTGACCGCGATGACGTGCTTCGCCCCCAGCAGCTCCTTGACCCGCTCCTCGAACTCCTTCACCACCGTCCCGATGCCGAGCCACCGCGAGTTGAAGACCGCCCGGACGGCGTCCACCTCCTCCTCGCCGAGGGAGGGCAGCTGGAGCGGGATGTGCTGGGACGAAGCGGAGTGCATGGATGGGCCTCCGTGGGCGTGAATGCCGGCTGAGGACGCCGCGCGCTTCCGATGCCCGGCCAGGGTAGCCGATGGCCGGGGTGGTGTCCACGCGGGGGCGGGCGTGGCGCGGTGCGGCGGGCGCATGGGCGTGCGCCCCCAGGCGCAGACGGCCGCGGCGCCCAGCGGCGGGCGCATTGCCATGCGCCCCTACAGGCGGCCGGCTTGCTGCGCGGCGGCCTTGAGGTCCGCCAGCATCGGCCCGCGCTCGCGGTACAGCCGCCGCAGCGGGCGCGGCGCGTGCCGCGCCAGGGCGTAGGCGGCGAGAATGGGCAGGCCCACGGTGCTGTCCAGGTAGCACACCACCGTGCCGGGGAGCTGCGAGGGGTCCACCTTGCCCCAGGACACCGCTTCGGACGGGGTGGCGCCGGAGAGCCCGCCGGTGTCGGGCCGCGCGTCGGTGATCTGCAGGAAGTAGTCGTGCCCCTGCTCCTCGATCCCCAGGACCTCCTGGATCTGGGGCTCGGTCTGGAGCACGAAGTTCTTGGGGCTCCCGCCGCCGATCAGCAGCACGCCGCTCTTCCCGCCGCGCTTGGCGCGCAGCACCAGCGCCGCGGTCTCGTTCACGTCCAGGTTGGGATCCAGCACCAGCTGCGAGCCGAACAGCGCCTTGCCGGCGATGTTCATGCCGATGGAGCTGTCGCCCGGGGAGCTGGTGTACACCGGCACGTCGCACTGCCAGCACACCGAGAGCAGCGAGCGGTCGCCGCGCCCCAGGAGCTTCTCGCGCTCGGCCAGGTACTTGCCCGCCAGCCAGTGGAACTCCGCGCTGCCCATGGGGCGCTGGAACTCGGGGGCCTCGATCATCTGGCGGAAGAACTCGTCGGTGGACAGCAGCACGTGGTAGTCGAAGAAGATGTCGTAGATGCGCACCACGCCGTGCCGGCGCAGGTCCACGTCGCTGGCCATGGGGCTGCCCAGGTGCATCGGCAGGTCCAGTGCGTAGTGGGCGTCGTGGTACAGGTTGGCCCCGGTGGACACCACCCAGTCCACCATCCCGGCGCGGATCAGCGGGATGAGCGCCGAGATCCCCACGCCCGCCGGAGTCAGGGCGCCGGTCAGCGACATCCCCACCACCACGTCGGGCTCCAGCATGCGCTCCGCGAACAGCCGGCAGCCCTCGCGCAGGCGGGCGGCGTTGTAGGCGAGGAAGGTATGCTCCACCAGCTCGGCCACGGTGGTGGCCGGGGTGATGGGCCGCGGCTCCAGCCGCGGGCCGGAGAGGTAGCGATGGCCGGGCATCGGGCGCTCCTTGTGAAGGCGTGGTCGGTGGGGCACGGCGGGAAGCTAGCAGAACGCGGCGGCCGGGCTCAACCGCGAAGCCCCGGGGGCAGGGCGCGCCTGGAGGGCAAACCCCACGTGTGATAGCCTTGCGGCGAGTTCGGAGCCCAGCAGCCGCCTGCTGCGGAGCGTCGCGGACCCGGCGGTTTCGCCGGCCGCCGCGGCCGGACTCATGCCGCTTCCCGCATTGCCCGGGGCGCCGGGGTGCCCCCGCATGCCACCGTGTCGCGCGTCGCTGCTCGGTTCCGGCCTCGCAGCCGGAATGATCCTCCTCGCCGGCGCTCCAGCCCGGGCGAACTGGACCGCGAGCGGCGTGTGCCAGTACGTGGACCGGGCGGTGGACCGCAGGGGCTTCACCGGGGCCACGCCCCGGCTCCCGATCCGGAACGCCACGGTGCAGGTTCTCGACGCCGGCACCGGCGACACGCTCGCCCGCGGCGGCACCGACGGCTCCGGGCGGTTCGTCATCCCGGTGCCGGACTCGGCCGTCCGGGACATCTCGATCCGGGTGGTCGCCTCGACGTTCGACACCACCCTGCACCAGATCACGGCCATAACCCTTGACGCACTCGGCAGCACCTACGTGCTGCCGGGCCCACTGGTGCGCGGGCATCCTCCCTCGGCGGACGTCGCCCTGGGCGCGGAACACCCGATCCTGGCGATGCCCGACAGCCTCGGGCAGGTCTTCAACATCCTGGACTGCCTGGAGAACGGCCTCGACTACCTCTCCGCGGTCACCGGCGGCGGCCGCCCGCGCCGGCGGCTTTACGCCCACTGGCATTCCGACTTCTTCGGCGCCTCGGCCGGGGACGACGGGGTGTACCTGGGCGGCAACGACGGCTACAACGACTGCGTGATCCTCCACGAGGAGGGCCACTTCGTGGAGACCTCCTACATGGCCCTGGCCTCCACGAACTCGCCGCGGCGAGGCCCTTGCCGGGCGGCGAGGCCGGAGCACTTCGTGACCGAGTACCACCAGGGTCTCGAGGAGGCCTGGTGGGAAGGCTGGCCCTCGTACTTCGCCCTGGCCACCCGCCGCTGGATGGGCGCGGTGGACGCCACCTGTTTCATCGAGGTCCAGACCATGGACGCCCCGCCGGGGCTCGTCTTCGCCTATGACGTCGACGGCGTGCAGATCCCGGTGCGGGGTGCGGGCAGCGAGTACAACGTGCAGAAGGTCCTGTGGGACCTGGCCAGCCTGCCTGCCCCGGGGCGCTCGGGACCGGGGGCCGGCGCCGGCCGTCCCGGCACGCTCGACTCGTTGCTGTGGCACCTGCTGAGCCACGAGCTGTCCACTCCAAATTGGAGCCTGACGCTGGAGCAGTTCGTGGACGGGTGGATGGCGTCCGGGTATGGCCGGACTGCGGAGCTCTCGAGCATCCTGCTGAGGCGGGACATCGAGTTCTTCGCCGACGCCCAGGAGAACGACAGCTGGGCCTCCCGCGCGCGCCCGGTGGAGGTGGATGGGCCGCCGGCGCACCACACGTTCTACCCGAAGGCCGACGCGGACTGGATCCGGTTCGAGGGCGAGGCCGGGCGGAGCTACCTGGTCGAGGCGACCGATCTGGTCGGGATGCCCGAGCCCGTCCTCGACGTGTTCGCGCCCGACACCACGGCGCGCCCGCCGGTCGGTGACGAGATGACCGTGGGCGACAGCGTTTCCGCCAGGCCCTTCGAAGCCCGCGCGAGCGGGACCTGCTACGTGCGGTGCACCCACGGCAGCAACGGCGGCAGCTACGGCTCCTACGACCTCCGCGTGGTCAGCTGCGGCGCCACGCCGGACTATCAGATCCTGCGGAGCCTCGAGCCCCGAGGGGCGGCGACCGGCCCGCTCATCGCGGCGGGGAATGGCCTGTTCTACGGCCTGGAGCAGGGTGGAGACACCGCGAGTGTGGCGCGGGTGATCTCCCTGGATTCGTTGGGCAACCGCAACGTGGTGCGGAATTTCAGCTGGCGGGAGGGCGTGCCGACGTGTCTGATCTGGAGTCGCAGCGGCAGCCTCCTCGGAACGATTGCCAGCTCGGACCTCGGACCTCGAGGCGTGGTGTTCAGGTTGGACCCGTCGGGAGCCTTGACCGTCGTGCGCGCGTTCGCCCGGTCCGACAGCCTGCGCACTCCCACCGGCCAGCTGGTGGAGGCCTCCAGCGGGCTGCTCTACGGCGAGTCGTCCGACAGCGTCCTGTTCAGCCTCTCGCCCGGGGGCGTGCTGACGAAGCTGCACCGCTTGACCTACGCGGACGGCGGTGCCGCCTCGAGCCTCGCGGCCGGCGCGGACGGGGCGCTCTATGGCGTCACCGGGCTCCAGTACTGGCACGATCCGCGGGTCTTCAGGCTGAGGCCGTCGGGGGAGTTCCAGCTGCTGGCCACGTTCCCCCGCGTCGGCGAGGAGCCGGCACTCATGAGTACACCGACCGCCGACGGCGCGTTGCTGGGCACAGCGTGGCTCGGAGGGCAGGCCTCGATCTTCGCCCTGGACACGCTCGGGAACGTGACCGTGCGGCACTCCTTCAGCCCGTGGCAGTACGCGGTGCCTTCGGTGGTGCTCCAGGCATCCGATGGCCGACTGTACGGCATCGGGAGCTACCGGAGCTCCTCGGGCTGGGTCTTCTCCATCGACTCGGTCGGGAGCGAGGCGCAGCTGCACCTCGTCCCCGATCTCTGGCCCACGGTCCAAAGCGCCGCCGACGCCGACGGGACCGACCCGACCAGCCTGGTGGACGGCCATGACGGAGGCCTCTACGGGCTCACCCGGGGCGGCGGCGCGGCGGGGGCCGGCGTCTTCTTCCGGGTGGCCCACGTGCTCGGCGCCGCATGGGTGGCCGCCGGCCGGCCGAGGCTCCGCCCCGGCACGGGCTACGTGGATGTGTCCTGGACGGGTTTCTCGCTGAGCGCCCAGCAGTACCGCGTGTGGCGGTCCGGCGGCGGGAGCGGCGCGTGGGTGCCGGTCAGCGGGGAGATCCGCGGAGTCTACCTGGGGGATTTCTGCGTCCGCGACACGACCGCGCGGCCGTTCTCCTCATACTCCTACAAGCTGGCCAGCCGGGTGCAGGCCGGGGAAGCCTGGACTTACTCGGAGCCGGCCGGCGTGCGGACCGGGGGGCCGCTGGCGCTCGGCGTGCCCTTCCCGAACCCCAGCCGCGGCACGGTCCGGCTGGCCTTCCACGCGGTGCCCGGCGCCGCCGTGCGGATCGAGGTCTTCGACATCCGCGGCGCCAGGGTGCGGACGCTGCTGGACGGGAAGCCGCAGGACTACGAGGGCTCCGTCCTGTGGGACGGCACCGATCGGGCCGGGCGGAGAGTCCGGAGCGGGGTGTACTTCGCGAGACTCCTGTCGTCGGGGCAGAGCCAGAGCGCCAAGCTGGTGTTGCTGAGATGATCTGAACGGCTACCCCGGCCCCAGAATCCCCCGGTACACCGCCTCGTACGCCGCCACCATGCGCGCCGGGTCGTACCGCTCCGCCGCGGCCCGCCGCCCGCTCGCGCCGGCGGAGGCGCGCAGCTGCGGGTCGCCGGCCAGGCGCTCCAGGTGGCCCACCAGGGCTTCCAGGTCGCCGCGCGGGAACAGGAAGCCGGTCCCTTCGACCGCCTCCACGTTCCCGCCCACCGCGCTCGCCACCACCGGCAGCCCGGCCGCCTGGTATTCCAGGATCGCGTTCGAGAAGCTCTCGCCGTCCGAGGTGAGGCACGCGATGTCCATGGCCGCCAGCCAGCCGGCCACGTCCGCGGTGAGCCCCGGGGTGAGCAGCGCGCCGGCCAGCCCGGCGCGGGCCGCGAAGGCGTCCATGCGCGCCTGGTCGTCGGGGCGGATCTCCCCCACCACCGCGAAGCGCGTGCGCGGGCGGCTCCGGTGCAGGCGCGCGGCCGCCTCCAGGAACAGCTCCACGTTCTTCTCGGGCCGCACGTGCGCCACCATCCCCACCAGCAGCTCGTCCTCGGCCAGCCCCAGCGCGGCGCGCCGCTCCCGGCGCAGCTCCGGCGTGACCCGCCCCATCCGCGCCGGGTCCACCCCGTTGTGGATCACCTCGATGCGCCCCGGGGGGATGCCCTCGCTGCGGGCGATGGCCTCCCGGGTGGCCTGGCTGTTGGCCACGTAGCGGGCGGTGATGTGCCGGAGGAGGCGGAAGGTGCGCGCGAAGCGGCGGTTGTTCCAGTAGGCGGGGCCCAGGTTGCGCCGGCAGGCCACCACCGGCACCCCCGCCAGCCACCCGGCCAGCGCCCCGGCCACGAAGGCGTCGTCGAAGTAGGTCTGCACCAGGCGGATGCGGTGCTGGCGGAGGTACCGCCGCAGCCGCCACATCCGGCGCACGCCGTCCAGCGACGCCAGCCGCGTGAGCCCCAGCAACAGCGGCGGGGGCTCCAGCCGCAGCTCCCGCAGCCACGGGGTGTCCTGCAGGCACGCCAGGTGGACGCGGTAGCGGCCCGGATCCAGCCCCCGCAGCAGCATCAGCAGCTGCCCCTCGGTGCCGCCGTGGGCGGTGTCAATGTAGTCGATGATGAACAGCAGCTCGGTCATGGGCCTTGGGCACCCCGCGCCGGACGGGCCGCGCGATGCGCGGCCCCGCCGGCGATCTACTCCAGCCGCTTGAGCCGCCGCCGCAGGACCAGCAGCCCCAGTGCCAGCCACGCCAGCGCCGCGGCGGCCGCCCCGCCCAGCAGCGGTCCCGGCGCGGGCACCGGTCCCCCGCCCACCGCCGCCAGCATCGCCCGGTGCAGCCCGGTGAACGGCAGCACCGACGCCACCGCGGCGCGCAGCGGCGAGTCGGCCGCCGGGGTGTAGGCGCCCGCCAGGAACAGCAGCGGCAGCAACGCCACCAGCGCGTACAGCGGCACCTCGCCGCGCGAGCCGGCCGCGGCCGCCGCGGCCACCCCCACCAGGTCCGCCAGCAGCAGCGCCGGCACCGCGGCCACCAGCAGCTCGCCGAACGCCCCCGGCGCGCAGCGGTAGCGGGCGGCCACCGCCAGCAGGAGCGGCAGCACCCGCACCCAGTCCAGCGCCACCTGCGCCAGCAGGGTCTCCACGAACAGCCGGTAGGGCGAGGCCGGCGTGGCCAGCAGCCGCCCCATCAGGCCCTCGCGCCGGAGGCCCGCGGCGCGCCGCCCGGCGACCAGCGCCCCGGTGAGCACCGCCAGCGTGGTGTACGCGGCAGCCGCGTGCAGCGCCGGCGGGTTCGCGCCCAGCAGCGGCAGCGCCACCGCCATGGGCACCACCATCCCCAGCAGCAGCGAGCCGCGCCGCACCCGCAGCTCCAGCAGCTCGCGCCGCCACACCCCTACCGGCAGCATCGCTCCCCCTCCGCGCGGCCGCGCCCGCCGCGGCCCGCGGCGGGCCGCCCTCCGCCGGCCGGCCCCGGGCGCGCGCTCACGCGTCCGCCTCCAGGCGCAGCCCGGCGTGGCGCAGGTACACGTCGCCCAGGTTCGGCCGCCCCACGTGCAGGTTCACCAGCTCCCCGCCGGCGCGGGCCACCTGGGCCACCACCGCGTCCAGGGCGCTGCCGCCGCGGCGCAGCAGCAGCGCCAGGGTGGTGTGGTCGGCGGCCACCTGGACCACGCCCGGCAGGGCCCGGAACGGCTCCGGCTCCACCGGCAGGGCCAGCTCGCAGGTCACCTGCACGTGTCCTTCCAGCTCGGCCATCAGCTCCTCGCGCGTGCCCAGCGCCAGCACCCGGCCGCGGTGCAGCACGGCCACGCGGTGGCACAGGGCCTCGGCCTCCGCGGCGCTGGAGGTGGCCAGCACCACCGCCGCACCGCGCGCGGCCGCCGCGGCGATGACGTGCCGCGCCGCGATCTCCGAGTTGTAGCCCAGCCCGCGCCCCGGCTGGTCCAGCAGCACCAGCTCGGGGCCGTGCGCCAGCGCCTCCAGCAGCGACAGCCGCCGCCGCGCGTCGGCGTCCAGGGTGGCCACCGGCAGGTCGCGCTCCCCGCGCAGCTCCAGCTCGTCGAACAGGCCGTCCACGCGCGGCAGCAGCCGCTCCCGCGGCGCGCCGTGCAGGCTCCCGATGAAATAGGCGTTGTGGAAGCCGGACAGCGCGGGGAAGTGGGCGTCGCGCTCCAGCTGCAAGCCGATGCGCCGCCGCTGCGCGCGGCGCCCGGCGCGGCCGGCCTGGCCGAACAGCACCACCTGGCCGGTACCCGGCTCCAGCAGCCCGGCCAGCAGCCGCAGCAGCGTGGTGCGCCCCGAGCCGGGCGGGCCCAAGAGCCCCAGCACCTCCCTGGCCCGCACCGCCAGGCTGACCTCCTCCACCCCGCGCCCGCTGCGGTACAGCCGGGAGACCCGCTCCAGCGCCGCCACCGGCTCGGGCGCGGGAGCCGCGGCCGGCGCCGCCATCGCGGCGGGCTCCGCCTCGCCGGCGGCTTCGGTGGGAACCGCCGCGGCCGGTTCCGGCCCGGCGGCGCCCTCGGCTTCCAGGTCCTTGCGGCGGCCCATGCGCGCCTAGCCGAGTTCCGCCGCCATCACCGAGCGGATCGCGCGGCGCACCTGCGCCCGCGCCGCCGGCGGCAGCGGCCCCTCGCCCCAGCGGCGGCAGGCGCCCAGGGCGGCGATCAGCGTGGCGCACGCCTGCCCGCAGCTGGGGCAGCCCGCGACGTGGGACTCCATGCGCGCGCACACCTCGGGGCTGAGCTCCCCCTCGAGGTAGCGGCTGAGCATGCGCGCGGTGTCCGGGCAGCGCCCCGCCGGAGCGCCCACCCGGGAGGCGGCCGGGAGCGCGGAGCGCGCGCCCGCCGCTAGGGCGCGCCGCGGCCCGCGCCCGCGGCCCGCGGCGGGCAGGCCCTCGCCGCGCAGGTAGGGGGCCAGCGTGCGGCGCAGGGACAGGCGCGCGCGGTGCAGGCGGGACTTCACCGCGCGCTCGCCCAGGCCCAGCGCACGGCCCACCTCGGCCGC
>Ga0335070_10007940_pt1 | contig 12448 bp, 13 predicted proteins | sample Lox_Sample_13_FD_206722 | JGI IMG/M metagenome (GOLD analysis project Ga0335070, IMG submission 206722) | Soil microbial communities from Loxahatchee National Wildlife Refuge, Florida, United States - Lox_Sample_1.3 | ecosystem: Environmental > Terrestrial > Soil > Wetlands | place: USA...
CAAGGACGACAACTGGGGCTTCGACGCCCAGACCGGTACCTACGTCGATATGGTGAAGGCCGGCATCATCGACCCGACCAAGGTCGTGCGTACCGCCCTTCAGGACGCCTCGTCGGTCGCCGGCCTGCTGATCACCACCGAGGCCATGGTCGCCGAGAAGCCGAAGGACAAGGAAGCCGCCCCAGCCATGCCCGGCGGCGGCGGCATGGGCGGCATGGACTTCTGAGTCCGCGCCATCCGTCAGTCACTCGGGAGGGCCGCTTCGGCGGCCCTCCTTTTTTGTGCGCAGCCCAGCTCAGCCTGCGCGCACCCAATCCTCTCCCTCATGGCCGTGGCGACACCGCGCCGGGTGCAAAATCTCGGCCAGTATCTCGAGCGATTCGACGAGGCGCGGTCCCGGCCGATTGAAGTACTGGTTGCCGTCGGCGATGGCGACGCGGCCGGCGCGCACCGCGCGCAGCGCGCTCCAGCCGGGCAGCGCCTCGAGCACCGCGAGGTCGCGCCGGCTGCGCGCGATGTCGAAGCCGCAGGGCGCGACCAGTACGACGTCGGGATCGCTCGCGCGCAGCGCGCCCCAGTCGAGCCAGGGCGAATGACGGCCGGCCTCGCCGAAGAGATTGACGCCGCCGGCGAGTGCCACCAGCTCCGGCATCCAGTTGCCCGCCGCCATCAGCGGCGCGATCCATTCGATGCAGGCGACGCGCGGCCGATCGGGCGCCGCGGCGGCGCGCGCGGCGATGGCGCCGACGCGCGTCTCGAGCTGCTGTATCAGCGCCGCGCCGCGTTCGGCGACGCCCAACGCCTCGGCGACGCGTTGCATGTCGGCCCACACGTCGGCGAGCGACGCGGGCGCGAGCGAGACGATGCGCGCGTCATGGTCGGTCCACGCGCACACCGCCGCCTCGACGTCCCTGAGCGAGACGGCACACACCTCGCACTGGTCCTGCGTCACGATCAGGTCGGGCTTGAGCGCGCGCAGTGTCGCGCCGTCGACGCGATAGACGGCGAGGCCCTCCTGCACGATGCTCTTGAGCCGCTGGTCGATCGCGCAGCTGGTGCCCTCGCCGTCGAGCTTGCTCGCGGTCAGCGCCGGCAGGCGCGCCACCTCGGGCGGGAAGTCGCATTCATGGGAGCGGCCGACCAGCCGGTCGGCGCAGCCGAGCGCCGCGACGATCTCGGTCGCGCTCGGCAGCAGGGACACGATGCGCTCGGCGACCAGGACGGGTTCCCGCAATAGAGGGCGGCTTTCGTCCGAGCTTACTTGGGGGCGTCGAGGAACGCCACGATGGCGACCAGCATGTCGACGGTGACGCCGTCGCTCGCCAGCGGGCAGAGCAGCCGCTCATAGCGGATGTGCTCGCGGCCCTCCATTCGGTTGATGTCGAGGTCGGCATGGAAGTGGTGCGGCCGGCCGGTCCGGATGACGTCGTTGTAGATCGCGGCGAAGCGGGCGACGTCGCGCTTCGAGAGCATCTCGTCATAGTACCGGCCGGTGGCGTCGCGGCCGGCGCGCGCGACGAGACCAGTGCCGACCAGCCGGAACCGGAAGCGAATGCCGGCCGCATCCGGCACCGGGTCGATCAGCATGATCCAGGGCAGGAGATCGGGGATCTCGACCGGGTCGATGTCGGCGCGCGCCGGCAGCCGGCCGGGCCGGCACTTGCTCAGCCAGTACTCGTAAAAGCGGCGCAGCCGTGGATCTTCGAACGAGAAGTCTGGCTCGGTCATGCGGCCTATACCGACAGTCCTGCAACTATGCGCTAAAGCAGAGCAGTGTCAAATCGACATGCCGGCCCGCCCGGCCGATTGCTCCCGGGCGCCACCGCCTTATAGTAGGTCTCAGCGACAGGACGGAGACGGCACGGGCCATGGCCAAGGACGACGGCGTCATCGGCCGCATCAAGGACAAGCTGGTCGAGAGCAAGCAGCGCTGGGCGCGCGAGGGCCGGCTCCTGACCGGCAAGGCCGACGCGGCCCATCAGCAGCGCCTGCCGCCCGGCCAGCGCGAGGTCAAGAACTGGCCAGTCCTCGACCTCGGCGTCCAGCCCGAGATCGCGCGCGCCGAGTGGCGGCTCAGCGTCGACGGCCTGGTCGCCAATCCCCTGAGCTGGAGCTGGGAGGAGTTCATCGCCCAGCCCCAGGTCGAGGACGTCTCGGACATCCATTGCGTCACCGCCTGGTCGCGCTACGACAATCGCTGGCGCGGCGTCGCCGCGACGCACCTGTTGGCGCTGGTCGGCCCCCTGCCCGCGGCGCGCCACGTCATCTGCCACAGCCATGACGGCTACACGACCAATCTGCGCCTTGAGGCGTTCGCCGGCGACGACGTGCTGCTGGCCCATGAATGGGAGGGCAAACCGATCCCGGCCGAGCATGGCGGGCCGGTGCGCGTGGTCGTGCCCAAGCTTTATTTCTGGAAGAGCGCGAAGTGGATCCGGCGCATCGAGCTCAGCGCCGAGGACAAGCCCGGCTTCTGGGAAGTGCGCGGCTATCACAACGAGGCCGATCCGTGGCAGGAAGAGCGCTACAGCTGAGCGTGCGGCGGCGGCGCTTCGCGCTGGCGGGCCTGGCCCTGACCTTGGTCGCGCTGGGCTGCGCCGGCGCCGATGCCGCAGGAGACCGCAAGATGACGGCTCACGATTTCAGCTTCACGTCGATCGACGGCCAGCCCCTGCCGCTCAAGAGCTATGCCGGCAAGGCGGTGCTGATCGTCAACACCGCCTCGTTCTGCGGCTACACGCCGCAATATCAGGGGCTCGAGGCGGTCTGGCGCAAATACCAGGCGCGCGGCCTGGTCGTGCTCGGCGTGCCGTCGAACGATTTCGGCGAACAGGAGCCGGGCAGCGCCGCCGAGATCAAGCAGTTCTGCGAGACCAACTACCAGGTCGACTTCCCGCTGACCGAGAAGCAGCACGTCGTCGGCGCCCGGGCGCACCCGTTCTACAAATGGATCGCGGCCGAGCTGGGCGAGGGCGGCGTGCCGCGCTGGAACTTTCACAAATATTTAATCGCGCCCGACGGCACCCTGGCCTGCGCCTGGCCGTCCCGCGTGACGCCCGACTCGGCCGAGGTGACCAAGGCGATCGAGGGCGCGCTCGGCCGCTGAACCTACGGAATCGGCCGTCCGGCGGGGCCTCGGGCGGCCGCCCTTCCCGCCGATCTCGATGACGGTTAAACTTCGTTAACCATATTTTCACCCTATTCGGGTGAAATGACGGGACCGCCGGCAGATGGGCCGGCCAAGATTCCACCTGGAGAGGTAGAGGACGGCATGTCTCAATACAGCAAAGAGGGAGCGGCCATGCAGCCGGGCCAGGCCTCGACCGGCAGGCGGCCCAACGAGAGCGGCACGTCGGTGATCGCGGCCAACTTCCAGATCGTCGGCAATCTGAGCTGCAACGACACGCTCAACGTCGAGGGCATGGTCGAGGGCAATATCGAGTGCCATTCGCTGGCGCTCGGCGAGACCGGCACGGTCAAGGGCGAGGTCCGCGCCGATACCGTGGCGATCAAGGGCACCTTCTCGGGCGCGATCAACGCCCGGGTCGTGACGCTGACCCGCTCGGCCAAGGTCACCGGCGACATCACCGCCACCGAGACGCTCGGCATCGAGCCGGGCGCCGAGTTCGACGGCACCTGCAAGCGCTCGCGCGCGGCCGCGGGCAACGGCGTGGCGGCCCCGGTCAAGTCGATGGTCGGCGCGTAAGCCGAGCCGACGCAAACCGAATTCACGGCAACGGCGGCCCTCGGGCCGCCGTTGTGCTTTCGGGGCCGGCCGCCGGTTTACAGCGCGGCCGCCCGCCCCCTATGCTGCCCCGGGTTCTCCGGTTCCGGCGGTGGCGTGGCATGCATATCGATTTCGGCGTCTTCGATCATCTCGACCGGCGCGACGAGCCGCTCGGCGAGCTCTATGAGGGCCGGCTCAGGCTGATCGAGGCCTATGATCGCGCCGGCTTCTATGCCTATCACCTGGCCGAGCACCATGCGACGCCGCTCGGCATGGCGCCGTCGCCCGGCATTTTCCTGTCGGCCGTCGCCCAGCGCACCAAGCGCCTGCGCTTCGGGCCGCTCGTCTACACCCTGCCGCTCTACAATCCGCTGCGCGTGATCGAAGAGATCTGCATGCTCGACCAGATGAGCGGCGGGCGGCTCGAGATCGGCGTCGGCAAGGGCATCTCGCCCTTCGAGGTCGCCTATTTCGGCATCAAGCACGACGAGGCGCAGCCGATGTACGTCGAGGCGCTCGACGTTGTCCTCGCCGGGCTGACCGGCAAGACGCTGACCCATCACGGCAAGTACTATGATTTCGAGAACGTGCCGATCGAGCTGTGGCCGGTGCAGAAGCCGCATCCGCCGCTCTGGTACGGCGTCGTCGTGCCGTCGAGCGCGATATGGCTGGCGCAGCACGCGATCAACGTCATCGCGCTCGCCGACAACAAGGAGGTGCGCGCCATCACCGACGTCTATCGCGCCGAATGGGCGGCGCGGCGCGACGTCGCGGGCAAACAGCATCCGAGGATGGGTGTCGGCCGCCATGTCGTCGTCGCCGAGACCGAGCGCGAGGCGCATGCGCTGGCCGGGCCGGCCTACGATGCCTGGTACACTAACATGAACTATCTGTGGAAGGCGCACGGCACGACGGTGCGCGCCGCCTACGCGCCCAATTACGAGACCGTGCGCAAGATGGACACGACCATCGTCGGCACGCCCGAGCAGGTGCGCGCCGAGATCGCGCGCCACATCGAGGAAACCGGCGCCAATTATTTCGTCGGCCGCTTCTGCTTCGGCACCCTCGCCCACGATGCCGCGCAACGCTCGGTCGAGCTGTTCGCCCGCGAGGTCATGCCGCATTTCCGCCAGCCGGCGCGCGCGGCCGCCGGCTGATCGGCCGGAGCGGGGCCGCAGAGTTAATCCCGGCAATACCGAACAGCGGTTGCTACCGCCGCGCTGCTCCTGTTAGCCTCGCTCTGGGGAGCGGATACCGCGGGGCACAACGCGGATCGGAACGGGGCGATAGGCGGCATGGACGGTTCCGCGCAAGCGGTCATCGAATTCAGCGACGTCGCCGTCGAGTTCGGCGCCGAGCGCATCTATGACGGCCTGAGCTTCGCCGTAAGGCGGGGCGAGTTCCTGTGCATCCTCGGACCTTCCGGCTGCGGCAAGTCGACCTCGCTCCGGATCATGGGCGACCTGCTCGACGTCACGACCGGCGCCGTCGCGGTCGACGGCCGGCCGCCGCGCGACGCCTGGCGCGAGCTCGCCTTCGTGTTTCAGTCGCCGCGCCTCGTGCCCTGGCGCACCGCGCTCGGCAACGTCACGCTCGCCATGGAGCTGCGCTATGACGGCATGAAGCGCGCCGCCATGGAGGAGAAGGCGCGCGCGCTGCTCGGCCTCGTCGGCCTGGCCGGCGACGCCCATAAATATCCGAGCATGCTGTCGGGCGGCGAGCGCCAGCGCGTCGCCATCGCGCGCGCCCTCGCGGTCGACCCGCAGATCATCCTGATGGACGAGCCGTTCTCGGCGCTCGATCTCAACACGCGGCGGCGGCTGCGCCAGGAGATCGAGGCGATCTGGCAGAAGACCGGCAAGACCGTGGTGTTCGTCACCCACGACATCGACGAGGCGCTGACGCTGGCCGACCGCATCATCCTCTTGTCCAACAAGCCGACGCGCGTGCTCGAGACCATCGCCGTCGAGGCGCCGCGGCCGCGCGCCGTCGACGCCTCGCCGCGCCTGCGCGAGCAGCGCGCCCATCTTCACGCCCTGTTCCGCCGGATGGAGCCGGGCGAGACCGCCGAGTCCGACGCCAACACGGAGACGCTGCCATGACCCGCCCGACCTTCGCCCTCGCGCTCTTCGCCGCGACGCTCGCCGCCGCCCCGGCGCTCGCCAAGGACAAGGTGACCTTCGCCTATCTGCTCGATCCGTCGATCGACGCGGTGATGTATGGCATCCATACCGGCAAGGTGACCTCGGACAAGATCGAGATCGAGACCAAGTCGCTGGCGATCCCGGCGCTGATCCAGGCGACCGCGGCCAAGACCTACGACGTGGTCATGACCGCCGTGATCGGCATTCCGCGCGCCAACTCCCAGGGCCTGAAGCTGACCATCCTGTCGACGGCGCTGCGCTACAGCAAGTCGGGCGAGGGCTCGGACATCTGGGTCAAGGCCGACAGCCCGATCAAGACGGTCAAGGACCTCAAGGACAAGACCATCAGCGTCTACGCGCTCAACTCGACCGGCATCACCTGGGTGCGTCTGGCGCTGTGGCGCAATTACGGCATGAACGTCTCGTACAAGGACGGCGATTCGAAATGGGTCGAGATGCCGGCGCCGGCGCTGCCCGGCGCGCTGCTCGCCGGCAAGATCGACGCCGCGACGCTGATCCACAGCCAGGCCTACAAGGCGGCCGAGTCGGGCCAGTTCCGCACGCTCGTGCGCACCGCGGCCGACAATTTCTCCTACTACAAGGTGCGCCCGGTGGCCGCCGTCAATGTCGGCTATCCGGAGAAGATCGCGGCGCGGCCCGAGGCGTACAAGGAATTCGACCGCATGCTGAAGGCGTCGGTCGATTACGCGCTCGCCCATCTCGACGAGGTGTCGGCGGCGGTCGGCAAGGAAAAGAACATCGAGCCCGGCTTCTTCAAGGCGTGGTTCACGCGCTTTTCCGATTTCCCGGCGGCGATCTCGCAAGACGATCTGAAGGCGATCGAGATCAACTGGAAGGAATCGAAGGAGCTCGGCCTGATCACCGAGTACCCGAACGTCCAGGACCTGGTCTGGAAGGACGCGATCCGCGAATAGCGGCGCGTCCGGCTCGATGGCCGCGTCGCGCGCTGCGGCGGGCCGCTCGGCGCGGCTCGCCGGCCATCTGTTCACCCTCGCCTTCATCGGCGCGTGGGCGCTCTATGCGCGACATGTCGAGGCCTATGTGCTGCCCGGCCCGCTGCAGGTCGCGGAGCGCTTCGTCGCGTTCTTCGGCGATCTCAGCCTGATCGGCCACATGCTGGTGTCGTTCGCGCATATCGGCGCGGCGATCGCCATCTCCTTCGTCATCGGCACGAGCCTCGCGCTCCTCGCCTACTACGTGCCGGTGACGCACCTGATGATCCACGGCCGGCTCAGCCCGTTCCTCAACTCCTTTTCCGGCATCGGCTGGACTCTGCTGGCCGTGCTGTGGTTCGGCGTCGACCACGTCACCGTCGTGTTCGCGATCAGCGCCGTGCTCGCGCCCTTCGCCATCATCAACATGCGCGAGGGGCTCGACAACCTCGACCGTGAGCGGCTCGAGATGGCGCGCAGCTTCACGCGCAGCCGCTGGCGCCAGTTCTGGATGGTCGTGGTGCCGTCGCTCTATCCCTTCATGTTCGCGACCTTGCGCATCAGCTTCGGCGTGTCATGGAAGGTGACGCTCACGGCCGAGCTGTTCGGCGGCAATGCCGGGCTCGGCTATCTGTTCAACCTGGCGCGGCAGTCTTTCGACACGCCGCTGATCATCGTCGTCATCCTGATCATCATCTGCTTCGTCTACGGCACCGACCGGTACGTCTTCCAGCCGGTGCAGGCGCGCCTCGAGCGGCATCATGGCCTCGCCTGAGACGGCCATTGCGGGAACGCGCGCGCCGGCCGCCGCGGGCCGCGGCCACCGCGCGCTCGAGCGCGTGCTGGCCGAGGGTCTCGTGGTCGCGGGCGTGCTGCTGTGGTGGCTGGCCTCGGCAGGCCTGCCCGATTTCGTCATGCCGAGCCCGTGGCTGGTCGCGAAGACGCTCGGGCGGCTGTTCTACGACCCGGCGTTCCTCGGCCACACCGTGATCAGCACGGTGCGCGTCGCGGCGGCCGTCTTTTTCGCGCTGGTCATCGGCGGCGGGCTCGCGCTCCTGCCGCGCTTCTGGCCGGTGCTCGACGTCATCGTCCACGGGCGCATCAAGCCGTTTCTCAACTCGTTCCCGTCGCTCGGCTGGGCGATCCTCGCGGTGATCTGGTTCGAGATATCGGACTTCACCGTGGTCTTCGTCCAGGTGATGATCCTGATCCCGTTCTGCCTCATCAACGTCGCCGAGGGCCTGCGCGAGCTCGACCAGGAGGCGCTCGAGATGGCGAAGAGCTTCACCCGCTCGCGCTTCAAGGTGTTCCTCAAGGTCATCCTGCCGATGCTGGTGCCCTATGCGGTCGCCGCGGCGCGCATCTCCTACGGCGTCGCGTGGAAGATCGCGCTTGTCGCCGAGCTGTTCGGCGCCGACAGCGGCCTCGGCTATCTGATGCTGCAGGCGCAGACCGCGGCCGACGCCGCGACCGTGTTCGCCACCTGCTTCAGCATCGTCATCATCTTCATCGCCGGCGAGAAGCTGGTCATCGATCCGCTGGCGCGCATCGTCCAGCGCAAATAAGGGAGGCCGCCATGGCGCACTGGACCACCGACTTCATCCCCGGCAAGCCGCGCATCGCTTTCGATCACATGGGCGAGGGCCCGCTCGTCCTGTTCATGCACGGCATCGGCGGCAACCGCACCAACTGGCACGACCAGCTGCCGGCCTTCGCCAGGCGCTTCCACGCCGTCGCCTGGGACGCGCGCGGCTACGGCAAGTCCGACGACTATGACGGGCCGCTCGATTTCGGCGATTTTGCCGGCGACGTGCTGCGCGTGCTCGACCATTTCAAGGTCGAGAAGGCGCATCTCTGCGGGCTGTCCATGGGCGGGCGCATCGCGCAGGATTTCTATCCGCGCCATCCGGGACGCGTCGCGACCATGGTGCTGTGCGACACCTTCCCCGGCTATGACGCGTCTTTCACCGACGCGCAGCGCGCCGAGTTCGTGCGCATCCGGAAGGAGCCGCTCGTCCGGGGCAAGGAGCCGAAGGACATCGCGCCCGTTGTGGCGAAAACGCTGATCGGCCCCAAGGCCGGGCCCGACAAGCTCCAGCGCCTCGTCGACAGCATGTCGGCGCTGCACAAGGAGTCCTACATCAAGACCGTCGAGGCGACGACGCACTACAACCGCGTCGCCGACTTGCCCAACATCAAGGTGCCGACGCTCCTGGTCTTCGGCGGCGACGACACGCTGACCACGCCCGAGCTCGGCCGGCGGATGCACGCCCAGATCAAGGGCTCGGCGTTCGTCGAGATCAAGGACGCGGGCCATCTGTGCAACATCGAGAAGCCCGAGCTGTTCAACAAGGCGGTGCTCGCCTTCCTCGAGAAGCATCGCGATCTGGCGCGCTGAGCCGCCGTCGCCCCTTATCCAAGACTCGTCACCCTCGGGCTCGATCCGAGGGTCTTTCGCCGACGATGCGAGATGGTGGATGGCAGCCTGGCCTGCCGGCACAAGATGCCCGGGTCACGCCGCTGACGCGGCGGCCCGGACATGACGGTCCTTCGGACCGTCACTTCATCTTGCAGTCTTTGTAATAGGCGTCCTTGTAGTCGGCGAAGACGATGCCGGTGGTGTGCAGCACGGGCTTGCCCTCGGGGCCGCGGATCACCTCGCGCCGGTAGAAGTTCTGGATCGGCACGTGATTGATGTTGTAGGTGAACGGCCCGCGGATCGACTCGTAGTTCGCCTTCTCCATTGCCTTGATGATGCCGATCTTGTTGTTGAGGTCGCCGTTGACCGCCTTGACGCCGCTGTCGAGCAGGAACGGCGCGTCGTAGCTCTGCGCCGAGTACTGCGACGGCGCATAGCCGTACTTCTTCTTGAAGTTGGCGAGGAAACGGACGTTGGCCGGGAACTTCGAGTCGGAATCCCAGAAGCTCGTCGTGTACGAGCCGAGCGGCGAATCGCCGATCGCCGGGAAGGTCGACTCGTCGACCGTGAACACCGTGTAGAGCGGGAACTGCTTGGCCAGGCCCGAGGCGTACCACTGCTTGAGGAACGCCACGCCCATGCCGCCCGGCGCGAACACGAACAGCGCGCCCGGCTTGGCCGCGCGCACCTGGCCGAGCTCGGCCTGGAAGTCGCTGGCGCCCAGCGGATAGAGGATCTCGCCCTTGGTCTTTTCCTTGTAGACGCGCCGGAAGCCGGCGATCATGTCCTTGCCGGCCTGGTAGTTGGGCGCCATGACGAAGACGTCCTTGACCTTGTCTTCGATCATGAGCTTGCCGAGCGCTTCGGGCGTCTGATCGTTGTTCCACGACGTCGTGAAGATGTAGGGGCTGCACTCCTTGCCGGCGAGCGGCGAGGCGCCGGCGTTGGTGATCACCGTGATGGTCTTCGACTCGACCACCGGGTTGCGGATCGCCATGGCGACGTTCGACCAGATGACGCCGGCGATGAAATCGACCTTGTCGCGCTTGATCATCGCCTCGGCGACCTGGCGGCCGACATCGGCCTTCTGCTGGTCGTCGCCATAGACCACCTCGACCGGCAGGCCGCCGATCTTGTGGCCGAGATCGTCGAGCGCCAGATCGAAGCCGTCGCGCATGTGCTTGCCGAGGACCGCCGCGCCGCCCGAGAAGGTGGCGATGAAGCCGATCTTCACCTTGTCGGCCGCCAGCGTCGGCGCGGCCATAAGCGACAGCGCGGCCGCCGCGAGTATTACCTTGCGTTTCATGGAACCTGCTCCCGTTTTCGGTTGCCCAGAGGCACTCCCTGTCGCGCGCCTCGGCCGGCCGACGCCCCTTCCCCCTCGCCGCCCGCCTTTCGCGCACGCCCCTCCTGGCCTATGCCAAGGAGGGCGAGGATAGCACCTGCCGGCCGACTGTCCACAGCCAATGGGCCAGTGCCCATCACGGCGCCGCTGGGCGGCCGGCCCGTCCGATGCTAGGGTCGCCGCTGCCGTTCCATCCGCCCTGTGCATGACCCCGTCCGATTCCCAGCGCCGCTCGAGCTACGCCGCCTTCGGTCACCGGGATTTCACCCTCTATTGGCTCGCCCGTTTCCTGGCCTCGGTCGCGCTGCAGATGCAGGCGGTGGCGGTCGGCTGGCAGGTCTACGACCTGTCGCGCGATCCCCTCGACCTCGGCCTGGTCGGCCTGGTGTCGTTCCTGCCGGCGATCGCGCTCGTGCTGGTCACCGGCCACGTCGCCGACCGCTTCGACCGGCGCCTCATCATCATGCTGTGCTACGCGGTCGAGATGTTGTGCGCCGCGGCGCTGTTCCTGCTGGCGCGACACGGCCTGCACGCGGTGTGGCCGATCTTTGTCGTCCTGATCGGGCTCGGCACGGCGCGCGCCTTCGCCAGCCCGGCGGTGCAGGCGTTCATGCCCAATCTGGTGCCGGCCGGCGACTTCAGCAGCGCGCTCGCCTGGAACTCGACCGCGTGGCAGATCGCGACGATCGGCGGCCCGGCGGTGGGCGGCCTGCTCTACGCGCTCGGCCCCGGCGCGGTCTACGGCACGGCGACGGCGTTTCTCGCGGCGGCCGCGGTGCTCATGGCGATGATGCGCTTCCGCCGGATCAAGACCGCCCTCGAGCCGGCGTCGTGGGACACGCTCGTCGCCGGCATCCGCTTCATCTGGTCGAAGCAGATCATTCTCGGCGCCATCTCGCTCGACCTGTTCGCCGTGCTGTTCGGCGGCGCGACGGCGCTCTTGCCGATCTACGCGCGCGACATCCTCGAGATCGGTCCGTGGGGCCTCGGCATATTGCGCAGCGCGCCGGCGCTCGGCGCGGCGCTCGTCGCCGTCGTCCTGGCGCACCGCCCGGTCACCGCGCGCGCGGGCCGCACGCTACTGACGGCGGTCGCGGTGTTCGGCGTCGCCACCATCGTATTCGGCGCCTCGATCAACGTCTGGCTGTCGCTCGCGGCGCTCGCCGTGCTGGGCGCCGCCGACATGATCAGCGTGTTCGTGCGCCAGTCGCTCGTGCTGATGCGCACGCCCGACGACATGCGCGGGCGGGTCAACGCGGTCAACATGGTGTTCGTCGGCGCGTCGAACGAGGTCGGCGAGTTCGAGTCGGGCACGGTCGCGGCGCTGATCGGCACGGTCGCCAGCGTCATCGTCGGCGGCGTGTGCACGATCGCCGTCGCCGGGCTGTGGGCCCATTGGTTCCCGGCGCTGCGCCGGGTCGATCGTCTCGACGGCGACGCGGGCGGCTGAAGCACGCGGCGCGCGTTCAGCTTTCGTCCGCGGGGCGGTCGAGCAGGGCGCGGATGGCGGCGGCCAGCGCCGCCTTGGGATAGGGCTTGCTCAGGAGCTGCATGCCCGGCCTGAGGCGGCCCTGCTGGCGCATCGCCTCCTCGGCATAGCCCGAGGTGAACAGGATGCGCAGACCGGGGCGGCGCTCGTGCGCGGCATCGGCGAGCTCGAAGCCGGTCATGCCGCCGGGCATGACCACGTCGGTGAACAGGAGGTCGACCGGCCGGCCGCTGTCGAGCAGCGCCAGCGCCGCCGCGCCCGACGACGCCTCGACCACGGCGTAGCCGAGCGCCCGCAGCTGCTCGATCACGAAGGCGCGCACCATGGCGTCGTCCTCGACCACGAGCAGCGTCTCCTTGCCGCCGGTGACG
>Ga0335070_10007941_pt1 | contig 12448 bp, 14 predicted proteins | sample Lox_Sample_13_FD_206722 | JGI IMG/M metagenome (GOLD analysis project Ga0335070, IMG submission 206722) | Soil microbial communities from Loxahatchee National Wildlife Refuge, Florida, United States - Lox_Sample_1.3 | ecosystem: Environmental > Terrestrial > Soil > Wetlands | place: USA...
ATCGTGCCAACCTTGAAGCTCGGCAGATCGTCGGCCCTCGGCATGCAGTAATCCATGTAGGAGCCGGTCAGGAGCTGGCCGGTATCCTTGTCATAGATGCAGCCTTCGAGCAGGGCCTGGCCGATACCTTGCGCGATGCCTCCATGAACCTGGCCTTCGACCACCATGGGATTGACCACATTGCCGAAGTCATCGACCGCCGACCAGCTGGTGATGGTGGTGACGCCGGTATCGGGATCGATCTCGACCTCGGCGATATGCACGCCGGCCGGATAGGTGAAGTTGGCCGGATCGTAGAAGGCCGTCTCGTCGAGGCCGGGCTCCAGGTCCTTCGGGTAGTTGTGCGGGACATAGGCGGCAAAGGCGATCTCCTGGATCGTCTTCTGCCGGTCGGTGCCCGCCACCTTGAACACGCCCTTGGAATACTGGATATCGTCGACCGAGGCCTCGAGCAGATGGGCCGCGATTTTCTTGCCCTTGGCGATGATCTTGTCCGCGGCCTTGACCGCGGCCGAGCCGCCGACGGCAAGGCTGCGCGAACCGTAGGTGCCCATGCCGAACGGCACCTGCGAAGTGTCGCCATGGACCACGGTCACCGCATCGACCGAGAGCCCGAGTTGATCGGCCACAACTTGAGCCAGCGTCGTCTCATGGCCCTGGCCATGACTGTGCGAACCGGTCAGGACCTGGATCGAGCCGGTCGGGTTGAAGCGGATCTGGGCGGATTCCCACAAGCCGACGCCGGCGCCCAGCGAGCCCACCACGGCCGACGGCGCAATGCCGCAAGCCTCGATATAGGCGGAGAAGCCGATGCCGCGCAGCTTCCCGCGCTTGGCCGAATCCGCCTTGCGGGCGGGGAAGCCCTTGTAGTCGGCGAGCTTCAGCGCCTCGTCCAGCGCCTTCTCGTAGTTGCCGGAGTCATATTGGAGCGCCACCGGCGTCTGATAGGGGAACTGGTTCGGCTTGATGAAGTTGCGCCGGCGAATCTCGGCCGGATCAAGCTTCATGTCGCGCGCGCAGTTCTCGACGATGCGCTCGACCACATAGGTCGCTTCCGGTCGGCCGGCGCCGCGATAGGCGTCGACCGGGGCGGTGTTGGTGAAGACCGCCTTGACGTTGGCATAGATCGCCGGCGCGGTGTATTGGCCCGCGAGCAGCGTGGCGTACAGATAGGTTGGCACGCAGGTCGCGAAGGTCGAGAGATAGGCGCCCATCGCGGCGATGGTATCGACCTTCATGGCGAGGAACTTGCCGTCCTTGTCCATCGCCATTTCGACATGGCTGACATGGTCGCGGCCATGGGCGTCGGAGAGGAAGGATTCGCTGCGTTCCGCGGTCCATTTCACCGGCCGCTTCACCTTCTTCGCGGCCCAAGTGCAGACGACCTCCTCGGCGTAGCAGAAGATCTTGGAGCCGAAGCCGCCGCCGACGTCGGGCGCGATCACCCGCATCTTGTGCTCCGGCACGCCCATGATGAAGGCGCAGAGGATCAGCCGCAGCACATGCGGATTCTGGCTGGTGGAGTAGCAGGTGTAGCTGTCGGTGCCGGCGTCATATTCGCCGATCGCGGCGCGCGGCTCCATCGCATTGGGGATGAGGCGGTTGTTGACGAGATCGAGCTTCGAGACCTGTGCCGCCTTGGCAAAGGCCGCATCGACGGCCGCCTTGTCGCCGAGCTCCCAGTCGTAACAGAGATTGTTGGGCACATCGGCATGGATCTGGGCGGCACCCGCGGCCATTGCCTTGGCGGTATCGATCACTGCCGGCAGCTCTTCATAGTCGACCGAGATGTTCTCGGCGGCGTCCTTGGCCTGGGCGATGCTCTCCGCGATCACCACGGCGACATGGTCGCCCACATAGCGCACCTTTTCGTTCGCCAGGATGGGATGCGGCGGCGCCTTATGCGGCTTGCCGAAGCGGTCGGTGACCGTCCAGCCGCAAATCAGCCCGCCGACCTTGTCGGCGGCGACGTCCGCGCCGGTGAAGATGGCGACCACGCCCGGCATGCGCGATGCGGCCGCGGTGTCGACCTTCTTGATCTTGGCATGCGCATGGGGCGAACGCAGGAAATAGGCATAAGCCTGCCCATGCTTGTTGATGTCGTCGGTGTAGTGGCCTTGCCCGGTCAGAAACCGGAAGTCTTCCTTGCGCTTTACAGAGGCGCCGATGCCCGTGTCCGCCATGACGTCCTCCTACCGCTTCATTGCCTGAGCGCCGGCCTGCACGGCCTTGACGATGTTGTGATAGCCGGTGCAGCGGCAGATATTGCCCTCGAGCCACTCGCGCACATCCTTCTCGGAGGGCGCGGGATTGTTCTGCACCAGATCGACGGCGCTCATCACCATGCCCGGCGTGCAGAAGCCGCACTGCAACCCGTGATGCTCGCGGAAGGCGGCTTGCATCGGATGCAGCTCGGCGCCGTTAGCGAGGCCCTCGATGGTGGTGACCTTGGCTCCCTCGGCTTGCACCGCGAGCATCGTGCAGCTCTTGACCGACTTGCCGTTCACATGCACGACGCAGGCGCCGCACTGGCTGGTATCGCAGCCCACATGCGTGCCGGTCAGGTTCAGCTTGTCACGTAGAAATTGAACCAGCAGCGTCCGGGCTTCGACCTCGCCCGATACGGACTTGCCGTTCACCGTCAAGGATACGGTGGGCATCCATTCCTCCCTCTCGATATGGCCTCGGGGGACCTATCGGGTCGCCGAGGCTATCCACTGACACCGACCGGGCGGTCGGCGGCTCTCCCTGGCAGGGGTTACTGGGCGTGCCCTGCTTATTCTTTGTCGCTCGCCGCTAGTCTTGTGTGCAGTCAAGCGCAGGTCAAGGCCGACCGCCGCCGCGGCCGGCATCCTGACTGTTTGGTGACACTACGGCGGCGCTAGCGGCCGAAATAGAGCAGCAGAGCGAGGACGATAACGATCAATCCGGCGATCCAGACCAGCGGATGCAACCCTTTTCGGCCGACGGGCGCCGGTGTCATAGCGCTGGGCTTGGTCTTTGCGACGGAAGAAACCGGTCCAGCGGCCGCGGCCGCCGCGCTCGGGACTGCGCCCGGAACAGCGGCCTGGGCGCTGACCAGCGCCGAGAACTTGCCGAAGAACTCGTCGGCCAGCTTCCGCGCCGTGCCGTCGATCAGTCGGGCGCCGATCTGCGCCAGCTTGCCGCCGACCGCGGCATTGACCGTGTAGGTCAGAATGGTGCCTTGCCCAGTTTCGTCCGGTGTCAGCTTGACCACCGCGCCGCCCTTGGCGAAGCCGACGGCGCCGCCGGTGCCTTCGCCCGAAATCTTGTAGCCATTGGGCGGATCCAGGTCGGAGAGGGTGACCTTGCCGCCGAACTTGGCGGAGACCGGCCCGACCTTGGCGACCACCTTGGCCGTCATCTCGGTATCGGAGAGCTTTTCGATCTCTTCGCAGCCGGGAATGGCCTGCTTCAGCACTGCGGGGTCGTTCAGCGCGCGCCAAACCGTCTCGCGCGGCGCGGAGATCCGGTATTCACCGGTCATTTCCATGGACTCAAGCTCCTGTCTCGATGAGGCCCCACTTCAAAGACGGCTCAGAGATAGCGGAGATAGACATAGGCCGTCGAGATCAAGACGCTCATGAGCATCATGGGAAAGGCCATGACCAGGAAGGGGACAAACCGGAAGGGAACCCCGGCCCGGTCGCCGATCCCGGCGACGGTCAGGTTCGCGCTGGCGCCGATCAGGGTGCCGTTGCCGCCCAGGCAGGCCCCCAGGGACAGCGACCACCAGAGCGGCAACAGGCCCTCCGGACCGCCAAAATTGGCCGCCATATTCTTGATCACTGGGATCATGGTGGCGACAAAGGGGATGTTGTCGATGATCGCCGAAAGGAGCGCGGAGGCCCAAAGAACCGCCAGGGTCGTGACGGTCAAATCGCCGCCCGTGGCCTTTATGAGCTCATGGGCCAGCAGCGACAGCAGGCCGGCATGCTCGACGCCGGCGACGATGATGAAGAGACCGACGAAGAAGAAAATCGTGATCCACTCGACCTCACCGAAGGTGTGATGGACTTGGTGTGACTGATCTTCGCCAGGCCGGCCGAGATGCTCCAGCAACAGAAGCAGGGCCGCGCCGAGCATCGCGATGCTGCCGGGCTCCAGTTGCAGCGGATCAGCCAGAACGAAGCCGACGATCACCAGAACCAGGACAAACAGGGATTTCCACAAAAGCGGCCAGTCGTTGATCGCTTCCGCGGGCTTGAAGGCCATGACGCGGGCCCGGGCCGCTTCGTCCACCTTCATCTTTCGGCCCCAGATCAGATGATTGATCGCGATCTGCGCGCCCAGGACGATCAAGATCACGGGGGCCAGATTGGCCAGAAAATCGTTGAAGGTCAGCCCGGTCGCGGAGCCGATGATGATGTTCGGCGGATCGCCGATGAGGGTCGCGGTGCCGCCAATGTTGGAAGCTAGAATCTCAGTGAACAGAAAAGGGTAGGGCGGGACCTCCAGCTGCTCGGCGATGACCAGCGTGACGGGCGCCATGAACAGCACCGTGGTCACATTGTTGAGGAAGGCCGACACCAGCGCCGTCACGAGCATCAATAGCGCCAGCATGGCCCAGGGGCTGCCGCGCGCCACCTTGGCGGACCAGACCGCCGCATACTGGAAGACGCCGCTGCGCTTGGAGATCGCGACCAGCAGCATCGTGCCGGTGAGGAGCGCGATCGTGTTGAAATCGATGCCGGCGATGGCCTGCTCCTGGTCCAGCACGCCGGAGACGATCACGGCGCCGGCGCCCAGGAGCGCCACGATCGCGCGATTGACGCGCTCAAACATGATCGTGGCGTAGCTCACGATCAAAATCGCCGTGGAAAGCCACAATGGATCCAGCCCGAAAAGCGTGGCGTGGGTCGCGGCGCCGGCCTCCATCAGCGTTGGCTCATCAGTGCGCGCAGCGCATCCCAATAGGAGACCATGCCGACCAGGCGGCGACTCTTCTTGTCGATCACGGCCAGGCTGTTGCGGACGCGATAGAGTTCGAGGATGGCCTCGAGGGTTCCCGAGTCCGGATGCAGCACCGGCGCACTATTGTCCAGATGGTCCTTGACCTTCAGGAAGCGGGCCTCTTCCAACTGCGCCTGGACCGCGCCGACATCGTCCTTGAGGAATCCCAGATCGAGCTCGGCAGCCTGGTCCAACGCCGCCTTTGGCAGGGCTAGCGCCAGCAGGTCGAAAACCCCGAACAGCCCGAGATAGCGGCCGTTCTTCTCCGCCACCGGCAGATTGACGAACCTGTTCTCGATGAGCTGTTGTGCCGCTGCGCCGACAGTATCGTCGGGCCGCAGCGACAGTGGCGGCGACGTCATGAAGCTTTGAACGGTCATGGCGGGCGCAAGACTCCGGAAACGCAGCCAGTCAGGCTTGGCTAGCGGGATCGGGCTGTCAAGGCAAGACGTCCGTCACCCGCGCCTGGGCGCAAATCGCGGGCCGGGGAATGGCGCTGTCGCGCGTTTGCCGCGGGCTGCTAGAGTGGCGTCATGCGCGGTGTGTTCGGATTTCTGCTGGGGCTTTTGCTGGTTCTATCGCCGGGCGCGGCCGGCGCGGCGTCCGCGCTCGCGCCCCTCACCATCGAAACGTCCGCGGGCCCGAGCCTCGCTTTTCGCGTCGAGCTTGCCCGCACCGAAGCGGAGCGGGCGCAAGGGCTGATGTACCGGGACAAGCTCGCGCCAGATGCCGGTATGCTGTTCATCTACCCCACCGATCGTCCGGTCGCCTTTTGGATGAAGAATACCATGATCCCCCTGGACATGCTCTTCATCAGGCGGGATGGAACCATTCTGTCGATCGTCGAGCGGGCCGTGCCTCTGTCCGAGGCGACCATTCCCTCGGGTGGTGTGGTCGCTGCGGTGCTCGAGATCAATGGGGGAACGGTGTCGCGTCTGGGCATCAAGCCCGGCGACCGGGTTCAGTGCGAGGCGCTGCCGCCCCCGGGCGGCTAGCCTTGCCGGATCAGAGCGGCTGTCCGGAGGCCTGTGTCACCGGCTTGGTCGGCTGCCAGTCCTCGCCGGCGGCGACCAGGCAGCTCGTTCCGTTGGGGCTGGTGACGATGATCGTCCAGGTCGCGCCGCCGTCGCTCGAGAGCACTTCGAGCAGGCTGCCATTGTTGGCGACGCCGAGCGCGACCGGGGCTTCCTTGTAGCGCTCGGACAGTTCCTTCAGAACATCGGTCCGGTGGCCGCAGGCCGGCTCCGCGTTGGCGGCGGCCAGCGGGAGGACCAGGGTCCAAACGGCAAATAAGGGTGAAACCAGGCGCATGGTTCATCTCCCTCCTGGAGAATCCGGCGTCGCGCTGTTGCGACCAACATCGACGCTGGCCTTCAAGTTGCGCCCTTAAGCTTAAAAATCGGCTTAATCCCGCAGCATTATTACGGGTAAGTGGTCGGCCAAAACTATTATTTAAAAACAATACATTGCGATACTATACTAAAGTATTACACGAGAAGGCTCAGTGCTTGCGGGCCAGGGTGAGCCCGTCACCGATCGAAACCATGGCCAGCGTCACCCGGTCGTCCTTGGCGAGCTTGTCATTAAGGCGCCGGATGGCGACCGTCTCCTCGCTGCGGTCTTGCGGGTTGGCGACATCGCCGCCCCACAAGACGTTATCGATCGCGATGAGGCCGCCGGCGCGGATCAGTTTCAGAACCCGCTCGTAATAGGCGTCGTAATTGGTCTTGTCGGCGTCGATGAAGGCGAAATCGAACTTTCCCGCCTCGCCGGCGGCCAGCAGCTTGTCCAAAGTTTCGGTTCCCGGGCCCAGCCGCAGGTCGATGCGATCGGCGAGGCCGGCCTCGCGCCAATAGCGCCGCGCGATCGCGGTGAATTCCTCGCTGATATCGCAGCAGATCAGGCGTCCTTGCGGGCCCATGGCTTCGGCGACGCAAAGCGAGCTGTAGCCGGTGAAGGTGCCGATTTCGAGCGCCCGCCGGGCGCCGATCAACTCGACCAGGAGCCCCATGAACTGGCCCTGATCGGCGCCGATCTGCATCATGCCGAGCGGCAGCTTCGCGGTCTCTTCGCGCAGGCGGCGTTTCACGGCGCTGTCGCGCACCGAATGCGCCACCAGATATTCATATACATTCTCGGGAAGCCCGATATTGCGGACGGACATGCGGCGCTGCTTTCGGTTCGTTCCAGCGACGGAGAGGGAGCGGCCGGATCGCTGGTTCAGTTCGAACGCTTGTATTGAATGCCGCGGCGCAGCGCATCCTGCGCCACGGTTTTGCGCTGGCTCCGGTCGTTGACGTTCATGAGCAAGGCGTAGGGAACCCCGTCGGGTCCCCGAAAGGTCTGCGTCACCTCCCAGACGATGAGCGCCGCATCGATCTTGCGGTAGCGCTCACCGACCGCGACGACTTCTTCCCGATTTCGGTTCTTCACAAACATCGTCGGTCAGATCCTGACTAATAGCCGGGCTGTCGGACGCCCGGGATTTCAGTGGAGCAATTCGGCGCCATATCTGCCACTCCCTGGAGCCGGAATCCAGGGCTTTCGGCGCGGCAACCTTTGGGCCCGGTTCTCATCCGGCTCGCCTCAATCTTCGAAGCGATAGCGATCGAGCATGGGTTTCGTGGCAATCCGCCGCTCCAGCGTGCGAATGATGTCGATGGGCCATGCGATCTTATGGCGGGGTTGGCGCGGCGCGGCAAATACGATGGAGGCGCAGGCGTCGAGATAGTCGGAAGGCGCTTCGACGCCAAGAAATGCGCAGAGGCGAGCCAACGCGGCCTTCGGGTCGGCCACGATGTCCTCGTGATGGAGGGTTGCCACCTTCTCCGCCCCGACGACCTTGATGATCGCGCGATTGGTCCGCAGCAGCATGAAGTACTCGTCGATCGCACTTTTCAGCGACTGGCCTTTCTGAACCATGGCTGCAATGTTGTCGAAGGGATTGCGCAAGATGTGGATGAACCGCTTGCGCTTGCCAAAACGCGTCACGAATTCTGTCAGAAGCCGCGGGCGGCGGGCGATGCGCATGGTCGTCATGCCGCCCTTCTTGTCGCCGATAACCCGCAGTTCCCGGTGCCGGCCCTGCCATTGTCCGGGAACCTCGTAGGTATATTCGCCCCAGCGCCGTCCGATCTCGCCATGGAAGCGCGATACCTCGAGCATGAGATAGAGGATCTCGCGCGGATGAAATCCTTGTTTGAGATAGAACAGCGCGTCGAGCTCGTGGGCGATCGCCATCTGCGGATGCGCGTCGAGCATGCTGCCTACCAGGCTATGACCGCTGCGTGGATAACCGATGAAGAGGCAAAGGGTCTCGACTTCGTCGAGGAGCGCCTTGTTGTCGACCGCGCCCTGCTTGGCTTTCTCCCGGATCTTGGCGAGATCGAGACCCATCAGCCGCCAGATATTGCGTTCCTCGGCCAGTCCGGCCGCGAGCTTCTGCCGATCAACGGTGGCGACCGGAGGCTGAGGCGCAGCGGCGGGCCTCGATCGCTTCTTTGGCCGTGCGCGGTCGGCAGCGACCCTCACGCCGCCCCGAGCGTCCCGGGGCGACTTCTTTCGGCTGCGTTTGGAACCGGCGGCGCGGTCGGCCGGCTCGCTCGGGTTTCCCACCAGTGCCCCCGCTTGGCATCGCGGCCGCCCGTGGTTGCTTCGGCCGCATCTCCCCTGCGAAGCGTAACATGAGTCCGGCAAAGAGTATTTTCCGAGCGGAGATCGGCACTAAGCCGAGGGAAAGCGCAGGGCGGAGGCGGGAACAAAGAGAGCACATCTGGCCGGCCGGTCGCTGCCACCGCACCCTTTGCGCGCCGGTCCGGCAGCGCCGGCCTGCTCCAAGGTTCTCGATATGTTCCTATCTTCCGGGGTTGCGGCGCAAACGAGAACTCCTTAATTTGCAAGCGCTTTCCGGGGGCCGGGGTGTAGCTCAGTCCGGTAGAGTGCCTGCTTTGGGAGCAGGATGTCGCTGGTTCGAATCCAGTCACCCCGACCAGTTACGTCCCTGGCTCTCGGGCCTTGGACCCATGCGTGAACGAGGGCGGAGCGAGGCTGACAATGCAGGTGCGAATCTACCGGCCAAGCAAGACGGCCACGCAGTCCGGCCGTGCGGGCGAGCGGCATTGGCTGCTGGAGTTCGAGCCCTCCGAGCGGCGGGAAGCCGATCCGCTGATGGGTTGGACTGGATCGGGTGACACCAACAGCCAGTTGCGGCTCTATTTCGAGACCGAGGCGGAGGCCGTCGCCTATGCGCGCAAGAACGGGTTCGCCTATCGCATCATCGAGCCGCAGGAACGGGTCGTGAGACCCAAGAGCTATTCGGATAATTTCCGGTACGATCGCGTCGGTCGTTGGACGCATTGACGGTTACCGCCCGACGCGGCGATTCGGCCCAGGCATGCCATCTCGTGCGCCCGTAGCTCAGGGGATAGAGCAACCGCCTTCTAAGCGGTAGGTCGCTGGTTCGATTCCAGCCGGGCGCGCCAGATGGCCTTCGATTCCAGTCACCGCCGGCGGTGGAGGGGCCAAGGTTTTTCTCCTGTCCTGTGAGAGAAATGCCAGCTTTTTCTGCCCGATTTGACGTTACCCATTTGTAATTTGAACAGCCAGCCAGCCGCGGGCTTCACTCTCGCCCGGGCGCAGGAAGCGCCTCCCTGATGCAGGTAGTCCTTGCGACGAACTGCGCCGCTTCCGGGGGCCGTATGAACGGCGACCGAGGGACAGGCCAACCCACCCACCGGCACTCCCTAGGCCTGCCCCCGAACCACCTTCGGCCAGCCGGAGGCCGCCGGAAGCGGTGCTATTCGCTGCCTTTTCGGGCCAAGGCTCGGGAGGGCCGCCCCATCCGCAAATTTAGCCGAGGACCGAAGGGCGCTTGAGGTCCGTGAAGGGATAGACACCCTTCAATTTCAGCGCTTCCTCGACGCGGTGCCGCTCGCCCCTGCGGCACAGAGCAAGCTCGTCGGCCGTGATGCCGATGCAGAGCAGCAATCCGCCGGGGCGACCGCGCACCACGAAGCGCCCAAAATCGGCAAACAGGAACGCGGCGAGAAGCGACCCCGCCGGGGTTGCCGGGCCGAGATCCATCGTTTGCCCCGGCTCGAGCCGAGCTTCGAGCGTGTAATAGGCAAGGGCGCTGATCACGCCGACGCCCCAACGCTCGGCTGAACGATGGCATATCGCCAGTTCGTAATTACCCAGGCTGTTCGGCACCTGATCCTCGCGGCCGATCAACTCGCAGGTTGCGTAAACGATCCCTGGCACATGCTCGGGAAAATGTACGACATCCGCCCGCCCACCGGCGTCATAGCCGAAATCGAATGGCACCGGAGCATGGGAAATCCTTCCATCAGAAGGCCCTAGCGCCGAGGTCAGGGCCGCCATGCGGTCATCCCACAATTGCTGCCAATCCGAGTCCGTCATGGCCGAACAGGACCCTGTCCGCGGCGGAATGAGGCGGGTGTCATACAATCCTGACCTTGACGCGCCCCTCGACGATTATGCGCCTGGACCTGGGCGGGAACGGTCCCAGCCGGTCAATCCTCTCCGATACGCACGCCGCGCGGCACCAGCCAGGGCTCCGACAGCTCCGGCTCGACGCCCAGCAGACGAAACGCCTCCGATGCACCGATGCGGTAATAGGGAAGGCCGCGTCGCAGCTCGCGCCAGAGATAGCCAATGGGTGTGGCTAGCCATTCGATCAATGACCCTTGCAAGGTGAAGAGCCAGATCCGCGCGGCGTCCGCGATGGCGGGTTGCCTTTCGCCCATTTCGCTAATGGCCAGGTTGATCCAGAGCAGCAGTTCCGGGTCGGCGGCGACAGCCGCCTTCGGATCGAGGACATTGATCCCCTGCGCCAGGAACCGGTTGCGCTGATGCGCGACAAGCGCGACCAGAAGCCCGAGCCGATCGGGCGGCGTGGCTTCGAGATGGACCAGAAAGGGCAGCAATCGTTGTGCCAGCGCGGCGGCGGTGTGGGTATCGCAGTGCTCTTCGAGCCGAGTTCCGGTCATTGCGAGCTCGTTTCCGTCAAGTCCGGGCCGACCCTCTAGGGTCGACTCCAACCAGCGCAGTATGCCGCCCGCACCCGCAGCTTCCTATTGTTAATGGATTTCGACCTCTGCCGCAACTATAGGAAGCGAAAACAAAAGGGCTACAACCGAAATTATATTCGGGACGGCCGGCCCGCGGCTCTGTCATCGGCAATGCATCAAGGCGAGACCTGCGAGAGATTGATGACGCGCGGCCGATTGTAGGCGACCTGATAGAGCGAGGCTGTCGTGAAGTTGGTCGCGCCGATGAAGACCGGCGCATAGTTGTAAAACACCTCGGCCACGATGACATTTTGGCCCTGAACCAGCGTGAGCCCCGCCGGAAGCGTCGCGGTCTGCCCGGCGGTGCCGATGGCGCTGGTCGCAGAAACAGTGCCGGCAGAAATCCGCTGCCATGCGACTGCCGCTGCCGCCGAGGTCGGCCGCGTTACCGAGGTGATGATCACGCGTCCATCGCCCGCAAGATCGAACGGCGTCGCGGTATCGTCGGCAGCCTTGAAGAGGTCGGTGATCTGCGCCTCGGAGATGCCGTCGGCTTGGGCCACCAGATCCGCGGTGCTGGCCGCCACGCGGGCCAGCTTCTGATCCAGCAGCACGAAGCGGGCGGCTTCGAAACAACCCAGCAGAATCATCACCAGGATCGGCAGACCGATCGCCAGCTCCATCAGCACGCTGCCGCGGCGGTCGCGTGCGAACCGGAAGATGAATGGCATAGTGCGCGCTCTCATCTCAGCCTCCTCCGCCTTGGAGCGGATCGTAGGGTTCGTTGCGCACGACCACGCTGGCGCTCATATGGAGCACACCATTGTCGCCGATCAGTGACGACAGCAGCGGCGTCATGACGTGCCATTGATAGTCGACCTTGTAGCGCACCACTTCGCCGGAGGCGCCGACCCCGGCGACGCCGCGGTCATCGTCCCATTGGCCATTGCCGTTCAGGTCGGTGTAGTCCTCGCCCGGATCGTACTTGCCATTATGCTTGGGGTCGGCTGGATCGGGGGTGTCCGTGAAGGGTTCGGGCTGCCCGACATCCTGGAAGCTCGCATATTTCATGAAGGTGATATTGGTCGTGGCGGGATCGAGCATGCCGAGGGTGTTGTCCTGGATGATCTGGAGGATCTGGTCCTGCCGGGTCGAGCCGGCTGGCACATCACCCGTGATCCCATAGCGGGACGCCTCGCGAAGCGCGTTCTCGACCGAGGTCGAGATGAACATGGCCACCGCGACTTCGAACATGCCGACGATGAGCAGCACCAGGGGAGGGAGGGCGAAGGCGAACTCGATCACCGCCGCTCCCGACTGGGCCCGGGCGAAACGCCGCAGCCGCAACAGCGGCTTGCGGGCCCAGCCGGTGAGCCAAGGCACAGAAATGCCACAGCGGATAAGTGTAAGAGGTAACATGAGTTTTTACCTTCCGCTAACTATGG
>Ga0335070_10007942_pt1 | contig 12446 bp, 12 predicted proteins | sample Lox_Sample_13_FD_206722 | JGI IMG/M metagenome (GOLD analysis project Ga0335070, IMG submission 206722) | Soil microbial communities from Loxahatchee National Wildlife Refuge, Florida, United States - Lox_Sample_1.3 | ecosystem: Environmental > Terrestrial > Soil > Wetlands | place: USA...
CGAAAAGGAATCGCGCATCCGTGAGTTGCTTGCTGAGCGCGGGCCTTTGCCTTTGGCGCAACTCGCCAAACTCGCGAATGTATCGCGTGCCGTCCTGGAGCGCATGCTCCGCGACGGCTTGCTCCAGAGCTGGGAAGAGACCATCGATCCCGCCGAAGATCCCTTTGATACGGGTTACTCGCCGCCGGCGCATACCCTGAACGAAACGCAGGAGCGTGCATTCAACGCCATTCGCCAACGCTTTGAACTCGGTGAATTTGGCGTGCAGCTGCTTCATGGCGTGACCGGCAGCGGCAAGACCGAAGTCTACCTGCGCAGCGTGCAAGACAGCCTGGCGCGCGGAAAGACGGCCATCGTCCTGGTGCCCGAAATCGCTCTCACTTTGTGGATTGGCCGCCAGTGCCGTGCGTGGTTCGGTGCGCGTTTCGAAGGTGTAGCCGTTCTGCATTCCGCTCTCAGTGATGTCGAACGCGCCCGCGAGTGGTGGCGCGTCCGCAATGGACAGGCCCGCGTCGTTGTTGGCACGCGTTCCGCCGTGTTTGCTCCGCTCGAAAATGTGGGCCTCATCATCGTTGATGAGGAGCAGGAGAGCAGCTACAAGCAGGAGGAGACGCCGCGCTATCACGGACGCGACGTGGCCATCGTCCGCGCCAAGTTGGAGAATGCTGCCGCGCTGCTCGGTTCGGCCACGCCGTCGCTCGAGACCTACCACCACGCCGTGAACGGAAAATACGAATTATTGAGCATGGCCACACGAGTGGAGAATCGCTCCCTCGCGGCCGTCGAGATCGTCGACCTGCGCCAGGATTTTCAGCAGACCCACCAGACCAGCCCAATCTCCAAGACACTGCACGACGGCATCTCGGAGTGCCTCGAATTTAGGACCCAGGCGCTGGTGCTCATCAATCGCCGCGGCTATTCCTGGTCGGTGCTCTGCCGCAGTTGTGGCGCTTCGCTGCAATGCGCGAATTGCAGCATCTCCATGACCTATCACAAGAGCCGCAACCGCCTGGAATGCCACTACTGCGGTTCGATTCAGCCCGTGCCGAAGGTTTGCCCAAAGTGCGAATCGAAGTATGTCTATTTCTTCGGCGAAGGTTCCGAACACCTCGAAGAGCGCTTGCGCAAGGAATTTCCGGGCGCTCGCATTGCGCGCCTCGACCGCGATACGGCACGCACCAAGCAGCAATACCAGGAAACGCTCGGCGCATTCGCAAGTGGCGCGCTTGATATTCTGGTCGGCACGCAGATGCTCGCCAAGGGCCACGATTTTCAGCGTGTCACGCTGGTCGGCGTCATCTCTGCGGATTCTTCGCTGCATCTGCCGGATTTTCGTGCCGCCGAACGCACCTTTCAACTCCTCACCCAGGTGGCCGGGCGCGCCGGCCGCGGGGAATTGCCCGGTCGCGTGTTGATTCAGACATACTATCCCGAGCACTACGCCGTTCAGGATGCGGTGCGGCAGGACTACCTTTCCTTCTACGAAAGGGAATTGCAATTTCGCCGCATGATGAGCTATCCGCCGTTCACATCGCTGGCCAACGTGATTGTCCGCGATACCAATCTCGAAAAGGCCATTCAGTGGTCGCGCCAACTTTCCGAATATTTCTCCGCGTACGATGGCAAGGGAATACGTGTTCTGGGCCCGGCCTCCGCCCCCCTGGCCCGCCTCAAAAAAGAGCATCGTTACCAGTTCCTGCTGAAATCGCCGAAAAAATCTCTGATCACCAAGATTTTGAGCGGCGCGCTGGCTTATTGCGATGCCAAGGAAATTCCCCAGACCGCCGTCCTCGTCGACATGGATCCTTTGACGTTGCTTTAGTAGTTAAGGGCCATGCTCAGATAGAGAGAAGGTAAACCCCTTCTTTTGAATGGCAGTTGAAGGCATTCCGAATATTTTCCGTATTCGAACAAACAACGGCTGATAGTTCAAGTAATACTTGAAATGTCGGCGCGCCGACATTTTGCATCCGCCGACATTTTCAAAATGGCGAACTACAACGCTTTCGCGCGGGTCCAAAAGAAATAGCCCGGCAAGCCCAGCAGCATGATTCCCAGCGCAACCAGCAAATATGTGAACTCTTTCGGGCTGCTCACCGCGCTGTACACGGCGTTGCCGACAATGGCTGTCGCGGCCAGCACGAATAACAAAGGTGTCAGGGGATAGCCGGGCACGCGGTACGGAACGGGCTTGCCGGCACGCGCGGAACGGATCGGAAAAATGGCCGCGGCGCCCAAGCCGTAGAAAATCCAGCCAATCAGAATCGCCCCGTTGGCCAGTTTCTCGAAGCCGCCCGCCAGAGCCAGAACACAAGACCACGCGCCTAGAATCAGCACCGCCGCGGCCGGCGTTCCAAATCGCGGATGAACTTCCGCAAGTGTTTTGAAGAAAAGATTGTCGTTGGCCATCGCAAAGAAGACACGAGGGGCGGTCAACACCACGCTGTTCGTTGAACTGAACGTGGAGACCAGAATCGCCGCGGCCACCAGCATTCCCGCCCAGGGGCCCAGCATCTGCTTTGCGGCGGTTGCTGCGATCGTATCGGTCAGCATGGCCTTCAGCGGGCCGAGCGCCACCAGATAAGCAATCACCGCGAAGAGATAAAGTCCGGCAAGTGTGATCGAGCCGAGAAGAAACGCGCGAGGAAAGCTCTTTTGTGGATTCATCACTTCTCCGGCGCTGTAGGTGCCGAACTGCCAGCCCTCGTACGCCCACAACACCATGATCATCGCCATGCCGAACCCGGAGAGCAGACGCGAGCCCGTGAAGGCCGAGCCCACGGCCTGCGCGATTTCTGGAGCATGATGCCCGCGCGCAAATCCCACCAGCAGCAAGGTTGCGCCGAGCAGCACCACGAACCCCGCCTTGATGAGCGTGGTGACGTTCATCAGGTCGGAGCTTTTCCGCGTGCCCCACACATTCACAAAGGTAACGACAGCAATCATGAGTATCGGGACAGCCCTCATGCCGAAGGGCGAAAGTGGAATGATCTCGCGCAGATATGCGGTGAACGCGTGCGCTAACGCGCCGATCGTGGCGCTGGCGATGACAAAGAGCAGCGACCAGCCGTACAGAAACGCCGGTAAGCGGCCGAAGCCGTCCCGGATGTAGCAGTAGAGTCCGCCCGCTTCCGGATTGGCCGCGGAGAGTTCCGCATAAGTGAGAGCGCCGAGGAGCGACAGGACTCCGCCGAGAAGCCACACCAGCAGCGAGTATCCGACCGAGCCGCCGACTTGCCGCAGAATCACTCCCGGCGCGAGGAAAATCCCGGACCCGATCACCGACCCGATAAAAAGGAGCAAGAGGTCGCGTTCGCGGAGGCTGCGTGCCAGTGTGTGCGGCGGCGCATCCGTCATCAGATCGGGCTCGGCATGAAGCACAGTGCAAAAACGATGAACGCCACAAACGCGCCAAACCGCCGGTTCGGATCAAGCGGCGTGGGATCGTAGATCGGTGCGACAGGGAAAAAGCGCAGCCCGATCAGGAGGCACGCCCAGATCAGCCAGCCGCGCCACAAAAAGATCCCCAGCGGCACGAGCACCAGGGGAAGCAGCAGGGAGATCCAGCGATGAAAGCGCGGGCTGATCGAACGCACGATATGTCCGCCATCCAGTTGGCCGACGGGAAGCAGGTTCAACGCCGTGGCGAACAATCCCACCCAGGCGGCGCGCCCCACCGGATGCAGTAGAAGGTCGCCGGCATGAGCGTTCGGCTGGAGAATCGCACCGGCCAATCGCAGCGCCAGAGGCACGCCGAAGATGACGTCCGCATTGTTGTCGTAGCTCAGCGTCGGAACGATGCGCGCGTGGAGCACGCCATAAGCCAGCGCGGGCAACGCAACAAGAAACCCAACCAACGGGCCCGAGGCGCCGACGTCGAAGAGCGCGCGCGCCGAGCGAATCGGCGAACGAATCAGAATGAACGCGCCGAAGGTGCCGATTAAAGTCGGCGCGGGTATGAAAAAGGGATAACTCGAGTGGATGTGGTGGTGACGACAGGCGAAGTAATGGCCGAGTTCATGCGCCAGGAGAATCGTCAGCAATGTGAGCGCAAAGGGCACGCCCGACAAAAGAAACGCGGGATGCGCATAGATCAGCCGAAACGACTGGAAGAAGGTGTCGAACGACGCGGCCTGATTGTGCGCGTAGGCAGATGCGAAATGCGCTCCGGCAAAGAGGCAGGTGCCCAGGGTGAGGAGGAAGAGAAATGTAGCGAACGCGAGCGAACGCACCGTAGGATGTGGGCGCGTCTGCTCATAGTAAGGAATGCTGGAAGTCGCGCTGGCCCACACGGGCGGTTGCAAAAAAGCAGGGGCGCGCTGTTCCGGTTCCTGGGGATTCACAACGATTTACTTCTGCGCGGCGGCGGCTGTGTCTTCGAGACCTTGCAGTTCTTTGCCGGGCTTGAAGCGAACGGCTTTGCCCGGAGGGATGCTGACTTCTTCGCCGGTGCGGGGATTGCGGCCGATTCCGGTCTTGCGAGGTTTCACGCTGAAGACGCCGAATTTGCGCAGTTCGATGCGCTGGCCGCGGCCAAGAGCCGCCTTGAGCGATTCAAAAACGGTTTCGACGGCTTGTTCGGCCTTGGTGCGGCTGATGTTGGTTTTTGCCACCACCGCGTTCACAATATCGAGCTTGATCACACAGCCCTCCCCGTATTCGTGGGCCAGATGCTAGAGGTTGCCACCCTGGTTGTCAAGAGATGCAGGCTCAACTACACTGGCTAATCTACACTTTATCTCGTTGAGAGAACAAGACTTTCTTCATTATGTGAGGAGGAGATGGATGTCCGTCAAGCCCGATAAGTGGATTCGCCGCATGGCCCTGGAACACAAGATGATTGAGCCGTTCACGGACCGCCAGGTGCGGCAAGGCGTGATCAGTTACGGGGTGTCCTCATACGGATACGACATCCGGGTGGCCGATGAGTTTCAGATTTTCACGAACGTGAACACCACGATTGTGGATCCGAAGAACTTCGATCCGCGCTCGCTGGTGAATTACAAGGGCGAGGCCTGTATCGTTCCGCCGAATTCGTTTGCGCTGGCACGGTCGGTGGAGTATTTCCGGATTCCGCGGAACGTGTTGACGGTATGTTTAGGGAAATCCACGTACGCGCGATGCGGCATCATTGTCAACGTGACGCCGTTCGAGCCGGAGTGGGAAGGTTTCGTGACGCTGGAGATCAGCAACACCACCCCGTTGCCGGCGAAGATCTACGCGAATGAGGGATTGTGCCAGGTGCTGTTCTTTGAGAGCGACGAAGATTGCGAGGTCAGCTACAAAGACAAGAAGGGAAAGTATCAGGCGCAGACGGGGATTGTGCCGCCGCGGCTGTAAGACGAGTTTAAGAAAAAAGAGCGCGCTTCGAAACGTTGAGGCGCGCTCTCTTCTTTTGAAACAGTCAAACGCAAAAACGGCGATGCGTCGCCGCCTTCCGCAATCAGCGGAAGAGTTTGGAAGTGATCTCGGCGACGTGCTTGCCCTGATAGCGAGCGATCTTCAGTTCGTTTTCGGTGGGCTGGCGCGAGCCATCGGCGCCGGCCATCGTTGTGGCACCGTACGGAGTACCGCCGGTGACGTCGCTCATGTACATGAGACCGGATTCACTGTAGGGCACGCCGACGATCACCATGCCGTGATGCAGAAGCGTGGTGTGAAAACTGGTGATGGTCGTTTCCTGGCCGCCGTGCTGTGTGCCGGTGGAGGCGAACACGCTGCCGACCTTGCCGATGAGCGCGCCTTTCAGCCAGAGCTGGCCCGTCTGATCGAGAAAGCTGCGCATCTGCGCCGCCATGTTGCCGAAGCGCGTAGGCGTGCCGAAAATGATGGCATGCGCGTCCGTAAGGTGGTCGACAGTAGCCACAGGAATTGTCGCCATCGAAGCTTTCGCGGATTTGGCGCCGTACTTTTCGAGGATATGATCGGGAATGAGTTCGGGAACCTGATAGACGCTGACGTCGGCGCCAGGGACCTGCCGCACACCCTCGGCAACCGCTTCCGCCATTTTGTACACGTGGCCGTACATGCTGTAGAAGATGACTTGAACCTTGATGCTCACTTTACTTCCTCCTTTTGGATGTACCGGAAATCTATTTTTCCACCGGGGCGAGGGGATAGCCGCGCTCGCGCCACGCGTCCAAGCCGCCCTGCAGCGGCCGGATGCGCTTCACGCCGTGACTTCGTAAAAGCAGCGCCACACGGGCGCTGGTAGCTTCGTTGGGTCAAGTACAGTAAAGAACCACCTCGCGTTCCGGCGGCCATGGCGGCCTGCCCTCGCCCAGTTGCTTGGAATCGAGATGAAGGGCGCCGGGAATGGTTTCAGGATCGGCCTCAAAATCGAGGGAGTGGCGAAGGTCGACAATGACGACCTGATCGCCGGCATCGATTTTTTCCTTCAGTTCATCGACGGTGATGCGGCCGATGCGCAACTCGCGCAGGAATTTGCGGCGCGCGTAGACCTTAAAGAGGATGTAGCTTGCAAGGCCGATGAGAAGAAGAACGACCAGCCATCCGCCCAGAGTCGCGGCGTCCTTGGCGATGCCTTCGAGTTGATCGCTGAAGAGGAAACCGCAGAACAGAAATGTGCCGGCCCATAGAAGCGCGCCGAGCGAATCAAACAACAAAAACTTGCCGAACTGCATCTGGAATATGCCGGCCAGCGGCGTGGCAACGACGTTGAGTCCGGGAATGAATTTGGCGATGAGCAGGGATTTCGCGCCCTGGCGTTCGAAAACGCCTTCGGTGCGGCGGACGCAGGAATCGGGCTCCAGCGAAACCCGGCAGAGCCATTGCACGACCTTGACGCCCTTGTGGCGGCCCAGTTCATACCACGCGACATCCGCGATCACACTGGCGGTCACGCTCAGCGTCAAAGCATAAAAGATATTCATCTTGCCGACGCCGGAAAGAGCGCCGGCCGCGAGAAGAAGCGGTGAAGAAGGAAGGGGCAGTCCGAGTTGCTCGAGGAACACCCACGCCAAAAGGATGAGGTAGCCGTGACCGATCAGGATGGAAGGAAGATTGTGCATGAACGGCTCCCGGCGGAAAGAATCAGGATTTCAGGAATTCAGCGGCCTGGCCCCAGTCGCCAGACATGACGAATTCGGCGAGCGGCTTGCGCGTGCGAGGATTTTTCTCGCGGGTGAGGTACGGTTCAGGCAGAGAATCCGGATCGCCCGGATAGCCGAGGACGAATGCCGCGACAGGCTGCCAATCGGCAGGAATGTGAAAGAGGTCGCTGGCTTTTTGAGGATCGAAGCCACCCATCTGGTGAACGTAGAGGCCGCGGGAGGTGGCCTCGGCCGTGAGGCCCGCGACGGCAGCGCCGGTATCGTAGAACGCTGTGCGGTTCGGCTGCCCGGTTTTCGCCCAGTTTATGTGGGCAATTGCGATAGCGAGCACGGGAGCGTTTCTGGCCCAGACCTGATTGGATTCGGCAAGGGTGCCGAGGAGCTTGGCATGTGTTTCGTGGTCGTCCTTTGTTGCCACCAGGAAGGCCCACGGCTGTTCGTTGGCACTGGAAGGCGCCCAGCGAGCGGCCTCGAACAGGCTGCGCAGAACATCCGGTGGCACGGGCTGATGAGAGAAGGCCCGAGGGCTCCAGCGGTGCAGGAGCACTTCGTGAATCGGGTGATTGGTTGGTGCTGGCTTTTGCATGAAACTTTCTCCGGACGGGGCTAAGAGTTTACTTCGAAAATGAAAACGGGCGGTGAACGCGACGCCGCCCATTTCCGGGTTGAAAGAGTTCGGGTCTTCGAGACCTGAGCGACAAGTTCACGCGCGTTACTTGGACGCCGGCGGAACAACCATCTCGACGTCGAGAGTGATGTCGACCTGATCGCCGACGACTACGCCGCCGGAATCCAGATTCTTGTTCCACGCGACGCCAAAATCCTGGCGATTGATCTTGGTGGCACCGGAGACCGCGGTACGCTGCAAGCCCCAGGGATCTTTGATCGGCGACTTGGGAACGGTGATTTCGAGTACGGCCTGTTTGGTGACGCCACGAATGGTGAGGTCGCCAGTGACCTTGAGCTTGCCATTGCCGGCGTTCTCGACCTTGGTGGATTTGAAGGTCATGGTGGGGTACTTGGCGACGTCGAAGAAATCGGGGCTCTTGAGATGTTTGTCGCGATCGGGTTCGCGCGTATCGATGGTGGTGGCGTCGATGGTGACGTCGACGGAGGACTTGGTGATGTCGCCATCGTCAAGATGCACCGTGCCGTTGACGCCGTGAAATTCGCCGCGCACGGTGGAAATCATCAAGTGCGTAACGCCAAATTGCGCCGCGCTGTGCTTTGGATCGATGGCATACGTCGTCGTTCCGGCCAGAGCGGGCCACGACAACACCGTTGCCAGGCCAACACCAGCTACCACTCGCAAGAAATAGGCTTTCATTGGTAATGCTCTCCTTTTGATTGACCACTTTAGAATTTTTCGTTAGATGCCGCCGGGCGCGACTCGGATTCAGCACTCGCGACTTCCGCGAGCAATTCCGCCAGTTGTTTGAGTTTCACGGGGCTCATATGACGGAACTGGCCCTGGTGCAATTCGTGGACGGGCCGATCGAGTTTCTTGAGCTGTTTCAGGCCTTCGGCGGTGATGCGTGTTTTGATGACGCGACGGTCGTCGGTCTGTCGCGCGCGGGTAATACATCCCTGCTTCTCGAGACGATCGAGGAGGCGGGTCATGTCGGGGTCGCGAGAGATCATGCGGTCGCCAATGACGCGGCAGGACAGGCCGTGAGGTTCCGCGCCGCGAAGAATACGGAGAACGTTGTATTGGGTGGCGGTGAGGCCGGAGGGCTTAATGATCTGCTCGGCCTGCTGGGCGAGGCGATCGGCGGTTTTGAGGATGGTGACGAAGAGCGCGTCTTCGATGGGGGCGACGGGGTGAAGAGGCCGTGAGCTCATGGTGCTACGATAATCGTTTAGAGGACTATTGTCAAGAGGAAAATATACCGGCGCTGAGAGCACTCAAAGAGAAAGTGCCTGGGCTAGGGTTTGGCCACCGGGCGGAGCTGAACTTCGCTGATGAAGCTTTGCGGGCCCTGGAGAGCGAGCATGGCGACGGCATGGGCGACGTCTTCGGCGGTGAGCACTTTGGAGGGATCCTTGGGGCCGCGACCAGAAAATTCGGTGGCCACACTGCCCGGGCAGATGACGCTGACGCGAATGCCGTATTGGCGTAAATCTTCGGCCATGCAGCCGGTGAGTCCCTGGAGTCCCCATTTTGAGGCGCAATAGAGGGCGCCGCCGGCGAAGGTGTTTTTTCCGGCGAGGGAACTGATATTGATGATGTCGCCGTGACGGCGCTGGATCATGAGCGGTGCCACGGCCCGCGAGACGAGGAAAGCGCTTTTGAGGTTGGTGTCGAGGACGCGGTCCCAATCCTCTTCGGATTTTTCCTGAACGGGGCCGAACCCGGGATTGCCGATGCCGGCATTGTTGACGAGCAGGGAAATGGGCCCGAGCTGCGTTTCGGTGGCATGGACGAGCGCAGCGATGTCGGAAGGTTTTGTGACATCGGCGGGCTGCGCGAGGACGTTCGCGGGGACGGAGCGAAGTTGCGTGGCGGCGGCCTGCAAGGCTTGCGGATCGCGGCCGCAAATGGCCAGGGAGGCGCCGAGTTGCGCGAGTTTGAGGGCCACGGCCTTGCCGATGCCGCGGCTTGCGCCGGTGACCAAAACGACGTGTCCATGGAGTGGTTGTGCTTGCGATTTGCTGATAGAGCTCATGAGAATTCTTCCTCGCCGCGGGAGTGAATTTTATGCGACACTCATGTTACTCCCACGAAAGCGCTCCTACTTTAGATACCTCGGAGGTGCGCCGAGGAAGGAAGACGACGAATCGAAGAGTGTGCCCTGTTGGGCAGGAGGCGCTTTGGCAAGCGACTTGCGAACAGGGATAAGCTGCTCATATAATTCGGAGGCTTCCAGTAGAGGAAAAGTTTTCGCGGGGATGAAGTACGCGATTGGTGGGCGCTTCGAGTGACTGCCCAATTTCGTTACTTATAAAGGCTGGCGGCGGAAGGCGTCGCTACAATATTCAGAAGCAGGAGCGAGGAGATAACGGAATGAATGTAACAGGACGGTTGGCGGGCCTTGCGGTGATTCTGGGTATTTGTCTTGTGGGTGCGAGTGCGAAGCCATTGGCAGCCCAAACAGCCGCGCCGGGACAGGACCAATGTTCCGGGCCGGGGCAGCATTACACCGTAGCAGAGTACAACGCATATACCGCCGCAGCGAATGAGAAGAACGCGGCGGCGCAACTGAAGGCCCTCGATGATTTCACGGCGAAATATCCGAACTCATGCCTACTGAACTACATTTATCCCCTGTATTACCAGAATTACGCTGGGCAAAAGAATTTTCCGAAGGTGATGGACTATGCGGACAAGGAGCTCGCCCTAGGCGATAAGCGCATTTCCGCGTCGGAAAAGTACCAGGCGTATCAAGCGATCGTGTATGCGTTCAATAACACGCAGAATCCGGATGCGGCCACGGCGAAGAGGGCATTTGATGCGGCGGCCGAAGGCGCGAAGAGCGTGGAAGCACTGCCCAAGCCGGAGAATATGGACGATGCCGCCTGGGCGGACGCGAAGAAAAAGGCTGTGCTGATGTTCCTGAGCACGAAGGCGGGCGCAGCGATGGCGGCGAAGGATTATCCGGGGGCCATTGACGCCTATAAGGCAGTGCTGGCACAAACGCCGGATGATTTCGTAGCGAATTACTATCTGGGCCGGGCGTACTCGGCGACGAATCCGCCGCAGCAACTGGATGCGATCTGGGCATTCGCGCGCGCGGCGACGGTGAAGACGGCGAATGAAAAGCAATCGAAGCAGGTGAAAGATTATCTGCGAGGCACGGCACTGCCGCGGTATCAGGGCGGAACGGTGTGCGACGCGCTGACGGATGCGGAGCTGAACGAACTGCTGCAACTGGCGTCGACGTCGGTGGACCGGCCAGCGAGCTACAAGCTGGTGAGCGCTGCCGACCTGGAAGCGGCACGGAAGGACATGACGATCGCGTCAGTGTTTACGGACCTGAAGGCGGGCGGCGACAAAGCCAAGTTGACGTGGACGGCGGCGTGCGGACTGGAATTTCCGGATGTGCCGGGCAAGCTGATCGAAGTGACGCCGGGCGCCGATGTGATTACGCTGAAGCTGGCGTTTGTGACGAGCGAAGCGGAATTCGACGCCAAGAATACGGCGGACATGACCGTGGTGATCAAGACCGCGGACCAGCCGGATGCCGCGAAGTTGGAGAAGGATTCGGCGCCGCGGTTCACCGGGACGCTGGAGTCGTATGATCCGGATCCGGCGTTCATGCTGCACTGGGACAAGGCGAAGGTGAATGCGGACGACTTGCCGAAGGAAGGCAAGAAGCCGGCAGCCAAGAAACCAGCGGCGAAGAAGCCGTAAGGTTCAGCAAGAGTTGGAGTGAAGGCGGCCCCGGGAAGCCGGGGCCGTTTTTTTTTTTCATTGGTTGACGACAGATTCGAAGTGAGTGGAAACCCGTAATCCGTAACGCCAACATCGCAGCGGTGGCCGATCGTGCGGCGCCTGCGGCTCGCAGACTCGCCGCGCCGATCTAAAGATCGGCCACGACACAAACCAAGACACGAACCGGATGAGCCGGCGTCGGCGCTTCTTAGCAGGACAAGCCACTAGAAATTGGGTACGGCTAGCGGGGGCGGGGCCGGCGATGGTCGAGTTTGTATTCGGTCATTTTGCGGCTGAGGGTATTGCGGTGAATGCCGAGAACTTCGGCGGCGCGGGACTGGTTGCCGTTGGTGCGGTCGAGGACGCGCTTGATGAAGCGCTTCTCAAACTCGCCGACGGCTTCATCGAAGAGAATGCCCCGGTCGACCATCTGCAGAATCAAGCCTTCTAGTTGATCTCTCACAGCACTCTCCCCCCTCGGGCAGGAACGTAACAATCGAGCCGGACTAATCCAACTCGTGGCCGACCAGGATGCGGTACGCCTCGCGGTACTTCGCGCGAGTACCTTCGACGACATCGCGTGGCAACTCAGGTCCGGGGGGAGTTTTGGGCCACTCAATGCGTTCGAGGTAGTCGCGAACAAACTGCTTGTCGAAAGAGGGCTGGGGGCCGCCGGGCGCGTATTGAGAGGCGGGCCAGAAGCGCGAAGAATCGGGAGTGAGCGCTTCATCGATCCAGATCAATTGGCCGTCGAGGAGGCCGAATTCGAACTTGGTATCGGCGAGAAGAATGCCGCGAGGCTCGGCGTGAGCGGAGGCGCGGCGATAAATTTCGAGGGTGGTAGCGCGAACCTGTTCGGCGAGGGGCTTGCCGACAATCTCAGCGGCACGGTCAAAAGAGATGTTCTCATCGTGCCCGCTGGAAGCTTTGGTGGCGGGAGTGAAGACCGGTTCGGGAAGCTTGTCGGACTCGCGCAGACCGGAAGGGAGCTGGATACCGCA
>Ga0335070_10007943_pt1 | contig 12446 bp, 11 predicted proteins | sample Lox_Sample_13_FD_206722 | JGI IMG/M metagenome (GOLD analysis project Ga0335070, IMG submission 206722) | Soil microbial communities from Loxahatchee National Wildlife Refuge, Florida, United States - Lox_Sample_1.3 | ecosystem: Environmental > Terrestrial > Soil > Wetlands | place: USA...
TCCGAGGCGCTGATGACCAACAACGAGTCATTCCTCGTTCTAGCCAAGGCAACGCTGGAAAAATTCCAGGAATCCGCGAAGGGTGACCTGGAGCTGAAGCAGAAGTCCATAGAAGAGCTTGTCAAGCCGATGCGGGAATCACTGGAGAAGGTTGACGGGAAAATACAGGAGCTGGAAAAGGTTCGCACCACGGCCTATGCGAGTCTGACCGAACAGATAAGGTCGATGTCGTCAGCGCAGGCCCAGCTCAGGGACGAGACGTCGAACCTGGTGAAGGCGCTGCGGACCCCAACGGTGCGCGGCAGGTGGGGGGAGATCCAGTTGAAGCGCGTGGTGGAGATCGCAGGGATGGTCGCGTATTGCGATTTTGTCGAGCAGGAATCATCCCAGAGCGAAGAGGGCAGGCTGCGTCCGGACATGGTCATCAAGCTGCCCAACAGCAGGAACATCGTGGTCGATTCCAAAGCGCCGCTCCAGGCTTACCTGGAAGCGCTGGAGGCGTCCGATGAGCAGGTAAAGCTGATCAAGCTGAAAGAACATGCGCGACAGATCCGGACCCATTTGTCCAAGCTGAGCGCCAAATCTTACTGGGACCAGTTCAGGCCCACGCCGGAGTTCGTCGTCCTCTTCCTGCCCGGCGAGACCTTTTTCAGCGCCGCCCTGGAGCAGGACCCCGGCCTTATCGAATTCGGCGTCGGGCAGAAAGTGATCCTGTCCACACCCACGACCCTGATCGCGCTGCTGCGGGCCGTCGCCTACGGATGGCGGCAGGAGCAGATCGCGGAAAACGCGCAGGCCATCAGCGAACTGGGCAAGACGCTGTACGATCGTATCGCGACGCTGGCGGGGCATTTCACGGAGCTGAGGAAAGGGCTGGAGCGCGCCGTGGAATCTTACAACAAGGCGGCGGCGTCCCTGGAGACGAGGGTCCTGGTAACGGCGCGCAAATTCAGGGATTACGGTTCTTCAAACGCCAAGGAAATCGAATCTCCCGATTTAATCGACAAAGCCCCGCGAATCGTTTATGAAGGAGAGCAGAATAACGGGGAATAACGGTTGTGGACAAACAAAAAATCGTCATTGAACCGCAAAGACGCAAAGGTCGCGAAGACTTTCGCAGAAAATTTCAGATTCATGGATAAGACTAAGTAAGTGTTTTCATAAATTTGATGTCATCTCGACCAAAGGGAGAGATCTTAATGCATGCGGCCAAACCATCAAGATTTCTCTCTTTGTTCGAAATGACAACATTTCCGCGGAATTATAGATACGTCATCGAATTTATGAACGGATGAGCTAAAACATATGCCATATCGTTAAATTTGAACCTTGGTTGCCGGCTGTTCATTTCTTGGCGTTCTTTGTGCCTTTGCGGTTCAATAGGTTTTCCCGAAAAACCGAGAACGCACGAACGGAGGATTTATATAGATGAATGAAGCTTACCTGATACACGAGGCTGAAAGAAACGCGCTGGGCATACCCGCCAAACCGCTCGATCCGGAGCAGGCGGCCGAGCTGTGCGCACTTCTGGAAAATCCTCCGGGCGGCAGTGGAGAATATCTTCTCGGCCTTCTCGCGGAAAGGGTTTCTCCGGGAGTGGATCCCGCCGCGAAGGTCAAGGCCGGCTTCCTGTCCGGCGTCATTTCCGGTTCCGTCGGGTCGCCGCTTGTTTCAGGGAAGGATGCGGTCAGGCTGCTGGGAACCATGCTCGGCGGGTATAATGTCGCGCCTCTGATCGAGACCCTGAAGGACAGGGAGCTTGCCGACGAAGCCGTCCGCGCCCTTTCGGGGACGATACTCGTTTATGATGCTTTTGACGAGATACTGGCCCTGTCCGCGAAAAACGCGGCCGCGAAAAAGGTTATCGAATCCTGGGCGAATGCGGAATGGTTCACCGGCAGGCCCGGACTTCCCGAAACGATCAAGGTAAAGGTTTTCAAGGTCGACGGGGAGATCAACACCGATGACTTTTCGCCTGCCGGCGACGCGTGGAGCCGGCCGGACATCCCGCTGCATGCCCTCTCCATGGGCAAATCACGGTTTCCCGGCGGTCTCGAAACCATTTCCCGGTTCCGCGCGGAGGGCTTCAAAGTGGCATTTGTCGGAGACGTGGTCGGAACGGGCTCGTCCCGCAAGTCAGCATGCAACAGTCTTTTATGGCATATCGGCGACGACATTCCGTTCGTGCCGAACAAGCGGCGGGGCGGAGTAATTATCGGCGGGGTAATCGCCCCCATTTTTTTCAACACCGCCCAGGATTCGGGGGCGCTTCCGCTGCAGGCTGACGTCGCGGGGATGAAGACCGGCGACGTCCTGGTCATCGACACGGTGAAAGGCGAGATAACCGGGGAGAATGGGGAACTTGTCTCCCGGTTCGCCTTGCGCCCCGTTACTATAGCCGACGAGTTCCGCGCCGGGGGGCGCATACCCCTGATAATAGGCCGGGCGCTTACCGCAAAGGCGCGCGCGGCCCTCGGCATGGATGGCGGCAGAATTTTCACCGCCGCGGAAAACCCGGAACCGGCGCCCGGCCAGGGCTACACGCTGGCGCAGAAGATCGTCGGCCGGGCATGCGGCAAGCCCGGCGTTCTGCCGGCCATCTCCTGCGAGCCGAAGATGACCACTGTCGGTTCCCAGGACACGACCGGCCCCATGACCGCCGATGAGCTGAAGGAACTGGCCTGCCTGAAATTCCTGGCCCCCATGTTCATGCAGTCTTTCTGCCATACGGCAGCCTATCCCAAGCCCGCCGATGTGAAGATGCACCGGGCCCTGCCCGGATTCGTGGCGGAACGGGGAGGGTTGGCGCTCCGTCCGGGGGACGGCATCATCCACAACTGGCTTAATCGCCTGTTGCTCCCCGATACCGTCGGCACCGGCGGCGATTCCCATACCCGTTTTCCCATTGGCGTTTCGTTTCCCGCCGGCTCGGGCCTGGTGGCATTTGCCGGCGCCCTCGGCTTCATGCCGCTGGACATGCCCGAGAGCGTGCTGGTCCGCTTCAAGGGGAAGCCGCGGCCCGGCATCACCTTGCGCGACGTGGTGAACGCGATACCGTTGTGGGCAATCAGGAAAGGGCTTCTTACCGTGCCCAAGAAGAACAAGGTCAATGTTTTCAACGGACGCATCCTCGAGATGGAAGGCCTGCCGGATCTTCCCGTGGAGATGGCCTTCGAGCTGACGGATGCTGCGGCGGAACGGAGTGCCGCGGCGGCCTGCATCAAACTCTCGGAAGAGAGCGTGGCGGCCTTTCTCAGATCAAACCTGGCGCTGATGAAGAGGATGGTGGCCGACGGCTACCGTGATGCGGATGCCCTGAAGAGAAGGATCGCCGCGGTCGAGGATTGGCTTCGCGATCCGCGGCTGCTGTCCGCGGACGGCAACGCCGAATATGCGGAGATTATTGATATAGACCTTTCGGAGATAACCGAACCGATCGTCGCATGCCCCAACGATCCCGACGATGTGAGGTCTCTTTCGGAAATCGCCGGAACACCCGTGCAGGATGTCTTTATCGGTTCCTGCATGGTCAGCATTGGACAACTGCGCGCCGCCGCGGAGATCTGGAAAGGCTCGAAATTCAACCCGTCGGTGCGGACCTGGATCTGCCCTCCAACTCGCATGGACGCAGATGATCTGAAGAAAGACGGGCTCTATTCCGTTTTCGGCGCGGTCGGCGCCCGCATGGAAATTCCGGGCTGCTCTCTGTGCATGGGCAACCAGGCAAGAGTGCCCGACGGCTCTACGGTTTTTTCCACGTCCACCCGCAACTTCGACAACCGGATGGGCGACGGGGCAAGGGTTTTCCTGGGATCGGCCGAACTTGCGGCAATAGTCGCGAACCTGGGCAGGATACCGACCCGCGAAGAATATATCGCGGTTTACGAGAAGACGATCGAGCCGAAAAAGTCTGAAATATACAGGTGGCTTCAATTTGACCGGATGGAAGGATATGAAAAAGGTTGAAGGTTGAAGGTTGAAGGTTGAAGGTTGAAGGTTGAAGGTTGAAGGTTGAAGGTTGAAGGTTGAAGGTTGAAGGTGCCTGGGCCTGAAATCTGCCGGGCGTCATTACTGCTTGAAGCAAAGATGCAAATTAAGTATACTCGACAAGTTTATAAAAGTTCATATATTGGAGGGTTTGCGTGATAGAGTTTTTAGGAGACTGGAAAAGAAGCCATTATTGCGGTGAACTGACCGCGAAGGACATAGGAAAAGAAGTCGTGCTCATGGGCTGGGTGATGCGGCGCCGCGACCATGGGGGCCTCATATTCGTCGACCTGCGTGACCGCGAGGGGCTGGCGCAGATCGTGTTTGACCCGGAAAAAAGCATTGAGGCCCACAGGAAGGCCGAAGGTGTGCGCAATGAATTTGTCCTTGCCGTCAAGGGGAAGGTAATACCGAGACCCGAAGGGACGGTAAACCCGAATATGAAGACCGGCGAGGTGGAAATACAGGTTTCCGAATGCAGGCTGTTGAACCGTTCCAGTGCGCTCCCCTTTACCCTGGACGAGTACGTGGAGGTGGCCGAGAACCTGCGCCTGAAATACCGCTATCTCGATCTCAGAAGACCCGGACTGCAGAATAATATCATCCTGCGTTCGAAAGTTACCCAAAAAACCCGTCAATACCTTACGGAAAAAGGTTTCCTGGAAATCGAGACCCCGTTTCTCACCAAGTCCACCCCGGAGGGCGCCCGTGATTTCCTCGTGCCGTCCAGGATCAATATGGGACACTTTTATGCCCTGCCGCAATCGCCGCAGCTTTTCAAGCAGATACTGATGGTGTCCGGCTTCGACCGCTATTTCCAGGTTGTCAGGTGTTTCCGCGACGAGGACCTGCGCGCCGACCGGCAGCCGGAATTCACCCAGATAGACTGTGAAATGTCCTTCATTGACCGTGAAGACATCATCTCGACCATGGAAGGCCTCATCGCCGAAATTTTCAGCGACGCCCAGGGCGTGAAAGTCGAGCTTCCGGTGCAGCGCCTTACCTATTCCGAGGCAATCCGCAGGTTCGGGGTCGATAATCCCGACATGCGCTTCGGCCTCGAACTGGTGGAACTGTCCGACATCGTCAAAAACGCCGGGTTCAAGGTTTTCGCCGACGTGGTAGCTTCGGGGGGCATCGTAAAGGGTCTGAACGCGAAAGGCTGCGCCGGCATGTCGAGAAAGGAAATCGACGATCTGACCGAGTTCGCGAAGATCTACGGCGCAAAAGGCCTGGCGTACGTTAAGATGACCGAACAGGGATGGCAGTCGCCGATCGCGAAATTCTTTACCGCGGACGAAATCGCGGCAATGAACACGGCATTTGACGCCGCCGAAGGAGACCTGCTGCTGTTCGTCGCCGACAAGCCGAAGATCGTTAACGATTCTCTCGGCAAACTGCGCAATCATCTCGCCGGCCTGCTCGGCCTCCTCGACAAAGACACGTACCGCTTCGTCTGGATAACGGATTTCCCGCTGTTCGAATGGGACGAGGATGAAAAGAGGTGGGTGGCCGTGCATCATCCGTTCACCGCGCCCATCGACGATGACCTGCAGTACATCGAGAGCGATCCGGGCCGCTGTCGTGCCAAGGCCTACGACCTGGTGCTGAACGGGAGCGAGATCGGCGGGGGAAGCATCAGGATCCACCAGGAGAAGATCCAGTCTCTCATGTTCAGGATGCTGGGCCTTTCCGAGGAAAGCGCCAGGGAGAAATTCGGCTTCCTGCTCGACGCCCTGGAATTCGGCACACCCCCGCATGGCGGAATCGCATTCGGCATGGACCGCCTGATAATGCTTATGACCGGCAGCGAGTCAATCCGTGACGTCATTGCCTTTCCGAAAACGCAGAAGGGCGCCTGCCTCATGTCGGAAGCTCCGTCTTCGGTCGATCAGGGGCAGTTGAAGGAACTCGGTTTGCGTATCGCCGTAAAGGTGGCGCAGTGACGAGAGAGTTAACGGCTTCGAAAATTCTGCTGACGGCTTTCCTATTGTTGTGGCTGTCCGGGTGCCAGGCAAGGGTTCCAATGTGGAAACCGGAAGCCTGCGCGGCACTGGATAAGCTCAGGAAAAGCGGCGCCGAAGTCCTCATGCCGGCGGATTTCGGGAGCATAGAGGAATCCTATGCCTTGGGGAACAGGTTTGTGCAGAATGGAGATCGCGCCAATGCCGAAAAACAGTATCTGCTGACCTTGCGCAATGCGGAGTCGCTCGAGAAAAGGCTCGCGGAAGAACAGAACAGGCTGGAGGAAATAAGAAGACTCAGGGAGAATCTGGATAATATAGAGCGGGAGCGGCAGAAGGCGCCGGAAGAGAAGACCGGTGACCAGGAGGAGAAGGGGGAATCGCCCGATAAGACGAAGAAGGGCAAGGAACGGGTGCTTGCCTCTACCCATACCGTCAAGCGAGGCGAAACGCTGCCGTACATAGCCTCGCTTCCTGATGTGTACAACGATCCGGGGCAATGGCCGTTGCTGTACCGCGCCAACCGCGATCAGATAAGAGATCCCAATTACATCTGGCCGGGCCAGGTTTTGCGGATACCGAGAAACATGAAGCGCGAAGACACGACCGATGACGGGAAACCGGCGCAGGATTAACGGTTGTGAAGGAGGTGGAAATGAAAAGGAATTTCTTGAAAATATTCATTATGTTTGCGGCCATGATATTCCTCGCGGTAACCGTCCTTGAAACCGGTGCCCAGGCGCGCGTCGGCGGCGGGAGGTCATTCGGCAGCAGGGGTTCGAGATCATATTCAACGCCCGGACGCACCTATTCGCAGCCGAGCCCGTATCCCGGCCAGACGACATCACCTTACGGGCAAACTCCTTACCAGCAGCCGTACCGGCAGCCGGGCGGCGGTTTCCTGAGGGGACTTGCCGGCGGCATGCTCGGCGGGATCCTCGGTGGCATGCTTTTCAGGAGCCTGGGCTTCGGGGGATGGGGTGGCGGCGGAGGCGTCGGCCTTTTCGATATCATACTGATAGGGGGTATTCTGTATCTCATTTTCAGGTTTATCAAGAGAAGGAGAGCGGAAAATCCGGCATATCAGGACGCTTATTACCAGCGGGGCTACGAGCCGGAGAAGGTTACCCCGATTACGGGCTACGCCTCTCCGGGCGTGGATCAGACGGGTGATGTCGCGACGGGCCTGTCCTATATCAGGCAGATGGATCCGTATTTCGACGAAAACCGTTTCAACGACCAGGTGATGGACATTTTCTTCAAGGTTCAGGGCGCATGGATGAACAGGGACCTTTCCTCCGCCACCGGACTTCTGACCGATGAAATGAGGAGAATCATCCAGGAAGACGTCGATAACCTGGTCAGGGAAAAAAAGATAAACAGGCTGGAAAACATCGCCGTGCGCGATGTGGAAATAACCGAAGCCTGGCAGGAGTCCGGGCAGGATTTCATTACCGCCAGGATTTATGCCAACCTTCTGGATTATACAACTGACGACGCGACTGGACAGGTAATCTCGGGCAGCAAGACCGACCCGGTAAAATTCGAGGAATACTGGACCTTTACCAGGAACGTGGGCAACAATCCCTGGAAACTTTCAGCCATCAATCAGGGGTGAAAATTCAGGCTGAGGGCTGAAGGTGGTTGAACCGTGAATAACTTCAGCCTTCAGTCTTCAGTCTAACCCTCTGCGCAGTCCTGTTTACGTCAATCTACCCGTCTGCCGCAAGGCCTCGTAGAGCACGATTCCCGCCGCGGTGGAGAGGTTGAGGCTCCGCACCTTTCCGGATATCGGTATCCTTATGGCAAATTCGCTGTTTGCCTCCAGCAGGTCCTCGGGAAGCCCCTGTGTTTCCTTGCCGAAGACGAGGAAGTCGCCTTCCCTGAATTCCGCGTCAGCGTAGGATTTCCCGGCTTTTTTGCTCGTGAAGAAAAAACGGGCGCCGGGGTGTTCCGCCTGAAGCTGTTCGAAGTCCCGCCAGTAACGGATATCCACCTCCGACCAGTAATCGAGGCCGGCCCTTTTCAGAGTCCGGTCATCGGTCGAAAATCCAAGTTTTCCCACCAGATGAAGGACTGTTCCGGTCGCGCCGCACAGGCGGGCGATATTGCCCGTGTTGGGCGGGATTTCGGGTTCTATGAGGACAATGTTGAACGGTTTGAATTCTTTTGTGCTTTCCATGACACCAATACTTATTTCTCAATGCCCGTCCGGGCCGGGACGCCTTTTTTGAAGTAATGCTTTATCTCACGCATCTCGGTAACCAGGTCCGCGGCCTCGATGACCTTTTCATGGGCGTTCCTGCCGGTCAAAACCAGCTCGACCGTGTCGGGCTTGCGGCGGATGAGGGCAAGGACGTCATCGACGGAAATGAGCCCGTAGTGCACGGCATTGTTTATTTCGTCCAGAATGACCAGGTCGTAAACGTTGCCGGACAACGCTTCTTCGGCAAGTGACACGGCCCGGCGCGCCATCTCCGTGTCTTCGGCGGAAGGCCGCCCTTTCCTGGTCCAGCCTTCGCGTCCGGTCTGGATGATCGTCAGGTAAGGCGCGAGTTTCTCCGCGGCCATCTGTTCCCCGTAAGGACCTCCGCCCTTCATGAACTGGATCACGCAAACCATCATTTCCCGTCCGACCGCTCTCAGCGCGAGGCCCAGGGCGGCGGTTGTCTTGCCTTTGCCGTTACCCGTGTAAACCTGTACCAGACCTTTATCCAGTTTCATAGCCCGCCGCCTGTAGATTAGTGACGAATTTATAACAGTCCGCCCGTTGGCTGTCAAGTGGCTGATTTGCCGGGTCCTTGTCACGGCCGGAAAACGGGATTCCAGGAATGTTAATACCCGGTTGCAATCAATAAATTTCAAAACTTGTCATGTCGAACGAAGAGAGACATCTTTGATAAACGTATTCAAGATTTCTCGCTGGAGCTCGAAATGACAATGAATTGAATGCAACTTGGCATAAGAGATGATCGTGGGTTCCCCGCTGATTTTCGTCAATCCGACTTGACATGGCCGGCGGGTTCTGCTATTCAATTACAAGTATCCGGGCGATTAGCTCAGCGGGAGAGCACTGCCTTCACACGGCAGGGGTCACTGGTTCAATCCCAGTATCGCCCACCATGAAACACGAGGGGCCAAGTCAAGAAACATGGCCCTTTTTTGTTGTTATTCTGCTTAGTTGCAGCTCCGACGCCATGACTGCTTCATGGTTGGTACGGTATCATTCGAGCAATTCCCTCGTAAATAAGTCAAGTCTGTGCCCATCCTGTGCCCATCTTGTGCCCATCCTTATTCAGACAATGTGTAGATGTAATTCAAAATTGACCCCTACCTGCTGTGCCAATATAATTTATAACTTTTTCGCTTTAGCCTGGTAATCGTTCACTTATCACTTCTTCGTTAGGAACATATTCCATAATGTTGCCCACATTGCATCGGAAAAAACGGCATAGCTTGTCAATGTTGTCAGTCGTTGTATTGTAGCCTCTCTGACTGGCAATCTTTGACAATGTGGTCCTATGAATTCCTGTTGCCTCGGAAACTTCTTCAAACGTTACTCTTTTCCCTTCTTTAAACTCTCGATCTGCGATGAGTTCCTTTAGACGAAACCGAATCATACCACGCCTCCATATGATGTCTTATAAACCTAAACATTTCAATATTCTTGTACCATACATAGGGGGTTTGGACAATATGTTTGAGGATAAAAATGAACATATGATGTGAATAAGTAAAAAATGTGCTTGACAGTCACGTAAAAACATTATATGATGTGCATATGCTACAAATTATACAAAGGAGGGTACATATGACAAATATAACTTACATTACTGCTGATCAGCTGGCGAACAAGCTTCATTATGACACAAGGTACATTCGAGAATGTCTGAAGGATTCAGTGTTGCTTGAGGGGGTCCATTATATCCGGCCATTCGGACGCAGAAAAATTTTGTTCATCTGGGAAAAGATCGAAGAAGACATGGTCAAAGAATCAATGGACGTAATGCCGATGATTCCTCTTGCAAGAGGAGGTGTGTGTCATGGGAAGCATTAGGCCAAGAAAAGAAAACGGGTTGCTTATGTTCGATTTCAGATACCAGGGTGTTCGCTGCCGCGAACAGACCACTCTGGCTGACAACAAAGAGAACAGGAGCAAGATAGAAAAGGTCCTCAAACGTATCGAAGCCGAGATTACACTTGGCACCTTTGTCTACGCGGACTATTTCCCGAATTCACCGTTGGTGCAAAAGTTCAGCACCGAGGTTGTCACTGACAAAAAAGAATCAGAAACGCCCAGCAAGTCGCCGTTGTTCAGAACGTTTGCTTGGGAATGGTATGGAGAAAATATCGTGCGCTGGAAAGACTCATACCGTAAGACTGCTGAAACAAATCTAAAAAAACACTTGATTCCAGCGTTTGGGGAAAAAGAGGTCAGCCACATCACAAGAGCCGAGATCCTTAAATTCCGTTCTGCACTCGCCAAAGTTGAAGACGGAAAGAAAGGACTCTCGCCTGACCGGATCAATCATATTATGACAACGTTGCGCATGATTTTAGAAGAAGCAGCTGACCGATTTGAATTTACCACATCCTTCACCGGTATAAAACAACTTCGTGTACCCAAGTCTGACGTTGACCCCTTTTCACTTGATGAAGTGATGATGATTATCGGCAAGGTAAGGAAGGACTTTAGGAACTATTACATTGTCAGGTTCTTCACCGGGATGCGGACTGCCGAGCTTGACGGGCTAAAATGGAAGTATGTTGACTTTGTGCGCCGGCAGATCCTCGTCAGGGAAACGATAGTCGAAGGCAAGATCGATACGACGAAAACACCGGAGTCGATGAGAACCATTGAAATGTCATCAATAGTATACAAAGCTCTTAAGGAACAGCATGCCATTAATGTGGGTAGGAGCGAGTACGTTTTCTGTGCCCGGAACTGCTCACCTCTTCAGCATCGCAATGTCACTAAAAGAGTCTGGTACCCGACCCTGCGCCTTCTTGGATTGAAAACACGCCGACCCTATCAGACCAGGCACACTGCCGCGACATTATGGCTTGCTGCAGGAGAAAATCCGGAATGGATCGCTCGCCAAATGGGACACGTGAACACACGAATGCTCTTTACCGTGTACTCACGGTTTGTGCCCAATCTCACCCGCAGAGACGGGTCTGCCTTCGAAAATTTTCTTATCGCGAATTACGGCAGGGGGGATTTTCATGGTTGTGAGTGAACCAAAACATAAAACAAGGGAGGTAACTATGATGAATGAAGAGTTGGCGATGAAAACATGGATAGATGGGAATCTCGGGGTGACTACGGAAACACTTTCCAGAAGTGTGGCATGGCGATGGCAGCGGCTTTTGATGAGAGACGAGAAACTCTTTTACCGGCTGGCGCTTTATGGGTTCGTCAAACACAGGCGCCGGGAAAGAGGGGACAACTGTTACCCAGAGGCAGAATTTACGTTTTTTTGTGGCGAATTCATCAACAAGTTGCGGCTCGTATTGAAGGGCAGTGGAGCAGTAACCCCAATGCCAATGTTTGAGCGGGTCGGCCTAAGAACATTCGAGGCGTCGCAACGCCCGGTAAATCAAAGGAGGTAGCGTATGGTACAAAAAACTGAGCAACATGGAACGGAGCAAATTAACAATGTCGTGGAAAATATCCGGAGAGAGGTTTCCCGTACTCGTAATCTCAAAAAAGGCTTCAGATTAGCCCGCGGGGCGGATGTTTTAAGACATCTTTTTCCTCTGCTTGCAAAGAACGGGGTTGGGGTAGTCATGGATCTAGTAGGAAAAGAGGTCTTGTCGGCTGGGAGTCCCGAAGACAATCAGCAAATTACAATGGTCTTGGTTGGGGTCACGCTGCACCATATTGCTAGCGGCGAGAGTATATCGGTAGGCTCCAACGGCCGCTTTCTTGGTAAAGGAAGACATGCTACGCGGGATGCTTGCCTCGATGCTGTCGAAAATGCACTGAGAGAGCGTTTTCTCCAATAATCTAGACGCATACATGTGCATCGGCTTCCAAATCCTCGTGTCGCTGGTTCGATACCGGCTCTGGGCCCCATGCTTTCAAGGCTTCGCGGTTTTTCTGCGAGGCCTTTTTCTTTGGGTGTGATAAAATTGTGATAATTTTTATTTGACCATGTCCATGACTTTGATGCCGGGGCGGAGGCTTTCGGCGTGATGATGCGCATACCTCATTACCATTGACACGGTTTTCCAACGTCCTAGCTTTTGCACGGTGTAAAGATCAACTCCATTTTGCACAAGCCGTGTGGCAAATGTATGGCGCAAGTCATGAAAGCGCAGGTTTGTGATTCCTGCTTTCCCCATCGCCGAATAAAATGCTCGCATCAAGTTTCTGCAATTGATCTTAGTTGCGCAACTGCTTGGGAAAACATAGTTAATCGCAGTAACTGGCATCTTGGCCCGTTCCCGCAGAATGTGAAGAGCCGTTTCATTCAAAGGAAGAGTATCTAC
>Ga0335070_10007944_pt1 | contig 12446 bp, 10 predicted proteins | sample Lox_Sample_13_FD_206722 | JGI IMG/M metagenome (GOLD analysis project Ga0335070, IMG submission 206722) | Soil microbial communities from Loxahatchee National Wildlife Refuge, Florida, United States - Lox_Sample_1.3 | ecosystem: Environmental > Terrestrial > Soil > Wetlands | place: USA...
GGCCAGGTTCGTAGTCCTGCTTCGTCCTGCGCTAGTATGGAGAATAGGGCAGGATTCTCCCATGTTCACACCACGGCCGATTGGATTCGTGACGAGTCCGTACAAGCAGCCAGCAGAGATTCCCAAGGGACTTGGCGCCAAGCACGAAGCCGAGGGCGTGCTCAGGATTCGGCCCGAGTTTGAACCGGGGCTCACCGATATCGAGGGCTTCTCGCATCTTTTCGTCATCTGGGAATTTGACCGCTCGCAAGGTTTTGAGTTACTCGGCACGCCGCCTTCCGACGACCGGCCGCACGGCGTGTTCGCCACCCGGTCTCCGCGGCGCCCCAACCCGATCGGCCTGACTGTGGTTGAATTGCTTCGCCGCGAGGGCGCGGAGTTGCATGTCCGGGGCGTCGATATGCTCGACGGAACGCCGATCCTCGACATCAAGCCTTACCTTACCAGTATCCCGGCCGAAGGGTTGCGCCGTGGTTGGCTGGCAGAAGCGGAGGCTCGGCAAAAGCGTGATCCCGACGCCTCTATTGAGAACTGCAAATCATAGTGATGGTTGGGGACCGGGAGGAGGCAAGACAGGCGGAACGAACCCAAGTCCCTCGACTCGCCCTCGGTCGCAGCTCCCGCGAGCTCGCTCGGGATGACAGATTGTTGCGTGTCACCGCGCTGGTTTTGAAAAATGCTTTTGGGGGCCGGAGGAGGTAGTTTGGAGGCTGGGAAGATGTCGCTGACCCAATCATCGGATCGCAGCGTGCTCATCGTAGGCGGCGGCGTGATCGGCGTTTGCTGCGCTTACTTCCTGGCTAAGCGCGGGGCACGGGTCACCGTGTTGGAGCGTGACGAAATTGGCAAAGCGGCATCGTACGGCAATGCGGGATGCATCGCCCCAGGGCACCCCCCCATCAACAAGCCGGGGCGCGTACGGCAAGCTCTAAAATCGCTGCTCGATCCGCTGAGCCCGTTGTATGTTGCTCCGCGGCCAGATCCCGCGCTCGCCAGATGGCTCTGGACCTTTAGCCGGACTTGTACCGAACAGCATGTGGAACTCTGCATGCGCACTCTGGCGCCGCTGGGCCATGCCAGCCGGGCTTTGTTCGACGAGTTGGTGGAAACGGAAAAGCTAGACTGCTTCTTTCGCCGGGATGGGTATTACGAGATCTACCTGACTGAGCGGGGACTGGAATCAGCCAGGAAGGAAGCCTGCATGATTTCTCGGTACGGCTTCCATCCTGAAGTGATGTCCGGGGCGGCGCTTCGCGAGCGCGAAGCGGCAATCAATGAGCGGGTGGTGGGCGGAGTTTATCATCCCGAGGCAGCCACGATTCATCCGCATCAGTTCGTTCTGGAAATGGCCGAGCGGGCCAAGCAGTACGGGGCGGAATTCCGAACCGCCATGGAAGTTGTGGCTCTTCGTGCCGTCGACGGCGGGATTCGCGGCGTAGAGGCGCGGAACGGTGAAGTCCTGGAAGCCGACGCGGTGGTGCTGGCTGGCGGCGCTTACAGTGTGCCGCTCCTCGGAAAGCTCGGAATGACCTTGCCCCTGCAGGCAGCGAAGGGCTACCACCGCGATTGCGAATCCAAGGAGAGCGAAGCGCCGCTCCTGGGAAATGCCTGCGTCCTAGGAGAAAACATGGTTTTTTGCACGCCGATGAACGGGTTTGTGCGCTTCGCGGGGACGCTGGAGTTTTCTGGAGTGAATCACGAGATCCGGCGCCCACGCCTCGAACAACTCACCAAGGCAGCCGGCCGTTATTTGAACACGATGGAAAACGCGACCGTGCGATCAGAGTGGTGTGGGTTGCGGCCCTGTTTGCCTGACGGCTTGCCGGCCGTGGGCCCGCTCCCGCGATATCCCGGCCTGTTCCTCGCGACCGGTCATGCCATGATGGGCCTAACATTGGGACCCGTGACCGGAAAGCTCATCGCCGAATGCATTCTTGACGGGTCTGCCAGTCTGGACATCAGGGCTCTGCGCCCTGAGCGGTTTTGATAGTGTGATGTCGGCCGCACCTGCAATTCTCTCGCGATGATTCCCCCTAACAAGCTGCGGAAAGAATCCCTCGCATGTCGAAAACGACCACCGGGGCTAAAGCCCGGACTGGTTCGAGGACTTACGCGGCCCTGAAGGACCGCTCTTCCATGGTAACACCAACATTCGGGACTCTTTCCGCGGCCTGCTACAGCGTGTTTCAAAAATCCGATTTGCATCAGGGCACGGCTTCAGCCGTGCCGAGACGGAGTCATTCGAAATGGGGCTTTAGCCCCGGTGGGTGCGTTGGCAGGGGCTGGAGCCCGGACCTTCCGATTACGTTCTGGGTCGGCACGACTGAAGTCGTGTCCCGCTACACTGCAAACCCATTATTGAAACAAGCTTTCTAGCGGCGACAGGACGGGCAGTATCCTCCGACTTCCAGCCTCGCCACGAGTATCCGAAAGCGGCACTCCCGCTCCATCTGGCTCTTGAGAGAATCGAAACGCTCGCTGACGAACTCGGTGACCTTGCCGCAACGCAGACAAGCCATGTGAATATGATCCCGTCCGAGCTTGCGCTCGTAGTAGTGGCCTTCGCCGTTCAGGTGCATCAAATCGAGTTCGTCAATAAGCCCCTGCCGCTTCAGCAATCCCAGGGTCCGGTAGACCGTGCTGCGGTTCACGGAAGCGTCGAGTCTCTGTGCCTTGCGCAGGATCTGGCTTGCGTCCAGATGCTTGTTTGCGGTCTCGATGACACTGAGAATAGCGCGGCGCTGAGCGGTCATGCGGATTCCGCGCTCGGCCAGCAAGGCCTGCAAGCGTCCGGGCATCTCGGTCTGCGGTAGCGGCATGATTTTGTTCCTCGCCGGTGTGTCGCAACTGATCGCAAACAGATTGCGACGGAATTTTCGAGCTCGTATTGACAGCCGTCGCTCGGGAACCTTAGGCTGAGATTGTAGTCGCTGTTGCGACTGAGTTGCAACAAGTACTCGCGAAAGACTCGACCAATGGCCGCAAAGAATTGTGCGTGTTTGTGTCGGGAACACTGGTCTCGACATCAAGGCAAGATCGCATTCCGAGGATGGCTGGCCGCACATGTTCTTCTGCTCGTCGCCCTGCTTGTCTGCCCGGGATCGGCGCAAGAAAGCCCTTACATCGTCACCTACGACCATTACCTCGAAGAACCCGGGAATCTCGAGGTTGAGTATTTTTCAACGTTTGGGACGCAACGGGGCGGCAATGATTTCCACGCCTACTGGGTCGAGTTTGAATATGGGGCCACAGCTTGGTGGACGACGGAACTCTATCTCGACGGGCAGACCACCTTCGGCGACAGCACGGTATTCACCGGGTTCCGCTGGGAGAACCGCATTCGCCCGCTTCAGCGTGAGCACTTCGTTAACCCTGTGCTCTACATCGAGTATGAGCAGATTAGCGAGGCGGACAAGATTATCAAGGAAGTCGAAGGGCACGACGTCGAATCCGATCATGCGGAGCCCAATGCTGACGCTCGTCGGGGGCACAATCACGAACTGGAGTTCAAGCTGCTGCTCTCGAAGAACTTCAGGGGCTGGAATGTGGCCGTGAACCCGTTGGCCACTAAGAATCTGCTGCCCAGCAATCCTTGGGAGTTTGGCTATGCGATTGGCGTCAGCCGCCCGCTGGCGCTCAAGGCCTCGGCCGAGCGGTGCAGTCTCTGTCTGGAGAATTTCGTAGCTGGAGTCGAAATGTACGGAGGTTTGGGCGATACGCAGAGTTTCGGATTGCACGAAACTTCTCACTACCTTGCTCCCGCCGTGGCCTGGAATCTTCCCTCGGGATGGACTCTGCGGTTCTCACCAGGGTTCGGCCTCAACGACAACAGCCACCGTTTACTACTGCGGTGGGGGCTATCGCGTGAGTTCTCCGGTGTTGGGGAGAAGGTCAGCCGGTTGTTGGGAGGGCGCCAATGATCAAGGATGTCTTGCGCTCTCGTCCTGCCCTCTTGTTGCTAGCCATGGCAGCAGTAGCCTCTCTCACCTTTGCACAGGGATCCGCGCAGAGCTCAAACGACATCGGAACGCAGAGCGATCATCTTCATCATTACTACTACGCCGAGTCAGCGAGAGTCCCGGAGAAGGCTCGGGAGCGGCAGAACCCACTGGCGAGCGATCCCGATGCTGTGGCGGCGGGCGGGAAACTGTTCGAACAACATTGCGCGGAGTGCCATGGACACAACGCCGAGGGTAGCAGGAAGGCCCCAGCCCTGTGTGCAGAAGCAGTGCAGCAAGCCACCGACGGAACGCTTTTCTGGATCCTAACCAACGGTGTGGTGCGCCGCGGCATGCCGGTGTGGTCCAAACTACCGGAGGCAGAGCGCTGGCAAATTGTCAGGTTTCTAAAGTCTTTGAATGCCTCGCAGGAAAGAGCTAAACCGCACCTGGACACGCGCACACGGTAGGCAACCTGTTCGAGATGAAGGGCAAGCCTGCCAGGCAACACCTCCCAACAAACTGCCACAATGGACGCCGACGATGCAGCAGCGGATCTGGCCTGGTGATTTTACATTTGCTGGCAGCGCGTTTTGTCGTACCGTAAGGAGCGGACGCAGGCAGTTGGGTTTGCCGAGTGTGGCATTCGCACTTTGCTGAGGCGGTTGCGACGAACTAACAACGGTTCTCGAAGGCGAAGACACCCGCATTCCGTCAATCAAAACCTCGGATGAATGTTCCCATGCGAGCTGCAGTTTTGACATCACCGCAGGACGTTGCCCGGCGCCCCCTCAAAATCGCCGAGGTTGAGAAGCCGAAAGCCGAGCCGGGTCAGGTCCTGCTGAGGGTACGGGCGTGCGGCGTCTGTCGTACTGATTTGCATATCGTCGAAGGGGAGTTGGCTCCTCAACGCGAAGGAATCACTCCCGGCCATCAGATTGTTGGCGAGGTTGTGGACGGCGAGAACGCGGAGCATCCGATCGGCAGCCGGGTTGGAGTCTCCTGGATCGGCGGCGTGGATGGGAATTGCCCGTACTGCAAAAGAGGCCTCGAAAACCTCTGCGACTCGCCGACCTACACCGGCTACACCGTGCCCGGCGGTTATGCGGAGTACGCCCTCGCCCGTGCGGACTTCGTGTTTCCGTTGCCCGCGGCTCTCGATGACTTGCAAGCCGCACCCTTGTTGTGTGCCGGGATTATCGGGTTTCGCAGTCTGCGGATAGCTGAGGTGGCGCGCGGTGACCGGGTCGGGCTGTTTGGGTTTGGCGCCTCGGCACATCTTGCCATCGAAGTGCTGAAAGCTTGGACGTGCGATGTATATGTCTCGACCAGAGGCGCTTCCCATCGCCAACTTGCCGCCTCGCTCGGGGCCACCTGGGTGGGGAATGAGAGGGACAAGCCGCCGGTCGAACTGGACCGGGCAATTACCTTTGCCCCGAGCGGAGATGTGGTGGTGGCGGCACTCGGCAGTTTGCGCAAGGGAGGGATCCTGGCAATCAACGCCATTCACTTGGACCGTATTCCCGAGTTCGATTACGACCGGCTGCTCTGGGGTGAGCGCCAGATGCGCAGTGTCGCGAATATGACGCGATCCGATGCGCGGGATTTTCTAGCGATTGCAGCGGAGACCAAACTTCGCCCGAAGGTCACTGCGTTTCCTCTCGACAGGGCGAATGACGCGTTGATTGCCTTGAAGGCCGATTCCATCGACGGCGCTGCGGTAATCGTTCTCTAGCGCGATCGCCTGGCAGCTAAGCATCTCGCCATCTCAGACGGGATCAGCCAGTCGGCGACATGGTCAGGCGAGAACTCGAGGTCCAGAGCTCGATGCAAATGGCGCGGATCAATGGAGGCCATTTGCCTCAACATGCGCCAAAATCGCTGCCACCTGGAGTGCTTGCTCTGGACGGGTGGGCGGACCGCCTGATCGTTTTGTCCAACTGCACGTGGGTTCTGCTGGCTGCCTGTCATGCGATTCAGGTCCGCCGCAAGAATTCAGAAAGGCAGAGTCATGCCTAAGATCGCTATCAGGGGCGAAGCGGCTGTGCGCGGCTGAGACGAACGAGGCCGGAAATCCTTCCCTATCCCGAGTTCCCTGAGCAGTCCCTGCCTAGCCGAGGGAGATGTTGTCCATTCTCGGACACCAGCGCCCAGTTGAGGACAGGGAGCGGCTCGTTTCCAGCCTGACGTTGCTTTCTATCCGACCTGTTTGTAAATACTTGCGCGTTTCCGCAGAATGGCGTTCCAGTTGCCCGTAAGGTCCGTTGATGGACATCGCTCGGCCCGAGTTTAAGGCGCAGAAGCGTCGTCGGCAGACGATGATCGTGACGGTGATCGTTTTGTGCGTCGCCGCAGTCTCAGTCGGAGTTTCGCGGCTAAAGCCAGCTGCACCGTCCGTAGAACGGAGCACCGTGTGGACCGACGTCGTCAAGCGCGGCTCCATGCTTCGCCAGGTGCGCGGGCTGGGGTCGCTGGTGCCCAGCCAGGACGCGGTGCGCCAGATTCCTGCGGAGACCGAGGCCACCGTCGTGCGCATTCGCATGCTGCCGGGTTCGCAGGTCAAGGCGGACACGATCCTGCTGGAGATGAGCAACCCGCAGACCGAGCAGGCTGCGGTCGACGCTCAGCTTCAGTTGAAAGCGGCCGTGGCCGAATACCAGAGCCTGCGCGTAAAGCTCGAAAGCGAGCTGATGAATCAGAAAGCCGGCGCCGCGACGGTGAGCGCAGACCATGCACAAGCGCAACGTCAGGCGGAAACAGACAAAGCGCTGTACGAGCTTGGCGTAATCTCCGGCTTGGCCTACAAATCCTCGAAAGAGAAGGCGGATGAACTTGCCACCCGCAACGACCTCGAAACCCAGCGGCTGACGGCCAATCAGCGGGCCATTGAATCGCAGATGGCACAGCAGCAGGCAAAAGTCGACGAGATGCGGACGCTGGCGCAGCTCAAAGAAAAGCAGCTCGAGGCACTGAAAGTCAGGGCCGGAATCGACGGCGTGCTGGTAGACCTGCCGCTGCAAGTCGGCCAGCACGTCTCGCCCGGAACGATGCTGGCAAAAGTGGTTGAGCCGAACCACCTTATGGCCACGCTGAAGGTCGCGGAGACGCAAGCGCGAGATGTACAGATCGGAGAACCCGCCTCCATCGATACCCACAACGGAGTGATTGCCGGTACGGTGATGCGTGTTGATCCCGCCGTACAGAACGGAACCGTGACCGTCGACGTAAAACTAACTGGAGAGCTGCCCAAAGGTGCTCGCCCTGACCTGAGCGTGGACGGCACCATTGATCTGGAGCGGCTGGACGACGTTTTGTATGTAGGTCGCCCGGCCTTGGGCCAGGAGAACAGCACCGTCAGCCTGTTCAAGCTAAGCGAGGACGGAAAAGGGGCGGCCCGCGTGACCGTCAAAGTGGGAAGGGCGTCGGTGAATTCGATTCAGGTGATGGAAGGATTGCGCGAGGGCGACACTGTCATTTTGTCGGACATGTCGCGTTGGGACAGCACGGACCGGGTCCGTCTCGAATAGGGAACGACAAGTGAGGGAGCCAGTATGAGCGAAACAGGACAACCGCTGATCCAGATTGAAGATCTGACCAAAGTGTTCTACACCGATGAAATCGAGACGCACGCTCTCTCGGGCGTGCATCTGGCTATCAATCAAGGAGAGTATGTGACCATCTCTGGTCCGTCGGGATGCGGCAAATCCACCTTGCTTTCGATCATCGGCCTGCTAGATACACCCACGGCGGGCCGATACTCGCTGAACGGCAGGACGGTCGAGAACCTCGACTTTGCCGAGCGCTCGCGCATTCGGAACCAGCAGATCGGGTTCATCTTCCAGAGTTTCAATCTGATCGGCGATCTCACGGTGTATGAGAACGTCGAGTTGCCGCTGACGTATCGACAGAAGATGCCTGCTGCGCAGCGCAAGGCACGAGTGATGGAGGCTCTGGAACGCGTCGGCATGGCGCACCGCGTGCGGCATTATCCCTCGCAACTCTCGGGCGGTCAGCAGCAACGGGTGGCCGTGGCGCGTGCACTCGGCGGAAAACCATCCATTCTGCTGGCTGACGAACCGACTGGCAACCTGGATTCGCGCAACGGGGAAGCAGTGATGGAGTTGCTGCAGGATCTGCACCGCGAGGGCGCGACCATCTGCATGGTCACGCACGATCCGCGGTTCGCCAAACACGCGCAGCGCGAAGTGCACTTGTTCGACGGCAAAGTGGTCGCGGAAGAAGAACTGGAAAAGCTGATAGAAGAGGCGCACGCATGACGGGATCGCTCCAAGACCTTCGCTACGCGCTGCGGCAGTTGCGCAAGAGCCCGGGATCTACCGCGGTGGCGGTGATCACGCTCGCGCTGGGCATCGGGATGAACACAGCGCTATTCTCCGTGGTGAACGGCGTGCTGCTCAATCCGCTGCGATACGCGGAGCCGGATCGTCTCATCGCCCTCTACTCGCGTACCCCGAACTATGACTTCGCATCCATTTCGTATCCTAACTTCCTCGACTGGGTGCGCGACAATCATTCCTTTTCCGCCCTCGCGGCTTACCGGCCGGACGATTTCAACCTGACGGGGAGGGGCGAGGCCGAGCGGGTGCCGGCGGAGATGGTCTCGGCGAGCTTCTTCCCCCTGCTCGGCGTGCAGCCGGTGCTCGGTCGCACGTTGTTTCCGGAAGAGGACCAGATTGGGGCAAAACCCGTTGTCTTGATCAGCGGCGGCCTATGGAAGCGCAAATTTGGTTCCTCACCGGACGTGCTGGGGCAGTCGCTCACCTTGAATGATGTGGCGTATACCGTCGTGGGCGTGATCCCGGCAGACTTCCACTACCCCGGCATCAACTTCCCCAAGAGCGATGTGTACACTCCCATCGGCCAGTGGAACGACCCCACGTTTCGTGACCGCCGAGCGGGCATGGGTACGTTTGCGGTGGGAAGACTCAAGCCCGGTGGCACCTTCGAACAGGCGAAGGCCGACATGGACGTCCTCGGGCGGCATTTGGCCGAGCAGTATCCTGAGGTCGACAAAAACACGGGCATCATGCTTCTTCCCCTCAAGCAGGCCGTGGTGGGTGACATTCGGCCATCGCTGCTGGTGCTGATGGCGGCGGTAGGTTTTGTTCTTTTGATTGCCTGCGTGAACGTGGCGAATCTCTCGCTGGTGCGCTCTGCGGCTCGTAGCCAGGAATTCGCCATCCGCACCGCCCTAGGCGCGAGGCGGGGCCGCCTCGTGCGCCAGCTCCTGACCGAAAGCCTCCTGCTCGCGCTCGCAGGCGGTGGCCTTGGTTTGCTGGTGGCGTTCTGGGGAATCCGGGCAGCCCTGAAAGTGTTGCCGGGAGCCTTGCCGCGCGCTGAGGAAGTCCAGCTCGACGCGCACGTACTGTTGTTTACGCTCGCGGCGGCCGTGCTGGCGGCAATCTTGTCCGGGTTGGCACCCGCGCTCAAAACCTCACGGGCCGATTTTCAGGAAACGCTCAAGGAGGGAGGGCGCGGGCTGAGCGGCGCTCGACATCGCGCCCAGAGCGTTTTCGTGGTTGTGGAAATGGCGCTCGCGCTTGTCCTTCTGGCTGGCGCGGGATTGACGATCCGTAGTCTCGCCAAGCTCTGGCGCGTCGATCCCGGCTTCGATCCCCACAACGTCCTGACCTTTTACATGTCGTTTCCTCCGACGATCAACTCCCCGGAGGTTGTTCGCGCCACCTGGCGGCAACTCCACGATGGTCTCAGCGCCAGTCCTGGAGTGCAGACCGCTTCGCTTTCCGCCGGAGCCATGCCCATGGCCTCGGAGTCGGATCTGCCCTTTTGGCTAGAGGGACAACCCAAACCCTCGACCCAAGCCGAGATGAAATTGGCGCTGTTTTACATCGTCGAGCCGGACTACTTGAACGTCATGAAGATACCCCTCAAGCGCGGCCGCTTCCTTTCGCCTCATGATGATCAGCACTCGCCGATCGCGGTCGTCATTGACGAGCGCTTTGCCAGGGACTATCTCGGTGGGCAAGACCCCATCGGCAAGCGTGTCAACTTCGCCATCCTGGACGTCACGGCGGAGATTGTCGGCGTGGTTGGACACGTGAAACAGTTTGGGCTCGATGAGGGCCCCGCCCCGGGTCTCGAGGCGCAATGCTATTTCCCGATTGCGCAATTTAGTGATCAATTCATCCCATTGCTGGCCCGCAGGGTTGGGGTAGTGGCGCGAACCGCAGGATCGCCACTAGCCCAACTTGCCTCGATTCGTCACGCCGTAGGCCAAGTCAACACTCAGTTGGTGATGTACGAGACGAAGGCGATGGACGGAATCGTTGCCGATTCGCTCGCCGCACGGCGTTTCTCCATGATCCTCCTTGGGACCTTCGCGGCACTGGCGCTCGCTATGTCCTGTGTCGGAATTTACGGCGTGATCTCCTACGTGGCGGGCCAGCGGACGCATGAGATCGGCGTCCGAATGGCGCTTGGCGCCGAGCGGTGGCATGTGCTGAGAATCGTTCTCGGCGAAGGGGCGAAATTGGCGCTCGTGGGCGTCGCGATCGGTGTTGTGGCCGCCTTCGGGTTGACGCGCCTGATGGCGAATATGCTCTTCGGGGTCAGCGCCCATGACCCGCTCAGCTTCGCCGGGGTTGCGGGTCTCTTGGTTCTGGTCGCGATAGCGGCCTGCTACATACCGGCCCGACGGGCGGCGAAGGTCGATCCGATGGTGGCGCTGCGGTACGAGTAGGAGGAGCTAAAGAGGAGATACGGGGAGATGCAGAGATGACGGGCCTACTCCAAGACCTTCGCTACGCGCTGCGACAGTTGCTCAAGAGTCCGGGATTTACTTGTGTTGCAGTGCTCATCCTCGCCTTGGGTATCGGCGGGGTCACAGCGATGTTCAGCTCCCTGTACGCGATAATGATCCGGCCGCTGCCGTACTCCAATCCGGAGCGCTTGGTGCTGGGCCGCGCCACCTATGGGGGCCATATCAATCCCTGGCTCTCTGGCCCCGACTATGTAGATTACCGCGAGAAGAGCCGGTCCTTCTCGACTCTGGAAGCATTCTTTGCCCTCCCAATTGAAGTCACGGCGACAACCGGTCAGGCGGCCGAGCGCGCCAAGAGCCTGATGGCCAGCACCGGGTTGTTACCGGTTCTGGGTGTGAAGATGGCTTGGGGACGGCCCTTCACTGCCGACGATGGTCGGGACGGCGCGCCACCAGTAGCGATCGTCAGCTACACGTACTGGCAAAAGCATTTTGTCACGCAAGCCAGTGTGGCTGGCCGTTCGCTCGTGATTGATGGAACCCCGTACGACTTGGTGGGCGTAGCCCCGTCGGGTTTCCAGTTTATCCAGGATGTGGACGTTTGGCTCCCGTTGCGGCCGCAGAATCTCGGCCCGCGGCGTTTTAACAACTGGTTCATTCTCGGGCGGCTCAAGGATGGCGTAAGTCTAGCCGAGGCGCAAAGTGAGGTTGATGTAATTGCCGCTCAACTAGAAAAGGCCTACCCGGACACCAACATCAACAAAGCACTGCTGTTGACACCCTTGCAAAGTGCTTTTGCCGAGCAGTATCGCTCCAGCTTCGGCCTTTTGTGCTGTGGTGCATTGGCTGTTCTTTTGATTGCGTGGGCGAATGCCACCGGGTTGCTCATCGCACGTGGTATCGGACGGCAGGGCGAGTTGGCTGTGCGTGCAGTTATGGGCGCTTCCCATTGGCGGCTTGCCCGGTTGCTTCTCCTCGAGTCTTTGATTCTGGCCGTGGTTGCCGGAGCAACAGGCGCGATTCTAGCGGTAAGGTTACAAGACGCTTTGCTTCGCTTGATGCCCATCGAGACGCTGCTCCTCAGTAGGGTTGGACTTTCGCGGCCCGTGCTTCTGTTAGTTCTTGCCGCCACGGTTCTGACCTGGTTCGGATTCGGCTTGTTACCCGCATGGCGCTCCAGAAATCTCAACTTGGCCCAGGGCCTGCGATCCAGTGGACGCGGCACGCTGCGACAGGGAACGCGTCTGCGGAGCGGATTGGTAGCAGGGCAAGTTGCTGTTTCCGTCGCCCTGCTTGTTGTGGCGGGGCTCCTCATCCGCAGCCTGACCTCGCTGCATCGTGTGCATCCAGGATTCAATGCCCACAACCTCCTGACCGTGGAGGTGCCTCTGCCTCCCAGCAAGTACTCTTACCTGCAACGTTCGACCTTTTTTGAGTCGCTTCTGGACGGCGTGAGATCGCTACCGGATGTGGTGTCCGCCGCAGCCATCAGCCAAATCCCCCTGCGCAATCCTTACAACAACATTGACATCTATGCAGCTGACAATCCGCCGACTAACCTCATCGACCGGCCCAACGGCTACGAAAGGGTCGTGCTACCCGGTTACTTCAAGACTATGGGAATTCCGATTCTGGCCGGACGGGATATCCAGCCGTCGGATACCGCGAACTCGCTCCACGTGGTGGTAATCAGCCAACAAGTCGCCAAGACGCTCTTCCCTAAGCGTGATCCTTTAGGGCAAAAGGTTGTCATTGATCGGGCGAAC
>Ga0335070_10007945_pt1 | contig 12446 bp, 10 predicted proteins | sample Lox_Sample_13_FD_206722 | JGI IMG/M metagenome (GOLD analysis project Ga0335070, IMG submission 206722) | Soil microbial communities from Loxahatchee National Wildlife Refuge, Florida, United States - Lox_Sample_1.3 | ecosystem: Environmental > Terrestrial > Soil > Wetlands | place: USA...
TGCTGGACGACCTCGAGGCGCGCACGCGGCTGCCGCGGGTGGGGTAGCCGTGGTTCTGACACCGTAAACCCCTCTCCCCTCGTGGGAGAGGGTTGCGGAGGCTTAGCGAGCGTGAGCGAGCTTAGCCGCAGCTGGGTGAGGGGGAGCGCCGCGGGCGCACAGCGCGTAAGCGCTGCATACGACGCTCTGACGAGCGTGCGCACCTGCCGGTGCGCAACCCCTCATCCAACTTCGGCTAGGCTCGGCTGCGCCGCGCCAAGCCTCCGTATCCTTCTCCCACAAGGGGAGAAGGGGCCGCTCAGGACTTGCCCTAATACGGCGTGCCGTCCTTGTGCACGAAGCGGCCGTCGGCGTTGGCGCTCATCATGTCGATGTCGGAGCAGGTGGTGAGGTCGGCCGGCTGGCGCGAGCCGACCTCGAGATAGACCCCGGTTGCACCCGACCGGTTGATCATGTGATGACCGTTGCCGGAGTTCTTCGGGAAGGCCGCGCAGTCGCCGGCGCGCAGCACCGTCTCGCCGCCGTCCTCGACCAGGATCAGCTCGCCTTCGAGCACATAGACGAATTCGTCCTCATGCGAATGCCAATGGCGCTGGCTCGACCAGTTGTTCGGCGGCAGGCGCATGAGGTTGACGCCAAAATCCCGGAGGCCGCCGGCATCGCCGAGCCGCTGCCGAATGCGATCGGCCGAGAGTGCGTCGAAGGGCGGCGGGTAGCCGACACCCTTGCGCTCCGGCACGGCAGCGAGGTCGATCTTCGGCATGGCACCGCTCCCAGCAATGATCGCAGGACGATGAAGACGCTTTTGACGCGGATCGAACTACTCGAAAGTCTCCAGCAGCTCTTCGTCGGGGTTGGGCGGCCGAAAACGCATCAGCCATTGTTCAAGCCATGCGCAAATGAGTCCGGCCAAGAAGACGCCGACGGACCCGGCAAGCACGATGAGCACGACGATACCCCATCCTTCCAGGCCAAGCCCATGGCCCGCCAATGCGCCGAGCCAAGCAAAGGGAAATGCGAACAGCGCGCGCACCACCGGCTTGAGCCATGCCGCGGTGTGGATACCCCACCACCAAACGCGTTGATGCCAAGACCGGTCATTCCCGAAGGAGGAGCTTCCACGGCGGCGTGTCGGCACAGTGGAAGACAGCAGCGCGGCACCCAGCGTGGCGAACAAGGGTAGTGACGTAAAGAACACCGTCGACGCCAAGATGCCCTGATCCAACCCCAGCATGGGAGCGCCGTACCAAGTCGCGACGGCGGCCGCGAACGAAAGCACCAGAATCGCCACGGGCGTGACGATCCGGACTGCGGTGCGGAATAAGCCCCGAACGAAATCTGATGGGATAGATCCCACGCGTGAAGTCTCCGCAAGACCGTGTCGATGATATGCTGGAATCGGAACGGCCGGAAAGAGGCGGTCGACTCTACCCTTTCACCGCGCCCGCCGTCAGTCCGGAGACGATGCGCCGCTGCAGCGCCAGCACCAGCAGGATCAGCGGCGCCGTCACGATCACCGAGGCGGCCATGATTCGGCCCCAAGGGATCTCGTACCCGCCGGCGCCGGAGATGAGGGCGATGGCGACGGGGACGGTGCGCTGCTCCTCCGAGAGGGTGAAGGTCAGCGCGAACAGGAACTCGTTCCAGGCGAGGATGAAGGCGAGGAGCCCGGTCGCGACCAGGGCCGGCGCCATCACCGGCAGGAAGACGTCGGTGACGATGCGCCAGGCCGGCGCGCCGTCGAGGATCGCCGCCTCCTCGAGCTCCATCGGCAGCTCGCGCATGAAGGCGGTCAGCACCCAGGTCGAGAACGGCAGGGTGAGGATGAGATCGGCGAGAATGAGGCCCCAGAGGCTGTCATAGAGACCGGCGACCTGGATCAGCTCGAACATGCCCGTAAGCACGGCGATCTGCGGGAACATGGAGACGCTGAGGATCACGAAGGCGATGCCGCCGCGGCCCAGGAACCGCAGCCGCCCGAGGGCATAGGCGGCGGAGACCGAAAGCCCCAGCGACAAAGCCGTGGTGACGGCGGCGACGATGGCGGAATTCAGGATGTTGCGGGCGAAGGGCTGCTCGCGGAAGAGCGCCACGTAGTTCTCGAAGGTAGGGTTCTTCGGCAGGAGGTCGGCGGTGAAGAGGCCGCTGCCGGTCTTCAGCGAGGAGACGACCGCCCAGTAGAACGGAAAGACCGCATAGAGAACGATCGCCGCGACCAGCAGCAGGAAGGCGACGCGGCCGAAGAGTTTCCATATCCGCCTCATGCGCGGGCTCCGGCGACGCGGATCCGGCCCAAGGTCACGACGAGCGCGGCGAACAGCGCCACCATCAGGAACAGGAAGGTGGCCGCGGCGGAACCCATCCCGCCCTGTTGGAAATCGATCAGCTGCTGCCGGGCATAGACCGACATGGAGGCGGTCGACGGATTGTCGCCGGTCAGCACGTAGATCACGTCGAAGACCCGCATGGCATCGAGGCTGCGGAAGACGACGGCGACCAGCAGGGCCGGCCGGATCAGCGGCAACGTGACCTCGAAGAACACCCGGACCGGATGAACGCCGTCCACCCGCGCCGCCTCGTAGATCTCCCGCGGCAGGACCTGGAGCGCCGCGAGCGACAGCAGCGCCATGAAGGGCGTGCCCTTCCAGACATCGACGGCGATCACCGAGATCATGGAAAGGACCGGATCGGCGAGCCAGGCCCAGGGCTTTGCGATGAGGCCGAGGCCGAGCAGCACGGCATTCACCACGCCGTATAGGTCGTTCAGCATCCAGCCCCACATCCGCGCGGAAACGACCGTCGGAATCGCCCAGGGGATCAGCACCGCGGCGCGCACCAGCCCGCGGCCCGGCAGGTGGGCGTCGAGGGTGAGGGCGATGACCAGGCCGAGCAGGGTCTCGATCGTGACCGAGATCAGGGTGAAGCCGAGGGTGTTGAGGACCGCGCGCCACCAGTTGGGATCGGCGGCGAGGTCGCGGTAATTGCCGAGGCCGATGAATTGCGCGTCGCCGAAATCGCCGAGCCCGGCATCGGTGAAGCCGAGCAGGATGGTGCGGAGCAGCGGCCAGCCGGCGATCAGCGCCAGCACCGCCAGCATCGGCGCGAGAAAGGCCCAGGCGGTGACGGCGCGCCGGGCCGCCAGGGAGCGCATTCTCGTTACTTCCAGCTGGTGCGGACGCTGGAGAAGTTGTCGGCGGCGTTGCTCTCACCCGAGAGGGTCGCATGGACCGCGCGTACGAACTCGCTGGAGAACTGGTTGTACTTGCGCCCCGCGACCGCCGCCGGGCGCGTCGCGACGCCATTGAGGATGGCGGCGAAGGTCGAGAAAAACGCATCGTTCTTCAGCTCCGGCTCCTGATAGACGATCTTCAGCGAGGGATTGAACGCGCCCTTCAAGGCACGGCGCTTCTCCTCCTCGGGGCCGGTGAGGTAGAGCACGAGATCGACCGCCTCCTTCGGGTGGGCGGAGTACTTCGAGACCGCCAGCGACTGGCCGCCGAGGGCGCCGGCATGCACCGCCTTGTCGCCGTCGCCCTTCGGCAGCGGCGCCACGCCGACCTTGCCCTTGACCGGACTGTCGGCGGCGTTGACCAGCGCCCAGGCATAGGGCCAGTTGCGCATGAAGACCGCCTTGCCGGACTGGAAGGCGCCACGCGCCTGCTCCTCGTCATAAGAGAGCACGCCCTCCGGCGAGATGGTGCCGATCCAGCCGCGTGCGCGGTCGATCGCCGCGGCGGCCTGTGGGTTGTTGAAGGTAGCCTTGCCCGCATTGTCGAGCAGCATGCCGCCGCCGTTGCTGGCGATCCATTCCAGCGCATTGCAGAGCAGGCCTTCATAGGCGCGACCCTGCCAGACATAACCCTCGATGCCGCTCTCGCCGGTCATCACCTTCTTCGCGTCGTCCTGGAGCTCGGCCCAGGTCTCCGGGACCTTGAGCTGGTATTTGTCCAGAAGGTCCTTGCGGTAATAGAGCATGCCGGCATCAACGAACCAGGGGACCGCCACCAGCTTGCCGTTGACCGTGTTGTTGACGATCAGGGTCTGGAAGTAGCCGCCGAGCCGGCCCGGCCCGATGAGCTGGTTCAGATCCAGGAACTGGTTGGCGAGGATGCCGGGCCAGACGACGTCGATCTGGAACACGTCGATCTTGTCCGACTTCGCGGCGAGCAGGCTCTGATAGAGCGCCAGGCGCTCATTGGCATCGGCGGGGGTCGAGACCAGGCGTACCTCATTGCCGGTCTTCGTCGCCCAGGCCTGCGCGCCGTCGCGGCAGAGTTCCATCTCGATGCCGAGCGAGGAGCAGGAGATCGAGACTGTGACCTTCGCCGCGGCGGGCGAAGCGGCGATTGCAGACAGTGAGAGCGCGGCGGCGACGAGCAGACCGGCACGGAACATGGCGTTCTCTCCCGCTGGAGGGGCGCGCTCTCGCGGCGCGACGCCTATGGGAAACCGGAAGAACGCCGCTTGGTTCCGCTGATTCGGGGTGTGGAAATTCGCGCGGCCGGATGATCCAGCCCGCGCGCTACATATGAATCGTCGAGCTCACGATCCCGAGGGCCGCTTCCTTGATCGCTTCGTTGTGCGTCGGGTGGCCGTGGAAGGCGCGGGCGACGTCCTCGGCGGAGGCCTTGAACTCCATCGCCATCACGCATTCATGGATCATGGTACCGGCATTGGGGCCGAGGATATGGGCGCCCAGCAGGCGATCGGTCCTCGCGTCGGCGATCAGCTTCACGAGCCCGTCCGTCTCGCCGGCCGCCTTGGCGCGGCCGTTGGCGATGAAGGGGAACTTGCCGATCTTGTACTGGATGCCGGCGGCCTTCAGCTCTTCCTCAGTCTTGCCGACCGAGGCGAGCTCGGGTGCGGTATAGACGATGTTGGGGCAGGTCTCGTAGTTCACATGGCCCGCCTGGCCCGCCAGCATCTCGGCGAGAGCGACGCCCTCCTCTTCAGCCTTATGGGCGAGCATCGGCCCGGCGATCACGTCGCCGATGGCATAGATGCCGGGCACGTTGGTCTTGAAGTGACCGTCGGTCGCGACCCGGCCCTTCTCGTCGCGCTGCACCCCGGCCATCTCCAGGCCGAGGCCGGAGACATAGGGCCGCCGGCCGATCGAGACCAGCACCACGTCGGCGTTCAGCGTCTCGGCGGCGCCGCCCTTCGCGGGCTCGACGCTGACGGCAAGGACGTCGCCCCCTGGTTGGCCACTCGGGTTCACGCCGGTGACCTTGGTCGAGAGCTTGAAGGCGATGCCCTGCTTCTGCAGCACCTTTTGGAACTGTTGGCCGATCTCGACGTCCATGGTCGGGACGATGCGGTCCAGGAACTCGACCACCGTCACCTGGGCGCCGAGCCGGCGCCAGACCGAGCCAAGCTCCAGGCCGATCACGCCGCCGCCGATCACCACCAGGTGCCCCGGCACCTTCTCCAGCGCGAGCGCACCCGTCGAAGAGACGATCTTCTTTTCGTCGATCGCGATCCCCGGCAGCGGCATCGGCTCGGAGCCGGTCGCGATCACGATATGCTTCGCGTGGACGGTCTCGCCGGAGCCCGGCGCCGCCAGCACCTCGACCCGGCCGCCGCCGAGCAGCCGGCCGGTGCCCTTCAGGTAGGTCACCTTGTATTTCTTGAACAGGAACTCGACGCCCTTGGTGAGGTCGCCGACGACCTTGTCCTTGCGCGCCATCATCTTCGCGAGGTCGAGGCCAACTTTCTCGACGCTGATGCCGTGGGCGGAAAGATGATGCGCCACCTTCTCGTATTCCTCCGAGGAGGAGAGCAGCGCCTTCGAGGGGATGCAGCCGATGTTGAGGCAGGTGCCGCCGAGCGCGCCCCGGCTCTCGATGCAGGCGGTCTTCAGCCCGAGCTGCGCCGCCTTGATGGCGCAGACATAGCCGCCCGGCCCGCCGCCGATCACCACCACGTCGAATGTCTGTTCGGCCATTTGTCGGTTCCTGGAGTTAAGTTTGATGGGCCTCAGGCTGTGGCAAGACCCTCATCCCGTCCTTCTCCCTATGGGAGAAGGGGCGCTGCCGCCGAAGCCTTTCTAGCACAGAAGCAGCGGGTGACTGGGTGAGCTCCCTCTCCCGCAGGGAGAGGGTTGGGGTGAGGGTCTGGAAGCTGCCTGAGACAATGCAAGGTCGGGCTCAGTTCGAAATCAAGACCACGGCGCGTTCCTGGTCGGGGCCGTAGACGGCCATCTTCAGGAAGTCGTCGTGGGATGCCGGACGCGCGGTCTGGGAGCGCGCGGTCTGGCGCTTCTCCCGGCTGATCCAGGGATCGTTGACATAGACGTTGGCGTCGTCGATCGCGGCCACCGCCACCCAATGCGGCGTGTCGTCGCCGTGGAAGAGCCGGGTCGAGACCAGGACCAGCGGCACCGCGCCCTGCTCCAGCGCGGCCTTCAGGTCGGCCACGGTCCAGCGGCGCAGCGTCATCGGGATCCGCGCGGCCTTCAGCAGCTTCTCGTCCTCGCGCTGCATCAGGATCGAGACCTTGCGGCGCGCCGCCAGCGGCTGGTAGCTCAAGAGATAGGGCCCGCGATGGCCGAGCCAGAGCTCGACCTGGAAGCCGCGCCGCCAGGCGGCGAGCGCGAGACCGTAGGGACTGGAGCCCGGATGGCCCTTGCCCATGAAGACCGTGTTGGCCTCGCGCCAGAGCTGCAGCTCATGGGCACGGTCAATCGGCTGCGTCCGGTCGAGCGCGGTCATCGCCATCATCAGCGACGAGGGCCCGCAGGTGAAATCGAGGCTCTGGTTGTAATAGGGAAGCTTGCGGCCGACTTTATTGGCCGCAAGCTTCGCGCCCTTGGATTTCAGAGTTCGAGCAGCAGGCGCTGCGGATCTTCGAGGCATTCCTTGACTCGCACGAGGAAGGTGACCGCTTCACGCCCGTCGATGATGCGGTGATCGTAGGAGAGCGCCAGGTACATCATCGGCCGGATCTCGATCTTGCCGTCGACCGCCATGGGCCGCTGCTGGATCTTGTGCATGCCGAGGATGCCGGATTGCGGCGGATTGAGGATCGGCGTCGACATCAGCGAGCCGTAGACGCCGCCGTTGGAGATAGTGAAGGTGCCGCCGGTGAGCTCGTCGATCGAGAGCTTGCCGTCGCGGGCGCGGCGGCCGAGCTCGGCGATCTTCGCCTCGATCTCGGCGATCGTCATCTTGTCGGCGTCGCGCACCACCGGGACCACCAGGCCCTGCTCGGTGCCGACCGCGACGCCGATGTCGTAGTGGTTCTTGAAGATGATGTCGTTGCCGTCGATCTCGCCGTTGACCGCCGGGATCTCCTTCAGGGCCTGGATGCAGGCCCGCACGAAGAAGCCCATGAAGCCGAGCTTCACCTTGTGGCGCTTCTCGAAGCCTTCCTTGTACTTGTCGCGGAGCGCCATCACCGCGCCCATGTCCACCTCGTTGAAGGTGGTGAGCATGGCGGCATTGTTCTGGGCCTGCTTCAGGCGCTCGGCGATGCGGCGGCGCAGCCGCGACATCGGCACCCGCTCCTCGTTCGCCACCAGCGGCCGGGGCACATGGGGTTCGGCGGGCGCGGGAGCCGGAGCCGGGCGCGCGGCCGGGGCCGCAGCCGCTGCAGGCTGGGCCGGTGCGGGTGCTGCCGGGCGGTTGGCCTTGAAATCGATCACGTCGCCCTTGGTGACGCGGCCGTCCTTGCCGGTGGCGGGGATCTCCGCGGGATTAATGCCGCTCTCCGCCGCGATCTTGCGCACGGCCGGACCGTTGCGGTCGTCGCCGGTCGCGGTGCTCACGGCAGGCGCCGGGGCGGCAGGGGGCGGCGTTGGGGCGGGAGCGGGCGCCGCGGCGGCCTTCGGCGCCGGAGCCGCAGCGGCCGCACCGCCCTCGCTGATCACGCCGAGCACGGCGCCGATCGGCACCACGGCCCCGGCCTCGGCCTTGATCTCGCCGAGGGTGCCGGCGGAGGGCGCGTAGACCTCCTGGGTGACCTTGTCGGTCTCCAGCTCCAAGAGCGGCTCGTCGGCCTTCACCGCATCGCCGACATTCTTCATCCACTTGGAGACCGTCGCCTCGGTCACCGATTCGCCCAAGGCGGGCACCACGATCTGAACCGTCATCGATCCGTCCTCTTCAGGCCCCGCCCAGCGTTCAGCCGAGCGTCAGGGCTTCGTTGACCAGCTTGTTCTGTTCCTTGACGTGCCGCTTGAAGAGGCCGGTCGCCGGCGAGGCGGCGGCCGGGCGGCCGGCATAGCGCACGCGCACCTGCTTCGAGCCCAAGGTCTCCATCACGGATTCGATCTCCGGCGCCACGAAGGTCCAGGCGCCCATGTTCTTCGGCTCCTCCTGGCACCACACGAGCTCGGCGCCGGGGAAGCGGGCGAGCTCGGCGGCCAGCGCCTTCGCCGGGAAGGGATAGAGCTGCTCCAGGCGCATCAGGTAGACCTCGCCCTGCCCGCGCTGCTCGGCCTCCTGCAGGAGGTCGTAGTAGACCTTGCCGGAGCAGAGCACGACGCGCTTCACCTGCTTCTCGTCGAGGCCGGTGCGGTCGTCCCAGAGCACGCGGTGGAAGCTGGTGTTCGGCCCCATCTCGGCGAGCTTCGAGACCGCGTTCTTGTGTCGCAGCAGCGACTTCGGCGTCATCATGATCAGCGGCTTCCTAAACGCGCGGTGCAGCTGGCGCCGCAGCACATGGAAGTAGTTCGCCGGCGTGGTGGCGTTCACCACCTGCATGTTGTCCTCGGCGCAGAGCTGCAGGTAACGCTCGAGCCGGGCGGAGGAATGCTCCGGCCCCTGCCCCTCATAGCCGTGGGGCAGCAGCATGACGAGGCCGCTCATCCGGAGCCACTTGCTCTCGCCCGAGGAGATGAACTGGTCGATGATCACCTGGGCGCCGTTGGCGAAGTCGCCGAACTGCGCCTCCCAGAGCACCAGCGCCTTCGGGTCGGCGAGGCTGAAGCCGTATTCGAAGCCGAGCACACCCGCTTCCGAAAGCGGGCTGTTGATGATCTCGAGCTTCGCCTGGCCGTCGCGGATGTTGTTCAGCGGGATGTACTCGTCCTCGTTCTCCTGGTCGACCAGCACCGCATGGCGCTGGCTGAAGGTGCCGCGCTTGCAGTCCTGGCCGGACATGCGGACGGTGAAGCCCTCGTCGAGCAGGGTGCCGAAGGCGAGCGCTTCCGCGGTCGCCCAGTCGATGCCCTCGCCCTTCCGCAGCACCTCTTCCTTCTGGGCGAGCTGGCGGGCGATCTTGCGGTTGACGTTGAAGGTGGCCGGGACCGTGGCCAGCGCCTTGCCGACCAGCTCGAGCTTTTCCAGCTCGACCGACGTCTCGCCGCGGCGGTCCTCGCCGGAAGCGATCTCGAGGCCGCTCCAGGCGCCTTCCAGCCAGTCCGCCTTGTTCGGCTTGAACGAGGTCGAGACTTCGAGCTCGGAATCGAGCCGGGCCTGGAAGTCGCGGACCATGCGGTCGGCTTCCTCCTGGGTGATCGCGCCCTCCTCCACGAGCTGCTGGCTGTAGATCTGCCGGGTGGTCGGGTGGGTGGCGATCTTCTGGTACATCAGCGGCTGGGTGAAGGCCGGCTCGTCGCTCTCGTTATGGCCGAAGCGGCGATAGCAGAACATGTCGATGACCACGTCGCGCTGGAATTCCTGGCGGAACTCGACGGCGAGGCCGGCGCAGAACAGCACCGCCTCCGGGTCGTCGGCGTTCACGTGGAAGATCGGCGCCTGGACGCCCTTGGCGATGTCCGAGCAATAGGGGCCGGAGCGCGAGGCGACCGGGTTGGTGGTGAAGCCGATCTGGTTGTTGACGATGAAATGGATGGTGCCGCCGGTCTTGTAGCCGTCGAGCTCCGAGAGATCGAGGGATTCCGGCACCAGGCCCTGGCCGGCGAAGGAGGCGTCGCCGTGGATCAGCAGGCCGATCACCTGGTCGCGGTTCTTGTCCTTGCGCTGCTCCTGCTTCGCCCGGACCTTGCCGAGGACGACGGTGTTCACCGCCTCGAGGTGCGAGGGGTTGGCGGTCAGCGAGAGATGGACCACGCGGCCGTCGAACTCGCGATCGGCGGAGGTGCCGAGGTGGTACTTCACGTCGGCCGAGCCCTGCACGTCCTCGGGGTTGGCGGCGTTGCCCTGGAACTCGGAGAAGATCGCGGCGAAGCGCTTGTTCATGAAGTTCGCGAGCACGTTCAGGCGCCCGCGATGGGTCATGCCGAGCACCAGCTCCTTGACGCCGAGCTGGCTGCCGCGCTTGATGATCTGCTCCAGCGCCGGGATCATGGTCTCGCCGCCGTCGAGGCCGAAGCGCTTGGTGCCGGTATACTTCTTGTCGAGGAACTTCTCGAACATCTCGGCCGCGGTCAGCCGCTCGAGGATCGCCTGCTTGCCGCGCGGGGTGAATTCGCGCTGGTTGCGGGTGCCCTCGATCCGCTGCTGCAGCCACTTCTTCTGCTCGGGATTCTCGATGTGCATGTACTCGACGCCGATCGAGCCGCAATAGGTCTCGCGGACCGCATGGACGATCTGGCGCAGCGTCGCCTGCTGGTAGCCGAAGACGTTGTCGATGAAGATGTCGCGGTCCATGTCGGCATCGGAGAAGCCGTAGTTCCGCGGGTCGAGCTCCGAATGCTTGTGCCGGGGCTTCAGCTCGAGGGGATCGAGATTGGCCTCGAGATGGCCGCGCACGCGATAGGCGCGGATCAGCATCATGGCGCGGAGGCTGTCGCGGGCGGCGCGGGTGAGATCCTTGACCGCCGGCGCCGGGCGGCTGACCGTCGCGTCGGCCGCGTAAGTCTCCTCGTGGCCGTTGCCGATCTCGACGGTGCGGGCGCGGGGCGCCCAGGAGGCGCCGCGGATGTCCTGGAGGACGATCTCGTTCTCGTCCTCGAGCTCGGCGAAGAACTTGCGCCAGCTGGGATCGACCGATGACGGGTTCTCCAGGAACTTCGCGTAGAGCTCTTCGATGAAGGGCGCGTTGGGACCGGAAAGGAAACTGGCGGGGCTGGTGCTCATGGCTGGATCATCCGTGTGCGCTGAGGTCCATCGCAGATGTCGGGCTTCCCATGGAGGGAAGCCGGCGGGATTCCTGGTTCAAGGCCGGCGGCGTGTCCACCCCCAAGTCTCGACCCCTGGATTGCAATCCCCGAGGGGGCTGCGAACCTGAGGCGGAGGCTGAACGTCAACAGACTGCGGTTTGATTAAATATAGGTAAATTGCGACGACTTTTCGACAGCCGGGCGCGGCTTTGCCCGGTTTGTCCGACAATTTTCCGCGATCCCGCCGGTCACGAGACGAGCGATCCGGGGCCCACCCGACCCGCCGCCTACCTGCCGAGCGCCTTCAGCATGGCGCTGCCCAGCGAGGCGGGCGATTCCGCGACGTTGATCCCGGCGGACTTCATGGCCTCGATCTTGTCCTTGGCGCCGCCCTTGCCGCCGGAGATGATCGCACCGGCATGGCCCATGCGCCGGCCCGGCGGGGCGGTGACGCCGGCGATGAAGCCGACCACCGGCTTCTTCACCTTGGAGGCTTTGAGGAACGCCGCAGCCTCCTCCTCGGCGCTGCCGCCGATCTCGCCGATCATGACAATGCCCTGGGTCTCCGAATCGCCAAGGAAGAGGTCCAGGCAATCGACGAAGTTGGTGCCGTTCACCGGGTCGCCGCCGATGCCGATGCAGGTGCTCTGGCCGAGCCCCGCCGCGGTGGTCTGGGCGACCGCCTCATAGGTCAGGGTCCCGGAGCGGGAGACGATGCCGATCCGGCCCTTCTTGTGGATGTGGCCCGGCATGATGCCGATCTTGCATTCCTCCGGCGTGATGATGCCGGGGCAGTTGGGGCCGATGAGGCGGGTGCCGGAATTGGCGAGGGCGCGCTTCACCCGCACCATGTCGAGCACCGGAATGCCCTCGGTGATGCAGACGACCAACGGCAGGTCGGCGTCGATCGCCTCCAGGATCGCGTCCGCGGCGAACGGCGGCGGGACGTAGATCACGCTGGCATTGGCGCCGGTCTTGGCGACCGCCTCGGCGACGGTGTCGAAGACCGGGAGATCGAGATGCTTGGTGCCGCCCTTCCCCGGGGTGACGCCGCCGACCATCTTGGTGCCGTAGGCGATCGCCTGCTCGGAATGGAAGGTGCCCTGGGCGCCGGTGAAGCCCTGGCAGATGACCTTTGTGTTCTTGCCGACCAGAACCGACATGGCTACGCCGCCTCCTTCACCGCCTTGACCACCTTCTCGGCGGCGTCCGCCAGGTTGTCGGCGGAGAGAATCTTCAATCCCGACTGCGCCAGGATCTTCTTGCCGAGCTCGACATTGGTGCCTTCGAGCCGGACCACCAGCGGCACGTGCAGCGAGACCTCGCGCGCGGCGGCGACCACGCCCTCCGCGATCACGTCGCAGCGCATGATGCCGCCGAAGATGTTGACCAGGATGCCTTCGACGTTGGAATCCGAGAGGATGATCTTGAAGGCCGTGGT
>Ga0335070_10007948_pt1 | contig 12444 bp, 8 predicted proteins | sample Lox_Sample_13_FD_206722 | JGI IMG/M metagenome (GOLD analysis project Ga0335070, IMG submission 206722) | Soil microbial communities from Loxahatchee National Wildlife Refuge, Florida, United States - Lox_Sample_1.3 | ecosystem: Environmental > Terrestrial > Soil > Wetlands | place: USA: Florida...
TCCGGCTGAACCAGAACATCGAGCCGAGCGACGCTTGATCGGGCTCGCAGCGGAGAGAGCCGGTCGAAAGGCCGGCTCTCTCCGCTAGAACGACTCGTCGATGCGCCGCGCCGCCCAGACGCCGGCGATCGCGCCGGCAGCGCCGCCGACGAACGAGACGAGCGAGAAGGCGCCGAAGCCGACGAACGTCGGCAGGTAGCCGCCGATCGTCGACCCCACGCCGACGCACATGAACAGGATCCGCCGGTCCATGCCGGATCCATCGGCAGCGGCCCCGCCCGGCTCCAGCCTCTGAACCGAGCCTTAACACATCGCCTGCCGCTGGTATCGTCGGACGGCTGGCCGCCGAGGGCCGTCGTGGCTCCCCGGGCGAGCCGCCTCGCCATGCCCTCGACCGTGAACCCCGTCGATCCGCCCGACCTCGGCCTGGTGCCGACCTTCCGCCGGCTGCTCCGCCTCTGGTGGGGCGAGCGCCGCCTGGGCTTCCTCGGGCTCGGCTTCGCGCTGCTCTACACGCTGCTCTCGATGGCGATCCCGATCCTGCTGTCGCAGACGATCAACAACTCGATCGTCGCGCACACGAAGCCGCTCTGGCCCTACCTGCTCGCGATCGCGGTGCTCGCGGCCCTCCGCTTCGGCGTCAACTTCACGCGCCGCTACACGACGGCGCGCATCGGCATCCGCATCGAGGCGCAGATGCGCGAGCTCCTCTACACCGCATACCTCAGGTTCCCGCGCGCGTTCTACGACCGGCACGCGACCGGCCAGGTGCTCTCCCGCGCGACGAACGACCTCTACCCGATCCGCTACTTCATCGGCTGGGGCCTCGTCCAGGGGATGCAGAGCGTGATGATGATCGTCGCGACCGGGATCGTCCTCGTCGTCGTCAACCCGACCCTCGCGCTGTTCACCGCGGTGGCGATGCCGCCGATCACGTTCCTCGCGCTGCGGTTCGCGCGCCGCGTCTCGCCGATCTCGCGGCAGGTGCAGGAGCGCAAGGGCGACGTGACGGAGGCGGCGGACGAGGCCGTCGTCGGGATCGAGATGGTGCAGGCGTTCGGCCGCGAGGACGACGTGCGCGAGCGGTTCGGCGACCGCGCCGGCGCCGTGCGCGACACCGTCCTCCGCCAGGCCGGCGTCGAGGCGCGTCACCTGCCGGGGCTCTACTACCTGCCGTCGCTCTCGATCGCGGCCGTCGTCTACTTCGGCGGCATGCAGGTGATCCAGGGCAACCTCACGATCGGCCAGTTCGTCCTGTTCGAGACGCTGCTGCTGCAGCTCGTCTGGCCGCTCGAGGCGCTCGGCTGGATCACGAACCTCGCGCAGCGCGCGCTCGCGTCCGCGGGTCGGAGCTTCGCCTGGCTCGAGGGGATCGCGCCGATGCCGGAGCCCGCGGCGCCGCGGCCGCTGCCGGCGGGCCGGCTCGGCGTCCGCTTCGAGGCGGTCCGGTTCGCGTACACGAACGAGGTGGACGTCCTCCGCGGCGTCGACCTCGACGTCGAGCCGGGCGAGATCGTCGCCGTCTGCGGGCCGACGGGCGCGGGCAAGACCTCGCTGCTGAACCTCCTGCCCCGCTTCTACGACCCGACGGGCGGGCGCGTGCTCGTCGGCGGCGTCGACACCCGAGACGTCCGGCTCGAGGAGCTCCGCCACGCGGTCGCGCTCGTGACGCAGCGGCCGGTGCTGTTCTCGCAGACGCTGCGGGAGAACCTGACGGCAGGCCGCGACGACGCGGACTGGGACGAGGTGCTCGCCGCGTGCGCGGCGGCCGGCGTCGACCACTTCGCCGAGCGGCTGCCGGACGGCTACGACACGCTCATCGGCGAGCGCGGCGTCAACCTCTCCGGCGGCCAGCGCCAGCGGGTCGCGCTCGCGCGCGCGCTCGTCACGCCCGCGCGCGTGGTCGTGCTCGACGATCCGCTCTCCGCCGTCGACACGCTCACCGAGCGGCGGCTCGTGCGGCGGTTGCGGCCGGCGCTCGCAGGCCGGACCGTGCTCGTCGCGACGCAGCGGCTCTCGACCGTCGAGCTCGCCGACCGCGCCGTCGTGCTCGTCGAAGGTTCGATCGTCGAGTCGGGAACGGCCGCTGAGCTGCTCCGCCTCGGCGGCGTCTTCGCCGGCCTGTTCGGCGACGAGGTGGCGGCGTGAAGCGGCTCTACCGCTACCTCGAGGGGCAGAAGGCGCACGCGGGCCTGATGATCCTCGTCGCCACCGGCAACGCCGCCTGCCAGGCCGGCGGCTGGCTGCTGATCCGGCTCGCGATCGACGACGGCATCAGCAAGGGGAACGAGCGCTTCCTCACCGCGGTCGTGCTCGTCTACCTCTGCGTCGCCGCCGTCGGCTGGACGCTGCAGGCGTGGCTGATCCGCGGCCTCGCCGGGATCGGGCAGCGGATGGTGCTCGGGCTCCGCCGCGACCTGTTCGACCACCTGACCGGGCTCTCGCTCCGCTACTTCTCGCAGCAGAAGGCCGGCTGGATCATCGCGCGGCTGACGAGCGACGTCGACGCCGTCTCCGACGTGCTGTCGCAGGGAATGCCGACGCTCGTCTCGAACGTCGTGCTCCTCCCCGCCGCGATCGCGGCGCTGCTGATCGCCGACTGGCGCCTCGGGCTCGTCGTGTTCGCGATCGTCCCGCCCGCGCTCATGCTCACGCGCTGGTTCCAGCGCGTCTCCCACGTCGCGCTCGTCGAGCAGCGGAACCGGATCGCCGCGGTCACCGCGCAGATCGCGGAATCGGTCGCCGGCATGGCGGTCGTCCAGGCGTTCAACCGCGAGCGCCGCTTCCAGGCCGAGTTCGACGGGCTGAACGCGGCGAACCGCGAGCAGAGCGTCTACACGCAGAAGATCTTCTCGATCTTCTTCCCGTCGATCGAGTTCCTCGGCGTGATCGCGACCGTCGCCGTCCTCTTCACCGGCGAGCGGCTGCTCGCGTCGAACGCGATGACGATCGGGACGCTGATCACCGCGCTCTACCTGCTCCAGCTCGTGTTCCAGCCGCTGCAGGAGCTCTCGGACGTCTACGGGCAGTTGCAGAGCGGCGCCGCGGCGATGGTGAAGATCGCGACCATCCTCGACGAGGAGCCCGAGGTGCGCGACCGGCCCGGCGCGCACGACGTTCCACGGATCGACGGCGAGCTCACGGTCGACCACGTCGTCTTCGCCTACGGCGCGGAGCCGGTGCTGCACGGCGTCGACCTCCACGTCCCCGCCGGCGGCTGCCTCGCGCTCGTCGGCGAGTCCGGCGGCGGCAAGTCGACGCTCGCGCGGCTCGTCGGCCGCTTCTACGACCCGGACTCGGGCGCCGTGCGCGTGGACGGCACGGACCTCCGCGACGTGCGGCTCCGCTCGTACCGCCGACAGATCGGCGTCGTCCTCCAGGACCCGTTCCTGTTCAGCGGGACGATCGCGTCGAACATCCGCTTCGCGAAGCCGGACGCGACCGACGACGAGGTGGCGGCGGCCGCGGCGGCGGTCGGCGTCGACCGCGTGGCGGCGCGGCTCTCCGGCGGGCTCGAGCACGAGGTGCGCGAGGGCGGCGCGGGGCTCTCCGCCGGCGAGCGGCAGCTGATCTCGATCGCCCGCGCGCTGCTCGCCGACCCGCGGGTCCTCATTCTCGACGAGGCGACCTCGAACATCGACCGCCCGACCGAGGTGCTGATCGAGCGCGCGCTCGACCGGCTGCTCCGCGGCCGCACCTCGATCATCATCGCCCACCGCCTCTCGACCGTCCGTCGCGCGGACGAGATCGTCGTGATCGAGCGCGGCCGCGTCGTCCAGCGCGGCACCGAGCGGGAGCTGCTCGCGCAGGACGGCCCCTTCCGCCAGCTCGCCCACGACCTCGAGGCGCCGACCGAAGAGCTGCGCTCTTCGGTCGGGTGAGGTGCGGCCGGCTTCAGGGGTCCTCGCGCGTGCCCGATCCGCGCGAGCGGATTCGGGCGCTTGCGCACCTACGTCGCGCGCAGCTCGTTCACGACGCCGAGGCAGACCTCGACGACGCGCGGGTCGAACTGCGTGCCCGCGCCCTCGCGCAGGCGGCGCGCCGCCTCCGGATGGCTGAGCCGCTTCCGGTAGGGGCGGTCGGTCGTCATCGCGTGGTACGCGTCGCAGACGAAGATGATCCGCGACTCGAGCGGGATCTCCTCGCCGGCGAGACCGTCCGGATAGCCGCGGCCGTCCCAGCGCTCGTGGCAGTGGCGGACGACCGGGCGCACGTGCTGCAGCCGGTCGATCGGCTCGATGATCCGCTCGCCGAGCGTCGGGTGCGTCTGCATGATCGCGCGCTCGTCGAACGTCAGCCGGCCCGGCTTCGAGAGCACGTCGCTCGGGATGCCGATCTTGCCGATGTCGTGGAGCAGCGCCCCGAGCTCGAGCCGCTTCAGCGACGGCTCGTCGAGCCCGAGCTCGGCGCCGACCTTCAGTGAGAGGTCGGTGATCCAGCGCGCGTGCTTCGACGTGTACTCGTCGTTCGCCTCGAGCGCGTTCGCGAGCGCCTCGACGGTCGACACGAACGTCTGCTCGAGCCCCTCGTAGCTCGAGGCGTTCGCGATCGCGAGCTTCGCCTGGTGCGCGATGCCGCCGAGCAGCCGCAGCTCGCGCTCTCCGAAGTCCTCCGACTCGATCGCGGCGAGGATGCTGCCGCCGCGGCCCTCGACGACGAACCGCGCGACGGCGTACGACGTGCCGGGGGCGATCGGGCGGCTGTCGATCGACTCGACCTCCGCCGCCGTCAGGACGAACGGCTCGAGCCCGGGGTGCAGCGCGTGCGCGTCGGCGGCCCGGACGCTCCGCTTCTCGACGCGGGCCAGCTGCTCCTCGCTGTAGCCGAACGAGGCGCGCGGCAAGAGCAGGCCGTGCTCGTCCTCGAGCCAGACGCTCGTGCGCGGCGAGCCGAGGATCCCGGCCGAGAGCTCGGCGACGCGGTCGAGGATCCGCTGGAGCCCGGACGCGCCCGCCAGCTCGCGGCCGAACTCGAGGAGGGCGGTGGCCGCCTCCGCCTCGCGGCGGGCGGACTCGTAGAGGCTCGCGTTCTCGACGGCGACGGCGGCGTGGCCGGCGAGCACCTCGAGCAGGCGGACGTCGTCCTCGTCGAACTGGTCGAGCCCGAGCTTCGAGACCACGATCACGCCGATGACGCGCGAGCCGTAGCGGAGCGGGACGGCGAGCAGCGACTCCTCGATGTCCGGGGTGCCGGGGATCCTGATGCCGAACTCGCAGTTCGCGGCGTCGCCGACGAGCAGCGACTCCCCGATCTCGGCGCAGCGGCCGGTGACGCCCTGGCCGACCTTCTTGCGGAGCAGCTCGAGCGGCAGCGCCGCCGTCTCCGACGCGAACTCGCCGCGGAACGAGATCGGGACGAGGTCGTCGCCGTCGACGACGAACACGCGGCAGTTGTGGTAGTCGATCAGCGACCGGAGCTCCGCGGCGATCTCGTCGCCGATCTCGCGCACGTCGTTGAGCCGGTTCAGCTTCCCGCTGAGGCTCTGCAGCAGCTTGAGGTGCGCGATCGAGCGCACGTCGCGCGCGGGCTCGGGCGAGTCCGGGCGTTCGGTGCGGCCCTCGTCGTAGAGGACGATGCGGTTCTTGCCCTGCGCCTTCGCCGTCATCATCGCCGCCTCGGCGCACGCGCCGAGCTCGCGCGGGTTCATCGCGTGCTCGGGGCCGAGCGCGAGCCCGATCGAGACGGTGACCCGGCCGACCGCGGGGAACTCGATGTCGCCGAGACGCTCGACGAGCCGTTCGGCGACGCGGTTCGCGTCGGTCGCGTCACACGCGCCCATGATCACGCCGAACTCCTCTCCCCCGAGGCGGCAGACCACGTCTTCCGGCCGCACGGCCACGCGCAGCGTGTCGGCGAGCAGCCGCAGCAGCTCGTCGCCGACGCCGTGGCCGTGCACGTCGTTGACGCGCTTGAAATCGTCGATGTCGAGCATCAGCACCGCCACCGGCGCGTGCGTGCGGCTCGTCTCCTGGAGCGCATGCAGCAGCCGCTCGTGGAAGGTGCGGTGGTTGAAGAGCCCGGTGAGCGAGTCGGTGCGCGCCTGGTGCTCGAGCCGGGCGCGGATCTCCGCGTTGTCGAGCGCGAGCGCCGCCGCGTCGGCGAACCGCTTCGCCAGCTCGAACTCGTCGTCGCCGAAGGAGGCGTCGTCGCCGGCGCGGTAGATGTTGAGCACGCCCTTGATCTGCGACCGCGCGACCAGCGGGATCGAGATCAGCGCCTCCGGGTCGATCGGCGTCCCCGGCACGAAGCGGACGCGCGGGTCGAGGTGCGCCTGGTCGACGTGCACCGCTTCGCGGTTGCGCGCAGCCCAGCCCGTGATCCCCTCGTCGAAGCGGATCGTCGTGCGCATGATCTCGTCGGCCCACGTGTCGCGCGCGAGCACGGGCACGAGCAGCCCGTGCGCTTCGTCGGCCTCGTAGATGGTGAGCGTGTCGTGCGGGATCAGGTCGGTCAGCGCGTCCGCGATGCGCACGAGCAGCGCGTCGAGGCTGAGCTCGGCGAGCACCTCGTGGAAGACGTCCGCGAGCCGCCGGTACGAGTCGACGAGCTCGAGCACCGCGGGGACGGCCACCTGCTCCGTCTGCTCGGGCAGGAGGCGGAGATTCGACGACGGCCGCGCTACCACGCGACCCTCGGAGCTGTGTGTCGACTGTGCCGCAGACGGACCCCCGGGTGACGGAAATCGGCCGTCGAAGCATGGCCAAGAGCGCACCGGCGGGAATCCCCCGGACGAGGGAAGCACCTGCCGGGACGAACAGCCCCAGAACGAGCGACGGCGGCCCGTCGGCCGCCGTCGCAATCCTTCCTGGGCCTCCGGGGCGGTCAGTCGCCCCAGTCGAAGTCCCGTGCGCGGTCGGCGCGCCAGAAGCCCGAATCCTCGTTGGCGGGCGCCTCCTGCTCTGCGACGGAGTCTTCGCCGGGCCACGCGAGGACGGTCTCGACACTCGCGTCGGCGAAGTCCGGCTCGACGCCGTCCATCGTCTCCTCGAGGCGGGCCTGCTCCTCGGTCTTGAACAGCGGGTGATTCTCGAACGGATCCTCGGCCTTGTAACGGTCGATCGGCATCGAGCCGTCGAGGCGCGCGTTGCGCTCCTTCAGCTCGAGGTGATCCTTGATGACCTGTGCGAACAACGACGGAGTCTCAACCGGCATACCGTTTCCTCCCGATCGGGGACGCGCTCCTCGGAGACAATTGTAGCCCCGTCTGCCCTCAATTACCCGTTGAGACTACTAAAAGCTGCGGACGGGCGCACCGGTCTCCACGCGGTTCTTCCCGAGGCGCTTGGCCCGGTACAGGGCCCGGTCGGCGGCGGCGAACAGCTCTTCCTCGTCCTCGCCGGGCCGGTGCTGGGCGACGCCGAAGCTGCAGGTGACGGCGAGGGTCGCGCCGTCCGGGGCGAGCATCGGCCGCTCCGTGAAGGCGATCCGCACCCGGTCGGCGAGATGGGCGGCGCCGGCGGCGTCCGTCCCCGGCAGCAGCAGCAGGAACTCCTCGCCGCCCCAGCGGCCGGCGAGATCGGACTCCCGGAGCGTCGTCCGCAGCACGTCGGCGAACTCGCGCAGGACGAGGTCGCCGGCGGCGTGGCCGTGCTCGTCGTTGACGACCTTGAAGTCGTCGAGGTCGGCGAGGACGAGCGCGAGCGGTGTGCCGTGACGCTCGGCGCGCGCGACCTCCATCGACAGCGCCTCGGAGCAGCGGCGGCGGTTGGCGACTCCGGTCAGGCCGTCGACGAGCGCCTGGCGCTCGACGATCCGGTGCAGCCGCGCGTTGTCGAGCGCGATCGCCGCGTGCGACGCGAGCGAGGTCGCGGTCAGCTTCTGGTCGTCGTCGAACGAGGCGCCGACGAGCAGCAGCGAGCCGAGGGGCTCATTGCCGACGGCGAGCGGGAGCTCGAGCCGCTCCGCGGCGACGAGCGTGTCGCCGCTGTGGACGACGGCGCCGCCCTCGACGCTCAGCCGCGCGCCGGTCGCGCCCGTCGCCTCGACCGCGGTCTGCACGATCACCTGGAGCAGCTGGTCGACGTCGTGCGTCGCCGCGAGCGCCTCGCCGAAGCGCGCATTCGCCTCGCGTAGCCTCGCCCGCTCCTCCTCGAGCTCCGCCAGCCGAGCCTGCAGCTGGCTCGCCATGTCGTTGAACGCGGATGCGAGCACGGCGAACTCGTCCCGTCCCTTCACGGGCACCCGCTCGGTGAGGCGGCCGCGCGCGATCCCGTGCGCCGCCTCGGCGAGGCCGCCGAGGGTGCGGACGATCGAGCGGCCCTCGAAGTAGGCGACGATCGAGACGAGCGCCAGCGACGCGAGCAGTCCGAGCAGCAGCCTGTCGCGTGAGGTGGCGTTGGCGGCGTCGATCAGCGACTGCGGGCTGAGCACCGCGAAGCGGATGCCCGAGCTGTCGCCGACGTTCGGCGCGACGAGCGTGCGGTAGCGGACGCCCGAGACGGCGATCGTCTTCGTGCGCCCCGGTGCGAGCGGGACCGCGCCGTTCACGTCCGGCACCGAGGCGACGATCGTCGACCCGTGCAGCGCCGCGAGGACGTCCGAGGGCGCGAGACCGGAGCGCGTGCGGAGCTCGTCGACGAGCGTCTCGTCGAACGGGACGTAGCCGATCACCGTGCCGACGAGGCCGACGCGGGTGTAGACCGGGACCGGGCGCTGCGCGGCGAGCACCGGCGGCTGCCCGACGTGGAACGCGTCGCCCGCCGCGACGACGTAGATGTCGGGCACGTCGCGCAGCAGCACCCGCAGGTCCGGGACGTCCCCCTTCTCGAGCTCGATCTGGAACGTGCGGTTGCGCGCGAGCAGCAGCGCCGAGCTCTGCGCCGCGTCGACCTGCTCCTGGTACGCCGTCAGCGCCGAGCGCAGGCCCGACTGCAGCCGCGCATCCACCCGGCGCGTCTCGCTCTGCCCCGCGACCGAGGTGAAGCCCCAGAACGCGGCCGCGATCGGGAGCAGCGACAGCAGCACGAAGTAGAGGACCAGCTTGAACTTGAAACTCCCCAGCGCTGCGCGCATCACGACCTCGATACTTCCTGCGCGGGCCCCCCGCGCCGATACCTCGTTCGAGTGATGTTTTCGGCAGATCGCGTGGAGAACATGAGGGGCATCGAGCGCGTCGTCGCAGCGATCCTCCTCACCGGTGCGGTGGTGGGCGCGGCGGCATTCGCCTTCATGACGGGCAGGGCGCCGGACGTCCGCCCCCAGCTGGGTCTGCCCGAGGCGGGCGCGCCCTCGATCGTCCAGGCGGCGCCGCTGCCCGGCCTCGGGCCGCTCGCGGTCGCGCCCGAGCCGCACGGACGCGTGCCGGCGCCGGCGGGCCCGTTCGGGACGCTCGTGCCGGCGGCCGGCACGGCGCGGGCCGCCGCGAAGGCGCTGCACGCGCACCCGGAGCGCGTCCGGCCGATCACCGTCGCGCCGGCGCCCGTCCGGCGGAGCCCGACGCCGGTGAAGGTCGCGCCGGCGCCGGCCCCCGCGCCGGTGACGCCGGCCCCCTCGGCGCCGGTGACGCCGGCCCCCTCGGCGCCGGTGGCCGAGCCCGCGAAGCCGGCGCCGGCGCAGGCCGTCGTCCCCGTCGAGACGGCGCCCGTCCCGGTGACGACGCCGGTGACCGTGACGACGCCCGTCACCCTCACGCCGACCCCGCCGGAGCCGCCCGTCGTCCCGACGCCGGTCACGCCGCCGCAGCCGGTCAGCATCCAGCCGGGCAAGACGATCGTGCCCGCGCCGCCGCTGCCGGTCTCGGAACCGCTGTCCGCGCGCTCGACCGCGCCGACGCCGCTCCTGCCGATCGTCGCAACGCCGGCCGCGCCGTCGCCGCCCTCGACGGGCGACGGTACCGCGGGCAGCTGACCCACCGGCTTCTGCAAGGATGAGGGCATGGCACGCCCCGGACGGTTCCGCCCGGCACCGCTCGCCGTCGCGCTGACGGTCTACGACCTCTGGCGCCGGCTCCCTCCGAAGCAGCGCAAGCAGCTGCTGGCGCTCGCCCAGCGGCACGGGCCGACGGTCGCGCGACGGGTCTACGAGATTCGCAAGGGTCGCCGCCGCCCGAGAGCCTAGACGGGCTCCCCTGCACTACGAGAGCGTCAGCGCCGACGGGGCCAGCGCCGCGCGGACGATCCGGTCCTGCTCGCGCAGGTGCGCCGTCGGATAGCCCTCGCTCGGGCTCGCGCGCCACGGGCGGCCGACGTAGAGGAGCGGCACGCCGTCGGGCTTCGCCTCCTCCAGCCGGTGCCGGATCGCCCGCCACGCGCCCATGTTCTGCGGCTCCTCCTGCACCCAGACGACCTCCCGCAGGCTCGGGTAGCCGCGCAGCAGCGCCGCCGCCTGCTCGACCGGGAACGGGTACAGCTGCTCGAGCCGCGCCACCGCGACCCACCCGGCCGCGGCACGGTCCTCGTGGCCGACGATGTCGTAGTAGACCTTTCCCTGGCAGAGCACGAGCCGCGTCACGCGGTTCCGGTCGGCCGTCGCGTCGTCGATCAGCGGCAGGAACTCGCCGCCGGAGAGGTCGTCGAGCGACGACGACGCCTGCTTCAGCCGCAGCAGTCCTTTCGGGGTCATGACGACCAACGGCCGCGCCGTCGCGTCGAGCGCCTGCCGCCGGACGAGATGGAAGTACTGCGCCGACGTCGTGCAGTTCGCGATGCGGATGTTCTCCTGCGCCGCGAGCTGGAGGAACCGCTCGAGCCGCGCGCTCGAGTGCTCGGGCCCGTTCCCCTCGTAGCCGTGCGGAAGCAAGAGCGTCAGCCGCGACGTCTCCCGCCACTTCGCGAGCCCCGCGGAGATGAACTGGTCGACGATGATCTGGGCCCCGTTGACGAAGTCGCCGAACTGCGCCTCCCAGAGGACGATCGCCTCCGGCGCGGCAGCGGAGTAGCCGTACTCGAAGCCGAGCGCCGCGTACTCCGAGAGCGGCGAGTTGTAGATCTCGAACGACGCGGCCGCCTCGTCGAGGTGCTGCATCGGCGTGAACGTCAGCCCCGTGTGCACGTCGTGGAGGACCGCGTGCCGGTGCGAGAAGGTGCCGCGCTCGGTGTCCTGGCCGGTGATCCGGATCGGGATTCCGTCGACGACGAGCGACGCGAAGGCGAGCGCCTCGGCCTGGCCCCAGTCGATGCCGCCCCCATCCGAATCACCACTGTCGAGGGCGTCGCGGCGGCGCTCGAGCTGCTTCATCAGCTTCGGGTGCGGCGTGAACCCGCCGGGGACGCGGAGCAGCTGCTCGTTCAGCTCCCGCAGCCGCTCGGCGGGAACGGCGGTGACGACGGTGGCGCCGGTCGAGGCCGGGATGCGCCCCTCGGCCTTCACGTGCGGTGCGCCGAACGTCTGCTTCAGCGCGTCGTGCGCCTGTTTCAGCTCCGCCTGCACCTCGGCGACGAGCTCGTCCGCCTGCTCCTGAGTGACGACGCCGGCGCCGGCGAGCTCGGCGGCGTACTGCTCGCGCACGGTCGGGTGCTCGGCGATCGCCGCGGCGAGCAGCGGCTGCGTGTACGCCGGCTCGTCCTGCTCGTTGTGTCCGTGGCGGCGGTAGCCGACGAGGTCGACGACGACGTCGTGGCCGAAGCGGCGGCGGTACGCGAGCGCGAGCCGGACCGCGGAGATCGCCGCCTCCGCGTCGTCGGCGTTGACGTGGACGATCGGGATGTCGAAGCCCTTGGCGAGGTCGCTCGAGTAGCGGGTCGAGCGTCCGCTCTCCGGATCCGTCGTGAACCCGACCTGGTTGTTCGCGATCAGGTGCAGCGTCCCGCCGGTCGAGTAGCCGGCGAGCGCCTCGAGGTTGAGCGTCTCCGCCACCTCGCCCTGACCAGCGAACGAGGCGTCGCCGTGGATGAGGATCGCGAGCGCGACGGACGGGTCGTGGAACCCGTCGCGCGTCGAGCGGTCGGTCTGCTCGGCGCGGGCGCGGCCGACGACGACCGGGTCGACCGCCTCGAGGTGGCTCGGGTTCGACGCGAGCGTGACGGTGATCTCGCCCGCGCGGGTGGAGCGGATCCCCTGCGCGCCGATGTGGTACTTCACGTCGCCGGTGCCGCCTTCGTCCGTCGAGACGACGGCCTCGATCGTGCGCTCCCCCTCGAACTCCCGGAGGATCTCCTCGTACGGGCGGCCGACGACGTGCGCGAGCACGTTCAGCCGGCCGCGGTGCGCCATGCCGATCACCACCTCGTGCGCGCCGGAGTCGGCCGCGAGCTCGATCGCCTCGTCGAGCATCGGGATCATCACGTCGAGCCCCTCGACCGAGAACTGCTTCTGCCCGAGGAACGAGCGGCGGAGGTAGTGCTCCATCCCCTCGACGCGGCTGAGCCGGCCGAGCAGCCGGACGCGCTCCTCGCCGGCGAGCGGCTGCCGGTAGCGGCCCGACTCGATCGCCTGGCGAAGCCAGACGCGCTCCTCGTGGTCGGAGATGTGCTCGATCTCGTACGCGATCGTCCCGCAGTACGTCTC
>Ga0335070_10007949_pt1 | contig 12444 bp, 12 predicted proteins | sample Lox_Sample_13_FD_206722 | JGI IMG/M metagenome (GOLD analysis project Ga0335070, IMG submission 206722) | Soil microbial communities from Loxahatchee National Wildlife Refuge, Florida, United States - Lox_Sample_1.3 | ecosystem: Environmental > Terrestrial > Soil > Wetlands | place: USA...
TTCCCGCTGCAGGATTGGCCGTGCGCATGTAAGCCCGGATTATTCACGGTTCTTTCGTCAATAGTCCGGGTTAAGGGGCGCCGGGTTGTCTGGCCGGCTGGAACGCGGTGGGGGGGATGGAACCGGCGGGAGCGAAGCGGCGGCGGCAGAAGTATCTTTCAGCACCAACGTCCCCTCCGGCACGGCTCGGCGCCCTGAGAGCCGCCGACCGGCTAGGGGAACAGGGGGGGATGCGCGTGTTCGGGCACAGCGCTGTCTCCCCCGAGGGCCGGCAGGGGCGAGTGGCGGCGGCGGCGGATTACTCCAGTTCGACGGCAGGATAGTCCTCGACGTACTCCTCGCCATGGCAACCATAATAGGCGACTCGACGCGCAGTGAAATCAACATCGTAAGCACGTCGCAGGATCTCCGCCAGATATGGGAAGCCGCCCGCCTTCGGCCGAACGGCCAGGGCCCGCTTTTGGGCGGCCTGACTTCTTCGGCCACCACATCTGGAGCTGGATCCCCCGGACACGAGAGAGCGAACAGCCTCACGGGGGGCGTCGATCTGCATCGCGTGTCGGATCTCCGGCATCGCTACGCCTCCAGGAGGCCGTCGAGGTCGAGCGGGCGGGTGTACATGGCGACCTGGCCGTCCCGGGTGCGCGGCCACTGCTCACGGGGCCGGTCCCAGTACAGCTCGACCCCGTTCCGGTCCGGGTCCTGCAGGTACAGGGCCTCGCTGACCCCGTGATCGCTCGCCCCCTCGAGCGGGATGCCCGCCGCCTGCAGCCGCCGCAGCGCATCGGCCAGCGCGGCCCGGGTGGGATACCGGATGGCCAGGTGGTAGAGGCCGGTCGTGCCGGGGGGCGGCGGGGAGCCGCCCCGGCTCTCCCAGGTGTTCAAGCCGATGTGGTGGTGGTACCCGCCCGCGCCCACGAACGCGGCCGAGGCTCCCATGCGCTGGGTGAGCGCAAACCCCAGCACCCCGACGTAGAAGGCGAGCGCCCGCTCGAGGTCCGCCACCTTGAGGTGGACGTGCCCGATGGTCACCCCGGGATCGATCGGGGCCCCGGGGTGGAGCCGGGGATCCGAGGAATGGCTGCGGTCGTCGGCTGACTTCATGCGCCCTCCGCCAAATGGTTGAAGTCCCCTCTCCTGGAAGATTCTCCGCGGCCCGTCCGACTATCGGTCGCCAATCTCCATCCGTCAACCCCGCACCATTTTCCTTGACACCATCCCGGCTCAGTGGCATCCTGTCTAGACATCTGGACCGGACCATACCGTTGGGTTGATCGCCTCCCCCCGGGACCCCATGGACCACGCGCTGGCCGTCCGGCTTCCCCGCTATGTTCGGATCGCGGATGCGCTGCGAGACCGGCTGACCAATGCGCGGGTCGGGCCAAACGCGCGGCTGCCGGGCGAATCCGCGCTGGCGCGGCAGTTCGGGGTCAGCCGGGAAACCATCCGGGAGGCGCTCGGTCTGCTCCGCGCCGAGGGACGCATCTACTCGGTCTCCGGCAAGGGGACGTTCCCCACCCCGGGGCGCCGGCCCGTCGGGGTACGGATCACCCAGCCGATCCGCGAGCCGTACGTGGCCGGTCGTCCGAGCAGGCCGGTCGTCCTCTCGAAGGGCCTCGAGGCCGCTGGCCCAGGCGTCCGCGCGGCGCTTGGGCTGCCCACCGGCAGCAAGGCCTACCTGTTCCTGATCCTCCGCACCATTCGCAACCAGCCCTTCCGCATCTGCAGCGTGTGGCTCCCCGAAGACGTCTCGCGGCGGCTCGACCTTGGCCGGCCCCTTACGCTCACGGTCTCCGAAAAGCTCGAGAGCGAGGCAGGCATGCGCCTGATCCGCGCGGAGCAGGAAATCGCCGCCGTCGCCGCGCCCGACAATGCGGCCCGGCACCTGCGGGTCAGGCCGCGGAGCCCGGTCCTGCGCTTTCGCCGGACATACTTCCTGAACACCGGCCGCGCCGTGGAGTACGTCGAGGAGTATCAGGACTGTGGCCGCTTTCCGTACCAAGAGACCATGGTGCGCGCCCCCCGGTAGCGGGACGCGCCGCGAGAGGAGGTAGGATCAGGGCGTCCGCTGCTGCGATCATGAAGTCGCAAGCGCTTTCACGGCAAGGAGGGGAAGATGCAGCACTATCGGCGGTTCCTCGTTCTGCTCGCCCTGGCTCTCGGAGCGTGTCTGCCCGTCGGGCCGGCCGCCGCCCAGCAGCCGGTGCCCGGCGGCACCCTCACCGTCATCACGCCCTCGGACATCTCCACCATGGACCCGCACGACGGCTACGGCTTTTCAGTTCGGGTGTTCGCCAACGTGTACGAGCCCCTCTTCCGCAAGGACGAGAAGGGGGTGATCCACGGGCACCTGGCGGAGTCCTGGCGCTTCGTGAATCCGACGACGCTGGAGATCAAGCTTCGCAGGGGCGTGAAATTCCACAGCGGTGCGGAGCTGACGGCCGATGCCGTCAAGTTCACCTACGAGCGGCAGCTCGACCCGGCCAGCCCGGCGGTGGACGCGCTCGTCCTCCGCGCCATCAAGACGCCCATCCGCGTGGTCGATCGGTACACCGTCGTCCTCGAGACGAGCGAGCCCACCGCCTCCCTGCTCGACATCCTCGCCCAATCGCTCGCCACCCTGATCCAGGACCCCGGCGAGGCGAAGAGGTGGGGGAAGGAGTTCGGGCTCCACCCCTCCGGCACGGGACCCTTCAAGTTCGTGGAGTGGGTCCGCGGCCAGTACGTGAAGCTCGCCAGGAACCCGGACTACTGGGGCGGCGCACCCAACATCGACTCCCTCGTGTTCAAGGTGATCCCGGAAGAGGCCACGCGGGTCCTCGCCCTCGAGAGCGGCGAGGCCGACGTACTCTTTGAGACGCCCGCGAGTGCGATCGCCGGGCTGCGCAACAACCCGAATGTGAAGGTCAACCGCGTGCCCACCTACCGTGACGTGAACGTTCACTTCAACGCCTCCAAGGCCCCCACGAACGATGTCCGGCTCCGCCGCGCGCTCCTCCACGCCGTCAACGTGAAGAGCATCGTCGATGAGGTGATCACCTCGGACATCGGCCAGGTCTCCACGGGGCTGTTCAACCCCAATGTTTTCGGGGCCTGCGACGTGGGCTTCCCGGATTACAATCTCGAAAAGGCCAAGCAGGAACTGGCCGAGTTGGGCTACAAGGCGGGCGGGGACGGGGTCCTGGGCAAGGACGGCCAGCCGCTCAGGCTCGACCTGGTCCTGAACCCGCAGCGCGACCCGCGCAACGGGGAGGTCGCCGAGGCCATCCAGGCCCAGCTCCGTGCCGTCGGGGTCGACCTGCGGGTAAAGCCCTACGAGTTCGCGACCTACATGAAGATCCTGGCGAGCGCCGAGGGCGACTACGGGATGATCTTCCACGGCTACGCGCCTGCCGACCCGGACCTGAAGGCCACCTTCTTCCTGAGTAGCAACATGCCGCCGGCCGGACAGAATAGCCCGCGCTTTGCCAGCCCGGAGCTGGACAGCGTGATCCTGGCGGCGCGGCGCGAGATGAACCGGGAGAAGCGGAAGGAGCTGTACTGCAGGTTTGGCCAGATCTACCACGAGCAGGCGCTGGGCTTCCCGCTGTACGGGGCCTTCCGCAACACGACGGTCTGGAACCACGTGAACGGCATGGTGTTCCATCCGGATGAATGGTACACGCAGGCCTACACGCGGGTCTGGCTGTCGCCCAGGAAATAGCGCCGGCTATGGGGAGCGCCCGGGGCTGGGGCCGGCGTATCTGGCCGCTCGCCGCGGCGCCGGCAGGGCGGCGGCAAGTCGTCCTCCGGGGGCGGGGGCTCCCGGGCGGCGGGGCCAGGGATCGGACGCGCGATACGGACGGACGGGGGCAGGATGGGGATCGGGATCTACGTGCTGAAGCGGCTGGCGGGGATGGGGATCCTGCTGCTGGGGATCACCTTCATCGTGTTCGGCATGATGTACCTGGCCCCGGGCGATGTGACCATGATGCTCGTCCCCAACATCCCCTCCACCGAGCAGAGCGAGATCCTCAGAAAGGAGTTCGGGCTGGACCAGCCGCTCGTGGTGCGGTACGCGCGCTTCCTCTCCGGACTCGCCCACGGCCAGCTCGGCACCTCATGGATCGACCGGCGCCCGGTCCTACCCCAGGTCCTCGACGCGCTGGGCTACACGCTGCGGCTCGCGAGCCTGGCCCTGGCGGGCTCGCTCCTGGTCGGTTTCCTGGCGGGGATCGCCGCCGCGGTCCGCTACCGGTCGGTCGTGGACGAGGCCGTGATGAGCGCCTGCCTCCTCGGGATCTCGCTGCCGGTCTTCGTCACCGGCCTCCTGCTGATCTACGTGTTCGCCTACCGGTTCGGGTGGTTTCCCACGTCCGGGGCTGGCTCCTGGCGGCACCTGGCCCTCCCCGCGGTCACCCTGGGCAGCTTCCTGGTCGCCTACAACGCCCGCATGATGCGCGCGGCGATGCTGGAGGTGCTGGGGCAGGAGTACATCCGCACGGCGCGGGCCAAGGGGCTCGGGGAGCTGGTCGTGCTCGGCCGACACGCTCTGCGCAACGCCCTCGTCCCCATGGTAACGGTGGTGGGCCTCCAGGTCGGCCTGCTCCTGGGCGGCTCGGTGATCACCGAGACGATCTTCGCCTACCCGGGCATCGGCCAGCTGGTCGTCTCGGCGATCTCCGCCCGGGACACCCCGGTGGTGCAGGGGGCCGTGCTTGTCACCTCGGCAGGCTTCATCCTCGTGAACCTCATCGTGGATCTGAGCTATGCCTTCATCGATCCTCGCATCCGGCTCGGGAGCTGAGGCGGGCCTCGCCCTCGAGCGCAGGGCCAGCTCGGCGGGCCGGAGGTCGAGCCTGCTGCGTGCCTTCCCCCGCAGCGTTCGTGGAACGATCGGCGCCGCGATCCTGCTGGCCATGCTCGCCGCCGCCGCCGGGGCCGGCTGGCTCGCGCCGCACGACCCTGCCCAGGCGAGCCTGCGGCATCGACTGGAGGGACCCAGCCGGACGTTTCCGCTCGGCACGGACTGGATCGGGCGGTGCCTTCTGAGCCGACTCCTCTACGGCATCCGCCTGACCTTCCTCGTGGGGGTCGTTACCGTGGCGATCGGCGGAGCGGTCGGCGTGCTCCTCGGCCTGCTCGCCGGCTACTTCGGGGGCCTGCTGGAGACGCTCATCATGCGGGCGGCCGACCTGCTGCTGGCCTTCCCTTACTTTCTGCTCACCATCGTCCTGGTGGCGGTGCTGGGCGCCAACCTCACCAACGCCATCCTGGCCATCGCCGTGTGGACGATGCCCCACTACGTGCGGCTCGTGCGGGCGGTCGTGCTCTCGGTGAAGGCACGCGAGTTCGTGGACGGGGCGCGGGCCCTGGGTCGGCCGGAGCTGGGGATCCTCCGCCGCCACGTCCTGCCCAACTGCCTGGCGCCGATCATCGTTCAGTCGTCCACCTTCTGCGCCCAGAACATGCTGATGGCGGCCAGCCTGAGCTTCCTGGGGCTCGGCGCCCAGCCCCCCTCGCCCGAACTGGGCGCGATGCTGGGAACCGGCCGCGCGTACCTGCGGGCGGCGCCGCACGTTGTTGCCGTGCCCGCCCTTGGCATCCTCCTCGGCGTGCTGGGTGTCAACTGCCTGGGCGATGCCTTGCGGGACGCCCTCGATCCGCGGTCGGGCGCGAGGAGCTAGCACGGCCGCGGCCGCCACCTGGAGGGGCGCGGGACCGGCCCGGACACGACGGGCCGCGTCAGAAAGGAGGAGCGAATGGCCCGGTCTCCCCTCGGCATCAACGGCGGCGAGTACCCGCACTGGCCCGTCGGCAAGATCTGCGACCTTGCCGCCGAGTTGAGGGCGTCGTTCGTGGAGCTGTCCGTCGGGCGCATCACCCAGGCAGGATTCGAGGCAGTCCGCCGGGAGGCCGCGGCACGCGGCCTGACGGTCCACCTCAACGGAGCCACTTCGGAGCTGCCGCAGGCGTTCGCGGCGGCCCAGGCGCTGGGCGCCCCGTACATCGTGGTCTTCGATGACGCGGTGGAGCGGCCGGACCTCAGCCGGGCCGACAGCCTGGCGCGCTTCGGGGAGACCGCGCGAGATTTGCTCGAGCGCCCGGGCCACGCCCACGTCCGGGTGGCGATGGAGAACTCCGTCATCCGCTTCACGCGTCAGCCGGAGGACCTGCTCGCCATCGTGCAGGCCGTGGGCCACGCCCGCTTCGGAGTCAACTACGACCCCGACAACTACTACAACGCAGGGATCGAGGGCTTCCCCTACGCCTACGAGCTCCTGCGGGCCCATCTCGTCCACATGCACGCCAAGGACTCGACCCGCTGGATCCCCGCCCTGCACGGGGACCGCAGGCGAGTCCTGCACCGCGCGGGGGGCAACGTGCTGTGCGTGCCCCTCGGGAGCGGAGCCGTGAACTGGACGGGCCTGGCCGAGCGGCTGCGCGCGGACGGCTACGCGGGGCCGATCTCGCTCGAGCCGCACAACCTCCCGGAGGAGATGGCTCCCGGAATGGCGGCGGATGCCGCGTATCTCCGGCGCATCGGCCTGGTGGGCTGAGCGGTTGCCCACGGAGGTCCATTGGGGGAGCCGCTCAGGACACCCCCGGGGCCTGGCACTCGGAGACGGGGCGAGCCCCGCGGCTCCTTCCCGTCGTGTCGGGCGGCTACCGCGATTCTCGAAAAGGAGCGTTGTATGTCAAAGATCGCGTCGGAAGTGCAGCAGATCTTTCCAGAGGTCGTCGAGCTGCGCCGCGACCTGCACCGCCACCCGGAGCTGGGGTTTCACGAGACGCGGACGTCGGGGCTGATCGCGAAGCGGCTGGAGCGGCTCGGCTACACCGTGCGGACCGGCCTCGGCAAGACGGGCGTGGTGGCCACCATGGCGGGCAGGAAGCCCGGCAAGACGGTATTGCTCAGAGCCGAAATCGACGCCTTGCCGATCCACGAGGAGGCCGAGGTGTCGTGGAAGTCCGAGAACCCCGGCGTGATGCACGCCTGCGGGCATGACGCGAACACCGCGATCCTGCTTGCGGCCGCCGGCGTCCTGGCCGGGGAGATGCCCTCCCGGCCGGGGAGCGTCTGCCTCGTCTTCCAGCCCGCCGAGGAGACCCTGAGCGGGGCGGAGGCCATGTTGAAGGATGGCGCGCTCGACGGGATCAAGGCGGATGCCGCCTTCGCCGTCCACATGCAGAACGACATGCCGGTGGGCAAGGTGGGGCTCCGGAGCGGCCCGCTGATGACCTCCGCCGACCGGCTGGAGCTGACGATCATCGGCAAGGGCGGGCACGCCGCCTTCCCCCACCAGGCGCAGGACCCGGTTATGGCGGCCGTCCACGTGGTGAGCGCGCTGCAAACGCTGGTGAGCCGTGAGACACCGCCCCTGGAGATGTCGGTGCTCACCATCACGACCCTCAAGGCGGGCACCGCCTTCAACATCATCCCGGACACCGTCGAGATGTCGGGGACCTTCCGCTGTTACGACGAGAAGCTCCGCGAGCGGCTGATGGGGGGCTTCCGGCGCATCAGCGAGCAGGTGGCGGGGGCGCTGCGCTGCCGGGCGGAGGTGCGCAACCACTGGCTGACTCCGGCGGTGGTGAACGACCCCGCGCTGACGACGCTCGTCCACGGCATCGCGGCAGACATCGTGGGCGACCAGGAGGTCGTCGAGATCTCGCCGCTCACCGGGTCGGACGACCTCGCCTACTTCTGGCGGCGCGTCCCGGGATGCTATGCCTTCATCGGCTCGGCAAAGCCCGACGGTTCGGCGGCCCCGCACCACAACGCCAGGTTCGACATCGACGAGTCGGCGATGGCCACGGGGCTGGACATCCTGCTGCGGGCGGCGCGCGAGACGCTGGGGGGCTCGTGAGCGGCTCCGCGGGCAGGCACGCGGAGCGTACCGGCTCGCGCGGACTCCCGTGCCCCGCGAGACACGGAGCGGGGCGACGGATTCCTGATTCCAGGCGGCGCCTCAACCTGGCCGTGACCGCACACTGCAGGCACGTGCGCTCCGCGCCGCCGACTTGGCACCCGAAGGGAGGGGGAACCATGAAGACACGGAAGGGCTCTATCGCTGCGCTGCTGACCGCGGTCGTGCTGGTGGCAGGCATCCTCGCGGCGGTGCCTGCCGGCGCCGGGGAGCCGGAGGAGCTGGTGACCACGGTGTTCGGGGGCACGCTGGAGAAGGCCTGGCGCACCAATGTGATCCAGCCGTTCGAGAAGCAGTACAACGCACGGGTCCGCGTGGTGACCGGGCTCAGCGTGGAGAACCTGGCCAAGCTCCGCGCCCAGAAGGACCATCCCGAGATCGACGTGTTCATGTTCGACACGCCCATCGCGCTGATCGGCGCGAAGGAGGGACTGCTCGAGACGCTGGACGCGGGGCAGATCCCCAACCTCCGGAACCTCTACGAGTTCGCCATGGACGGCACGCGCCAGCACGTTGCCGTCTACGCCGTGAGCGTGTTCCTCGGGTACAACACGCAATACGTCAAGGAGAAGCCGACCTCCTGGGCGGACCTGTGGAAGCCGGAGTACAAGGGGAAGATCCTGATCCCGAACATCTCGCAGATCACTGGCGCCTACTTCATCGCGATCCTCGGGCACTCGTTCGGCAAGGGCTGGGACGACACCGAGGCGGCCTTTGCCCGGCTCAAGACCCTCCGCCCGAACGTGCTCACCTTCACGACCTCGCACGACCAGACCGCCCAGCTCCTGAACCAGGGCGAGGGCTGGATGCAACCGTGGTCCAACGATCGGATTGCCACGCAGGTGAAGGCGGGCGCCCCCATCGGCATGGCCGTCCCGAAGGAAGGCTCGATCTTCGCCTCGGGCGCCATGGGCATCGCCAAGGGCACCAGGCACAAGGCGCTGGCCGAGAAGTACGTCAACTTCGCCCTAAGCGAGGCCGCCCAGGCGGCGAACGCCGAGACCATCTTCCTGGCGCCCGTCAACACCAAGGTGCAGCTCAAGCCGGACGTCGCGCAGTTCGTCCCCTATGGCGACGTGATGAAGCGCCTGTTCGTGGTGAACTGGGATCAGTTCACCAAGGTGCGGGACGGCTGGGTGGACCGCTGGAACCGCGAGATGCAGTGACGAGACGAGGCGGGGCCCGATCGGCGTCCCCCATCGGCCGTGGCGGGAGCCTCCGCCTCGTCCGAGGCCCCTGCGCATTCGAGCCGCTCCCCCGGCTGTCTGGAGCTGGCCGAGCGCACGCTGGTGTGAGAGCGGCGTGCGCGGCGGTTCTGCCTCCATGTCGGAGCACGGGTCGCAGGTCGATGAGCCAGCTGATTCTGAAGGGCGTGCGAAAGAGCTTCGGGAAGACCGTCGCGGTCCACGACTTCGACCTCGAGGTCGCGCAGGGGGAGTTCGTCGCGCTGCTCGGCCCCTCGGGCTGCGGCAAGACGACGACGCTTCGCGTCGTGGCGGGCTTCGAACGGCCGGACGCCGGGGAGGTGCGGATCCGCGGCGAATCCGCGACGGACAAGCCGCCGTACCGCCGCGACATCGGCATCGTGTTCCAGAGCTACGCCCTGTTCCCGCACATGACGGTGCTCGATAATGTCGCCTACGGCCTCCGGATGCGCAAGGTCCCGCGGGGCGAGTGCCGCGAGCGGGTGCGCACGGCGTTGCAGCTTGTCCATCTCGAGCGACTCGACGACCGCTACCCGCGGCAGCTCTCGGGCGGGCAGCAGCAGCGCGTGGCGGTGGCCCGCGCCGTGGTGATCCGTCCCTCCGTCCTGCTCTTCGACGAACCGCTGTCCAACCTCGACGCCCGGCTGCGCCAGGAGATGCGCCGCGAGCTGCGCCAGCTCCAACGGTCGCTCCGCATCGCGACGATCTTCGTCACCCACGACCAGGAGGAGGCGCTCAGCATGGCGGATCGCGTCGTCGTGATGAACGCCGGGCGGATCGAGCAGGTCGGGACACCCGAAGAGATCTACGCCCGCCCCGCCTCACCGTTCGTCCTCGCCTTCATCGGGGAGTGTAACATTCTTCCCGGAACGATCAGTGCCGTCGAAGGCGAGCGGGGTGTCTTTGCAGCCGCCTCGGGCGCCAAGCTCCGCCTTCCGCCCGGGCCGGCGGTCCGTCCCGGAACGCCCGGCACGCTGGCCATCCGCCCCGAGGATCTTCTCCTCCTCACCGCGGAGCAGGTCACGCCGCCCGGCTGCAACGAGCTCACGGGCACGGTCACGACGGTCACCTACCTCGGTTCCGTCTGCCATTACCAGATCCGCGCGGAGAGCGGCGACTCGCTCCTCGTGTACGAGCAAGGAGGGCGCGGACGCCGGGTGGCCGAGGGGATCTCGGTGCGGGTAGCATGGCGGGCGGAGCTGGCCACCTTCCGGCCGGAAGCCGCCGGGGAGGGGGGGGCATGACGCGCCGGGTGGTGCCGCCGAGCGCTGTGCCGTGGTTGCTCCTTGCGCCGATCCTCGCGCTGCTCGCGCTCTTCTTCGTGTCCCCCGTGGCCATCTTGGCCCGCTTCAGCTTCTACCTTGCGCGGCCCGGCGGACAGATGATCCCGGCCTGGGTGCTCCAGAACTACACGCGCTTCTTGACCGACTCCTTCCACCTGGGCGTCCTGTGGAACACGATCGTGCTCGGGCTGTGGGTGACGGCCGTCTGCCTGATCCTCGGCTACCCGCTCGCCTACTCGCTCGCCCGCACCCGCTCCACCCGGCGCCGCAGCCTGGGGCTCACCATCCTCCTGATCCCCCTCATGACCAGTGTCGTGGTCCGGTCCTACGGCTGGCTGATCCTGCTCGCCAGCAGCGGGCCGATCAACAGGCTCCTCCTCGCCCTCGGCCTCGTGGACCACCCCCTGCAGCTCCTGTTCAAGCCCCAGGGAGTTGTCGTGGCGCTGGCGGAAGTGCTTCTCCCCTTCATGGTCCTCTCGATCATGCCCGTCTTGCAGGGGATCGACCCGCACCTGGAAGAGGCCTCCCAGAGCCTGGGGGCGGGACCGATCCAAACCTTCCGGCAGGTCGTTCTGCCTCTGTCGCTTCCGGGGGTCGCGGCTGGGTCTATCCTGGTGTTCGTGCTGACTATCAGCGCCTTTGCCACCCCACGCCTGGTCGGCGGCGCGACGACCCACGTCATGAGCATCTTCATCTACGACCAGGCGCTCGGCGTCTTCAACTGGCCCTTCGGCAGCGCCGTCTCGATGCTCCTCCTGTTGGTTGTGCTGGGGCTGACCTGGCTGCAAGGGCGGGCGCTCGAGGGGCGAGGCATTGGCGGGGCGGGCTAGCCGACCAAGGAGCGTGGCATGCGGTGGCGGCCCGGCGCGATATTCAACGCTGCCTTCCAGGGGCTGACCTACCTCTACCTGCTCGCCCCCATCCTGATCGTCATCCCTGTCTCGTTCAGCAGCGCGACGTACCTGGTCTTCCCGCCGCGGGGCTTCTCGCTCCGCTGGTATGCCAACTTTTTCTCGCTCCAGGAGCTCACCGACGCCCTGATCCTCAGCGCCCGCCTCGCCGCCAGCGTCGCCCTCGCCTCCACCACCATCGGCACCATGGCCGCCTTCGCGCTGGTTCGCCACCGGATGGTCGGCCGCGAGCTGCTCCGCACGCTGTTCCTGTCTCCCATGGTGATGCCTGGCGTGGTCCTGGGGATCGGCATGCTCATCTTCTTCAGCCGCATCCGCCTCATCCACACCTTCTGGGGCCTGTTCTTCGCCCACCTCGTCGTGACGCTCCCCTACGTCATCCGGACGGTGTCGGCGACCCTGCAAGGCTTTCCCCGGGCGGTGGAGGAGGCAGCCGCAAGCCTGGGCGGGACACCCCTCACGGTCTTCTGGACGGTGACCCTCCCGATCGTGAAGCCCGGCGTGATGGCGGGCGCGATCTTCGCGTTCATCATCTCGTTCGACGAGCTGGTCATTTCGATCTTCCTCACCGGGCCGCTCCTCTCCACGCTTCCCGTCCAGATTTACAACTACATCGAGTTCACGAGCGACCCGACCCTCGCCGCGATCTCTGTCATCCTCATCCTGCTGACCGTTGCGGCGGTGAGTCTCGTCGAGCGATTCGTCGGCTTCACGCACTTCTAGCCAGCCCTGTCGCGCAGGCAAACATGGCCGGCCGCACCGCGCCTCGGATCGCCGTCCTCGCGGGAGGGGCGAGAGTCCCGGCAAGCTTGCAGGATGCGGAGGGCCGCGGCTTTGAGGGCGAGTGGGGCTGCGCCGGGAGCCCTCGGCTTGCGGGTGGGTCCCGGGGGGGCTCGGCGGCTAACCCCGTGACCCGGTGAGTGTTCCGGCGGCTGCCGGGGATTACAGGCGGGCAACAAGCAGCCAGGGGTGGCTGGGCGGCCGGAGAAACGGAACTCCGTGAGGCTCCGCGTGCGGCTGGCCTCTCCCCGGAAGATGCGTGGCTCCCCGGGCAGGGCTCGAAGCGTCAGCTTGGCGGATAATCCGCCGACGGGGGATTCGCTCCACGTTTCCTGCTGTCCCTGGAATCATATTG
>Ga0335070_10007950_pt1 | contig 12443 bp, 6 predicted proteins | sample Lox_Sample_13_FD_206722 | JGI IMG/M metagenome (GOLD analysis project Ga0335070, IMG submission 206722) | Soil microbial communities from Loxahatchee National Wildlife Refuge, Florida, United States - Lox_Sample_1.3 | ecosystem: Environmental > Terrestrial > Soil > Wetlands | place: USA: Florida...
CCTGCTCTATTACCGCCCAAGCACGAGTGAAGCCTACGAGAGCGTGCAATACATCACGAACCGAGTGGAGTTCGGATGGTTAGTGCGCTCCGTGCATTCCTGGTCCGCCAATCTGATGATTTTCATGGCGTTCGCTCACATGTTCAGCGTGGCTTTTCTGCGTGCCTATCGCAAGCCGCGTGAACTGACGTGGATGAGCGGCATGGTTCTGCTTCTCCTCTGTCTGGGATTCGGTTTCAGTGGCTATCTGCTGCCTTGGAATACGTTGTCGTTCTTTGCCACGAAGGTCGGCACGGAAGTCGCAGCACGTGTTCCCATCGTCGGTCATCCCACGTTGCTGCTTCTGCGTGGCGGTGAAGACATTGGCGCCGCAACGCTCGCGCGCTTCTTCAGCCTGCATGTTGTCGTTTTGCCCGCCCTCACTGTCGGTATGGTCCTGTTGCACCTGATTCTGGTGCAGAAGTTTGCCGATCTGAGAGGGCCAGCGATCCTGCCAGTCAACCGCTGAGGCCCGATTCATCTTGGCGAGTCGAAGAGCCCAGATGTAAGCCAGCGAGCACGAACTCTCCCGTGCTCCTTCTTTCGACGTTGGTATGTGCAGTACTGCCGCCGAGCCAAATCCAAAGCGTCTCGCCGAAGTTTGACTGGCACCGGCATCGCAGCTGAATCACAGCGCAACGTGATTGCCGTCACTGCAAAGATTGGCTAAAGCAGTGATAAGGACCCCGTAAATCTCCATCTACCTCAAACCCTAACCGACGGTCTCGGCCCGGAGAAGGGGGGGCCTCTATGCGTTTTCCACGAGTATCGAGCGTTCTTCTTTTAGTCGCCCTGAGTGTGCCACTTTGGAGTCAAACCGGCACCTCTACCATCCGTGGGACCATTACCGATCCTGTAGGCGGCGTGCTTGTCGGCGCAAACGTGACCCTGACGAATGTCGCCACGAATGCGACACGCACGACCCAATCCAATGAGGCAGGCTCATACGTCTTCGACTTGATCACGCCTGCCATCTATCGTCTGGAAGTCGAGGCCAAAGGGTTTCGCAAAAAAATAGTGAACAACGTCGAGGCCCTGATCGGGAAGCAGACTGAAGCCAGTGTTCAGCTGATGGTGGGAGCCGCGAACGAAGTTGTTGAGGTCAGAGCCAGTTCCCAGGAGGCCATGATTAATACTCAGGATGCTTCCCTCGGAAACGTGGTCGTGTCAACGCAGATTACCCAACTTCCTTTGGAGGCCCGCAGCGTCGTGGATCTTCTCAGTCTGCAGCCGGGTTCCACTCGGGAAGGTTACGTTACTGGCGCTCGTGCAGACCAGTCAAACGTCACGCTTGATGGCGTAGATATCAATAACGCGCAGACCGGGAATAGCGCGGTCCCGGCGAGCACGAACGGCTTGATCGTTGGGTCCTTGGACAGCGACCGGGGCAATATCACCAGCGGTCCAGTCCTGCGCCTTAACTCGGAGGCGGTGGAGGAGTTCCGCGTCACCACAGCCAACGGAAACGCCAACCAGGGCCGTTCCTCGGGATCTCAGATCAACCTGGTCACAAAAAGCGGCACGAACAGCTGGCATGGTGCGGCGTTTGAGTTCTACCGTACCCGAGGATTTACCGCGAATACATGGTTCAACAATCACGCCACCGACGCGGACGGCAACTGGTCGCCGGTTCCGCGCGAACCGCTGGTGAGGAATACGTTCGGCGGCGCGCTGGGTGGCCCGATAGTCAAGAACAAAGCGTTTTTCTTCTACAGCTACGAGGGTCGTCACGACGCCAGCGGTACGAGTGTTGCGCGTACTGTGCCATTGGCGACCCTGGGCCAGGGCATCATTAATTATCAGTACTGCAGCGACGCCTCCTGCAGCAGCATTCAGACCTCGTCGCTGGACTTGGCTCAAAATGAGGAGGCATTTGTTTCGGTGCACAATGCGGATCCTGCCAACCCAGCGATCAACCCTGCAGCACTAGCGGCTCTAGCCGATGCGGCGGCGAAATATCCCGCCAACGATACGACCACCGGAGATCAGTTGAACACCGGCGGATTCCGCTTCAACGCCCCAACGCCGACGCGGCTCAATTCGCATGTTGCCAAACTCGACTTCAACGTCGGCAAGAATCAGACTGCGTTTCTCCGCGCAAATGTTATTTACGATCACCAGACGCTTCCTCGCTGGTTGCCGGACTCACCGGAGCCATCGGTGTGGAGTCATCCCTGGGGTTGGGCAGCCGGGCACAACTGGATTAAGGGCAACAACTGGGTCAACAATCTGCGCTACGGATACACGCGCCAGGCTTTCACCGATGTCGGCGACAGCAACGGGAACGACATCTTCTTCCGCTCCGTCTTCCAACCGACCAGCCAATCGCATTCCGTTTCCCGCATAACCCCGGTCCATAACTTTACAGATGATGTCTCCTGGATTCATGGGAGTCATAACGTGCAGTTCGGCGCGAATATCCGCCTGATCAGCAACAATCGGGTCAGCTTTGCCAACGCCTTTGATGTTGGGGAGGAGAATTACTTCTACTATCAGAATGTCGGTCAGAACGTACCCAACGCGTTCGTTTCTTACATTGACGCAAATGATTTGCCGGGAGCTGGCACACCTGGCGAAGCCTGCAACGACCAGACCAGCAGGATGACATCGTGCCTTGAGACAGAAATCGCTGCCTCAGCGATCATCGGCCGCTTTACGGACATGACTTCGAGCTTCACGTTCGGCAAAGACGGAACTCTAGCGGCGGCCGGAACACCCACAGAGCGTGACTTCGCCACGCAAGCCTATGACACGTACGTACAGGATACGTGGAAGGCTCGCCCGAACCTGACCATTACCCTCGGACTTCGCTACAGTCTCGAGCGACCCGTCTACGAGAAGAATGGATTCGAAGTTCAGCCCACTGTACCCCTCGGAAAGTACTTCGCCGAGCGCATCGCGGCCGGGAAGCAGGGGACCAACTTCGTGGATCCAATCGTCATCAACCGCTCCGGCCCCGCCAACGGGGGCAAGCCCATGTACAACTGGGACAAGAACAACTTTCAACCGCGAGTTTCCTTTGCCTGGTCGCCGCAAGGCGGAGATGGCTTCTTTGGCCGCTTGCTTGGCAAGGGAAGTAAATCCGTGCTGCGCGGAGGCTTCTCCATGACCAACGATTACTATGGCGAGGCGCTCGCAGTCGACTTCGATTTGAACAACACGCTCGGGTTCGTTTCGAATTTCACCAACCACGCCAACACATTTGATATCGGCACATCGTCAAAACCGCTGGGCCCGCTGTTTACCGGCTTCGGTCAAGACATCCGGTCGCTGATTGGAACGGCGGGTGGCACGGTCCCGTCGAGCCTGCAGTTCCCAGCTAGCCAGCCTCTTCTCAATGGCGACACTCAATTTGGAGAACGCATCGAACAATCGCTTGACTCGGACCTGCACGCACCCACGCAATATGTGTGGAACCTGACCTTCGAACGCCAACTTCCCAAAGGAGCTCTGATCTCAGCGTCTTACATCGGGCGAATGGGGCGAAGTTTGCTGGCGCGGCGCGATATTGCTGCATTCAACAATCTGCGTGACCCCGCCACCGGGATCGACTGGTACACGGCTGGTACCGCAATCGAGAAGCTGCGCCAGCAGGGAGCGTCCATCGACCAGATCCCCTCTCTGCTTTCCCCTCAGGTGGCCCAATACTTCGACAACATGTTTCCTGCGAACCTGGCCCAGATCATCGGAGACTATGATGGTCTCAACTACGATCCAAGCTGGACCAATGCCCAGGCCTTCCTCGAATATCAGGACCCCTCGAACGCTTACTTCACGGCAAATGATTGGACCGACGTACAGGGGGAAATCGACAACGCACTTGCCTACAATGGCTACCCCATCCCTTTCATGCAACCGCAATACGGCGCCCTATCAACGTGGGCTACCATTGGAAACGCCAACTATCATGGGCTCACGGCTTCGTTTCAGCAGCGCCTCAGCAGTCTGACTCTGGATTTCAACTACACGTTTTCGCACTCGCTCGACGATTCCTCGGGGCTCCAAACCGAAGGCGGCTATGGCAACTACAACGGCAGTGGAGCATTCATCCTCAACGCCCTTCGTCAACACGATAACTATTCCAGCTCGGATTTTGACGTTCGGCACAGTATCAATGCCGCTGTGGTTTGGCAGCTTCCGCTTGGGAGAGGAACGTCATTCTTATCCGGTGTGAGTCGCGGGACCGACGCCCTGATCGGAGGCTGGCAGCTGTCCGGGATCTTCCGCTGGAACACGGGCCTGCCAGTCTATTCGCCCTACGATGCGGGTCAGTGGTCCACCAACTTTGAAGTGCAGTCGTGGGTGGTGCCAACTCGTCCGGTTCATACATGCCCCACGAAACCGATCAATGGAGTACCCAAACTCTTTGGTGGATGCAACGTTGACCAGGTGTATCAGAGCTTCCGCAGTTCCTATCCGGGCGAAACCAGTTCGCGGAACATATTCCGCTATCCCGGCTACGTTGATCTCGATATCGGCCTTGGAAAAACCTTCAAGATGCCCTGGAACGAGAATCATCAACTCCAAGTCAGGTGGGATGTGTTCAACGTCACCAACACTCAACGCATGACAGGATGGGCAAACGGTGCCGTCGAGGCCGATGCAGCCCTGAACGGCCTGAGCGCCCCACCAGACTGGTACAACTTCACTCAGATTCAGGGCTCGCCACGGGTCATGCAGGTTGGGTTGCGGTACTCGTTCTAAGAGAATCGCGCGCACGGGGCGCACCAGGAAGGCCCTTCAGATGATCGGTGCGCCTCCTGAACGACTGCATCTATCACGTACGCAATCGGATATCCCATTGTGACCCCGATCACGGCTTCGGGAGACTCTTGTCACGGCTTGCGGCGCTGCTCCCACGCTCTAATAGAACCTGGTTCGAAGGGAGCTGAGTCCGTGACGACGAAGCGGATCCTCATTCTTGGAGCAGCAGGAAGAGACTTTCACAACTTCAACGTCGTTTTTCGGGATAACCCGGAATTTGAAGTGGTCGGCTTCACCGCAACCCAGATTCCTGGCATCTCCAACCGACAGTATCCGAAAGAGTTAGCTGGTGGTTTGTACCCCTCGGGGATACCCATTTTCGAGGAGCGCGACCTGGAAAGGCTCATCCGCGAGCACAAGGTCGATGCCGTCGTCTTTTCCTACAGTGACATCTCGCACCAGAATCTCATGCATCTGGCGTCCCGCGCGCTGGCGAGCGGCCCTGACTTCTGGCTGTTGGGATCAGAACGCACGCAACTGAAATCGTCGGTTCCGGTGATCTCGATCTGTGCGGTGCGCACCGGATGCGGCAAGAGCCCGTTATGCCGCCAGGTTGCTTCCGAACTGAAACGCGAGGGATGGAAGCCGGTCGTCGTGCGCCACCCGATGCCCTATGGAGATTTAGCCTTGCAGGCAGTCCAGCGTTTTGCGGTGATGAGTGATCTCGACTTGCATCAGTGCACGATCGAAGAGCGCGAAGAGTACGAACCGCATTTGCGCGGAGGCACGGTGGTTTATGCCGGCGTGGACTACGAGAAAATCCTGCGCCGTGCCGAGAAGGAAGCCGACATCGTCATTTGGGATGGAGGCAATAACGACACACCGTTCTATGCCTCCGATCTGGAGATCGTGGTGGTCGATCCGCATCGCGCTGGTCACGAACTGAGCTATTTTCCTGGCGAGGTAAACCTGCGCCGCGCCCACGTAATCGTCATTAATAAAGTCGATACGGCAGCAGTTCAGGACGTAGAAACCGTCCGTCGGAACGTCTCTGCGAGCAATCCAGGCGCGACAGTAATCGAAACCGCCTGCAGGGTAAAGGTCTCAGAACCGGAACTGGTGAAGAACCGGCGGGTGTTAGTTGTCGAGGATGGTCCCACGCTTACTCACGGCGAAATGCCCTACGGGGCAGGCGTAGTTGCTGCTCGCCAATGCGGCGCATCCGAACTGGTCGACCCGCGGCCCTATGCTGTCGGATCAATTCGCGGCATATACGAAAAGTATCCTCACCTCACAAGCCTGCTCCCCGCGATGGGCTACAGCGCCATACAGCGCCATGAACTGGAAGAAACGATCAATCGCGTAGACTGCGATCTGGTACTGGTCGCGACTCCCATCGATCTGGCGCACCTGGTGAAGCTTGGAAAGCCAAGCTTGCGCGTGACCTACGAAGTAGAAGACAGGTCAAAACCTGGAATCGCGGATATTCTCCAGCAGTTCACCAGAAAATTCGCGCATACAGTCGTGTAAGGGGATACTCACCAAAAAATACCCACTCCATCGGGAGTGGGCGTCTTTACTGCGGATATGTTGAAGATTAGCGTCTTTCGATAACTCTCCGAATCCGTTCGAACGCCCAGTCGATCTCTTCCTGAGTGATCGTGAGTGGCGGCGCGATGCGAATGACCCGATCGTGCGTTTCTTTGCATAAAACGCCTTCATCTTTGAGTGCCTCGCAATACGGGCGAGCCGGGCTGAGCAGCTCAATCCCAATCCAAAGTCCTTTGCCACGGATCTCTTTGACATCAGGGCTGAGAATTGTTCTCAGCCGTTCAAGGAAGTAGCGGCCCAGGATTTCGGAATGCTTCACCATGTCTTCATCGATCAGTACGCGAAGCGCAGTGCGAGCCACAGCACAACCCAGCGGATTCCCACCAAACGTGCTTCCGTGATCGCCGGGATTGAACACTCCGAGAATTTCTTTCGAAGCCAGAACGGCTGAGACCGGGTAAAAGCCGCCCGACAGCGCCTTTCCTACGATCAATACGTCGGGTGTGATTTCTTCGTGCATGTATGCGAACAACTTGCCCGTGCGGCCCAGGCCGGACTGAATTTCGTCGCACATTAAGAGCACGTCATGGTTCCGGCAGATTTCGGCTGCTTCGCGAAGATATCCCGCAGGAGGAATGATGATTCCTGCTTCGCCCTGAATCGGCTCGACCAGGAAAGCGCAGGTGTTTGGAGTGATCGCATTCCGCAACGCCTTGTCGTCGCCATACGGAATCATCTTGAAACCCGGCGTGAACGGGCCAAATCCATCGCGGTACTGCTCATCGGACGAGAAGCTGACGATTGTGACTGTGCGGCCGTGGAAGTTGTTCGCGCAAACAATGATCTCCGCGGCGCCGTCGAGGATGCCCTTTCTTCTGTATCCCCATTTGCGCGCAGCCTTCACCGCGGTCTCCACCGCCTCTGCGCCGGAGTTCATCGGCAGCGCTGTTTCGAACCCGGTCAATTCGTGCAGATCCCGATAGAGCAGCGGAAGCTGGTCGTTGCGGAACGCGCGCGAGGTGAGTGTTACCTTGTGCGCCTGCTCAATCAGCGTCTGCAGAATTTTCGGATGGCAGTGGCCTTGATTCACCGCGGAATAAGACGAGAGACAATCGAGGTAACGTCTTCCCTCGACGTCAAATACCCAGACACCTTGTGCGCGATCGATGACCACATCCAGCGGGTGGTAGTTGTGGGCTCCGAATTGTTCTTCCAATTCGATCAGTTCGTGGGTGCGCGTTGCATCCATTACGGACATACGTTCTCCTTGACCGGTCTCCAATCCTCGTCCAGCAGCATGGTTAGCAATGCCATGCGCACATAAAGCCCATTCGCCGCTTGCCGGAAGTAGAGCGCGCGCGGATCGTCGTCGACTGCTTTGTCGAGTTCCACCGTGCGTGGAAGCGGGTGCATGATGAGGGCATCAGGTTTCATCCTTCCAAGCAGCGCCGAGTCGATGGCATAGTGCCTTACGCCTTGCCGGTCGGCCACGCGGTCGGGGCGAATGCGAGTCTGATAAATGACATCAGCTTCGCCGATCACTCGATCGACCGAGGATTCAAGTTCATACCGCACTCCGTGCTCATCGAGATATGCCAGAATGTCAGGCTTCATCTGGAGTTCCGGCGGGGCGACGAAGAAGATCTTGACGCGCTCAAACTTGGCGAGCAGATACGCGAGAGATCGGGCCGTACGCCCACGGTCCAGTTCTCCAATGATCGCGACGCTCAGGCCTACCAGCGGCCGCTCGCGATAAATCGTGTAGAGATCCAGCAAGGCTTGTGTGGGATGCTGTCCGCCATCGCCGTCGCCGGCGTTAATGACAGGAACCGGCGAGACCTGTGCCGCGCGTTGTGCGCCTCCGGATTGAGGGTGCCGCACGACGATTACGTCGGCATAGTTCCCGATGATGCGGATGGAGTCTTCCACCTGCTCGCCCGCGACTTCGGATGAGAACGCGGCGGCTTGTTCCGTGGAAAGAACCTTACCGCCCAACCGGTACATCGCCGCCTCAAAGCAGAACCGGGTACGCGTAGAGGGCTGATAAAAAAGATTGGCGAGAATCTTATTCTGGTACTCGAGCGTTCCTCCACGAGCTACCACGCGTTCCATCCCCCGCGAACGCTGAAAGAGATCCATCAGCAGGGGTAGGGTGAATTGCTGGGACTCAATGACGTGATTCAATCTCGAGAGTTGCGAGCGGTCTTTGGAAAGACGGCTTGAAGAACCCAGACTCATCGGAGTGATGTTTGAACTCGCCATATACCGCTACCCTCCCACAGAGACTTCACGCTCAACTCTCGGAGAACCCGGCAAAGTGCCGTCCGGGAAAACATGCGTTCCCATCCGCCTCGCCACAGCTTCGGTGAGATATTCGTAGGAAGTGATGACCACTTCCTTGCCGCCAGATTTGAGGAAACGGAGGGCGGATTCGACCTTCGGACCCATGTTGCCGGCAGGGAAGTGACCAGCCTTGTAGTGAGCTTCCAGCTCAGAAGCGGTCACACTATCCAACTGCCGCTGCGTCGGTTTCTTGTAGTCCAGATACACGCAGGAGACATCGGTGGAGATGGCGAAAATGTCGACACCTAACTCCGAAGCCAGCAGAGCCGAGGCTCTGTCTTTATCAATCACCGCCTCAACGCCGCGCAATTGCCCGTTCTCGCGTACAACCGGAATGCCCCCTCCGCCGCAAGCCACTACCAAAGCTCCATGTTCGATGAGCTCCCGGATGACGCCCAATTCGACGATCTCTACCGGTTCCGGGGACGGCACCACGCGACGATAGCCGCGCGCGGCATCTTCCACGATCTCCCAGCCCAACAGACGATGGCGTTCTTCGGCTTGCTGGCGCGAGTAAAAGGGTCCAATTGGTTTGGTGGGACGGCGCATTGCCGGGTCGTCAGACCGCACTACGGTTTGTGTGACCAGGCTGACAACCGGCAGATTCAGGCCTGCGACCGAAAGTTCGTCAGAAAGCGATTGCGAAAGCAGATAGCCAATCTCTCCCTGGCTGGCAGCGCCGCAAACGTCCAGGGTCAGGCCAGGCACCTGATCAGACGCCCGTTCGGACCGGAGCAATTGCGCTCCGACTTGTGGCCCATTTCCGTGCGTCACGACGAGGCGATAACCTGATCGAATCAGCTCCACGATCGCTGCTGCGGTTCTCCGGGCATTCGTCCACTGCTCGGCGATTGTTCCCGTCTCCCCGGCGCGGATCAGGGAGTTGCCTCCAACGGCGATCAGTATTGACTTCACGATTCGGGTCCCGCGGCCTTGAAGCCGCATTTCAATGCTTATCTGTGCGTCACATCTGCTGCACGTGCCGGCTCTGGCGCCTCGCGATACTGCATCAGTTCGAGCAGGATCGCTTTCTGCGCGTGCAACCGGTTTTCAGCCTGCTGGTAGACGACGGAGTGCGCCGAGTCGATAACCTCGTTTGTGACTTCATCCCCCCGGTGCGCCGGCAGACAGTGCATGAAGAGCGCGTCAAACTTGGCATGCCGAAACAACTCCGAGTTGACCTGGTAAGGAACAAATATCTTGCGCCGCTCCTCCGCTTCGGATTCCATGCCCATGCTTGCCCAGACATCGGTGTAAATCACGTCAGCATTCTCGGCCGCTTCTACTGGATCGTGGGTCAGGGTGAAGGTGCCTCCAGTCTGCTGGCCGTGCTCGCGAGTCCATTGAATTGCTGCCGCATCGGGCTCATATCCGCATGGTGTTGCTGCCCAAACACCAACTCCCAACTGCACTCCGGCAAACATGAGCGAATGGCACACGTTGTTGCCGTCGCCTACATAGGCAACCTTCAATCCCCTAACGTCTCCTTTAACCTCCATCATGGTTAGGAAGTCGGCCATTGCCTGGCAGGGGTGGCTGTAGTCGCTGAGGCCGTTGATGATCGGAATGCTGGCGTACTCAGCCATCTGCTCGATGATCGTGTGAGCATAAGTGCGGATCATGATTGCCTGCACCATGCGTTCCAGATTTTTCGCAATGTCGTAAATGGACTCGCGCTTCCCTAAATTGATCTCGGCATTCGAGAGATAGAGAGAGAATCCGCCCAATTGCTGAATGCCGACATCGAATGAGACACGCGTGCGCAAAGACGGCTTTTCAAAAATCATCGCGAGCGTTTTCCCCTTCAGGGCGCCGTGGTGAGCCGCGGGATGGCTCTTGATTTCGCGTGCCAGATCCAGCAGGTACTGAATTTCCTGCGGTGAGAAATCCCGGATGGAGACAAAGTTATGACGGCCCATGAGCAACTCCTTCACGAGTGTGTCGCATGCAGGTTGTGAGATCAGTCGTCTGTTTTCGCTTTGAGGCGATCAGGCGGTTACAAGTGCTTGCTGCGACTAGACTTCCGGCTCGAACCTGAATCTCCCGTTCGTGCCGTCGTGTGCCGCGGCAGAAGGTGGGCATAACCGGACCAACTTCGATGTTCTCCTTGGTGGTATCTTGCAGGCTATGAAGGACGTCACCCACTGGGGTGATTAAGGTCACGTCTGCATTGCGGTCATCCTTAAAGCAGGGGAGCGAGTGATTTAGATCACACCTGTGGCTTAGCGCTGCGGTTTATCGCGGAAGTCAACCCGGACTTGGTACTCCGGCGAGATTTGGATCGCTCTCACACTCGCAATCCCGCTCTTGCCTGAAAATCTCGGCTTCCTCTCGGGAGAGATGTAGATCGGTGCGTTACTTCGCAGCGGCATGATTTCCAAGGACATGTCCAAACCAGAAGCGCCTCGCAAAAAGCGTTTCAGCCCGAGTTCCCAGGACGTTCCTTTGTAGAAATCGTCGGCGAGCAAGCGTTGTCCTTGATTCAGGTGTGCTACATCGCCGACATAATCAATCGTCATAAAAATGTCATTCAATCCATCGAGCGCCCGATCCGGCACCGAGATTTTCCAACTCGCGGCGCGATCCAAGTCACTGTTCTTCGGAGCCATCGCATTGTACTTGCCCATTACTGCCGGATTGGAGGGAGCAGCATCGCGGACTTTGTGCCACTCAACCCGGATCGATTTCGAACTCATGGCGGCGGAGTAAGTGGTGAATATTCCGTTCAGCTTCGTTCTCTTGATTGGCACATTCGCGGTTGGAGCCTCGGTGAGGGCTGGGACAATCGCGAAATGCAGATCGTCAACCGCTCTCGCATTCAGATATAGGCGGTTTCCATCCGCAAACACGTCAGCCGGAGAAAGCACCAGCCTGTCACGCCCGCCGATTCTTGCCTTCCAGGTGTTCAGTGCCTCTTTGTGGGTCAGCACGACGATGTGAGCGGTCTTCCCGCCTTTCGACCGGATCTCAATCGCGGTGTTCGTGCCGGGAACGATGCCACTAACGAAAACTTGTCCGCCGCCACGCGAGATCGTGGCGTGCCTCGCCTTGATCGCCTCCAGCGTGCCCTCGTCAAAGCCAAATTCGGGCTCGATGCCGGGTTGCGCGAAGAAGACCTCATAGGTATCGTCGCCATCCGAGATGCGCGTGAGTAGCTGGGCAGTCGCATATTTGAGGAGCGCGCCGCCAATCTCCAAATTGACAGGCCAAATGGAATACGCACCTGAAAGAATCGTGACTGGCTTGCGAGGAAACACCAGGGTCTCACCCGGAAGATTCATCCGGATCTGCACCGCCCGGTGCTCAGCCAATGGATAAAGTCGCTGATAGTTGTTGATAAAGATGAAACCGCGATCGCCGTCGAGGCGCGCGGCCGCCCGCAGAGTGGATCGATCCTCAGGACCAACCGGAGTAGAGCGCGGGAGCAGCGTGCGCATGGGCGCTAAATCGCTTCCGAATTCGTTCAGGAAAAGGTGGAACAGCTTGGTTCTGCGGAACGAGGGATTCATCTCTCCGAATTGGCCAAGCGGAGCCTGGAAATCATAGGAAACCTGGGGCAGGTCGAAGATCCCGTCTTTCTCAATCGATTCCTGAAGCGTTGTGAGCTTTCCTTCAGGGTTGGCGCCACCCTGAAACATGTAATAGCCGTACAGGTTCACACCAGAGCCAAGCTCCGTCAGGGTCATGGCGGCAACATCGTCCGGATAGATGAACGGGCGACGATGATAGGCGACCTGCATCCCGCCGCCGGCCTCCGCCAGAAACAACGGATAGTGAACACCTGCTGCGTTTCGCTCGGCGCTTTC
>Ga0335070_10007951_pt1 | contig 12443 bp, 12 predicted proteins | sample Lox_Sample_13_FD_206722 | JGI IMG/M metagenome (GOLD analysis project Ga0335070, IMG submission 206722) | Soil microbial communities from Loxahatchee National Wildlife Refuge, Florida, United States - Lox_Sample_1.3 | ecosystem: Environmental > Terrestrial > Soil > Wetlands | place: USA...
AGGGATTCCAACATCCTATCTGCCCTCTTTCAATTTATCTGCAAAGTAGGCAGGCAGTCCACTGGCTACAATAGCCTCGGTCGTCTTTGCAATATCATAGGGAACTCTAAGGAAATTTGTTACCACGGCGCCTTTGGTTATTTCAATAAGGGCTACGCATGCCCTCGGATCTCCGTCTTTGGGCTTCCCGACGCTTCCTGCATTTATGAAAACCTTGTTATCCATGTCCATCCGATACGGTTTATGTGTGTGGCCGTAAATCATTACGTCGGCGTCCACTTTCCTTGCCATCTCACGGAAAAACTTCTCAGGCCTGTCTTCGTACCAATAGAGGTTGTTTTTCCCGGGTGTCGCATGAAAGAGCAGTACCTTCTTCCCCTCAGCCTGAAACGAAATGCTGAAAGGAAGTTTCTTCAGATACTCTTTGGTCTTCTGCGATGCATGCCTCTTAGTCCATTCGAAGGACCGGTTCGCCATTTCCTCCTGGATCGGGTCCTCATATTTGCATCCGCAATGCTCACGGTCATTGGCAACCGTCTCGTCGTAATTTCCTTGGATGCCTGCAATGCCGTGCTCGATTAGGAAATCGACCACCTCGTTCACGAACGGAGCATAACCACCGATATCTCCAAGGTGGTATATTTTCTCAACATGCTCGGACACTGCTGTGGTATAAGCAACCTCCAATGCTTCAAGGTTGCCGTGGATATCACCAAGAATTGCAATTTTCATCTTTTTCCCTCTGTTTAGGCATTGCACATCGGTTAAAGGCCGGCTTTCTTCAGAACGGGGACAATCTCCTCATACTCGTAAAAGCCGAAGTGCCGATGAAACTCTTTACCGTTTTTATCAAGAAAAACCTGTGTCGGTATGACATGGACACCGAACTTTCTCGAGGTCTCCTTGTCCTTACGTACATCGACAAAGAAGACTTCCAGCTTGCCTTTGTAATTAGTTCTTAGTTTTTCCATTACAGGCTTCATCTGCTCGCAGGGGACACATCCCTCAGACCCAATCTCTAACATGACCGCCTTCCCATCTTTTCGTGCATTGCTCAGCATGCTATCAACGTCGCTTGCATTGCTGTATTCGAATAGCGTCAAGAGCGTTATTAGGGCAACGAGAAGCATCAATCCTTTTTTCATTACTCCTCCATATCTTATGGTTTTTCCTTGAACATTTTAAGGTGATTCAACGCCTTTTACCCTGCAGTACTCAATGGTGAAATACCTCTTCTGGAAATAGAGGGCAACATTTACCAGGCTGATTAAAACCGGCACTTCCACGAGCGGGCCGATGACCGCGGCAAAGGCAGCACCTGAATTGAGTCCAAAAACAGCAACAGCAACAGCAATAGCAAGCTCAAAGTTATTACTCGCCGCAGTAAAGGAGAGCGTGGCTGTCTTCGGATAGTCCGCCCCGATCTTTTTCCCGAGATAGAAGGAGACGAGGAACATAAAAACAAAATAGATAAGAAGCGGAATCGCAATTCGTATCACGTCCAGGGGGAGCCTGACAATGTAATTCCCTTTCAGCGAGAACATGACGAGGATTGTGAAAAGCAGAAAGATGAGTGTGATCGGGCTTATCCTGGGGATAAATACTTTTTCGTACCACTCACGATTCTTGATTTTGAGTAGGCTGAACCTTGTTATCATCCCCGCAAGAAAGGGAATGCCGAGGTAGATAAAAACACTTTTTGCGATTTGGCCGATAGTGACATTTACAACAACACCCTTTAGTCCGACCCATGACGGAAGGACGGTAATAAAAACATAGGCGTAAACTGAAAAGAAGAGGACCTGAAAGATGGAGTTGAATGCGACAAGTCCCGCAGCATATTCAGGGTCACCGCAAGCAAGATCATTCCATACTATGACCATGGCGATGCAGCGTGCAAGGCCTATCATGATGAGCCCCACCATGTATTCCGGATAACTGCGCAGAAAAATAATCGCAAGCAAGAACATCAGGATTGGGCCGATTACCCAGTTCTGGACAAGGGACAGCGTAAGCACTTTTTTGTTTCTAAAGACCTCTCCCAGTTCCTCATATTTCACTTTTGCAAGAGGGGGATACATCATGAGGATAAGGCCGATGGCAATAGGAATATTTGTTGTACCGACCTGAAAGCTGTTAATCAGACTTTCCGTTTGAGGAATAAAGTAACCAAGGCCGACGCCAGCAGCCATTGCGGAGAATATCCACAGGGTCAAATATCGATCAAGAAAAGAAAGCCTTCTAGTTATAGTTGGGTTCATAATCTATCCTTTCTCTTCATCTCTTTTATTGTTGTTGTGAGATCCACTCTTCTCTCTTGGCCTTTATTTGGTCCCTGATAATTCTTGTCCCCTGAAGCTTTTCCTCACGGCTTCCTTGAAGCTTTGAGGGATCATCAAAACCCCAGTGGAGCCTTTTCGCCAGCCCGGGAAATATAGGGCATCTTTCGGCATTTGTTTCATCACAGACTGTAATCACGTAGTGATACAATTTCCCTGCCTTGAAGCAGTCAAAAGCACCCTGCGTCTTGTTATTTGAGATATCAAACCCCACTTCCTTCATCACGTCAACGACTATCGGATTCAACACCCCTGGCTCCAATCCTGCGCTTTCAGCAACAACTTTATCGCCGCCCATAGCATTGAGAAACGCCTCTGCCATCTGACTTCGAGCGCTGTTGTGAACACAGACAAACAACACTTTTTTCTTATCCATAGTTGACTCCCTTTAGATTGGTTATAGGTGAAAGTTAGTATCTTCTTTAGACATGCTTATTATCCGCAGCATCCTCGCCTCTTCTCAATATCCACAACTGTTGCCTTGGTCTTTTTAGTCTGCATAAAAGCATCAAGCCTTTTGTTGTCTTCACTGACCGCTTTATTATGAATTCTTTCGAGGACCGACATAAGCAGGAACCTTCTGAAGAAATCCGAGTCGTCAATGCGATAATGGGTCCAGCGTCCTTGTTTCCTGTCTTTAAGAAAGCCTGCTTCTTTTAATACATTCAGATGGAAAGACACTTTAGGCTGAATAAGTTCAAGTGCGGCAACAATATCGCATACACACAGTTCTCCATGCTCAAGCAGCTTTAAAATCCTGAGCCTTGTTTCTTCTGAAAGGGCTTTGAAGATATTCATCAAATCCTGCATGGTCATGCCTCCTCTTTGATAAGTGTCTTTACTTTTTCAATATTAGGTAATGGCTTTCCTGAATGTTTGAGTTTGCCGTTTACTACAAGGCCCGGCGTGGACATCGTATATTTCATGATTTCCTGAATATCGGAAACCTTCTCAACCCTTGCTTCAACGCCGAGTTCCTTCACCGCGGTCTTTGCCAGCTCTTCCATCTTGTGACAGTTTGCACAACCCGGACCTAATACCTTGATTTCCATTTCATATCCTCCTATAAGATTGTGTTGAACAGATATCCAACTATAATAATTCCCACCGCCACAATACCGAAGAAAATATAAATAAGACGCATCTTCAGCACATTCTTCAGTATTACCGCCTCGGGAAAAGAGATTGCGGTTACCGACATCATAAAGGCCAGCACAGTCCCCATGGCCATCCCTTTTCCCACCAGTGCCTGGACCACAGGAATCATGCCGGCGGCATTGCTGTAAAGCGGGATGCCTATCAGAACTGCAATCAGAACAGCAAAGGGGTTGTCAGGCCCCGCATATTTGACCACAAAGTCAGTCGGGATATAACCGTGAACAATCCCTCCCAATCCAATACCGATGATCACATAGGGCCAAATCTTTTTCAGAAGCTCGGCAGTATAGTTACGGGCATAATCGATCTTCTGACCGAAGCTTGTCTCCACGATCTCCGAGTTTCCGACCTTCATTTCCCAGACGTAATCCTGGACATGCTTTTCCATCTTAAGCCTGCCTATGACGATGCCGGAGGCAATTGCCAACAGGACTCCGGTGCTGGTATATATCAGGGCTATCTTCCAGCCGAAGAGACCCCAGAGCATAATCAGTGCTATTTCATTGACCATTGGGGAAGAAATGAGAAAAGAGAAAGTGACCCCAAGAGGTATTCCTGCTTCCACAAAACCGATAAAAAGAGGGACTGCCGAACAGGAGCAGAATGGTGTGACTATACCAAGTAAGGCCGCCATGACGTTGCCGATATATTCCCTCTCATGAGCCAGTATCCGCTTGGTCTTCTCAGGCGGGAAGTACGCCCGGATGATTGCGACTACAAAGACAATGGTAGTGAGAAGGGTGAATATCTTGAGCGTATCGTAGATGAAGAAGTTGAGAGCTTCCCCCGCATGGCTGGTCGGTTCCAGTTCTAGTAAAGTGAAGGTTACGTAGTCAGTAAATTGTTTAAGCATGCGGGTTTCCCTTGCTGTATGAGGACTTAACCGCACGAGGAAATACTAAAATAGTACTTTCGATAAACTCTTGTTTATGTAACATGATACCCTTGGTTTCTTCTGAGGGGAGATAACTCCTAATTAGTGAAACAAATAAGGATCATAATATATATTATATAAACATGAGTTTATTGGTAAGTCAAGAAAAGATTAGCTGAGTTAAATGAGTCAACAGAGCTAATCCTTCACTACACATTTGTCGAAAAACCTCCCAGAGGCCATCCTCGCGAAAAGTTGAGTACGACATGGACAACCACAGATTGAATAGTGGCCATGGTGCGAAGATTAGAAACGGTAATAATTACTGTGGCGCAATGTCCACAGTGTGGTATAGTCAGTGAACTGCTCACCAAGAAAGTGGTGGTGCTATTGATCAGTTCAGGTCAGGACCACTATTGATCTGCCGGAAACTCCTTTAGTCCCTTCACCCTCTCCCTCACCTCATTCGCAAAGAACTGATACTCGTCTATTCCCTCGGGTTTTTTGGAGAAATCCACTTTTGCCGCGTAAAGAGGTCTCCCGATTGTGAGTGTTATCTTCACAAACTTTGGCCAGAGCGCTCCTCGGGGCAGGGCCTCGAAGGTCCCCTCTATCAATACAGGCACAACAGGGATATTATGCTCCATGGCAAGAATCCCTATGCCCTTCTTGAACTCCAGGAGACTGCCGTCAATTGACCTTCCTCCCTCGGGGAATATGCAAAGGGCACGGTTTTTCTTTAACACATAGGAAGAGAGCTGGAGGGCCTTGCTCAGAAAGGTTTCAGGATCAATGGGTATCACGTGCGCAAGCCTCGCGAAGAGGGAAGGCAGCCATCCCTGGAAATATGTCTGGTAGCCCTGGAAGTAGAGACTCTTGAAGACAGCAAGGGGGATCGATAGACCCACCACAAATCCGTCCATATTGCTGCAATGATTGGGGGCGATGATGAACGGAAAGGCGGGAATGTTTTCGATGCCCCTGGCTTCAAGCCTGAAGAACACCCTCAGAAAAAATTTGATGAGCTTGATACAGACACCGCTGAATGCCCATTCCACTCTTCCCTGATATAACCCTATCTTTTTCCTTTCTTCCTCGGGAATTTCTGCAGCAAAAATATCTTCCCATAGGGGCTTCTCAGCACCTGAAATCCCCCGGGTCTTGAACTCCTTTATCCGTTCCACGAGCTCCCCTACCGTCTGGACTTCTGATGCGAAGGTCTCGGGGAGTTTGAAGGAGAACGCCTTTTCCAGAGCCACAACAAGTTCTATCCTCTGGAGAGAATCGAGGCCGAGGTCAAGCTCAAGATTGTCTGATAAATGGACCGGCATCGCTTCCCGCAAAAGAGGCGTTATGCACCCCTCAACCACCCTTCCTGTTTCATCTCTCAATAATAAACTATCCTCTCCCTTCGCCTCCCGCCTCCCGCCTCTCGCCTTGCTGATTATGTCCCTTACCATATACCTCCTCAGCTTGCCCAGGGGCGTTCTGGGCAGAGGCTCGGAAGAGAGCGTGAACCCTTTAAGCCTCATATAAGGCGGCAGTTTGAGAGCAACTTTGTTCATTGCCCATTTCAGGGAATCGGAGATATTGCCTATGCGCTCCTTCCTCGCGTGGTCTAGGTTCGGAACAATCACACCGTGAAGTGATTCCACTATCCCTTCTTTTTCAATTCCCGTAACACAGATCTCTTTGACAAGGGGTATTTCCTGGTACGCCTTTTCCACTTCCTCAGGATACACATTCTTTCCTGAGCTGAGGACGATCACCTCTTTTGCCCTGCCGGTGATAAAGAGGTATCCTTCGTTGTCCAAATATCCGAGGTCCCCGCTCAGAAACCAGCCGTCACGGATCACCTGCGCAGTAGCTTCCGGATGCTTGTAATAGCCCTTCATCACCATGGGGCCTCGAATCGCAATCTCGCCCTCCCCTGTCCCTGAGGGATTCAGTATCTTTATCTCCGCCCCTGGGAGAGGTCTTCCCGCAGAGCCCGACTTCCTCTTCTCTACCGGATTGAAGGTCACTACAGGAGAGGTCTCGGTAAGGCCATATCCTTCAAGGGCAGTAAAGCCCAATGCCTCAAGGTCATCCTTCACCATGGGATCAAGCCTTGCGCCGCCACTCGCAAAGAACCTGAACCTCTCACCGAATGCCCTTTGCGCTGAGGCGAAGATAACTCTTCCCATATTGAGGTCCGTGCTCTTCCGCAGTCCTCCGCTGATTCTTAGAAGAAGGAGAAGCGGGAGAGAGACCGGAGAAGGCATCTCCCTGAACTTCTTCATAATGCCGTTTCTTATGAGCTCCAGGAGCTGGGGCACTGCCACCAGGACCGTCACCCCCCTCTCCTTCATAGTCGAGATGAGTTCAGGGCCTTTCATTCCCAGGGGATAAGTAATGGTTGCACCCAGAAAGAGAGGGACGAGGAAGGTGCACATGAACGCGTAGGTGTGGTGGAGGGGGAGGATTGACAAGACATTGTCCTCATGGGTCACAATGCCTGCGCTGATCAAGGCCTCTGAATCTGAGCAGAAGTTCTTGTGGGTCAGCATCACCCCTTTAGGGGTGCCTGTTGTCCCTGACGTATAGACGATGGATGCCAGATCCTCTTCCGTGAGGTTTGGATAGTGCCCCCTAAACGGGGTGCGGCAGATCTCCTGAAACTCTGTGGAATCGACATTGATCCCCCTGATCTGACTCTTTACATTCGTCTCTGTCCTATCACTGTGAACTACAAGAGCAGCCCCTGAATCATTGAGAAGATTTTTGACCTCATTGGATCCCAGCTGCGCGTCCATGGGAACGGCAATCCCTCCCGCTATGAGGACACCTAGATATGATGCGCACCACTCATGCCTGTTTTCGAGAATAATGGCGATCCTGTCGCCCTTCCTCACTCCCTCTTGTATCAGATGCGATGCAATGCCCCTTGTCTTTCCGAGAAACTCGCCATAGGTTATTGTCCGCCACGATTGCGCAAAGTAGTTGAAGGCGGTGTTGTCCGGGTATCTTCCCGCAGCGTTAAGAAATAAGCTGATAATTGTGTTATTCGTCATATTTTTTCCAACAAAGTTCACCGCATTCCCCGACAGGGGCTTGGCAGGAGAAGAATTCTTGTATGACACCTTATGAAAAAACCCTTTTGAGAGATCTGAGGACAAGTCTTGCCATTTAAGGGATGTCGATATGCCATAGTAATATCCCGATTATAAGAATTCTGAAAATATCCGCTCTCGGGCCTGGACGTTTAACCCTCTGTCTCTCCTATCTCCTCTATCGCCTCTCTCACGATTTGTCTCACGCCGGAATTGTTATCATCTGCTGCCTCCACCAGAAACGGTAGAACCTCCCGCTGTCCTATGATTCCGAGGAGATATGCAGCGTCACCCCTGATGATCGGGTTTTCATTCCTGAGGAGGTGAGCGATTCCCGGAATCGCCCGTGCAATGGTGTTGCGGTCTTCCTTTGCGAGTGTTTCCACAAGTGCAGAAATGCCGAGTCTCACCCGCATGCGCTCATCAGTCATTAACTCACCAATCAACGGATAGAGGCCCTTGTCGTGTTTGAACATGTCGATGATGTTCTCGAGAAATCCCTTCTCCATATAATCGGCGATCATGGTCTTGATGTCGTCAGACATACCTTACATGATAAAGGAAGGGGCCAAAACATTCAAATAGACAGATATTTACAGTCTGCAGAGGTCGGACAGGCGAAGGATTCTTATACGACACCTTGTAAAAGAAAACTATTGAGAGATTTTGTAACAACCTCACTTTCTTGAAATGTTGACATCATATAAATATCTTGTCGACTATAAGGATTCTGAGGTTGCTTGACCTCTGATTGTTTCGAGATTATGACGCTATCCATTTAGTGTATAATAACCTTTATAATGGGTTTTTGGAGCACGATAAAGAGGGATTTCAGGTCTGTCTTCAGAAACGACCCCGCTGCAAGGAATGGCCTCGAAGTGGTCCTCGCCTATCCCGGATTTCACGCGATAGTACTCCACAGAATTAACCATATCCTCTGGGACCTGGGGATACCGGTAATACCCCGGCTGCTTTCCCATTTATCAAGGTTTCTCACAGGAATTGAGATACACCCTGCAGCAAAGATAGGACCCGGTTTTTTCATAGACCACGGAATGGGTGTGGTCATCGGAGAGACCTCAGAGGTGGGGGAAGACTGCCTATTGTATCAGGGCGTTACCCTGGGAGGGACCGGAAAAGAAAAGGGCAAGCGCCACCCAACACTCGGGAATAATGTGGTGGTGGGCACAGGCGCCAAGATACTGGGTGCAATCACCATAGGAGATCATGCTAAGATAGGTGCCAATGCCGTGGTCCTTGACTCCGCACCCGAATATTCCATCGTGGTGGGGGTACCGGGAAAAGTGATAAAGAAGAAGGTACTCAGGATGGTGGACGAAGGGCCGGTGGAAAGCCTAGCCCGTGTACACATGCCTGACCCGGTGGAAGAGAAATTCAGGGAAATGGAGAAGCATGTGGCTGAACTGCAAAAAAGAATTGAGCAGCTTGAGGGGAAGGGAGGAATGATGCGGGTTTATAACACACTCACCGGAAAGAAGGAAGATTTCAATCCCCTCACCCCTGGGAGGGTCGGGATCTATGCATGCGGGGTCACTGTGTATGACCTCTGCCATATCGGACATGCCAGGAGCGCCATCGTGTTTGACGTCATGAGGAGATACCTCGCCTTCAGGGGCCTTCAGGTGAACTACATCAGAAACTTCACTGACATTGACGACAAGATCATCAACAGGGCAAAACAGGAAGGTATTTCATGGGATGCAGTGGCAAGAAAGTATACTGGGGAATATTACAGGGACATGGACCGTCTTGGTGTCGGAAGGGCCGATGTGGAGCCCAAAGCCACAGAGCATATGGCGGAAATCATCGGGATCGTGAAAGGGCTCATGGACCGTGGATTCGCCTATGCGGTTGACGGGGACGTATATTTTGAGGTGAATAAATTCCCCGGCTATGGCAAGCTCTCAAAAAGGGATACTGAGGATATGCTCGCAGGCGCCAGGGTCGAGGTGGATGAGCGAAAGAGAAATCCCATGGATTTTGCCCTCTGGAAGTCATCGAAGGAAGGCGAACCTTCCTGGGACAGCCCCTGGGGACCGGGAAGGCCCGGCTGGCATATTGAATGTACTGCCATGTCCATAAAGCACCTAGGAGAAAGCTTCGATATTCACGGTGGAGGCGCGGACCTTATCTTTCCACACCATGAAAACGAACTGGCCCAGTCAGAGGCATACACCGGAAAGCCGTTTGTAAGATACTGGATACACAACGGCTTCATCACCATTGACCGGGAGAAGATGTCCAAATCTTTGGGCAACTTCTTCACCATAAGGGAAATCCTTGACAAGTTTGACGCAGAGGTTGTGCGCTTTTTCCTCCTCTCCACTCATTACAGGAGCCCGATCGAATTCTCTGACGAACTGTTGAGAGAAGCAGAGGTCTCCATTGACCGGTACTACACCACCGCTACCCGGATGGAGGATTTCCTTAAAGGGGGAGTGGGTACTCAAAAACCTTCTGCCGGAGACCATGCGCTGGAAGAAACCCTTGCCGTCTTCATGGACAGGTTCAGAGAAGCAATGGATGACGATTTTAATACTGCGCAGGCACTGGGTCATATCTTTGAGGTGATAAGGGAGGTCAACAGGTTTCTGGACAACCACCCTGCCGGCCAGAAAGCGAATGACCTGGTGCTCAGGGCAAAGGACCTCTTAACCCAGGCAGGCAAGGTGCTGAACATCTTCAACAGGACGCCCGAAGAATGGTACGATGCGCTGATGCTCACCAAAAGGATTCCCTACACAAAGACGGACATTCTCCAGAAAATTCAGCAGAGGAAGGACGCAAGACAGAGGAAGGATTGGGCAGCGGCTGATGCCATAAGAAAAGAACTGGAAGAACAGGGAATAATCCTTGAGGACAAGAAAGACGGCTCCACCTGGAAGGTGCGGGTACCCAGGTAACTGCGGGAGGTTCTTAAGTCCTTTGTCCCTGTCTCTGCGGGCAAAAGCCGGGTTGCCGCAACATATAACCCTTGCATGTCCTGGTGTGCCACAGCATTTAGGAGCGCGTTCAGAACAGTAGAGATGTCGGAGGGTAAAAGAAGATTACGACTTGGAGGCCATCTCCGCCAGCTTGCCCTTCTCCTTCATCTGTTCCATAAGGACCTCTTTCATGAGAAGGCATGCCTCGATGACCTTACGGTTCGAGACGCTGTAATACATATTGATGCCCTCACGACGAAATTTCAGTATCCCCTTATGTCTCATGACCGCAAGGTGCTGCGAAACATTTGCCTTGGGTACCCCCAGGATCTCGACAAGCTCACTCACCGTCTTTTCACCCTCTTTCAGGGCATTCAGTATCTCGATCCTCTTGGGGCTTGCAAGGGTCTTGCAAACGTCGGACTGCAATTCATAAAGTGTCCTGTCTTTTTTCATTTGGCTATTCTATTCATTTTGGGTCCAAAGGTCAAGCCTTTATTGGAGGGCTCTTCTTGACATTTGTGGTAGCATTTAGATATTTTTAATAGTCAGCGCAACAGGCGCCGAAAGGCCTAACAGGGAATCCCGTAAGAATCGGGAGCGGTCCCGCCGCTGTAAACGGGTACGAAAACCACACACGCCACTGTCCCGACAAATCGGGACGGGAAGGCCGGTGAGTAGGACGATCCGTGAGCCAGAAGACCTGCCTGTGGATGATAGCTCATAGCTCTTGGCTCATAGGTTTTCAGCTTCATACACCATGAGCAATGAGCCAATGACTATGAACGAAATGCCTTCCCGTGGAGGAAGAGGGGTTCCTGAAAAGTCAGGGGACATTTCGGGATACCGGTTGGGGATGAAGTGAAACAGGGTGCAATCCTCTCGCCGCAGGCGAGGGGATTTTTTTATTTTGTACTGTGTCCATGGCAAATGAAATGGAAAAGATATTTTTGTTCTTAATGCTCATTGTTACCTGTTCGTTTTCCTCCTCTGCCCATGCAGGGGAAACACCCCAGCGAATCATTTCCCTTGCCCCCAATATGACAGAGATACTTTTTGCCCTTGGTCTCGGCAACAGGATCGTGGGAGTCACAAGCTTCTGCGACTATCCTGCCGAGGCAAAGAGGAAGCCGAAGGTCGGCGGTATGTCCAACCCGTCATTAGAGGCGGTCATCTCACTGAAACCTGATTTGGTGGTCATGACCATTGACGGAAACCCCAGGGAATTTGAGGAGAGACTGCGCTCCCTCGGGATCAAGACCTATGTCTTCAGAGCGAGCAGACTCCGGGAATTGCCTAAGGGCATCAGAGACCTGGGAAAGGCACTGGGTGTGCAGGAAGAGGCAGAGACGTTCGCGAGGGAGTTCGAAGCAGCGGTGAAGAGGGTTGGAGCCGGTGAGGGAATGACCGGCTCTCATACACTCTCAGCAAGGAAAAGGGTCCTTTTCATTGTATGGCCGGAACCCCTGATCGCTGCGGGTCCAGGCACGGTGATCGATGACGCGCTGGCCCTCATCGGTTTCGACAACATTGCATCGGATTCCCGGGTGGCATATCCAAAGTATTCCATCGAAGAGATTATCCGCAGGGCACCGGACGTTATCATCATAGGGAGGGGAATGGAACGTCAAGACATAGAAAAAATCTCGGCAGGTCTTCTGAAGAGGCTGCATTCTGTCCCTGCAGTAAGAAACAAAAGAGTCTTTTATGTCAGCGATGACCTCTACCGCCTCGGCCCAAGGACGATTAGGGGTATTGATGAAATTTCGAGACTGGTGGGCCAGTAATATGAGAATAAGGATGTTCCTCATCATTGCACTCTTTTTCTTGGTCCTTGTGCTCACCCCTTTCCTTGGACCTACGGTGATAAGCCCTTTTGCCGTTGATGCCACGTCGAGGGAGATCCTCTTTTCCATCAGGGCGCCCCGGGTCGTGGTTGCGGCACTTATGGGAATGGCGCTCGGGGCCTCGGGGGCGGTATTGCAGGGGATACTCAGAAACCCCCTCGCAGACCCTTACATTCTTGGCATATCAA
>Ga0335070_10007952_pt1 | contig 12443 bp, 11 predicted proteins | sample Lox_Sample_13_FD_206722 | JGI IMG/M metagenome (GOLD analysis project Ga0335070, IMG submission 206722) | Soil microbial communities from Loxahatchee National Wildlife Refuge, Florida, United States - Lox_Sample_1.3 | ecosystem: Environmental > Terrestrial > Soil > Wetlands | place: USA...
TCAACATCCCTTGCAAAAGAGGTGGCCGGGTACGTTTGGGAGTAGACTTCCCGATGGTTAGGAACGGGAACGTTCTGCTCCGGGTGTGTGACGTTTGGGCCAGCCGATTTTTCCATATGAGAAGCCTTTGGCAAGCTCGCTGAGTTGTTTGGCTGCCCGTTCGGATCCGCTAGCCTGGGAAACTCTTTGAGTAAGCCCGTGTCCGTGTGTGATGTCCTTGCCCATAAATCAATGCACCCGGCCCAAATCCATTCTCATGGAGATGTTGATATGGCAGAAGGTTCCACACGCTTTTTTGGATTGGACATCCACAAAGAATACTTTGTCGCGGTGGGGGTCAACCGAGAGTGCGAAGTCGTTTTCGGCCCGCAAAGGGTGTCGAACTATCAGCTGGAAGACTGGGTCTTCCGGGTCCTCACGACGCAGGATGCGGTAGTCTTGGAGATGACCACGAATACCTACCTGTTCTATGATACTCTGCTGCCGCACGTCCACTCAGTCATTGCCGTCCATCCGCCGAACGTAGCGCTGGTCACGAATGTCCGGGTGCAGACAGATAAGAAGGCCGCCCAGGCACTGGCCCAGCTGCATGCGGCTGGACTGCTCACGGGAGTATGGATTCCGCCGCATGAGGTGCGCGACCTGCGCGCACTCATTGCTCGGCGGGAAAAGATGGTCCGCCTCTCGACCATGGCCAAGAACCGGCTGCACTCGCTGCTGCACCGCAACCACTTGGTTCTGCCGGAGAAGCCTTTTTCTCCTGAGCAGCGCAGCTGGTGGGAAAGCCTACCGCTTTCTGAAGCCGAGCAATTCCTGGTGCGCTCCGACCTGGACACTCTTGAATTCGCCCAGAAACAGGTTGAGCAAGCCGAAGAGTGTCTGAAGAAGGCAAGCGCCGAGGATGAACGCATCCCCTTACTGGTCCAACTCCCGGGAGTGGCCATGCTCACCGCTATCACCATCTTGGCAGCCATTGGCGACATTACCCGTTTTCCAACTGCTAAAAAGTTGGTGGGGTATGCCGGGCTGGGCACCCGGGTTCATGACAGCGGCATGACCCATAATTCTGGCCGGATCACCAAAACGGGCAGAAAAGACCTGCGCCGTTCCATGGTGAATGCCGCCAACCATGCGATCGAGCACCATCCCCACTGGAAGAAGGAGTTTGGGCGGCTGGAACCTCACCTGGGGCGTTCCAAAGCCGTCGTGGCGATCGCCCGCAAACTCCTGGTGGCCGTCTGGCATGTGCTCAGTGAGAAAGCTGCCGATCGCTTTGCAGATCCGGCTAGCGTGGCCCGTTCGTTCTTCGCCCATGCCTACAAGGTCGGCGTAAGAAATCTGCCAGAAGGACAGTCTGCAATAACCTTCACTCGGGAACAACTTGATCGGTTAGGCATTGGCCAGGATCTGAAGGAGATCCCCTGGGGCTCGAAGCGTCACAAGCTTCCGCTTTCAAAACTGCTGCCAGAGAAAAAGTGAGCGGTGTCCCAAGTAGGTCGGCGCTCCTGAAAACAGGATATATTCCTGACGCCCCGGGATAAAGACCTGGCCCGGTATTTGGAAACGGGCTCACCGCTCGAATCCATTATACAACCCTGGTCAAGTGAACGTTTCGCTGAATGGCGAAGCGATCTGGATGTGTTTATCTTTTTAAAGTTCTGCGGCACTTTTCAGTAGCCAGGAGGTCTTATAATCACGCTACTCCACAATAGGCGAGCAGTCTGGTGCTCTCTCAACTGGTTCGTCTTTATAATGTGCGATACCCTTGACAAGATTGTTGAGTCCGTATGGATAAGCCGAAAAGCGTCCTTGAATTGTCACCCTGAGTGCAGCGAAGGGTCTCCCGCCCTGCGGGCGGGGATTCTTCGCCCCTTCGGGGCTCACACCGTCCCGGTGTCCCAAGGGGACGCTTCGCAGTCCTTCCGGGAGAATGACAGGTAATTTAATGATCCATAACTGACGTTATTTATCCATCAAGGCGTGGATCAGGCGGTTCTGGCGTTCCGCCAGGATGTGGTTGCGTCCCTGCATCAACACCCTGGCGACGGTATGTGCATCTCCTGGGTTGATGAGGTTGTGTCCGCCGATCATTTCCAGGATATGCAGCCGGCGGAGCTGGTCGCGCTGCCTGAGCAGGGTGTCCAGCCCGCCCAAGTGGAAGGGGGTCCGTACTCGCTCATTATCCAGCCAGTGGTGTTTGTCCTTGTGGATTTCAGGCTGTAGAAGCGGGGGTAGAGATGCCTTTAACGATCTGGGTCGCCACCGCGCTGGCCATGCCGGTTGCCACGGCGCCGTAAAGCGGCCGGAACTCCAGCTCCTCCCCCAGGCGGACGGCCGGCGAAGCCTCTGTGACGTCCAGCACCAGGTGGTCCGAACTTGCTCCCAGGATTGTCATGCCGGGACGGGCAGGGATCAGGCTCTCGATTTGCAGGTCCTGTCGCCCAAGCGCCAGGATGGCCCGCCGCCGCGCGCCTAGATCGGGCCAGGAGGGGACCTCGCCGAAGGCGTTGGGGGCCACCCGACCTTCGGGGACCGAGGGCTTGGTCTCGACCTCGATTACTTCGGCGAAGACGGTGAAAGCGTCCTGATGGGGAATGGCCCTCGGCCAGTCGCCGGTTGAGTCCACCTCGCCGATCAGGATGGCGCCGCCGACGCGCAGCTGGGTGGCGCGTCCCGGCATCTCGTCCCGCAGCAGCAGCGCCAGGCTAGCCGAGTTGCCGGCGGAGATGGTCTGGAAGCGAAGTCCGAGCTCGCGCTCGACCGCCTCGGCTACGTCGACGAGCAGCTGCGTGTTCTCGCGGCTGGGCAGCACCCCGGCAATGCAGGTGGTGTTGGCGCCCATGCCGATCAGTTCGATATTGGGCAAGGAGGCCATGCCGCGTGCGACGGCGAGTGCTTCCTCCGGCATGACGCCCTCACGGCGGTCGCCGGTTTCGAGCATCAGGATCACGCGGTGGACGACCCCGTGCGCGGCTGCCGCTCGCGAGAGCGCCTGCACCGTCTCGACCTGGGTGTTGAGGCTGCATTGGGTCAGTTGGACGACTTCGTCGGCCTCGCTCAAAGCCGGCAGGCGTAGGAGCAGGATATTCGCCTCGATGCCGGCCTGCCTCAACCGGCGCACGTTGGCGAGGCGCGATTCCGCCAGGCAGGCGGTCCCCCCGGCCAGCATGGCGCGCGCCACCTCCGGATGACCCTGGCAGGCTTTGGTGACGCCGGCCACTTCGATGCCGTGTGGTGCACACAGCCGTACGACCGCCTCGGTATTGGCGCGCAGGCGTTCGCAATCCACCTCAATGCGCATGCTTTCAGGTCCTCCCCGGGAAGATAGGATGTCGACGGGTGAAGAAGCGCGGGGACCGGCAACTGGCCCCCGCGTTGGGACTTTTACTCTTTGGAATAAGCCGCCACCAGCTTGTTCATCTCCTTGTGCACGTTGTCGGGCAAGGGAGGCGCCTGGTGGCTGGCCAGGATTTCCTTGACCTTCGCCCGGGCAGCCGACACGCTGTCGATGCGCCCTTTGTCGGCCCAACCGTCGTAGCTGTCCCGGTCGCTGATCAGCGGCAGCGACAGCGCCTTGCGCATGTTCTTGACGGTGTGGATCTGGTCCAGGTAGACCCCGCCGGGACCGAGTTCCTTGATCAGATCACTGCTGAAGGCCTCCTCCTCGAAGCTGACCGGTGCCAGCAGGCGCTTGATCAGGGCCGCCACCTCGGCGTCCAGGATGATCTGCTCATAGGTCAGCAGGTTGGAGCCGTCCAGCAGCCCCACCCCGAACAGGACGTCGGCCCCCGCCATGGAGGTCGGGAGGTAGGAGAGGGCATTCTCCCAAGCGGACTGGGCTCCCGGCAGCTTGGCGCTGGTCGCCCCGGCCCCGACCATGCTGGGGAGCTCGTAGAAGTTGGCCATCTTGGCAACCATGGTGCGCAGCCAAATCGCCTCGGGGGAGGTGGCGGTGTAGGCTCCTGTCCGCAAGTCGATGGTCGCCGGGCCGCCGGAGTAGAACAGCTTGGCTCCCGGGGAGGCGATCTGCAGGAGCGTGATCACACTGAGCACCTCGGTGTTGTCCACCGCCAGGTTGGCGGGCAGGGTCACCGGCGAGGTTACCCCGGTGGTGGCCATCGGGTAGATGCCCATCGGAATCCCGGCAGCGGCGAACTCGAGGGCGGCTTCTATTCCGCCGGCATCCTGAGTCAGCGGGGAGATGGTGCAGACGAAGTTGCAGAAGATGGGCTTTTGGCGCAGAGCCTGCTCGCCTCCGACGATGGCCGCCCCCAGCTCGATCTGGGCACGCGCGTCCCGGGCGCTGGTCACCGACTCGGTCACCACGTGTTTGCCCGAGTTCACGAAACAGGCTTCCAGCTCCTGGATGGCCCTTCCGGCCACCGAGCTGTCCGCCGCACTGACCGTCGGGGTGATGATGTCAACCGCCTCCAGGGCGTCCGAGATGAGCGCCATCTTCTCGACGTCTGCCTTGGTGGACTGCCGGCGGAGGCCGGTCTCGAAGTCCAGGGTGTGGGCAGCGCAGCCATCCTGGGAGTAATAGGTATGCTGGCCGTCGATGGGCAGGTCGTGCTTTCCATCCCGGGCGAAGAGGGTGAATTCGTGCGGGGCTTTCTTCAAGGCGGATTCGACCAGCCGGGCCGGGATTTTGACGATTTCACCGGAAACCTGCGCGCCCGCCTCCTGCAGGATCTGGCGGGCTTTTTGCGAGTGGAAGCGGATGCCGCAGTTTTCGAGCAGGTCAAGTGAATGGGTGTGCACCTTGGTGAGCAGGTTCTCGTCCGTGCGCTGGCCTTCAACGAGCCGGAGTGTGGATGCCATTCCAGCGCTCCTCTCTAAGCCGTCAAGGCCCGCGCGACGTCCACGGCAGAGGCTGCGTTGGAGGCGTAGCTATCCGCGCCGCAGTCCCTGGCAAAGCCCTCCGTCACCGGTGCCCCGCCGACGATGATCTTGGTGGACTGGCGCAGTCCCGCCGCCTGCAGGGCTTCGATGATGACTTTCATGTTCACCATGGTGGTGGTCAACAAGGCGCTCATGCCGACGAGTTTCGGTTTGTGCTCGCGGACCGCGGCGACAAACGCCTCGGGTTTCACGTCCGTCCCCAGGTCGATCAGCTCGTAGCCGGCACCCTCCAGCATCATCTTGACCAGGTTCTTGCCGATATCGTGCAGGTCGCCCTGGACGGAACCGATCACACACTTCCCGGCGCTTTTCACCCCGCTCTTGGCCAGAAAGGGGCGCAGGAGCTCCATCCCGGTGTGCATGGCGCGGGCCGAGATGAGCACCTCCGGGACGAACAGGATGCCCTCTTTGAAGTCCCGCCCGACGCGATCCATACCGGCGATCAAGCCTTCCTGCAGGATCTTTTCCGGTGACAGGCCCTGATCGACCGCTTTCTGGACCAGGCTGGCGACGGCTGCATAGTCGCCCTCGTAAAGGCTGGTCGCAATTGATTCAAGGTTGTCCGCCATTCAATCACCTCCTTAAGGGAATATGGTTTTTGCTAGCAGAATGGTTACCCATTCTTATGACGCTTGGTCCGGTCAGGACAGCAGTTCTTTTACCTTGTCCAGGGAAATGCCCAGGACCTCGGCCAGCTCCTGGGAGAGATTGCGGATGTGACGGCGGGTCGCCTCCTCCGCCGCGGCCGCGTCCCGTTTGACCAGCGCCTGTAGGATGGCATGGTGCTCCCGGCTTTCCCGCTCCAGGCGCGCCTGGGACAGCTCCTGCTGGCGGCGCATGCCCTCGTACAGGATGGTGCTCGGGAACCAGTTCCACATCGTCTCCGCCTGGCGGGTCAGGTAGCGGTGGTTGCTTGCACGGCAGATGGTCAGGTGGAATTCCGTGTTGAGAGCCCGTCGTTGAGTCATCTGGTCCTGCTGGTTATATTGGACGGCTTCGTCAAGATTTCTGTTCAACTTTTCGAGATCCTCAGCAGAGATGCGAGAGGCAGCATAGCGGACCGCCATGCTTTCGAGCACGAGGCGCACGTTGAACATGTCGATGATGTCTTCCGGCGAGTACTCGACCACCTGCACGCCGCGATAGGGGCTGCGCACGGCGAGCCCTTCGGCGGCCAGCCGGCGGATGGCCTCGCGCACCGGCAGCTGGCTGGTCCCCAGCTCGCGTGCCAGGGCTTCCTGGCGCAGCCACTGACCGGGCACCAGCCGGCCGTCGATGATGGCATCCCGCAGGCGCTGATACACCCGGTCGCTGAGCGGGTGGTGGTCCTCGAGCGATTCGAGCGAACCGATGCCGGGAACGGCTGCCTTTTCCACGTTTCGGATCCTCCAGATGTTCCTTTCAAAACTGAGTACTTTTCAAAAAAGTGAAATAGTTGTATAAATTAGATATTATATCTAATATCTTGTTCCGTCAAGAGCTAGGCTGGTCTTCGTTTCCAGGAGAGGGCACCCCCTCCCGCTTGGTTTTCCGTCCGTGCCTGGGACGAGGCGGACAATAGGTGAGGCGGTCTTGGCGCGATCGGAGATGGCTGCCGGGAGTCTCCCCTGGCGCTCAATCTCCGGCCCAGGTTTATTTCCTACTTGCATTTAATCTTAATAAGGTCTATTCTTAATCAGGCTTCGAAACCTGCTTGCATAGAGAAGGAGGCACACAGGACCAAGACATCCGATTGGAGCTATGAACCCAAGCCTTCTAATTGCTGTTCACTCAAGGGAGAGGATTATGAAAAAGATTTTTCTACTTACCAGCGTGATTGTCTTGGCGGCGATCGTACTTTCCGCGTGCGGTGCCAAGTCGACCGCACCGGCAGATTTGTTGGCGAAGATTAAATCCCAGGGGTACATCACGATCTCCACCGACGCGAACTACGAACCCCTGTCATTCCTCAACACCGAGGGCAAACGCCCCGCCGATACCAAGTGTCCCTCCGACGTGCTGACCACCGCGGAGATGAAGGGCTTCGACGTGGACACGGCCGCCGAGATCGGCAAGCGGCTGGGGGTGGAAACCTGCTTCGCCACGCCGAACTGGGACATGATCACCGCCGGCAACTGGGCGGACAAGTGGGACGTCAGCGTCGGCTCGATGACGGTCACCAACGCGCGCGCCAAGATACTCACCTTCACCGTCCCGTACAACTACAACTTCGCCGTGATTGCCGTGTCGAAAGCCAGCGGGATCACTTCCATCGACCAGCTGGCGGGCAAGGCCCTGTGCGTGGGCACCTCCACCACCTACGAGGACTGGCTGACCGGCAAGCTCGACCTCCCGGCGGAGGACGTCTACATCCAGCCGCCGGCGGGCGTGAAAGAGGTGCCGCTGGATACCGACCAGGAATGCGCTCAGGCGATCAACGCCGGCCGCAACGACTTCGTCGGCTACGTGACGACCAGCACCGTGGTGGACGCCAACATCGCCGCCGGCTTCCCGGTGATCAAGCTCGGTACGAACGTCTACCAGGAACGCCTGGCGGCCGCCGTCGACAAGGCCTCCAGCCTTCCGACCGACACGCTCGTCACGGAGCTGAACAAGATAATCACCGCCATGCACGACGACGGCACCCTGACCAAACAATCGATGCAATGGTTCGGTTACGATATGACCCATCCGCTGAAGTAAGGGGATCCGGCTCAACATGGAAGCGGCAGCACGCCGCTTCCATGTTTTTCAAACACAGGTGATACGATGTCCATCCCAGGTGCAACCGCGACCGCCGCCAAGTCGCAGGCGGACTTGATCTTCGAGATGCAAGTACGCGCCAAACGCCGCTTCTCGATTGGCGTCGCTGTATCATGGTTCGTCATGCTGGCCCTGCTGGTCTTCCTGTTCAGCAGCACCAAAATCTCGCTGGGCGGCTTCACGTTCAAGACCATCCACATCGACTCGGCCTTCATCAAGGAAAACATTCCCTTCATTGCCAGCGGCATCTGGGTCACGATCGGCATTTCCGCCCTCTCGATCCTCTTCGCCACCATCCTGGCCCTGCTGGCGGCGCTGGGACGCCTTTCCCGCTTCCCGCCGATCTATGCGCTGTGCACGTTCTACGTCTCGCTGATCCGGGGCACGCCGCTTTATTTGCAGATCTTCTTTTTCTTCCTGGCCCTGCCCCAGGTGGGCATCATCCTGCCCGGGCTGTGGGCGGGCGTGCTGGCCCTGGGGTTGAACTATGGGGCCTACATGAGCGAGATCTTCCGCGCCGGGCTCAGCTCGGTCAGCAAGGGCCAGCGCGAGGCGGCCCTGGCGATCGGCATGACCCCCGGGCAGATGATGCGCCGCATCGTCGTCCCGCAGGCGCTGCGCTTTGCCATTCCTCCCACCGGCAACGAGTTCATCGCCATGCTGAAGGATTCCGCCTTGGTGTCGGCGACCGGCTTCGTCCACGAGCTGATGTGGCGGGCAACCAAGGTCGGGCGCGCCCAGTTCCACAACCTCGAGGCGCTGATCACCGCGGCAGTCTTCTACTGGATCATGACGCTGATCTTCTCCTACTTCCAATCCCGCCTGGAAGCGCGCATGGCGCGCGGGGAGCGCTAGCCCATGAATCCGATCATCAAGATCTCCCACCTGGATAAATACTTCGGACGGCTGCAGGTCCTCAAGGACGTCTCTCTGGAGGTCAACCATCAGGACGTGGTCTGCGTCATCGGGCGCAGCGGGGCGGGGAAGAGCACCCTGCTGCGCTGCATCAATTACCTGGAGGAGCCGTCCTTCGGCGAGATCGAGGTGGACGGGCTGTGCATCTTCGCCGGCAAGAAAGCCAAGGAGCAGCACGAGCTGATCCACGCGATCCGCCTGCGCACCGGGATGGTCTTCCAGGAGTTCAACCTCTTCCCGCACATGAGCGTGCTCGAGAACGTCATGGAAGGGCCGGTGACGGTCAAGGGGATGGACAAGGCGGCCGCCAAAAAGGTCGCCGAGATGAACCTGGAGCGGGTCGGCATGCTCTTCAAGAAGAACGAGTTCCCCAACCGCATCTCCGGCGGACAGAAGCAGCGCGTTGCCATCGCCCGCGCCCTGGCCATGGAGCCCAAGGTGATGCTCTTCGACGAGCCCACCTCCGCCCTCGACCCGGAGCTGATCGGCGAGGTGCTGGCCGTGATGAAGTCGCTGGCGCGTGACGGCACGACCATGCTGGTCGTTACCCACGAAATGGAGTTTGCCCGCGACGCGGCCAATCGCGTCATCGTGATGCACGAAGGGGAGCTCATCGAGCAGGGAACGCCCGCGCAGCTCTTCGATCATCCCGAGAACGTGCACACGCAGGCCTTGCTGGAAAGGTACCACACTGGAAAGTCGAGCCAGCCGGTGAGTTGAACCTCCGTTCCTCCCAGTCCCGAATGAAACCCCAGGCGCTTTGTCCAAACGGCCCAGACTCCCCAGGCCCGGGGAGCCGCGCGGGTTGGGGGCGAATCGGCGAACGGATGAGCGCTTCTCAGCGCAGATGGAGACAATAATGGACGGCAACGTGCATGCCAGACCCCGGATCAGCCTGCTGACCCCCGGGCAGATCGAGCAGGTCCACGCCTATGCCCTGCAGATTCTCTCCCGGACCGGGGTGCGGGTCGATTCCGATCGGGTCCGGCAAAGGCTGGCCGGAAAGATCGGCCAGGCGGCGGTCCAGGACCGCATCGTGCGCTTCCCGGCCGAGGTAGTCGAATGGGCTTTGCAATCGGCACCGGGGAAGATCGACCTTTACGACCGGAGAGGACAGCCTGCCTTCCAGCTGGGCGACGGGAGGCTGCACTTCGGCATCGGCGTGACCGCCCTCTTCTATCAAGACCCACGCACGAATCGCCTCAGCCCGTTTTCCCGGCGCAATATGCAGGACATGGTCCGGCTGGGCAGCCGGCTGCCGCATTACGAGGCCATCTCGACGGTCGGGATCGTTCAGGACGTGCCGGCCGCTCTCTCCGACCTTTACGGCAGCCTCGAGATGCTCGCCAACACCACCCGGCCGCTGGTCCTGCTGGTCTCCGACGAAAACCGCTTCCCTGACGTGCTCGGTCTGTTCGAAAGCCTGCACGGCGATCTGGCTTCCCGGCCGTTCATCCTGCCGTACTTCAACCCGGTCTCCCCTCTGGTGATGAACGCCGGAACCCTGGAGAAGATGGAGCTCGCCATCCAGCGCGGCCTGCCGGTAATCTTTTCGAATTACGGCATGGCCGGTGCCTCCACCCCGCTGACGCCGGCCGGGACCTTGGCGCTGTTGATGGCCGAACTGCTGGCCGGGCTGACCATCAGCCAGATGCTCAAACCGGGAGCACCCATCCTGCTCGGCATGCTGCCGGTCTATTTCGACATGAAAACCATGGTCAACTTCTACGACCCGCAGAGCCTGCTGCTCAACCTGGCCTGCGCAGAGATGATGGAGCACTACCACCTGCCGCACGCCGGGACCTCGGGCAGCGGCACGGGCTGGGGCGCGGACCTGATCGCTGCCGACACCTATTGGATGAATACCCTCACCTATGCCCTGGCATACGGCGGGCTGGCGCCCTTTGTCGGGGACACGCTGACCTCCAAAGCCTTCTCGCCCAACACGGTCGTCTACGTGCACGAGGTGATCGACCAGTGTTTGCGCTTTTCGGACGGCTTCCCGCTCGACGATGCGCATGCCGTGCTGGACGAGATCGACCACGTCGGGCCTGGAGGCAGCTTCCTCGCCGCGCCCTCGACCCGCAAGGGATACAAGGCCGGTTATTATTCCAGCCCCATCTTCAGCCGCTGGAGCATGGAAAAATGGCAGGCGGCCGGCGAGCCGTTTGCCAGCCAGGTGCTGCAGCTATACACGACCGATCTGATCGCCAGCGCGCCCGCGCCTGACGACCATGCCAACATTTTGGGCCGCGGCGAAGAATACATCACCCGACTGGCCTCTTGATTTCATCGAGGAGCGATTTTATCAAGACCGGGTCGGTTGACACGGGGGCGGATCGCGCGGTTCGATGCGATGATGGTGCTGGACTGCTGGAGTTATACCTGCCCGGGCATTCAGCAGTGACTGGCCTGCGACTCCCTGGTAAAAAACCCGCCCACAGAGAACAACGGGCGGGTTGTGCTTCCGGGCCGGGCCGCGGGGTTTCAATCGGGCATGTTCATAAAGCCGAACAGGCCCCACATGCCGCGCATCATCTTGTGCCCAAAATCCGGATTCAGGAACTGGTTCGGGCAGGAGCCCGGGATGACGCTGATCCCGTTCTCCTGGCAAATCCGGACTGCCTCGGCGGAGACGCTCGTCATGCTGGCTGCCAGGCCGGGTTTGACCCCCATCATGCAGTGCATCCAGACGTGCTTGACGCCCAGGTCCACGCACTGGCGGACGACTTGCTCGGTGACCTGGGTATTGGCCAGGATGAAGATGCCGTCCGGTTTCTCGGGCAGGGATTTCAGATCGGGGTAGCAGCGATCCCCGTCGAAGGAGGTGATGCGCGGGTTGACGGCGTAGACCTGGTAGCCGGCAGACTTGAATCGCTTGTAGGCGGCGTTACAGCCTGTCTCGCGCCGATCCGATACGCCGACCACGGCGATCTTCTTCTGGGCGAGAAATTCCTCGACGAGCGGGTCGATCTTGGACATACGGACTCCTTTCCTTGAACCTTCGATGATGGGATCGCGAGCGGAGGAAGAAAACCGTCCTCTTCCGCCGCGCGCAGTGCCTGCCTTGAGAAATGCCGAGGGCTGCTGCGGAGTGCAATTACGGAACGCGGCCGCCCGGCGTAACAGGTCACTCAGGTTGAGTATGCAGATATTTTACCGCGCCTGTGGCCCGGAGTCTGCTTTCCCCACCTTGCATCTGCCAAAAATACCCCGTCCGGTTTTTCCTTCTTGCGGGTCTCGACGGTCAGCCTCCCGCGGCTGCGGTCCGGGATGAGAAGGTTGTACTGCTTCCGGGCAATCGTGGGGTATACTGATCATCGCAAATCATTCCAGGAAAGGCAAGATGATCGATCCAGTACAATTCGAACGCCTCGTCCGAGCCCTGCCGGTCCTCAAGCATGCCGAGCCGGGACTCCTGCGCGAGTTCCAGCAGCATGCCTTCTTGGCGCGGATTCCCGTGGGCCGCGACGTTTTCGTCGAGGGCGACCGCGTCGACGCCATCGCCTTGTTGATCTCCGGTGTCGTGCGTGTCTACAAAATTGGTGAGACCGGCCGCGAGATCACCCTTTACCGTTTCGGGAACGGCCAATCGTGCATCCTGACCGCCAATGCCATTCTGAGCCAGAAGAATTTCCCCGCTGTCGCTACGGTCGAGAAGGAAGCCGAGGCCGTCATGATCCCGGCGGATACCTTCCGGGACTGGGTCCGGCGTTACGACCCGTGGCGTGAATTCGTCTTCGACCTGCTCTCCGAACGGCTTTCTGCGGTGATGGCGGTGGTCGAGGAGGTGGCCTTCCGCCGCATGGACGTTCGCCTGGCGTCCTTTTTAGCGGAGCGCGGCCGGGAGTCCGATTCGATCCGGATCACGCACCAGGAAATCG
>Ga0335070_10007953_pt1 | contig 12441 bp, 10 predicted proteins | sample Lox_Sample_13_FD_206722 | JGI IMG/M metagenome (GOLD analysis project Ga0335070, IMG submission 206722) | Soil microbial communities from Loxahatchee National Wildlife Refuge, Florida, United States - Lox_Sample_1.3 | ecosystem: Environmental > Terrestrial > Soil > Wetlands | place: USA...
TGTTGATGATGACTTTGCAGCCAACAAGGCTAGGACTAAGGAAATCCTCAAAGGGATGATTGCAGAGAGAATTAAGACGCTATGGTCCGCCCAGGTGAGAACAGATGTTGCCAGAGACCCGGAACTTCTCCGGTTGATGGCCGACTCGGGCTGCCATACCTTGGGCATTGGCTTCGAGTCCATCAACCCCAGGACTCTTGAAGAGTATAATAAAAAGCAGAACCGGGAAGATATCATTTCATGTATCAGGGCCGTTAAAGATCACGGCATTCATATTCACGGAATGTTCGTCCTGGGGGCAGACACTGACGACGTCGAGACCATCTGCCGGACAGCCGATTTTGCAAAAAGCTCTGGCATTGATACTATACAGTTCTTGATCCTCACCCCACTACCGGGTACGCTGCTCTTTCGCGAGATGATGAAGGACGGAAGACTTTTCCATAGGGACTGGAGTAAATATGATGTCCAGCACGTAGTTTTTCGCCCCCGGCTCATGTCACCGGCCACCCTGCAGATTGAGACTTTCAAGGCAATGGGGCGTTTCTATTCATGGAAGTATATTATGAGGCATCTGGCAAAATTGGACTTCCACTACGCCGCGCTTGGAATCTTTGGGAAAACGACCATTCATAAACGGCTGAAAGCATCCTCCCTCTATTTGAATGACTTCAATCTGAACACCGGTCAATCGTGAGATAGGGCGTATCTAAACTTTTTAGGCTATTCAGACAGCATTCGCAAAGGAAGTCATCTTCTTCACTTCTGATGGTCTGATTGCAGGCTATATTCTTTGATTTTGTTCTGGAGGGTGCGGCGGCTGATACCAAGTAATTCAGCAGCCTTCGTCCGATTTTGATTGGTCTTATTGAGGGCATCCATAATCATCTGCTTTTCGGTCATTTGAGAAATGGTATCGATCTTTTCTCTCAAGGTGGACGCCGCAGTAGATCGTTCCGTAACCTCAGTTACAGGCTCACTCTTACGTGTATAGGATCGGAAGGGTTCCAAGGTAAGCCTTTCCGATTTGCAACTTGTTACCGCATCGAAAATCATGGACTCTAATTCTCTGACATTCCCTTGAAACGGATAGGTTGCTAGCACAGAAAAAAGTTCCGTCGGAGGTGCCGGTTTCTGTTTACTGAGCGCTTTTGAGGCTTTTTCGAGAAAGTGGTCCACGAGAACGGGTAAATCCTCATAACGCTCACGAAGGGGTGGAATATGGATATGATGGGCACAGAGCCGGTAATACAAGTCTTTCCGGAATTTCCCTGATTCCTGAAGCGTATGGAGATTCTGATTCGTTGCCACAACCACACGGGCATCTGTATGTTTTGCTATGTCTGACCCAAGGGGAAAGAATTCACCATCCTGCAAGAGACGTAAGAGTTTTACCTGAGACATGGGGTTCAGGTCTCCAATCTCATCCAAAAAGAGGGTACCTCCTGACGCTTGCTCTATCAGGCCGCTACGTGCTTGATCAGCCCCCGTAAAGGCACCCTTTTTATGTCCAAAAAGCGTGTCTGCGAAAACGTTATCGTCGAGGCCTGCTACATTAACAGGCACAAAATTCCCCTTACGATTACTCAATGCATGAACAGCCCTTGCGACCAACTCCTTCCCCACTCCTGTTTCACCTGTAATCAGGACGGGTTGAGGGCTAATCGAGATTGCCTCAATATATTGAAAAATGGAGCGCATGGTTCCGCTGCCTGTAATGATTTCAGAAAAGGCCCCAGGATGTTCCAATTGATCCGAGAGAACATGAGCTCTTAACAACTGGTTTTCGCGCTGCAATTCGCGAATCTCAATGGCTCGCTTTACCCCTGATATCAGGCGGCTCTTCTCAACGGGCTTTACCATGTAGTCGAAGGCGCCGGATTTCATACACCCAACCGCAGTCTCCACATCATTCGATCCCGTAATGATAATCACGGGTACCTCGGGGAAGTCTTTGGTGACGAGAGAGAGCAGTTCCTCACCTGAAATATGAGGCATCGAAAGATCGAGGAGCATCACCTCAATTTCCTTCTTGGAGAGCAGTGGCATCACGTCACGACTATCTTCACAACGGATGATATTGTTTATGCTTGCAAAAAGGAGCGCCGTTTCAAAACTGTCTAAGGCCTGGGCCTCATCGTCAACCATCAATATAGGGAGACTGGGGTATAAAGATGCGTTCATTCTTTCGCTCCTTTCGAGTCATGATATTTCGGAAGGGCAGGCAGAACGATTTCGGCTTTCGTTCCCTTTCCGGGTTCGGAGCTAAAGGTCAATGTCCCGCCATGCTCCTTAATGATTCTCGAAGAGATGGACAAGCCCAATCCAATTCCCCCAGAATCGGATTTGGTCGTGAAAAAAGGATCTGTGATATGAGGAAGCACCTCGGGCGAAATTCCTATGCCCTCATCCTGCACCTTGACTGCAATGCTGTGCATCTTCTCGTCATAAGATGTCGAGAGGGAGATTCCCTTTCGGATATCCGGTAGGGCGTGGCAGGCATTCTGGATGAGATTGATAACCACCTGTTCCAGACGATGGAAGTTCCCTTTTAGTAATGGTAGTTTTTCTCCGTACTTCACTGAAAAACGACTTGTTGATTTTATGATCATGTTGGAAAGAAGGGAGATGGCTGATCTCAAGACGGCATTGACGTCCACGGATTGATTCATATCGGTAGCATCCCTTCTCACAAAATCCCTCAAGTCCTGAACGATCTGTTGAATGCGTTTTGATCCATCTGTTATCCCGGCGAGCAGTCGCGGAATTCTGTCACGGATCTGCGGATATTTTATACCCCCAATCATGAAGTCGTTGTTATTCTGATAGTATTCATCAAGGATCGGCAAAACATTTTGCCAGGTTTCTCTTAAAAGGGGGGCATTGAGCATGATAAAATTGTTAGGATTGTTAATCTCGTGAGCCACGCTGGAGACAAGCGTCCCTAAAGCCACCATCTTCCCAGCCTGCATGAGCTGTTGTTGATGTATCTTGGCCTGCTCCTCAGCTTGCTTGCGCTCTGTGATGTCACGTGCGATACCATAAAATCCGATGGGCTGACTTTTTGAATCGCATAAGAGAGATATAGACGCCTCAATGAACCTCTTGCTACCGTCCTTTCTGACTAATTCCCAATCGAACTCTTTGGCTGGAATTCTTGTCCGATAAACTTCGTTAAAAGTTTGATATACTCTCCTGGCCATCTCGTCAGTCATAAGCTGTCGGTTATTCATGCCCATCAATTCTTCTTTCGCATATCCAATAACCTTACACAGGGAGTCATTAAAGAAGATTACATTTCCAGTGAGATCGACCTCGTAATATCCTTCCTCGATGTTATTAAGAATGGTTCGATATTTCTCCCCGCTTTCGCGTAACGCCACTTCGACCTGTTTGCGCTGGGTGACATCTCGTGCAATGCCGCGAAACCCGATGGGCTGACCGTTTGAATCGCGGATGAGGGACACGGAAGTCTCAATCCACCGCCTGGTGCCGTCTTTTAAGATTATTTCCCAGTCGAATGGGTTGGCAGGTTCTTCTGTGCTATAAACTTTATTAAAAACTTGAAAAACTTTCTTAGCGGTCTCTTCATCCATAAATTGCCGGTTATTCATACCCATCAATTCTTTTTTGGAATAACCAGACCACTTGGCGAAGGCATCGTTGAAAAAGGTGAGGTTTCCGGCGAGATCGACCTCGAAGTACCCCTCTTCAAGGCTGTATAGTTCTGTGGGAAGAGAGGATCGAAACCTTTTCCCACCTTCCTGCAGTTCCTGCACAATTTGCTTCGGTTTTATGGGCTCTTTTTCGAACCCTTTCGCCTTTTCTTTCTGCTTTTTGAGAGTCGGTTTTTTCTTCATCCAGGTAAAGTCTATACAATCTGTTCAAAAAGGTCAACTACCTAATGGAGGGAGGGATTTGCAAAAGCGCTCAAAATGTTCGTAGTCATTTTGACGTGATATTTCATACAAACGGCGACACCGCATGCGGAAGCACAGTATTGATTGGGGGTTGTTCTGTCTACGAAATTAAGGAGGGGCTTGGCTCTCAAATATACACTTTCATCAGAAGCCGGGATTATGATGGGATGTGTTCAGGAAATACGCGATATTTCCTATTAACCCTGTTTCCCCACGACATCCAAAAGCTTGGCCGCCGAGGACATCGTCTTCCAGTTATGCCTTATTCCTGCTGGAATGAAGTAAGTTTCCATGGATCTCAGTAGTTTCTTTTCTTCACCGACGGACATCTCTATTTCTCCCTCGACCACGACTCCGCACTGATCAAAAGGATGGTCATGGGCAGTTCCTTCTTTGTTGGGAGCGATTTCCATAACAGCCATGGTTAAATTCGACCCTGACTCTAATCTGCTCCGGATGCCGGGCCGAAATTCATCCAGCTTCAATGTCTTAAGGCCCCAGAATCCCATTGTTCACCTCCGGCGTTGCCAAACTTGAATTTTTCCATTCTAAACTTTCTTTTATACAGCGTCAAAAGAAGAGAAGATTTCAGGCTTGACTAATGATTTCGAATTCGATATGAGTTGGGGAGAAAATCCCAATCGAGAGGAGATACCATGAAGGAGAAGGTGACGATCTATGGGAAAGCCGGTTGACCTTATACGGAGAAGGCTACGTCAGCCTATGGCAACAAAGCCAAGTACTTTGATGTTGAGTCGGACAGCACAAAATTAGAGCAGATGTTAAAGTATTCCAAGGGTGTCCGGAACGTTCCCGTCATTGTCGAAGGAAGTAAGGTCACTGTTGGTTATGGAGGGTCCTGAGAGGTTTGAAAGAGCCGGCAGTATACCGGTACTTATGACCTTTGAGCACAAGAGATACGTACCTTTTAGGCTTGAGGGCTGAGAGTCCCCCTCAGGTTTGACAGAGTATCATTCGGTCTGCTTCGGAATGCACAGTTTACGCCGTATTTCATTCCGCAATCCAAGTCACATCAGGTGCTCATTCCAATTTCTTTCAACTTTCCGACAATCTTTTCCTTTTCCATTATTCCCACGTTTCTGAAGACTTCTTTTCCTTTTGGATCGAAGAAGACAAGGGTAGGGAGCATGAGAATCTTATATTCGCGGGCGAGATTCTGATTCTTGTAAACGTCAATGGTCAGCACTTTTGTTTTTTCAGAATATTCCGTGCCAATTTCTTTAAGAACAGGCCTCATCTGACGGCAGGGAAGACAAGAATTTGCTCCAAAATCGACGAGGACAGGCTTTCCGCTTGCAAGAGCCTGCTTCAACTCCTCCTCGGTATTCATTTCAGGGGGGCTGGCAGCAATTTTTTGTAATCGCTCCTGGTTGATGTCAACCTTGGCATTTTTTCGAAGCTCCTCTAAGAACTGGCCCAGGGCCTCTTGCTGCTTCGCTTCCCTGATATACTGCTCAATCGCCGGGGCCACCTCCTTCAGGGGCTTCCCTCCCATCCGATCCTTGTAGACCTTATAGAATGCCTCCACCTCCTCGGGTTTTACCTCTGGCGGGGAGGAGAACTTTTTTCCGATAAATTCGACGATGATGGATTCTTCGGGTGGAAGAGGATTCTTTTCTGCATCTTTATAGGTCTTGGTCGGAGCGGAAATGCCCTGCTTCTTTGCCTCCTGCAAAAGGATTGTCCTGACGATGATTCTTTCGAGAAGATTATTGGGTTCCTCCCGAAGCATATCCCTGATCAAAGGAGGCTCCACCTTGGCAAGTTCTTTGTTGAATTGTTCTACCGTGATTTTTTCACCGTTCACTTTAGCCAGAACTTGACGGGTTGGGCTCTGAAGATAGAAAAAATAAAAGAAAAAGGCACCTGCCAGTATGACGACAGCAATCGCCCCCAAAATAATGATTTTTCGTTTCTTCATTCCGCCCTTGGACTGGGGAGATTGTTCTGGAGCGGGTTGTTCTTGAGTGGGTTGTTCTTCGACCATCTCATTCATCTAAGCGAACTCCTTTCATTATTTTCACAAGATTAACTATAAGACAATAAAGGATTTTCTTTCAACCCCGAGCGGCCGTTACGGCCCATCATATTCTGCCGGGCTGAGGAGTCGTTCTTATATCAAGCTTAGAATCAGTATCCCTGCCAAGGCAAAGAAGAAAACGGAAGTCAGCAGTTTAATCGTGGATGCCCTCTTCTGGAGAAAAAAGGAAAGTTGTTCCGAAGTGACTCCCCAGTAGACTATCCCGAAGATGACCAATAATGGAAGGATATAGACCAGATTATATAAAACAAGGTACAAAATGGCACTCCCTCTAAGCGATGGGATATTCGTAACAAAAAGGATCGTTGGGAGATAGACCTGACTTGTACAAGTAGACTGCAATAGAGTGACAATGAAGCCGATCGCGATGGCAGCAAGCAAGAATCGGAAAGATGGCCTTTTCTTACCTGCCTCCAAGGCATCGCTTCTTGCGCGAATGATCTGATGAATTCTCTTCTTCAAAAAATTCGGAACTTGAAGCTTCATCTTGGAAGGTCGTCCCTTCTTCAATTGGATGTAATCGTAGAGGCTGAAGATTCCAAGGAAGAGAGCGAATAGAAAGGTAATAAGGTAAACAACTTTTGAGAATAGGGGTAAGAATGAAAGGTGCTGAATGAAGCTCAGAATTCCAATGCCGATCAATAAATGGGTGACGAAGCCAGCGCACGAAAAACCCAGTCCAACCCCGAAGATCTCTTTCCGCTTTCGGCCGACCATGGTGAGATAAGAAACGAAAAAAACCAGAGTAGCCAAGGAACATGGATTCATTCCTTCAATTAAACCCGCCAAGAAAATGGCCAGGACTCCAAAGGATTGAAAACGTTGTATAATTGATTCTTCAGCCTTTTTGGTTTCTTCTTGCGTCGGTGATAGTGGAGGAGGCGGCGTTGTTAATGCAGGCTTGCCCTCACTGACACCGGGCACAGCCTTCTCCCCATATTTCTGGATCAGCGCCTCTACCTTGGATTCCGTAATCTCATCGGGAGAGAGGTGATCATTCCCGACAAAGATGCTCGGTGCAATCAAACGTCTCTCCGTAGGGAGGTTAAGTCGGTTGGACAGCGTCTCATTCAGGCGCTTCCCATCAGGGGAATTAAGGTCAATCTTCTTGATACCCAACTGGGGATACTTCTTCGTCATATATATTAGAAGGGCGTTTGCCCGGTCGCATTTTGGACATCCCTTCTGATAAAAATAGACGAGGTCGACGCTAACGCTGTTTGAAGAAGATTTGGTCACGGATGGGATTTCAAGGGCAGGAGGGGAGGTGCCCCCCTTGGCCTGAACCTCCAGGAGGAGCGGATTCAATTTCTCCATAATCTCCATCTCTCCGGAGAGCATCTGATCTCCTACGAAAACGACAGGGAGTTCACTTCCAGCACGGCCGAACTTTTTCTCCAATTTGCTCAACGCTTCATAATAGACTGGATTGCCCGCATCGAAGGTTTTAATTTCAAGGTCGGAGACCATCGTCTTCAGCGTCGGGAGATAATTCTGAAGAATGACCTGACAAGGCTGGCAGTCCTCGGTATAGAAAAAGTAGATCTGGATGGAAGGGGTAGTTTGGGCTACTCCATACATGGGGAGCAAAAGAAGAATAACGATAAGGGGAGTAAGAAAGAGCTTTTTCAAAGTGATTCCGTCTGGCCGAGCCATCTTCCTAAAGCTCATGACTTAGTTTTATACAAAAAAATTTGAAATTTCGCCATATCTCTCTCATCAACTGGATCGCCATCCCCTTTCCTCCTCCAGCCATCTTTTGATCATCGATTTTGGAGGTATGGTGCTTTTGACATCTCAAGCGATGAGATTTGGTCTCGGGATTTCAAATTCGCAGGGAACGTCAGTTTGACAGAGACCGCAGGAAGAAGGAGGGATTTTCAACCCATACTCCGCGACCTTGTTCTTCATGGCCTCCGACATGAGATGTTCCTCGCATTTACTTTTATCGTGTCCTTTTTCACTGATGGCATGGACAGGGCATCTTGGGATGCACTTTCCGCATTTTTCGTTTCGAAACTGAAGACAGTTCTCCCTGTGGTGGCGATATTTTTTTTCACTCGACGTCAGTTTCAAAAGGGTCACCACACTCCCGATTCTCATCGCCATTCCTCTGGGAGTAATGAAGCCATCGTTGAGGCTGAAGGTCCCAAGGCCGCAGGCGTAAGCTGCATGGCGCTCAGACCAGGGGGAGGCCAAACCTACTTTCTCATCCCTGACCCACTGAAAATTGGGGGAGAGCATAGGAGCTACCGTGACATAGCCCAGTTCCTCCAGAAAACCGACAACATGTTTTCGAAGGGCGTTATTGCAGACCTCCCCGAAATCTCTCGTGTAAGCCCAGAGCTTGGATGGGAATCGGGTTTCCTGACAATTGCTCTTTCGAGTATCTTCGGCGGTCGGAAGGACCCACGCGATGACACTGATGTGCTCAATGTCGGTGAAGAGAAGGGTTTTTCCTCTCTCCTTCAGAGCCGCTGAAATGATCTCTCTCGGAGTGAGGTGGAAGGAGCCGATAATGGTTCTATATTCAGAAAAGAGGGGATCGATCCCCGAGGCAAATCCGACCAGAGGCTCTTCCCAATAAATTCTGTGATCCAGCTGGGTTCTTCGGTTTGTCTCACTTTCATGGATAAAGTTCTTAATCAGTTGCTCCAGCACCTTATTGGGATTCTTGAGAAGAACAACCTTTTCTTCCTTCGTCATAGGGTGGGTCCTCCTAATCCCTCTCTATCTCTTTCACGTCAAAGCCGCCCTTCTCGTGAACGCCTGTCTGTTTGCAACGGCACTCCTCGATGGCCAGCCTTAACGCATCCGTGGCGAGGGTGAAACAGGGAATTTTTTCCTTGGGTAACTGGGCAAGAACTTCCCGGGAGGTCTCCTCGGATATCTTCACTGCCTCATCAAGTGTGGCCCCTTTGATTCGCTCAGTCAGAATAGAACTGGTGGCAATGGCAGCACCACAACCAAAGGTCTTGAACTTTGCCTCAATAATTTTGTCTCCATTGACCTTGATAAACATCTGCATGATGTCTCCGCAGGAGGCATTCCCGACTGTGCCGACACCATCCGGATCGGAGATCTCTCCCACATTTCGTGGATTTTGAAAATGTTCCATTAAAAATCTTGGATATTTTGCCACGTGTCATACCTCAGCGGGAAGGATTTTCTTCCTCTTGATTCTCCAATCGCCTGACTCGTTCCTCTAACTTGGTATGGAGCTGGAGAAGCATCTTCATGATATCCGAAAGCGGGTCCGGAAGATTTCCGTGCTCGAAATCGAGCACTTCCTTTTCGGGCGTCAGAGATTCCACAATTCGAGCAGGGACACCCACAACTGTAGCACCCGGCGGTACGGGTTTAACCACCACAGAGCCGGACCCAATTCTTGCCCCGTCACCGATGGTGATCGCTCCTAAGACAGTGGAATTGGAGCCGATAACCACACGGTTTCCCAGAGTGGGATGGCGTTTCTTTTTTTCAAGTGTGGTGCCGCCCAGCACAACGCCTTTATAAATCAGGCAATCATCACCGATCTCAGTGGTCTCTCCCATCACCACACCCATACCGTGGTCAATGAAAAGTCGCCTCCCGATTTTCGCGCCAGGGTGGATCTCAATTCCTGTGAACGATCGACTGAAATGCGAAATCAGGCGGGCGGTTGTGAACCACCCCCTTTGGTAGAGGGCATGGGCGATGCGGTGAAGCCAGACCGCATGGAGACCCGGGTAACAGAGAAAGATCTCCACAACGTTTTTCGCTGCGGGATCTCTGTCCTTGATGGTTTGGATGTCTTCCCTCAACCGCTCCCACATCGCCAAATCCGGCCTTCTTTAACCCTTAATACTAACTCAAAAATTCAAAGAAATACAATGGCGAAACAACAAAATCCTGATCAGAAAGGTTCGTCCCAGCCGCTCAACACCGGATGGAGCTAATGAAAAGACGAAATCAAAAAGCCGGCAGGGAGCCGGCTTTTTGAATCAGTCTCTAAAGCAGATGGAGCCAAACGATCGGCCAACTGCCGATTCATCTATACTCACCTGTACCACCACTTGCGGTTAAAATAATAATAGCCGCATGTCGGGTTTGTGTGAGTCAAGATCACGGTATCTGGAGGAAGATTATTTAAATCTAGATCGGGAGGCTTATCGAATGGTCCGTCTCCGTCTTTTACATCTGGGGTTCCTGTTTTCGATCTTCTAATTTTTATTTGGTGCTTATTATCTAAATCAATTGTTATGGATTTTTTATCGCCTTCCCATTTTGCATCAAAACCGCCTTTTGGCATATGGCTCTCCTCCTTTCCCATAGATTCCGTTTAAAGTCCTCCTCACATTTAATCGATCGCATGACGAATGACCACCTCCCTTCTCTTGATGCCCTTACCTAATCCATTCGAAGACACTTAGAACACTAGCGTGAACTTGCCAAAGACCAGACGCTTTGGTTGTATCGTCGGACTTGTTGCGATATTGATCGCACCCATATGAATATCTGTATCCTGAAACTTGAAGGATTTGTTTAAGAGGTTCTTTACCCCAACGGAGATGAGCCCATATCGTTTGGGTAAGCGGTAACTGATTGAAGTGTCTACAACCCAGAATTGATCTTCTCCGGAAATAAAGATATCAGGAGGCAGGCCTTGTGGCTGGAATTTACCCTCCTGATTGATATAAGTTGCCTTCAACTGCGCACTGAATCCAGAGGGATGGTAGAAATTGATCCCCAGTGGTACGCGATGTGTGATGACGTTCCGTATTCCAGCGACGAACTCCCTTTCCCTGTCAAACCTCTCATACTGATATTCTGCACTAAGTCCGAACCACGGGTGAGGCGTCCAGTAGAGGTAGGCCCGACCGAACTGTTCCTTCCAATCCACTTCACGGACTTCAGGGAGGCCAAGGCCTGTTGTCGCAAGGAACGGTACATCCAGTTTTCTTCCTGAAAACTCCACCCCGCCGTATAGGTTTTTAAAAAATTTCTGGTCAATCGCAGCGCCGTAGCACCATGACTCTGTCCCGTCAGCGTCATCAAAGAACTGGTTAAACCCTGCCACCTGCGTCGGTTCAAGCGTCTGGTCTGTAAGGAGTGTCCTCTTAAAAACTCTGAAAACCGCAGCGCGCAGCGTCGTCCCAGAAAAAGGCTTCCACGTCACCCCAAATTTTGGATTGAACTGGTTCTCGTCGATCATTCCACCATGAAGGAAGTCGCCACTTCCGCCAATGGTAAACGTCACGTTTTTCGGATAATTGATCTGTGAATAGAGATAAAGATTGAAATGATGGATGGTACTTTTCACAATATCGGTGGATGATCCGAAGGGGGGGACGAAGAGTTGGGCAAAATCAGTCTCTTTTTCTTTTATGTAGAAGTATCCTGCTCCGGTGACAATATTGAAACGCTCCGCACGAAATAGGTACTGAAGCTCGCCACTAAAACCGTCATCATCTACTTTGCTTTCTACGTTCAACGCATTAAGAAATCCAGGGATGCGTAATGTTGGCTCCGCATTCTGGTACATGAACGACCCGATGAGATCCGAACGTGGTGAAAAGGCGTGGCGGAAGCCGAGTCGCACGGACTCGGTTTCATCCTTCTGACGGAGACCGGGCAAGAAATCATTCGGAAAGAAATTGAGTGAAAGATCGCCATATCTTTTCTCCGTGGCTCGAAATTCAGCTTGGAGGCTTGTCTGGTACGAGAGCATCCCTTGAATAAATACGTCCGAGACCGCCTCTGTTAAATCATTGTTTCTTCTAAAACCATCAGTCTGGTACCCGAACAGGCCCACACTGTAAGAGAGTGGCCCCCACACGCCCGACTGGATGACTTCTCCACCCAACGTGTCGAGTGTTCCAGCAATACCGCTCGCTTGGAGAGCAAGCCGGTTGCGATTGAACAGGGGATTGTATTCGTTAAAGGACAGGGTTGTAGGTCCTGCACCGCTTAAGAATAAAAGATTACTCTCTGCAAAAAGGGGCGGCACCGGATTGATGTTGATGGGCTGAAGCAACTGGGATTGAAGCGTCTCACTGACTCGCGCTATCTGATGCCGAGGCAGTGCAGCATAAGACTCTGCGAGAAACCTGTGAGCAGAAAAATTAGCTGGATCGGTGTTCACTGAGTTGTATCCTTCCACAAGGGCGAGCCACTGAAAACCCAGATTGCTATAGACTTGGGCAAGATTCGCACTTCGTGCCGCCAGATCCGAGTCGAGTAACAAACGGGATCGGTAGACTGCTCGATTGTCATTCAAAGAAATTGATTCCTGAAGATCCCGTAACGCCTCACCCGGCTGATTGACGCTCTGTTTCCGGATGGCATCATAATAGAAGGGGGTTGGGTCGGATGGATCAAGTTCTTTGGCCATGGCAAGTTGGTTTGCTGCCAGCTTATTGCGCGCCTCTTCATAGTAAGCCTTACCCAGATAGCTTCGGATGAGAGAATTGTGGGGAT
>Ga0335070_10007955_pt1 | contig 12440 bp, 6 predicted proteins | sample Lox_Sample_13_FD_206722 | JGI IMG/M metagenome (GOLD analysis project Ga0335070, IMG submission 206722) | Soil microbial communities from Loxahatchee National Wildlife Refuge, Florida, United States - Lox_Sample_1.3 | ecosystem: Environmental > Terrestrial > Soil > Wetlands | place: USA: Florida...
CACACCCGCAGAGGGGCCGTCCTTGGGGATCGCTCCTGCCGGCACGTGCACGTGAACCTCGCGGTCCTTGAGCGCGTCTTCCGGCACGCCCAGCGCGGCCGCGTGTGTTTTCGCGTAGGTGAGCGCCGCCCGGGCCGACTCCTTCATCACGTCGCCGAGGTGCCCTGTCAGCACCAGTTCGCCTTTGCCGGGCATCAGCGACGCCTCGACGAACATGATGTCGCCGCCCGTGGGCGTGTAGTACATCCCGGTGGCGGTACCGACGACGTCGCTCGGCGCGGCACGCTCCGGACGGACCTTAGGCCGCCCGAGCTGGCCCCGCACGTCCGCGTCCGTGATGACGATCTTCTCGCCGCCGTCCACGGCGACGCGCCGCGCGACCTTGCGGGCCAGCCTCCCCAGCTCACGCTCGAGCTGCCGCACGCCGGCCTCCCGCGTGTAGCTGCTCGTGATCTCCCGGATCGCGCTGTCCTCGGCAACCAGCCGCTCGGGACTGAGCCCGTTCTCCTTGAGCTGCCGCGGGACGAGGTACTGCCGCGCGATCGCGAGCTTCTCCAGCTCCGTGTAACCGGTGAACTCGACCGTCTCCAGCCGATCGAGCAGCGGCGCGGGGATGTTCTGCAGGAAGTTCGCGGTCGCGATGAACAGCACCTCCGACAGATCGAAGGGCACCCCGAGGTAGTGGTCGGTGAACGAGTCGTTCTGCGCCGGATCGAGCACCTCGAGCAGGGCCGCGGCGGGATCGCCCTGGAAGGAGACGCCCAGCTTGTCCACTTCGTCCAGCAGGAACACCGGGTTCTTGGTGCCGGCCTGCTTCATCCCCTGGATGATGCGGCCGGGCATCGCGCCGACGTAGGTACGCCGGTGCCCGCGAATGTCCGCTTCGTCCCGCGCCCCGCCGAGAGAGATGCGGACGTACTTGCGCCCCATCGCCCGCGCGATGGACTTGGCGATCGAGGTCTTCCCCGTTCCGGGCGGCCCCACGAACAGCAGAATCGGTCCCTTGGCCAGCACGCGATCGTCAGCCTGGCCGGGTGTTTCCCCGGCTCCCGCCGCGGGGTCCGCCTTGGCCTCCTTCTCCCGGAGCTGGCGCACCGCGAGGAACTCCAGCACCCGCTCCTTCACGTCCCGCAGGCCATAGTGATCCTCTTCCAGCACCTGCTCGGCGCGCTTCAGGTCGAGCGAGTCCTCCGAGCGCGCATTCCACGGCAGCTCCGCGATCCACTCGAGGTAGGTCCGGATGACCTGGGCCTCCATCGAGTCCTTGGACGTTCGCTCGAGCCGCCCCAGCTCACGCTCCACCTCCTTCTTGGCCGCCTCCGGCAGGGCGAGCTTGTCCAGCTTCTCCTTCAGCGTCGCGACGTCACGATCGTCCTCGCTCTCGCCCAGCTCATGACGGATCGCCTTGAGCTGCTCGCGCAGATACATCTCGCGCTGCCGCTCGCCCAGCTCCTCCTGCACCTGCGACTTGATGTCCTCCTGGGCGTTGATGACGCCGATCTGCCGCTGGACGTGGATCAGCACCCGGCGCAGCCGGTCCTCCACCGCCAGGGTCTCGAGCAGCGCCTGCCGCTCAAGCGTCTTGATATCGAGATAGCCGGCGACGAGATCCGCGAATCGACCGGCATCGGTCACCGAGGCGATCACCTGCTGGACCATCTCCTCCGGGAGACCGCTCTTCTGACCCAGCTCGCTGGCGCGTTCCCGCGCTTCCTTGTAGAGCGCCAGGAAGGCCTGGTCCGACGCATCCTGCGGCCCCTGGTCCTCGAGCTCACGGATCACCGCCTCGAGATAGCCGTCCCGCTCCGTGATGTGGACCGCGCTGGCCCGCGCCTCGCCCTGCAGCAGCAGCTGCACGCCGGCCAAGCCTCGCTGCATCTGCCCGATGCGCGCGATGGTGCCGATCGAATACAGGTTCTCGGTGGAGACCTGCTCCATGTTCTCGCGTTGGGCGACCGCGAAGATGAGGCGCCGCTCCGTCTTCAGCGCGGCCTCGATCGCCCGCAACGTGCCCGGGCGCCCCGCACTGATCGGCGCGGTCACCCCGGGGAACAGCACCATCTCCCGGAGGGGAAGGACGGGCAGTGTCATGCGTTCATTCATCGCCACCTCATGAAGAGAATCACGCTGCGACTTTCACACCATACCCCGAGCCGAGTGGCACCGATCGTGCCACGACGAGGTCCTGTTTTCGTGCCATTCTGGCAGAGATCCGCTCCGGATAGCCAAGGCCATGCGGGCGCTGCGCGCCGGAATGCGTGCGCTCGCAGCCGAGCGCGGCGACGGCGTTCGGTGTCGCGCGGTTGCCCTGCCTGTGCGGCGGCGCTAATCTATGCGCGGCAATGGCATCCGGCCCGATCAACCCCACCGATGGCGACCGCGCGCTCCAGGAGCGGCTTGCCCAAGCGTTCGCGGGCGCCTTCACGATCGAAAGCGAGATCGGGCGGGGCGGGATGGGGGTGGTGTACCGCGCGCACGACGAGAAGCTCAAGCGCACGGTCGCGGTGAAGGTGCTCCCTCCGGAGTTGGCCTACCGACGCGACATCCGGGCCCGATTCGTCCGCGAGGCCGAAACAGCCGCACGCCTCTCGCATCCGAACATCGTCCCCATCCACGCGGTCGGCGAGGCCAATGACCTCGTCTACTTCGTGATGGGCTACGTGGACGGCGAGTCCCTGGCCGTGCGGCTCAAGCGGCGGGGCCGTCTGTCGCTCGAGGAGAGTCGCCGCATCATGCGCGAGACGTCCGATGCGCTCGCCGCCGCCCACCAGCAGGGGGTCATCCACCGCGACGTGAAGCCCGACAACATCCTGCTCGAGGGCACGCGCGGCCGGGTGATGGTCACCGATTTCGGGATCGCGAAGGCGCTGAGTGCCGAAGGCGGGACGCTGACCGACACCGGGATAGCGATCGGCACGCCGGCGTTCATGAGCCCCGAGCAGGCGGCGGGCGAGCGGGTGATCGACGGTCGCTCCGATCTCTACTCGCTCGGCGTGGTGGCGTACCAGATGCTCTCGGGTGAGTTGCCGTTCCAGGCGCCGACCGTGCCCGGGCTCCTGATGAAGCAGATCAGCACGCCGGCGACCCCGGTCGACCGCCTGCGGCCCGAGACGCCGCGCGAGCTCGCCCTCACGGTGATGCGCTGCCTGGAGAAGGACCCGGAGGACCGGTGGCCGAGCGCCGACGCGCTGCGCCGCGCCCTGGAGACCGGGACCTACTCGGCCCCGCCGCCGCGGTCCAGCGTCCGCGCATCGGTTCCGGCGCGCGAGCCGCTGGACCCGCTAGGTGCAGGGAAGGGCGACCCGGTGCGCCGCAAAGCGCTGGCGCGGATGGACAAGATCTCGGCTCGCGCGTCCAAGCGCGCCGAGCGACTGGAGAGCAAGCTGGACCGGAAGTCGCGCGAGGACGCCGAAGTGGTTCGCCGCGCCGAGGCGACGGGCGAGCCGGTGATGGTGGCGCGGCTCCGCCATCGGGCCGCGACGTACGCCTCCATCAACGGAATGCTGCTGCTGCTCAATCTGGTCACCTCAGGCCCGGCCCACCCCTGGTTCCTGTTCGTGGCGATCCCGATGGGGTTCGGCCTGGCGCGCGACTACGCGCGGGTGTGGACGGCGGGGTACTCCTGGCGCGACGTCATCCACCGGCCGCCGGCGCCGGATGCGCTCGAGGCGAAGGAATCGCGCGGATCGCTCACGGCCGCTGCGCCCGAGGAGCTGGGGTCGCACGCCGCGGCGATCGAGCAGGCGCGGAGTGACCGCGCGGCCATCCTGGCCATGCTCGAGCGGATGCCGAAGTCGGAACGGAAGATGCTGCCTGACATCGCGCCGACGGTCGATCAGCTCCTGGAGCGCGCCACGGACCTGGCCCGCACGCTCCACGCGCTCGAGCGGGACATCGACACAACCGCGCTCGACAAGTTGGAGATGCGGATAGCATCACTCGAGCAGGAGCCAGCGTCGGCGGACCGAGATCGGCGGCTGGGACTCCTGGCGCGCCAGCGCCAGACGATGACCGACCTGCTCGGGCGCCGGACGGCGCTGGGCTCGCAGCTCGAGTCGTGTCTGCTGGCGATGCAGAACGTGCGCTTCGATCTGCTGCGGCTCCGCTCGGCGGGGGTCGCCGAAGCTCTCGGCGACCTGACCCAGGCCACCCAGCAGGCGCGCGCCGTGTCGCGCGACGTGGACGCCGCGGTGTCGGCCGCGGGCGAGATCCGTCGCCTCACCGGCCGCGAGACGAGCCCGCCCCCGGCCTGATCCCCGCGATCCGCAGGGTCACTTTCCTTCTACGCAGCGCCGCACCACCGCGACGATTTCCTTCTCCGTCCACCCCAGGCGCTCGAGACCCAGCGCGAAGTCCGCCGCCCTGGAGCACCCGCCTCCCCCCGCCCGGGCGTTGAGCACCGCGCCGGCCCAGTAGGCCAGCTGCCAGGCGGGCCGCTCCGCCACTGCCCGGTCCAACAGCGGTCCCGCGACGGACACCGGTGCGCGATTGGCGAGCGCCGGAAGAACGTCGTCGAACGCGGCCGGGAACGGGTGCGCAAGGGTCGGCCGGAGAGCGCCGAGCGCGCGATACGCTTCGGCCGTGGCCGCCGCGTAGTCGCCGCCCGCCGCCGCGATGGCGGCCAAGTCCGCCGACGCGGAGGCGGAGTCACCGCCCGCTCTGCGCACTCGCTCGAGCAGGCCCCGTGCCTTCGCGGTGTCCCGCAGCGCGAGATAGTTCAGCCCCGCGGTGAGCAGGAGGTCCGGGTCGGCGCGCCGGGCCGCGAGGGCGCGGTCCAGGTGCTCGCGCGCCCCGGCGTAGTCCCGCCGATTGAACAGCACGTATCCCAGCCCCGCTTCGCGGGACGGATCGCGCGGCGCCAGCTGCAGCGCCATCCGAGCCGAGGCCAGCGCCGCAGACCCGGTCGCCGGGACCGCCCGAGCGAAGGCCGCCTGCCACGCCCCGGGCCCGGGGGCCCAGTCGGCAAGATCGGGCAGCGAATCTCCGACGGCCCGCTTGAGGGCGAGCAACGAATCGAACACGGACCGCGCGGGCAGCCCCGCGAACAGCGACCGCGCCGCCTGGAATTCCAGGCCCGGCGCGTCATCCGTGTGGTCGAACGGTGCTCCGCCGGCGAACAGCGCCGTTCCGCGCGAGCCCAGGAGGAAGTGGCCGAGCAGATCGTCGGGCGAGCCGACCCGCAGCCAGTCCCGGGCCGCCGCACCACTGCGGGTCCCCGGCGCGAGCACAGCCGCGATCCGGACCCGGTCCCAGCGGATCGGCTCGCTCGAGGCGAGCACCATCAGATCACTGGCATTGGAGAACCAGATCTCGACGTGCGGAAAGACCGCCCGCAGGTTCGCGACCACCACCGCGACCGCGCCCGCGGTCACGCGGTACATCTGCAACCACTGGCAGAAGACGCCGCGCGGCGCGAGACGCCGCGCCACGACCCGGTAGTAATCCCTGGTGAACAGGGAGGCCACCCCGGCGATCCACGGGTTCGACGGCTCGGACACGATCACGTCGTACGGCGTCTCGGCCAGCATCAGCGCGCTGCGCGCGTCGTCCTCGATCACGTGAACGCGTGGGTCCCCGAGCACGTCGCGGTTCACATCCCGGAACAGATGGCTCGCGTGAAGCACCGCGCGCTCGATCTCCGCGACGTCGATCCGCGTGACCCCGGGGACGTCCGCCAGGGTGCGCGTGGTGGCGCCGGAGCCGAACCCGACGACGAAGACGCGCTGCGGCCGGCTCTGCGCCAGGGCGGGCAGGAGCCCCAGCATGACCTGCGTATCCATGTCTGCGACGCTCGACGCGTCCACCTTCCCGTTCACCTTGAGCCACGTCTGGTTGCCGTCGCGCCACACCGACACCGCCGAGTTCCATCCCTCCTTGAAGAAGAGCTGCTCGGAGCCGTAGCCACGCAGGTAGCGGTCGAGGTCCTCCGCGTCCATCTGCGTCCGGCCGTAGACCGCCGCGCCCCGGTCCAGCAGCCGACCCGACCAGCTCGGCGTCGCCACGGCCACCAGCAGCGCCGCCAAGGCCAGCGCCACGGGCAGGCGCTCCACCGCCCGCGGCCCGCCCTCGCCCTCGCGGTTCCGGAACAGCCACCAGGCCAGCGCCGTCGCGGCGAGCGCGTTGACCACCACGCCGATGACGAGCGTACGCTCGCTGCCGATCAGGTGGATGAGTACGAATCCCGTGAGCACGGCGCCCGCGATGCTTCCCAGCGTGTTGGCGAAGTAGGCACGCCCCACTTCGCGCCCGGTCGCCCCTGCGCGCTCCGACGCCAGCTCCGCCAGCAGCGGGAAGCTGAAGCCCATGCCCAACGCCGGCGGGATCACGACGACCGCCACCGCCAGGGCGTGCAGCGCGATCAACTCCACCGGAGAAAGGAACGACACCTGCAGGGTCGCGACCACGTACACGGGAAGCGCGCGGAAGAACGGGAACAGCAGCGAGGCCAGGACCGCGACGGCGCCTTGCACCAGCGCCGCCCTCATCAGGAGGTCCCTGGGCGGCTTGCCACGGCCCACGGCGATCAGGCTCCCCAGCCCGATGCCGAGGAGGAAGCAGGCGAGGATCGTGGTGAACGCGTACGTCGAGCTGCCGACGACCAGGATCAGCGCGCGGGTCCATGCGATCTCGTACAGCAGCGAGGCGAACGCGACGATCCCGATGAGCCACGTGGCGAGCCGCCGCGTCGCGGCACCGGGGTCGGCGGTGAATACCGGTTCCTCAGCGGGCGCGGGCGTGGCGGATGCCGGCGCCGGCATCCGCGCCAGAGCAAGCGCCGCCGCTCCCAGCGCGAGGTTCAAGACGCCGGTCCCGAGCAGCGACAGGCGCAGGCCCGCGAATTCGATCAGCAGGTACCCGGCGGCGAGGCATCCAAGCACGCCGCCGACCGTGTTCAACCCGTAGAACAGCGCGAGCTGCCCGCGCAGCTCGTCGCTCCGGTCGCGCGCGAAGGCGCGGGTGAGGACCGGCAGCGTTCCCCCCATGAGGAACGTGGGGACCAGCAGCACCACGAAGGCGAACACGAACTTGATCGCGGTCCCCGCCCAGAGGCCGGGAGCGAGGCCGCGCGCGAGTCCCAGATACGCCGCGCCGATCCCCCGCAGCACCCAGGGCGAGGCCAGTCCGTACACCCCGATCCCCAGCTCCAGCGCTCCGTAGAGGGCGGCAGGGTTCGCCTGGCGGTCCGCGCGGCGGCCGAGCACGTACGCCCCCAGGCCGAGTCCGCCCATGTACGCGGCCACGACGGTCGTGACGGAATGAATGGTGGAGCCGAAGAACTGATAGAGCTGGCGGACCCAGATCAGCTCGTAGACGAGCCCGGCCGCGCCGGAGACGATGAAGATCAGCCCGAACAGCGCATGACGCGCACGCCGGGCGCGGTCCATCAGAAGACGGCCAGCTCTCTGATTGCGGCGGCGACGTCGGCGACCTGGGGCAGGATCCGATCCTCCAGCTGCGGTGCGTAGCCCACGAAGGTATCGAGGGACGCGACGCGGCGCACCGGTGCATCGAGCCACGCGAACAGCTCGTCCCCGATCCGCGCCGCCAGCTCCGCGCCGTAGCCCCACGACAGAGCGTCCTCGTACGCGACCACGACGCGGCTGGTCTTCCGGACCGAGCGTCCGATCGCCTCCCAGTCCACCGGCGAGAGGGACCGCAGATCCACGACTTCGACGCTAATCCCGGTCGCCTCCTCCACTTCCTTCGCCGCTGCCAGCGAGCGCTGCACCAGCGCCCCGTACGTCACCACGGTGAGGTCCGATCCCTCCTTGACGACCTTCGCCTTACCGAACGGGATCATGAAGTTGGGACCCGGGTACGGCGCCTTGTTGTACGTCTGGCGGTACAGGTGCTTGTGCTCGAGGAAGATCACCGGGTCATCGCACCGGATGGCCGTCCGGAGCAGTCCGTTCGCATCCAGCGCCGTCGCGGGGCAGACGACCCGGAGACCGGGGATGTGGGTGAACAGAGCAGCGCCGGTCTGCGAGTGGTAGAGCGCGCCGCCCCTGAGGTACCCGCCGTAGGTCACCCGCACCACCACCGGAGCGCTGAAGGCGCCCGAGGAGCGCCACCGCATCGTCGCCAGCTCGTTGCGCAGCTGCATGTAGGCCGGCCAGATGTAGTCGAAGAACTGGATCTCGACCACGGGCTTGAGGCCGCGCGTCGCCATGCCGATTGCACGGCCGACGATGTTGGCTTCCGCCAGCGGGGAGTTGAACACCCGATCGGCGCCGAACTTCTTCTGCAGCCCCCACGTGACCTTGAAGACGCCGCCCTTGCCCTTGACCTTGCCCAGGTGCTCGGCGCGGGACACGTCGGCCACGTCCTCTCCGAACACCACGATCCTCGGGTCCCGGCTCAGCTCGTCCTTGAGACAGGCGTTGAGCAGATCCACGGTGGTCGTCGGATCACCGGCGAACTGCGGGTCGTCCTCGGTGTCGAATCCCTCGGCCGTCGGCTCGACGTCGGTCGAATACACGTGCAGCGTCGCCGTCTCAGGCGCGGGCGGCGGCGACGCCAGCGCGGCCTCGGCGGCGGCCTCGACCACGGCTTCGACCTCCGCCCTGACCGCCTCGATCTCCTCCGCCGTCGCCGTTCCTTCCGCCACCAGCTGCTCCGGGAACCGCACCACCGGGTCCCGTGCCGCCTCGGCGGCCCGCTCCTCCGGGGGCCGATACAGGACCTCGTCGTCGGACAGCGAGTGGGAGTAGGGCCGGATGACGTGCGCGTGGACCAGCGCCGGCCCCTTGCGGCTCCGGCAATAGGCGGCGGCGCGCGCCAGCGTCTCGTAGGACGCGATCGGGTCGCAGCCGTCCACTTCCTCGACCAGGAGGCCGGGGAAGTTGGACACGAGCTTCGAGATGGAGCCCCCGGCCGTCTGCACCTCGACCGGGACCGAGATCGCGTAGCCGTTGTCCTCGACGAGGAACAGTACCGGGAGCTTGAGGTTCGAGGCGGAATTGAGAGCCTCCCAGAACTCGCCTTCGCTCGTGGTGCCGTCGCCGACGGAGCAGTACACCACCTCGTCGCGCCGCATGCGCTCGTTCCGGTCCGGGATCGACTCGATCCGCCCGTACCGGTAACCCGCCTCCGCGCAGCCGACCGCCTGCAGGCACTGGGTGCCGGTCGGGCTCGACTGGCTGACGATGTTGAGTCGCTGGTGGCCCCAATGGGACGGCATCTGGCGGCCGCCGGAGTTGGGGTCGGCCGCGGCGCCGACCGCAGAGAGCAGCATCTCCGTGGGCGTCATGCCGAGGGTCAGGCACAGCGCGCGATCGCGGTAGTAGGGGTAGAACCAGTCGTGGCCCGCCCGCAGGACCATCCCCGCCGCCACCAGCACGGCCTCGTGCCCGGCGCCGGAGATCTGGAAGAAGATGCGGTTCTGCCGCTTCAGCTGGATCTCCTTGTCGTCCAGCCGGCGCGACAGCAGCATCAGGCGATAGACGCCCAGGAGATCCGCCTTGGCGAACCGCCGGGCGCCGGTCTCTGCCTTCGTGCGTGTGGCCATGAACGACCCAAGATAGCGGGCCACCCTATCCCGCTCAACGAGGTACGCGGAGCGGGCCCGCGGGCCGCCGCCCGCGCCGGCGCGCGGCTCTCTCGCGTCGTGGCAACGGCCCGGCTAGCTTCCTCCTGAATCCCCATCCCGCGAAGGCCACGGTGAACGAGAGCGCCAAGAAGACGATCCTGCGCCAGTTTCCCTACGGTCTGTACGTCGTCACCGTCATGAGCGAGGGCGAGGACCACGGCATGACCGCCAACTGGGTGATGCAGACCGCCTTCACGCCGCCGATGGTCGTCGTCGCCATCGAGAACGAATCCAAGAGCCTCCCGATGATGCGTGACGCGCGGGCGTTCGCGATCAACGTGCTCGCGGCCGGTCAGCGCGACGTCGCCGCCCGGCTCGGCAAGTCCTCGCGCAATGTGCCGCACAAGCTCCAGGGCGTCGCCACGCGGCCGGCACCCGTGACCGGCGCGCCCATCCTGGCGGACGGACTCGGGTGGATCGAGTGCCGGCTCGTCGCCACGATGCCCTCGGGCGACCATACGCTGGTGCTCGGCGAAGTCGTCGAGGCCGGCGTCGAGCACGATGGCAAGGCGCTGACCCTGGCCGAGACGGGGATGAAGTACGCCGGCTGAAGCGGTCCCCTGGCGCGCGGCGCGCCCCGGCCGTCCGTCGCGTTGTACCTCGCAGGCGGCGGCGTTGCTCTGCGCGCTGGCACTCGCGCCGGCGGCCGCAGCGCAGGCCCCCTGACACGCTTAGCTACACCATCGCCGTCAGCCCCTCGCCGGCCTATCTGGCCATCGATGGTCGCCTCACGGTGCCGGACTCCGGCAGCGTCGCGCTCGCAGCGCCACCGTCCGCGCGCTCGGCGGGCACCACGGTGACGGGATTCCTCGCCACCGACGACCGCGGCACCCCGCTGCGGACCGCCCGATCGGGTCAGAGTTACATGGTCGACGCCGCCGCCGGAGCGGTGCGGTTCCGCTACCAGCTCGACTTTCAGAACGGGGTGGCGATGAGCTCCACCGGCGCGGGCCTCGACTCGGCGCGTCTGTACGCGGTGGCCCGCAGCGTCTTCGTGGGTCCCGATCCGACGGCCTACCGGAAGACATCGCGCACCTACCCGCTCGTCCAGGTGCACTTCGCGGTGCCGCCCCGCTGGCACGTCGTCACGAGCTGGGGTGTGGACGACACGATCTTCGACCCCGCCGACGGCGACGCGCTTCTCGGGGCGACGATCGCGGCGGCGCCGGACTTCCGGATCTACCACGACACCGCCGCAGGGGCGCGCTTCGTCCTCGCCATCCGCGGCGAGCGGCACTTCACCGACTCGGCGCTGATCGCAGTGATCACGGCGAGCCTCACCCGCGCAGCGCGGGCCCTGGGGCCGGTGCCGGTACCGGTCGTCACCTACACCAGCGACACCGGGCGGAAGAGCCGGACCAGCGGCAGCCTCCAGGGCCTCTCGAGCGTGGGGCTGATCTGGGAGCGGGGCGAGTTGCTCGAGCGCGCGCGCGGCCAGGATCTCTTCCACGAAACGATCCATCTCTGGTTCGGCGGCGCGATGGAGGCCGATCGCTGGTGGACCGAGGGCGTGACCGACTACTATGCGGCCCGCCTCTACGCCGAGTGGACGGGCCGGCCGGCCGACCTGGCGGACCTCTGCTATCAGTCGCTGCAGGACTACTTGAACATCAAGCACAACACATCGCTGACGATGGAGCAAGAGGATCGCGGCCGCATCGCGGGCGACAACACGGAGCTGCTGGTCTACCGCAAGGGCATGCTGGCCGGGCTGCTGCTCGACGCGGCGATCCGGCGCGCCACGGACGGGCAGGCGACCCTCGACGACGTGGCGCGCCGCCTGCTCGGCATGGCCGCGGAGCGGCGATCGCGCGCCGTCCGCCAGAACGAAATCCGCGACGCCGCGGTCGAGATCGGCGGCGCGGACGTGGCCCGCGTCTGGACGCGCGTGGTGGACGGTGCCAACCTCGTCTCCCCGGACGACGTCGCCGACGCGCTCCGCGTGGTCGCCGGTATCGACGCCCCGGCGCCCCTGCCGCGTGCCAAGGAGCTGAAGGTGCTGATCAACCACCCCAAGGGGTAGGAAGGGCGCCATGTTGCTGAGCGGGAAATCGGTGCTGTTCTTCGTCGGCCCCCAGTACGAGGACCTCGAGCTGTGGTACCCGAAGATCCGACTCGAGGAAGAGGGGGCGAAGACGGTGGTGGCCGGACTGGGCGAGAAAGTCTACCAGGGGAAAAAGGGCTACCCGATCACCGTGGACGGCACGGTGGACGATCTGTACGCCGAGGTCTACGACGGCCTGGTGATCCCCGGCGGCTACGCCCCGGATCACATGCGCCGGTCCGAGAAGCTGCTTGGCATCACCCGCGCCATCGCAGAGGCCGGCAAGCCCGTGGCGTTCATCTGCCACGCCGCCTGGGTCCCGATCTCCGCCGGGCTGCTGAAAGGGAGGAAGGCCACCTGTGTCCGCGCCATCCGCGACGACGTGGTCAATGCGGGCGCGACCTATCTCGACGAGCCGGTCGTGGTGGACGGGAACCTCATCTCGTCGCGCACACCCGCTGATCTACCGGCCTTCTGCCGCGCGCTGATCGCCGCGCTGGCCGGCGCGCCCCGCGACTAGAGCGGCGGCTCGAGCGGCCGGAGCACGACCCCGGTCGGCACCTTCGGCGCGAAGAAGGTCGACTTCGGGGGCATGATCTGGCCGGCGTCCGCCACCCGCCGAACTTCCTCCAGGCGGGTCGCCGGAAGAAGGAGTGCGAAGGCGCAGTTCCCCGTCCGAGCCGCCTCCCGCGCCTCCGCGGCATCCGGCGTGTAGCGCAGCTCAGGCGCGCGACCCAGCAGGGCCGCACCAACCACACCGACAGCCACCGCATCTACCAGCGCCACCGCCAGACCTCGAACGGCGGG
>Ga0335070_10007956_pt1 | contig 12440 bp, 12 predicted proteins | sample Lox_Sample_13_FD_206722 | JGI IMG/M metagenome (GOLD analysis project Ga0335070, IMG submission 206722) | Soil microbial communities from Loxahatchee National Wildlife Refuge, Florida, United States - Lox_Sample_1.3 | ecosystem: Environmental > Terrestrial > Soil > Wetlands | place: USA...
CGAGGATTGACTCAACGCCCACAGTCGTGCACATTCACATAGGGCGACGCGCTCTTGCTTGTATAATTGAGGCAACCAGAGGCGGTAAGCAATTTTGTTCATCAGTCCGAATCTCTCATACCTTCCCATGAGGTCTTGTTTCAATGTTACCGCAGCCCACACATAGACTGGCTTGCCGGAACGGAGGAACGGAAACGCGATGTATGGGCTGCCGCAAACAACCACCACAGCGTCGAATTTACCCAAGTATTTCCGCCATACCTCACCCCAATTCCATGTGTGAAAACCAATAAAAACCGGACGGAAGGATTTGAGCGAAGTCGCGCGAAATCCCTCGTATGCTGCATACTCCAACGAAATCGAAAACTGTTTCGATCTTTCTAGGAAAGCTACTTCAATGTCATGCCCAAGGGCATGCAACGCTGTGGCCATCTCCACAGTCATCGAACTGACTCCTCCGCCGGTAGGTGCAGAGGAAAAAAGAAGGATTCTCTTCCGCTTAGGTCGAAACTCTGTCTTCATTGTGAGTAGGCTTCTTCCGCCAGGCTACGTTTTCCCAGAGCAATCGAGTAAAGCAGGGCGGGCTGAAGGTGGAGCCGATCATTCGGCCACACGAAAAGGGTTTTCTCACTTCTATTACTCTTATCGGCTCAATGTGGCTTTTTCTTGCCCGGTATGGTCAACCGCCATCAGGGGTCTGTCCTCGCTCAGATTTCAAACAAATGCTCGTTGGATTGAACCCAATCGCAGAGTTTTCTAAGCCCTTCCGATTTTGAGATGGTTGGTTCCCAGCCAAAAGCCGTTCTAGCTTTATCAATCCTGGAGAAATAAACCCGCTGATCGCCCGGACGCCAGCCATCAAACCGGAGGTTGATCTTACGCCTAGACATCTCTTCGAGCATAGCGACAAGCTCGAGCAGCGATATAACGTTGTCAGGACCGCCGCCAATATTGAAAACATTCCCCTTGATGGCGTCGATGTGCTCCGTGGCCAGACGGAAAGCTCGAACCAGATCGTCGATGTAGAGAAGATCACGGACCTGCTTGCCATCGCCATAAATATTAATATGCCTTCCGAAATGTGAGGCGATGACAAAGTGGGCGACCCATCCCTGATCTTCATTCCCAAATTGCCGAATACCGTACTGGCATGACATACGAAAAACAACCGATCGCATCCCATAAATACGGGCATAGTCGCGCATATACTGGTCAGCCGTGCCTTTGGAACACCCATAAGGCGAGTGAAAATCTAGCGGGCGGCTCTCATCCATCCCTTTGGGATAATCTCGGTAAAGGTATTTTCCGTTGTGTTCGACGACCACTGCGTCCTCAATGCATCCGTAAACCTTGTTGGTACTAGTAAAAATAATCGCAGGATCTATCTTCGACTTGCGGATCGCTTCGAGCAGATTCAAGGTGCCCAGCGCATTGATCTCAAAGTCCTTTCGCGGATTGAGCACCGAAGTTGTCACAGCCACTTGTCCAGCTGTGTGGTAAATTGCATCATACCCGCCATCCATTGCTTTCTTGAGAGCGGCATAGTTCCGAATATCTCCCTTGGTGAACATGAACTTTCTGGAGTGATTGTCTTTGAGCCACTCCAGGTTCTTCTCTGAGCCTTTTCTATGCAAGTTATCAAAAATTACCACTTCCTCGCCGTCCCGTATTAGGTGATCCGAAAGATTACTTCCGACAAAGCCACAACCTCCGGTAATGAGAATGCGTGCCATAGCTAAATGTCCTTTCTGAGGACTCAGAATTATGCAATAACTCTATCGATCTAATCTACGAAGGTCGCTTTGACGAAATTTCCTATCACAAACTTACGTACGGTACAGAAAACTGAGTCATTTCTTTTGATCGATGGCCTTCAACATCAGGCGGGTGATCCTGAGCGTGAGACAGAAGGAAGTAGTGGTGATACCACAAAGAAATCTCTTTCCGGTTAGACTTCCTGACTTCTCGTGGAGATAAGAGGATTATGAGGTCAGCTTGATTATCCGTTCAAGTATTGTCTTAAGTCTACCTTGATGCGTGTAGTCGCTCTTCACGCATCGCTCCCGGCCAGCTGCTGCTATCCGCTCTCGTTCATTCGGATGGCTGAGATAGTATCTTATCTTATCGCGCAGTTCCTCCTCATTATCGAAGAACTCCGCTTCCTTTCTTTCCTCGAAGAGTTCTCGATGTTCGTCCGTTCTTTCAGCCAATAACAATGTTCCACACGCGGGGATTTCGATCGAACGGTCCGTCGACGTCTCGGGCGCAAGCTTCGAGAGAAAACCAAGGCCGATCTTGGCTCCCGACAGCGCCTTGCCGTAATCGGTCTCCCAAACATTGTCCCCTCGATAAGCTTTTTTGAGCCATGGCCGCATGAAAGTTTTCCGCTTCCATTGACCCGCCCATATCGCCAAGCCATCCGTCGCGCACGCAGCAGCTCGAGCCAGTTTGAGGTAGTGTTTTTCACAATGGCCAATGAAACAAACGTCCGAACCATATGTTTTCAACTCGGCGGCCGTTAAGACGTAAGGCTTGTGGATGCTCGGATCAAATGCTTTTCCAATAAAGACCACGCGGTTTGCGCCATGTTCTCTGTATTTTTCCATCTCGTACCGCTTTGTCGTAATCACCATGTCGTACTTTGGAATGCTCTGGATGAAATGGCGGGTTCTGTGGAAGGTTATCGCGGGGTCCGGTGTGTAATGGACGACGGTCGCGCCTCGGGCCTCACGGAGGCCTTCGACGGTTTCGGGATAAATCCAAACTCCCTTTTCGATCCAGACCATATTATATTGATGCGTGCTGGCGAAAGCGATGAGATCGCCATTCAAGGATCGAACGGCTTTGCCCATGGCCAATCGGGCTTGAATCCGTCGGTCGAGCCTCTTGTCGATGCCGTATGATTGCGTCCCAAAAGCAATAACCTGGCCGAGGTCCCGCAAAGCGTTCATCCTCTGAACCCCTGTGGCCCCATATCCTAACTGACTAACGAATAGTATCTTATATTTTTGTAACGTCATTCAGGACGCTTGGCCATGATTGTCATGGCGTCACCCCTGTTTGTAATTTTTGAAAACAGCGCATACCCAGGAGAAAGTATTGGAAAGAGAAAAGAAGGAACCATCATCTTCCCCCGCTCGCGTAACAGCCCATTCAGGGTTTCCCCAAAGACTGCGGCAACTCCGTACGGTTTGATTCTCAGAACGCTCAACCCCGCCGCCTTGAGGATTAGCTCAGCTGATTTCGGCGTGTGATGAAACAAATGTCGGGGAATATCCAACGCCGCAAAATGTTCGAGGGAGAGTCGTACGCTCCACGACCCCTTGCAGGGAGTATTGATGAGAAAACAACCGCCAGGCTTGAGCATCTTAAAGCATTTCGCAAGAACTTCAACCGGAGATAAAAGATGCTCAAATACGTGCTCCAAGAGGATACAGTCAAAAAACGCCTCGGGGTAATCGTTTTCGAGAAATATGCCATCGCTAAGTGAGATTCCCGCACCCAACAGCCGTGATTGATCCAAGGAATTGCTATCTATGTCATATCCATACAAATTCGTGTATCCCAAGCTGGACAGTCCCAATAGCCAACTTCCCGAGCCGTATCCCAGTTCGAAAATATGAGCGTCCTTGGAAAGTTGTAATGGTACGCCGAGAGTAAAGGAAACCGTCTTTCCCGTCAGCCACTCACAAACCATGCCCAAACCCGCAGACACCACCGCCAGCATACCCCTGAAGCCGATAAAGGCATACCTTTGTCTTGCAACCCAGTACTTGATTGATTTTGCTTCGCCCTCCGCTGGCGCATAAGGTCCATACGATTCATCGTAAAATGTTTTTAGCACTTGCCATTCCGGTTTTGGATCGACAAAGCCCAGGCCACACTTGGCGCATTCAACTAAGCGGTATGGCCAAACCAATCGGTGGCCGTCCAGCATGTACTCGTGCGACCTGCCACCCAGGATAACAGTCAACTCCCGGCTGCCACAAGCCTCACAACACCGCATGCCTCTTTTCTCCGTTCAATGAGAATTCAGAATGCTCGCCGCAACTCTTTTTAATCGCTGATATCGTGAAGACGCGCGTAAAGACATTACTACCCGGGCCACCGGTTTCAATGCAGTTATAAATCCGCACGCCCTGCCGTACAACCTTCCAAGCGGCATAGCGGAGCGTCGACAGCAAAGAATAGCCCCACGGAACGGGCCCTGTTTCTCGCGATTCCATCTCGATGAAATTGCTTAGTTTGAGGAGATAGGCCAACGAGCCGGGATTAAACGTTGTTTCGAGCGTAAAGTCACCGTAACGCATAGAGAGCCCAAAGGGAGTGTCTGCATTGGGGGTCATCAGGATCAAGCGTCCGCCGGCCTTCAGCGCCAAGTTGCATCGATTTAGAAAGGCGAGCGTTTTGTCCTTGGGCAAATGCTCAATAATGTTCAACGCCGTCATCAAGTCAAAACACCCAGTATGGACGTCAAGAAAGTCAAAAACAGATCCCTCCGTCACATTTGGCGTCACTTGCCGCGAAATCCCAACCTTCTCGGGACTGATATCTACGCCGACTATATTCGTATAACCACGTTTCTTCAAGAAGTGAAGCAAAATCCCCCCCCCGCAGGCCAAATCGGCGATGGCTGCCTCCTTTTGTTTCGGCAGCCATCCACGAAAGTAATAGTCGAAAGTGGTCGTAAATCGATCTGCAGCGGCAACGTCAAACAACTGACCGCCTTCTTGGAACTCCGAGGCATATTGCTCGTCTATCGCCGCTTTAAGTTCCCTTCCCAGGGTCATTGATTTATCTCCCCTGCTTGACTTACTCTCCAAGAAAGAAACGGTCACTGCAATCGCCTTTCTTAAACTACAGTCTCGAGAGCGGCAATCAGGGATTTTTCCGTGGCTTCATAATTCCAACCCGAGACCAGTGCTTGAGCACGCTCGCCCATCAGGCGGCACCCGTCGTGTCCGCCGCTCAGCCCTAGCAAGCAGTCGGCCAGCGACTGAGGATCTTTCCTTCGAAAGACAAGACCAGTCTCCCCCGGTTTCACAAAGTCCACGTGCGAACCGACTGTGTCGGCAACCACAACCGGCAGTCCGCAAGCCATTGCTTCGTTTACCGAAACGCCCCAGGGCTCGCGCAGCGGCGGATGAACGAACACGTCGGAGATGCCGTAAAACAGCGCCAAACGGCTATAAGGAATGTACCCCGGCAGATGTACATTTGAAATACATTTTTCTTCAATTACGTTTTGGATGTTCCTTTTCAGCGGCCCGTCGCCTACGAGAACCAGATGCGCGTCCTGGCACGACTCAAGGAATCTGGCAAACCCCAAAAGAAGGGTCATCGGGTCCTCGCGTTCAACCAGTTTCAATACACCGAGTACCACAAAGGAATCGGACCCGATGCCGAGAATCCGGCGAAGGCGCACGCGTCTTACCCGGTAGCGTCGGCAGCGGCTGACGAGATAGTCGGTGTCAACTGTGTAAGGAAAACGAAACTGTCGTTTCTCCGGCAGGCCGTAGCGGGCCAAATACTTCCCGGCAAGCGATCCGATCGGATGTCCTGTCGAGTAAAGTTTCATAATCCAGGGCATCACCAAGCTCTTAACGATGGACTTCGCGCGGCTTCGGTCGGTTTCAAGCGTGGTATCGGAACGCAGCCCTACCGGCACGCCCTTAAGCCTTAGATAGACGGCTGCAATAAGATAATACCAGGGGGAATATCCTGAAATAACGACCAGGTCGTGCCGTCCGTTCTTGATCTGTTTGAGAAAAGGAAACGCATTGCGCAATCCCCGCCTTCTTGTTTCACAGTGGTATCTCAAACCGGCAAGATGATCCCAAGCGGCCTTTCGCCCGATCTCCTCGTCAAAAGGAGCTTCTTTACCGGGGTCTATATAATAAACGGTAAGATCGATCTCGGTGTGTCCTGAAATCCGGCAATAAAGAGACGCGTCAAACTGGGTCGCGTGACTCTGCACAATGGCCAGGCGATATTGTTTCATAGCCGCTGATGCTAACTTGTGAGAATCGGAATCTTTTGGTTTCCACCCCTTATTTTCCCTGCGGTGACGAGAGAATCCCACAGGCGGGATAACGGAAAAAAGACAGCAAACATTAATATATAATCGATAACGTTCCCATCGAAGACGCCTTCAAAATGGCGAAGGGCGCTGAGAAATAGAATAATACAAACTGAAGTGGAAATGGGATTCAGGATAATCGACGGTGAAAAGACCTTCCATGCCAGGTAGAATGCCATCCCATTAAGGAACATGCCGATTACGACACATGGGTATCCCCAAGCCCAATAAAGGCCTCCCGCCATTGAAAAGACCGTAGCCGTCGTGGCCGTCTCAAAATCTCTCGCCTGACCGAGCAAAACGGCGATATCGCGCCCGTAGGAAACCAACGGCTTTTCCGACCAGATAAAACGCGGAATGAGGACGGAGGGAATCCGCCTGAAGTACATCCCATCTGTTGTACCATTTTGTTGGACGAAGGCATAACACCATGCGTCTCCAACCAAGAGAGTATTGCGGTAGAGGATTCTCCAGACGCCTTTGTTGGGGAAACTATGGGTTTCGTGAAAGGTTTCGCTGCCGGGAACGAAGGAACTCAGGGTGCGAAAAAGATAGGGAGATATTTCAGGGCTTTGCTCGCGCATCCCCCCTGATTCGTCCCAAAACGCACCGCGGCGCATGTCGGAGTAGGTGAAAAGAACGGAGAGAAAGATAAAGAGGGCGGTTGTGAGAATAGCAAGGCGCCAGTAACGGATCTTTGTTTTGAAGCCCGGAGTCCTTTTCCGTATCGTAATAATGAAGTAAATAAATAAAGGCAACACAAACACGATCACATGCTGTTTCATGTAGGAACCGAAGACATTTTACAATTCAACCAAAAAAACGACCGCAGTAAAAAAAACAAGAGGGAGCCTCCTCGAAAAAGGTGATTTCTTGATAGCGAAGATCAGCACTAGCAGAGCGGCTGAAGCCGCATAAGCATTGATGAACGTGTACAATTGCCCTAAATGGCTCACGGGGAAATCCAAGTATAGTGCAAGCCGCATCCCGTAAAGAATGGCTAATAAGAAGAAAGCGCTACGAAGCAACGCGTTTACATGGACTCCCGGATTATGGAACCGGAGCAGCTTTGGTGGTCCGGAAAACCTTCTGAAAACCAAATAACCAACAAGGAAGAACCAGTCGCCGAGCAACTCAAGATGATATCCTGGAATATAATGCGCCGATGTATCGTAGCCCGCGAAGCTCAGCGCATCCACATCTCCGAAAGTCACTACGGCGGACAGGTAGATAGGGACCAGCCCTAATCGCATCCAGCCGAGAAAGAGGTAAAAGATGAAGGGGGAAAAGCCGAATGGGTCACGAACAATCTCTCGGCGTAGGAGGAAAGAATAAAGCACAATGGAAATCGCCCCGTTCGCGCAAAGCACGCCCTCGTCCATGGGATAAAAAAAGAAGGAAAGCAAGAAAATATGTATTGCTTGAAGGCACAGAATCCTAACGACCATTCTTTCCGAAGCGGATGTGCCCCTAGCTGATGTGCGTATAATTCGTGGTATCAAAGGCATGGCAGACTACGGCTGGGTTTTGTCGGAATTCGATCTGAAGTCCAACCCGAAAAGCCGGAGCGCTTCGTCCGTAACGAATACCGGAAATGGGCAGTCATACGGTCCATAGATTCAGCCGAGCAAACAAGAATAAGGATGCGGAGAATTGCTCTTTGACCAAGTTATTCGGGACTGGCTCCTTCCATGCACCATGCCAGAAGGCTGGATGCAGGGGGTCAATCGTTCCACCATTCTATGCGTGGGAAGGCATCCTTGAGGGCCTCGCCGACCGCCAGGAAATTCGCCTCGCGAAAGGTCTCTAGCTCGGGACTCCATTCCGAATAAAACTCTATTCCGAGAGGGGTGACTTTGCCGATGCTGTAGCCGAGTGGAACCAAATAGTCAAAAGCGTCCTTTAGGTAGCGCCGCGAGGAAATCCACCGGAAGTTATACTCGAATTGGATCACGTCAACCCTCTTTGCCTCGATCATTCCTCTCGCGCCGTGCAATACCTCAATATCGTGTCCTTCTGTATCTACCTTAACAAAGTGTAAGCGCGGTACGCCCCCCTTCGAACAGTAAGCGTCAATCGTTTGAGTCTCGACGTCTTCAATGCGCTGATATTGGACGCCGTTTGTAGGATAAAAACTGTTAATCCCTACGTTGGCTCCGAAAGAATAGAAACGGCGTGTCCCGACGGTCGAGGACATAGCGATGTTATTTAGGAGTGCACGTCCGCTCGCAACATCTTGCCGCAGATTGCGAGTCAAGGCGTCGAAGGTGTCTCTGCACGGCTCGAAGGTGTGGACACAAACCTCAGTCCCCAACTCCTGCGCTTTCGCAATAGTGGTCCTCGCCCAGCCGCCAACGTTAGCTCCCACGTCAAACACAGTAGCCTTTTGAGGCGCAATTTCGGTTAGAACGCGCTCGATTACCATTCTTTCTCCGTTGGTTTCAGAATCGTTTGGCACGTCCAACCGGGATTCATTGGTAAGGAAACGGCCCAATCTCACGAGATTCTTCCGTCCCAGACAAAACCATAGTGATCTTATCAATTGTCGCTTCAGAAACCGCTCAACCATTGTCCCAGCATTCCTTTGATACGTGAGCATCGTCCGTGTCCTTCCGCCGAAGGTTCACATTGGGCTTGGCAACACGCGGCGACTCAACAGAACCATGATTATCAGATAGCCAGCAAAATAAATGGGACAGGCCACCGCAGCGCCCTTCAACCCCCATTGAGCGATCATTGGCACTGTAATAACCAACGTCAGCGCGGCCGCAATCGATTGTCCCAGAAGGACAAGTCCTGTGCGCTTATAAGCGTATAGGGTGCATTCAAACACGTATGCGGTAGATAGGAAAGTAAAACCCGCAGCCAGCCAAGGCAACAAAGGTGTGGTTAAGCGGTATTGCTCAGCAAGCAACAGCGCAGCGATCCACTCCCGTAGCAACGCGATTGATACGAAACCCAAAATGCAAACGGTTATAGTCGTCAAAAGCCAAATTCTAAAGGTTCGTTTTGCCGTGCCCTCGTCTTTTTGCGCCACAGCCTTATTATACACTGGCCAAAGCGTTTGCATGATGACGTAAGCCCCCATTGTTATCGGCATACTTGTCAGACCGTAGGCGGCCGAATAGACTCCGGCCTCCCTTAAACCCGCCAAGCCGCCGATGATGTACCTGTCACTGGTGGCCGTAAGCCATCCAACAAGGGCCAACGGGGTCAGTGGCAAAGCGAAACTAAGGATTTGTTGCTTCAGATTGCACTCAACGGTTACGGGAGCGTAAACGATCGATCTCGGCTCTTCGTCCCTGGACAAAAACGCCCGGGCGCACGCGAAAGTGAAGCCCGTTACCAGAAAGTATGCAAAGAGCACCGATTGGGGAGTCGGCCCTAATGCAAGGATAGCCAAGACGGCCATTGCTGGCTTGAGGCAGGCATTGGTCCCATCCCAGATAGCGACGGCTCTTTGTCTGCGGGCCGCAGAAAGCAAAGACGTCTCAAGGGCAGTTGGCGTCTCGACAATCAGGCAGGCAGCCAAAGCAACAAACAACCAATATGGCACCTTGACGCGCGGTAGGCATACTGCACCTACCATCAAAACAAACAACGCCAGCCCACCGGTTGTGACGAATAGGAATTTGTAAGTCGTCCAGCGCAGGAACCGCACCCCTTCGCTAGAGACCATGTCGGGATAGAACCTATATGCCGCTTGCATGAGTGGCCGACAAAAGAGTCCTTGTCCTAATGCGGTCAAGCCCAACATCAGCACAACTGCTCCGTAAACACTTGGGTCAAGAAATTCTGTAAGCAGCCGCACGCCTAGCAGCGTTCCCAGGCCAATCATCACACGCCCGGCAGCTACCCAAGCCCCCTCTCTTAGGAGCCTTTTTATACCAGATGGCAGGCCAAAAAATGATAAAGAAAAGTCCTCTCTTTGCATAGGTTGTGTGGCCACCCTCTGTTCCGGTTCCTGCCCTTAGAAGGCTGCGGGGGCAGGCTTGATTCTTAAGGCGTAAATGAGTGAATGGGTAGATGCGTAAATGAGTTAAAGCGCAAATGTGTTAAAGCGGTGATGCGGTTATCGTCAGGATCGTTAAGATGGTTGAGATCGTAAGAAGCGTTCTCCAGCGGTACGCAGCTTTTAGTTCCAGATTTCGAGATGAAATTCTTTATAATGCCTGATCCGTTCGAAATCTGCTTTATTGGAGGTAATAATCGTGGCCCCGTGATTTCGCGCGGTCAGCGCGATCAGGACATCGAAGTGGAGGTCTCTCAATTTCTCCGGTGAAGATCCCCTGTCTTCACGCATCCGGTACAAGAGCGAGCCTGATTCGAGCCAATTCCTCTCCGTAGGGGTGAGGATAGGATGGCTCTTTGCAAGCGTCGATACAAAATCCAATTCGGATTCCTTGGTAGCGCCGCGTGCCAGTTCCGAAAGAACCACGGACGAATTCCTGATCAGGCCGCGGAGATTCTGAAAATGGTCAACATGTTTATTCGTTCTCAGGTGGTCTATGAAAATCGACGTATCGAAGATGACGACCTTATTTGCCATGGGCCTCAAACCTCAATTTTCCGCCGTATTTTGACATGAGCTGTTTGAATTTATTCAGGGCGACGACTTCTTTTAAGGCCAGATGCACCGCCTCGCTTCTGTTTCTCGCCCCGAGGGCCTTCGCGGCATCGTCGGCAAGCTTTGTATCCAGCCGGATGGATGTCATTCTAACCGATGTCTTCATGGCAAGCCTCCCCATGCTTTGTATATATACAAAGTACTATTTATATATACGTCTGTCAAGAGGTGCGTTAATGCGTGGATAAGGTGACGCAGGGGTCCACCTAGCCATGGGCAAGCACTTCTTTCGAAGCGGGCATCTTACCGTTCAGATTATCATAGTTGTCAATCAGCTGATCCGTTAGGATTGTCAAGAAAGTTGGTTGAGTTTCTCTGGAATCTCTGGTTCCTCTGTTCCTTTTCTCTAAAGCGCGCTTCGTTGTTCCGTATCTATCGTCTCAACAGAGGATGAATCCTTCGGATGAGAAGTGAGTTACGGTTTCGATGGCCGCCATTGCGTGTTTGCTTTATTTGGCTTATTAAGCATTCGCGTTTTGAAAATCCAGGAGCAGAGAAACAGAGCGATGGCAATGCCCACCATGTCGAGGCAGACATCGCCGACGGAGCCGTCACGGCCGGGGACGTACAACTGGTGAAACTCGTCGAAAATGCCGACGACCCAGGCGATCGCTCCCGCAGCAAAGAGACGAATCGTCAGACCCGGCGTGCCTTTGGACCATGGCTGAACCGATCCATTTTTGAACCCTCGCGGCAGGGGCACGATTGAAAAAACCAGAAGAAAGGTCATGATCCCATAAAGCGGGATGTGAAGCAGGCTGTAGGGGTTAAACCTCGACACGGTCTCAACCACCGGGGACCCGGCCAGGATGAAAATGGCGGCGATGTAAAAAATGGAAAGAAGGATGCTAAGCATTCTCATGACGCATCAAATGGGCTTATAGACGGCCGTAGTCATCGGCAAAGCGCTCGATATCATCTTCTTCGAGGTAATCCCCGTTTTGAACTTCAATGATTTGAAGAAGGGTCTCTTCCGGATTCTCCAGGCGGTGCTTCGTGTTGACGGGGATATAGGTGCTTTCGTTGGTATAGACCAGGTAGGCCTCCTCGTCCCGGGTCACTCTGGCCACCCCGGAGACGACCACCCAGTGTTCACTCCTCTTCCTGTGGAGCTGGAGGCTCAACTTCGCCTTCGGCTTCAGGACGATTCTCTTGATCTTGTACCCGTCCCCTTTCTCCAGAACGGTATAACTCCCCCAGGGTCGCTCCACCGTTTTGTGGATGAGGTGCTCTTCCCGGCCGCCCTGCTTCAACGTCTCGACAATCTTTCGAACGTCTTGCACTTGATCTTTCGGAGTGACCAGGGTTGCATCCGGCGTATCGACGACAACCATATCCTTCAGGCCGATCGTGGCGATCAGTCGATCGCCGGCGAAGACGGTGGAATTCTCACTTCCGATATTGATCGTATTTCCCTTCAGGATATTGCCGGTTTTGTCCTTCTCGATCACCTCGTCCAGGGCCGCCCAGCTCCCAAGATCGGACCACCTGAATTTAGCGGGAACCATCCGAATGTGAGGGCTCCGCTCCATGACGCCATAATCGATGGAGATCGGCTTCAAACGAGCGTAGAGGGCCCCAAATTGTGGATTGCGGAATGCGCCTGCCTGTCCGGCAGGCAGGGACTGCGGAATCGAAGATCGATCCGGTCCAGACGGTTCAAAAAGAATGGCCTCCATTTTCTTCAGGGAGTCATAAAGCGAGGGAAGGTGGGTTTGAATCTCGGCCAGGATT
>Ga0335070_10007957_pt1 | contig 12439 bp, 9 predicted proteins | sample Lox_Sample_13_FD_206722 | JGI IMG/M metagenome (GOLD analysis project Ga0335070, IMG submission 206722) | Soil microbial communities from Loxahatchee National Wildlife Refuge, Florida, United States - Lox_Sample_1.3 | ecosystem: Environmental > Terrestrial > Soil > Wetlands | place: USA: Florida...
ATGGTCTTGCTGTAAACCCTTGCAGCCGTATAGAATCCGAACGATATGGGGAGCAGGGTTTTTCCACCCACATTTATCTGAAGGTCGCCATCAATAGTTTTGGGTACGCCAACTACGGCGCAAGGCTTGGCCAGAATGCCGGCATTGTGCTGTTCGCTGAGAAATTCAGCCAGCTCGATAGCGTTTGTGTTCGAATCGTCGCCACCAACAATTATTATACCGTCAAGACTGTATTTCTGAACGGTATTAAGAACCGCCGCAAATTTTTCGGGAGAATCTATCTTGGTCCGTCCGGTGCCCAGGTAGTCAAAACCGCCGGTATTAATGAGATTCTTCATCTTTTTGCTGCTTATCAGCAATCCTTCACCTTTTATGAGGCCATCAGGACCTTTTTCGAAGCCTATAAGTTTATTGTATCGTCCCAGCGCTTTCAGTATGCCGGAGAGGACATTGTTCCCACCTGATGCGGGGCCGCCGGAAAAGATCACGCCGATCTGTTTGCCTGACAGATTCTGGATTTTCTCAGAGGGACCCTCTGCATCCACAACCAGCAGGTGCGTTTTCATGTTCGGGAACTGCCTGTGCAGCAGCGCCTCATCCTTGACCGGAAGAGATTCCTCCGAGACAGTGAAGGCAACCGGTTGAGTCTTCCCTTCAAAAAGAAAAGCTTTTGCCACCTGAACCGGCAATTCGGCTAGAAAGCGCTCGGTTGGAGATGTTCGCTTGATGTTGATTTCCTTATCCTTTACCTGGAATTCCACGGCGTCACCTTGCATTGAAACCCTCCAGAATTTTTTCTTATATACTATTTTAACTACTTTCAAACAACAAACGGCAAAAGTCAATTGCAAACTGTTTACCTCTGTAATTTTGACAAACCCGTCGAAAAGTGCTTGATGTCGGATCAAGATATTCATCAACCAAAAGGTCACCTGGAGCGAACTTAGGCTTTGATATCTCATTAAAAGTTATTTTCGCAGCATCATAAGCAAAAGATCGGAAGTAAAAAACACCAAGAACTTCACCATTATTTTTAACTACTGTTACCTGGGAATAGCCGTGTTTCCTCTTCAGAGCAACAGCATCACGGACCTTACTGGTAGGTGCAACGGTTAAAACCGCCTGGTCCTGAGTAATGATTCGATTGATCCTGTGAAATAACTCTAAGGCAGGAAAAGGAGATAAAAAAATGAGCTGATTAGAAACCCGGATTGAAAAGCTGGAAAATATGACCACAGTGGAGAAGGGGAAAGTCGTTTTACTTATTGAACCAACCGACGAGGAAATCGAAAAAGCCGAGGAGGAAAACGCTGGTAAAGACGACCTTGTGCTTATCGTCCAATTTGTAAAACCGGGGGCGGACAATGAACAACAAGGACAGGCAGAAAAGAATAATTGACGCTATACGGCGTTATACCGCGAGTCAGAAAGAAAAGAGAGTAAACGATATTGCAACCACTTCCAACGGCTCCACGGGGCATTTTGCGAATCACAGGTTGAAGTTGACAGTTTTCATGGCAGGGGACCACCATAGAGTTCCGAGCGGATTCGCTCCCGCTCCCGGTCCATCTGTTCGGGAGTGGCTCCCAGATAGTTGAGGATCAGTTCGATCATGTTGAGGGCCACCTCCCCTTCTCCCGAAAACACTGCATAGGCGCCGACGCGCTTCATAGCCGGGATATCCCGGAGATAGTTGACGCGGGCGATAATCCTGATCGTCGGATTAATATCACGCGCCACGCGGATCACCTCTTCACTCCCGTGCATTCCCGCGGAACTCAGAATGAGGGCGACGGCATTTTCCACTCCCGCCTCCTTCAATGTGTCCACATGCAACGCATCACCGTAAACGCAGGTAAAACCGTTTGAACGAATCCTTCCCAGGTTATCCAGGTTCAGCTCGATTATCACCGGTTCAATGCCGTTTTCCCTGAGCAAACGTGCGACGGTGCTGCCTGTCGGCCCGTAGCCGACTACCACGGCCCTGTCCCCCGGAATAGATACGGTGCCAACCACCCCGGAGACTTCCTGAGCGGCTGCCCCCCTGGTCTTCCTTTGGAGCATCCGCCACAGCCGGGTATGCTTTGCACGGGCATCCAGCGGATCAATGAGACGATAGAGAATAGGATTCAGGCTTATGGAAATAATCGCCGCGGCGACGAGAGCATTGGCGCCGGTCTCCCCCAATACCCCCAAATGACGGCCGACGGTTGCCAGGATAAAAGAAAACTCGCCGATCTGCGCGAGTGCTACGGCAACCGACAGCGCCACACGTGGCACGTAGCCGAGGAGGAGGACTATGGCGAGCGCAGCGAGCGGTTTCCCAAGCAGGATGATGGCGAGCGTGGCGGCCACGAGCCCGGGGTCCCGCACCAGTTGGGCCGGATCGAAGAGCATCCCCACCGACACGAAGAAGAGTACGGCGAACGCATCGCGCATCGGCAATGCGTCCGATGCGGCACGGAGGCTGAAGTCCGACTGTCTCACCACCATACCCGCCAGGAAGGCGCCCAAGGCCATGGAAACCCCGAACAGCCGGGATGAGCCGATGGCGATTCCCAGGGCGAGCGCCAGCACCGCGAGTGTGAAGAGCTCTCTCGAACGCGTGGCGGCCACGTAACCGAGCAATCGGGGAATAACCCTGCCCCCGACAAATAAGACAATCGAAACCAGGACCGCGATCTTTATCAACGAGACGGCGAGGGCAACCGGCAGGCTGCCCGACTCGGTCGTTCCCGTTCCGAAAAGCGTTGGGAGCAGCACCAGCAGGAATACGGTGAAGATATCTTCCACCACCAGCCAACCGACCGCGATATGGCCGGTCGGTGTATGCAGGACATTGTTGTCGGCAAGCACGCGAATGAGTACCACGGTGCTGGCCACCGATATGGCAAGGCCGAAGACCAGTCCCGCCGACCAGGTCCAGTCGAGGTATCTGGCAACCATGCATCCCAGAAGTGTCGCAACCGCGCTCTGGCACACCGCACCGGGAATGGCGACCCGCCGCACTGCCAGAAGCTCCTTGAAGTGGAACTGGAGGCCTACGCCGAACATCAGGAGGATGACGCCTATCTCCGCGAACTGATCGGCGGTTGCCCGGTCGGCCACAAACCCCGGAGTATGGGGCCCGACCGCTATTCCGGCAAGCAGATAGCCGACTATTGGCGACATGCCGAGGCGCTGGGTAACGTAGCCCAGGATCAGCGCTGCTCCCAGACCGCCTGCAAGTGTTGTCAATATGTGAAATTCGTGCATTGCGAGCCTTTCTCCCCTTTACGATTCGTTGACGTCTCATGGATATCGGCGAGATGGCTATAAAACCCCATGTTCAAACAGATATCAAAAATTCACCGGGTTTCAATGCCGCCTTCGACAAAAGACTTTCGGGGTCCTGTTTCCCAACCCAATACCAGCGGGCTTGCGATGAATATCGTCGAATAGGTGCCGATGAGAATTCCGACAATCAGAGCGAGAGCAAAGTCGTGAATCACCTCGCCGCCGAACAGGTGGAGCGAGAGGCTGCAAGAAGAATTAAAATGATTTATTTTATAGAGAGCATATTTGCCGAACCAGCAATTTGGAATCCGGTCAGGTTGTCGATAACAACAAAACAAGCTTCCATTCATAAACGTGACAAAAAGGCCATCTATGGGGGGGAAACTTATCATTTGCCTAGCCCGAAAAGTTGTTGTAGTATGAACCCACTTGCCAGGCCCAAAAAACCTTTTCAGAGACAACAACTTTTGGCAAGTGACAACAACTTTTGGCATTTTACACGACAAGGAGCCCGTTTATGGCCAGTCTTAACAAGGTTATGCTCATAGGAAATCTGGGAAAGGACCCGGAAGTGCGTTACACCACTTCGGGGACGGCGGTCGCGAGTTTTTCCATAGCCACCAGCGAGAGATTCAAGGGTAAAAGCGGTGAATGGGAAGACAGGACCGAATGGCACAATATCACCCTCTGGGGGAGGCTCGCTGAGATTGCCGGGGAGTACCTCGCGAAAGGGAAAACGGTCTATATCGAAGGACGTCTTCAAACGAGAAAATGGCAGGACCGGGACGGCAGGGACCGCTATACGACGGAGATCGTCGGGGAGAAGATGCAGATGCTCAGCGGTCGCGGAGACGCGGGAGGCGGAAGCGGCCGGACTAAACCCGCCGACGACCAGTCATACGGAGCGCCTTCCTATGAGGAACCGGCCTTCAACCCGGATGACGATATTCCGTTTTGAAAAGTACCTACTCTAGATTTGTAAACTTTGAGCCAGAAACTTTTGATTTCTGGCTTTTTTATTTCGATTCAGATTTTTTTATTCGATAATTATATATTCTGATAGCCTGATTTTTATTTTTGAAACCTTTGGACCACAAACATTTGTGTATGCCGCTTTTTAGCCCATTCCTGTCAATGCCTTCATCAAATCAGACCGTGTTTTGCCCCCTTTTCTTTTTTTAATTACGTCATTGAATAGAATCAGAAAAACTCGCCAACCCACTCTTTCATTCTGCGGGCTACACGCCGGAAACCCTTGTCATCCATCTGCGCTGTCGGGAATTCCCTAATTCCCTGGTTCTTGCTGCCATATATCACAAGACCGACGCCCGTCGCGGATGCGGGGGAGTTGACTACATCAACTAGCCCTCCCAGGTTCTGCGGCAACCCTCTGCGGACCGGCAGATTGAAGACCAGTTCGGCCAGTTCCGGAGTTCCTTGAAGGATAGACGTCCCGCCGGTAAGAACCACGCCGGATGCTATCCTGTCCTCGTACCCCGATTTCACGATTTCCCTGTTCACCAGGGTGAAAATCTCCTCCATCCGCGGCTCAAGAATCTCGGCCAGAAGCTGCCGTGAAAGCACTCTAGGTTTCCTTCCGCCGACGCTGGGCACTTCGATGGTTTCATCCTTTCCAACCATGGACGAGAAACAGCACCCGTACTTCTGCTTTATCTTTTCCGCTTCGGCCGATGGCGTGCGAAGTCCCACGGCGATGTCGTTGGTGAGATGGTTGCCGCCAAGGGACAATACGGAGGTGTGCTTGATGGCGCCATCGACGAAAATGGCGATATCGGTCGTCCCGCCTCCGATATCGACCAGCACCACGCCTATCTCCTTTTCCTCCGGCGAGATGACGGCTTCGGACGCGGCAAGCTGCTCCAGGACTATGTCGGCAACGTCAAGGCCGGCCTTGTTGCACGATTTAATGATGTTCTGGGCGCCGGCAGCCGTGCCGGTAACTATGTGCACCTTCGCCTCCAGCCGGACGCCGCTCATCCCGAGCGGTTCCCGGATTCCGTCCTGGTCGTCGATGATGAATTCCTGGGGCAGAATATGGATTACTTCGTGGTCCATCGGTATGTTTATCGCCTTGGCGGCGTCTATTACCCGGTGAACATCGTCCGATGAGACTTCACGGTTCTTGATGGCGATCACGCCCTCAGTATTGAACCCTTTGATATGACCACCGGCAATCCCCGCATAGACGGACTTTATCTCGCAGCCGGCCATGAGCTCCGCCTCTTCAACCGCTTTCTTAATGGAAGCTACGGTGGTTTCGATGTTCATCACGACACCCTTGCGTAATCCGCGCGAAGGGCTGGTGCCGATTCCGACTATGTCCACGCCGTCTTCGGTGACATTTCCGACAATCGCGCAAATCTTCGTGGTGCCGATGTCAAGTCCTGCAATCAGATTTTCCCTCGTGTTAGACATGTTACTCCCCTTTTTTGCAATCAAACCTTTTTGACTTCGATCTAATCGTTGTAATTTAGATCAATATATTCCACCAAGCGCATTTGCGTCGACAGGTCCCTGTAAATACGTGAAAGCCGCGGGTTAGAAAACGCATATGCATCAATTTTGGCTTTACAGCAGCCCGGATTCGTTTATTATCTCGCTTCCCAGGAAATGAATGTCATCAGCGGTCCAACCATAGTCCTTCAGGATGTCGACGAGAAGCATTGCAAGATATGCCGGCTTGCGGTTTGCCAACACATTTTTGATCTTTTCCACTTCTTCTATGGCCAAATCCACCATCTGCCTCCCAACGTCAATGCGACTCCCCATGCACCCAAGGAACCTATCGAACAGCTCATACCACTTAACTTGCACCTTGTTTTCCTGTTCCCTATCCGGGAAGCTTAACTCTGATGCTAAAGAATCTTTTTCCGTCAGTCGACCGATTTTCGGAGAAATGTCGGGATATCGTACTGGTCATCTTCATCCATAAAGAATCCTCTTTGCTGTTTTGAAAAAACTTCGGGCTTATGCTTTTGCCTGTTGCGGATGAAGGCCGGGATATCCCTGTTTATTTCTCTTTTCTCCGTGATCTGCGCCACATTATCTTTCAGCTCCCTCCTGGTTTTTCCCAGATCGAACTGATCGCCGAAACCGGTGGCTATTGCTGTAATTTTCACGAAATCACCGAGATCTTCGTCGATGACCAGACCGACAATGATATTGGCGTCCTCGTGCACTTTTTCGTGGATGATTCGGCTTGCGTCATCGAACTCGTCCATGGTCATGTTCGAGGATCCGGATATGTTTACCAGCACGCCTTTTGCACCGGAGATGTCGATTTCTTCGAGAAGCGGGCTGGATATGGCCTTGTTTGCCGCTTCAACGGCCCTGTTCTCGCCGGAGGCGATGCCGATTCCCATCATGGCCATGCCCCTTTCGCTCATGATTGCTTTTACGTCGGCAAAGTCGACGTTGATGAGGCCGGAGGTGGTGATAAGCTCCGATATTCCCTGCACCGCCTGCCGGAGAACGTCATCGGAGGGTTTGAAGGCATTCAGAATGGACATGGATTTCCCCGCAAGGCCGAGAAGACGGTCATTGGGGATGACGATCAGGGAGTCAACATGTTTCTTGAGTTCCGCAACCCCCTGTTCAGCTTTGGAGAGACGCTGCTTTCCTTCGCGGGTGAAGGGTTTGGTAACCACACCGACAGTCAATGCACCCAGTTTCTTGGCCACATCTGCTATAACCGGGGCCGCACCGGTCCCGGTCCCGCCGCCCAGGCCGGCGGCGACAAAAACCATATCGGCGCCGCTGAGCATATCGGCCAGCCGTTCATTGTCTTCCAACGCAGCCTGTTTACCGATTTCGGGATTGGCACCCGCGCCAAGGCCCTTGGTCAACTGGCTTCCCAACTGCATTCTCACCGGAGCCTTTGACATGCGCAGAGATTGGACGTCGGTATTGGCGACAATAAAATCGACGCCTTGGATATTGCAGGTGATCATGGTGTTAACCGCGTTGCCGCCGCCTCCGCCTACCCCGATTACCTTGATCTTCGCACTCTGGTCAATGCTTTCATCAAATTCCAGCATGTTTGCCCCCTGTTCTTTTTTTAATATCCGTCATTGAATATGCCATGAATGTCCCCGGAATCACTTGAACTCGTTTTTTTCATGCCCGTGTCTTCTTTCCAGAAGGGATCTTTATCCCGACGTGATCACAATGCTTGAGGATAAGCACCTCGATCAAACTGGTCACACTTCGATGATCTTGCTTCGCGGCTTTTTCAGCGACCTGTTTGACAACAGGGTCAACACGAAGTGTCAGTACAGCCGTTTTAATCTTGGGTTTTCCTGGGGGCATGCTATCCTTATGTAATGCATTTATACTGTATTAATCTGTATTATATACTGCATTATTAATTTTGTCATGCTTTTTTGGAATAATATGGCGAGACACTGACATTGGTTAGGTATAAACAGCGAAAGGAGGTGTAAGGACGAAAAAAAAGGAAGCGGAGGCGAAGGCGGCGGATCTAGGACGAGATAACGCCAACAGAAGAAGCACTGGGGATAAAGGCGAAGGCTTGCGCTTGGCGGGTTTCACAGATCAAGCCATTCAAGGCAAATGCCGTACAAACCCTTGTCGCAGGGGCTCTAACATACACAGTCTACACTTTTCCTGTATATACAACCGTTTTGACGGTTAACTTCCGAGAATGTAAATAAAAAAGGCACAGGCCCTTCAGGCTTGTGCCTTTTTTTTGCCCTGCCGAACAACCGTACTCGCAGGGCGTCAGGTCCTGCTACTTCCGCATTGCCGCCGCGAGCTCGCCTATCTTGACGAGCGACTTTTCAATTTTATCCGACCAGTAAGCCGCATTCAGACGAATGTAATTCCGGTATTTGCGCGACGCCGAAAATATCAGGCCGGGTGCGATAGTGATCCCCATCTTCAGCGCCTGGTCATAGAGTTCGATGGAATCGATATATTCGGGCATTTCCACCCAGAGCACGAAACCGCCCAACGGCTTGTTGACCTCAGTCCCGTCCGGGAAATATCTTTGTACCGCATTTGACATGAGAGAAGTCTGGCGCGCGTATATGCCCCGGATTCTCCGCAGGTACTGATCGTATCCGCCGTTGGCGAGGAATTCCGCGATGGCGAGCTGCGGCAGGGTTGCCGCTGCAATATTGCTCACCGCTTTCAGCCTCTCGATCTTCTCCTGGAAACGGCCCGGCGCCACCCAGCCCACACGGTAGCCCGGTGCCAGGGTCTTGGAAAACGACGAGCAGAGGATTACCAGCCCCTTTTTGTCGTATCGCTTCGCCACCCTAGGACGGTCGTGTGAAAACCCGAGATCCCCGTATACGTCATCCTCGATGAGCGGTATGTTGTAACCAGCCAGAATCCTGACGAGCTCCTTTTTCTTGTCGTCCGGCATGCAGCTGCCAAAGGGATTGTTGTAATTGGAAATTACCAGGCAGGCATGCACGGGGTTGTGCTCCAATGCATTAAGAAGCGCGGAAAGGCTCATGCCGGTCTGCGGATGGGTCGGTATTTCCAGGGCCTTCAGGTCCAGCATCTCGATAACCTGGAGCAGGTTGTAGAACAGGGGGGATTCGATGGCGACGGTATCTCCCGGCTTGCAAACGGCCCGCAGGGAGAGCATGACCGCTTCCAGGCAACCGCTGGTAACCACGATCTGGTCGGGAGCCAGGGAACATCCGGCCGTCATTGCCCGCTGGGCGAGCTGGACCCGCAGTTTCTCGCAGCCGGGCGGGAAGTGATATGAGACTCCCTGGTATTTGTAGCGTCGGGAAATGGTGGAAAGGATGCGGTTCAATTTGTCCGCGGGCAGATTTTCGGGATTCGGTGTCGCGACCCCAAGCGGAACGAGGTCGGGGTTTCTTCCATCGCGCATGATCATCATTACCAGCTCATTCACGGTGACATGCATGGGCACCGTAGGAGTGTGCGGGATTTCCGGCTCGGGCGAAAGCCTGGGAAACTGTTGCCGAACGTAATATCCCGATTGCGGACGGGCTTCGATGACCCCCTTGTTTTCCAGGTGGAAATAGGCTTTCAGCACAGTCGATATGCTGACCTTCATCTGCCGGCTGAGGCTCCTCACCGAAGGTACACGTTCTCCCGCGCTGTAAGTCCCTCTCTTGACAAGCCCCTCAATGCGCTTCTCTATTTCTTCGTATCTGTAATGGTCCGAAGTATCCGAATGTCTGTTTGCCGCCATAATTCAAGCACTTTCCCGGCTTATTTTATTTTGCCGTATACAATTTTGAGTAAAAAAAACCGGTACAGTTGAACTGTGCCAGCTATTTAAGTGAAAATCTGCATCTGTTATTCATAGCACAATACGACTATATTACAAATCATAATTTTTAGTAATATTAAAATTTATGATTTTAATTTACCGGTACGTTTACCTGGACTAAAAGGCATTAGGGTTCCATTTCTATTACGGGATGGATGGGAGAAAACCAAAAGAGGAGGATACAATGGGAGAAAAGATTATCCGTATTAACATGACGACCCTCACAACCGCGACTGAAGCAGTGCCCGCGGAATGGGCGGCGCTGGGCGGCCGCGCCCTTACGTCGACCGTCGTCGCCAGGGAAGTGCCCCCGACATCCGAGCCGCTGGGCAAGTACAACAAGCTGGTGTTCGCCCCCGGTCTTCTGACCGCCACCGCCGCCGCCAACTCCGGACGTCTGTCGGCCGGTTTCAAGAGCCCGCTCACCGGTACCATCAAGGAAAGTAACGCCGGCGGAACGTCCGCGCAGAAGCTGGAGAAGCTCGGCATCAAGGCCGTCATCATCGAAGGCTTGCCGAAGGAAGACAAGTGGTACAGCATACACATCAATAATGACGGCGCAACCATCAAGGAAGACGCTGAATATGTCGGTAAGGGAAACTATGAGCTTTACAAGTCAATCGGCGAGAAAATGGGTAAAGTCGGCGTTATCTCCATCGGTCCCGCCGGCGAATTCAGAATGGCGGCCGCCAATATTTCCGTAAAAGACCCGGACGGCAACGTGCGCAGCCACGGCCGCGGCGGCGGCGGCGCTGTCATGGGCTCCAAGAAGATCAAGTATATCACCATTGACGAAACAGGCGGACCCGGCGTCAAGCTTGCCGATCCGGAAAAATTCAAGACCCACGCCAGAATCTTCTCCAAAGCCCTGCTTGATCATCCGGTCAGCGGGCAGGGCCTCCCGACTTACGGCACCAACATCCTCGTCAACATCCTCAACGAAGCCGGCGGTTTGCCCACAAAGAATTTCCGCTACGGCCGCTGCGACCACGCCAACAATATCGGCGGCGAAACCATGCACGATGTGATCGTTTCCAGAAACGGCAATCCGAGCCATGGCTGCCACGCCGGCTGTCTGATCAAGTGTTCGCAGATTTATAATGACGCGGACGGCAAATACGTAACCTCGGGTTTCGAGTATGAAACCGTGTGGGGCCTGGGCGCCAACGGCCTGATCGAGAGCCTCGACGATATCGCAATGTGCGACCATGTAATGGATGACATAGGCATAGACGCGATTGAAGGCGCGGTAATAATCGACATGGCCATGGAAGCAGGCATTATCCCCTGGGGCGACGGCAAGGGAGCGATCAGGCTGCTGGACGTGGAAATCCGCAAGGGCACGCCGCTCGGCCGCATCCTTGGCAATGGCGCCGGCTCCGTGGGCAGGACCTACGGGCTCACCAGGATCCCGACGGTGAAGAACCAGGCTATCCCGGCATATGATCCGCGCGCGGTCAAGGGGATCGGCATTACCTATGCCACCACGACAATGGGCGCCGACCACACTTCCGGCTATACCATTGCCACCAATATCCTGAAAGTAGGCGGTTTTGTCGATCCGCTCAAGAAAGAAGGACAGGTCGAACTTTCCAGGAACCTCCAGATCGCGACCGCCGCCGTCGACAGCTGCGGCCTCTGCATCTTCGTCGCTTTCCCGGCTTTGGACATACAGGAATGCTTCACCGCGATCTACGAAATGATCAATGCGCGCTATGGCTGCAACCTTACACCTGAAGGCGTCGTCGAGTTCGGCAAGTATGTGCTCAGGACCGAGCATGATTTCAACATCGCAGCGGGTTTCACCAACAAGGACGACCGTCTGCCCGAGTTTTTCGAAGAGGCGGTACCTCCCCACAATGCCGTTTGGGATTTCTCCGATGCTGAAATAGACGAGTTCTGGAACTTCTGAACAGTTTCTCCCGGGAAACGCCCCAATTCCATGCCAAGAATGAGCGTTTCCCTTCTGTGGGCGCCCTTACACGAGGGGCGCCCTCTTTTTCAGCCATCGTTATATACAAGACTACATAACAAACATCAAAAAACAGCCAAGGAGTTAACAAATGCGAAAAATCGGGATAAACAATTTCCAGCTGCCTGCCGGAAATGCAGGCACGGCGAATTCCGGCAGGCTTCTGTGGGGGCGGGAGCTTGAGGAGCTGAAATACGTTGCCTCCGGAAAAGTGCTGAAAATTGCGTTAAGAGCGGTTGAAAGGGCCGAGAGGTATGACTGCAAGCATCCTTTCTGGAATGCGCTGGCCGATGGTTATATGAAGATCGGCCGGCGTATCGAGACGCTCAGCAGTGTTTTTCCCGGTATAACGAGAATAATCCACAACAGCGAAGTGAAGAAAGGGGACGTGCTGGTAAGCGACTTTAAAACCGGATTAAACTACGGGTTCATGGGTGGCGGCACTGAACCTGTCGGCGTAAGGGTGCTGGAGGTTGATGATGATTTGGTTAAGGGAGAGGTTTTGAGACCGGGGATCAATATGGGCAGGGAAATCGGATATTTCAAAAATGAACTCTGGTTCTTTATTTCCCACCGTTTTGCCGTTTTCTCGTCGGGGAAATCGACGCGATGGTAAACCGGTTGGAATTTACCATAAAGCATTAAACAAAAGGGCGCTCCATGCAGCGCCCTTTTTTGTTTGCAAACATCCATTGGGAGGAAGCGGCATACCGGAATTCTGCCTGATGGCCTGTTTTTTTCCTGTATCGCACTATTTTTTATTGACGCGGTAAAATTAGGTGTCAGGTCTACACATTGACAAATAAACATCTTTTGTTATGCTTCGATCTGTCGGGATACCACAGCATCAAAGGAGAACGGAGATGGGAAGGCCGTTAAGGATCGAGTATCCA
>Ga0335070_10007958_pt1 | contig 12439 bp, 8 predicted proteins | sample Lox_Sample_13_FD_206722 | JGI IMG/M metagenome (GOLD analysis project Ga0335070, IMG submission 206722) | Soil microbial communities from Loxahatchee National Wildlife Refuge, Florida, United States - Lox_Sample_1.3 | ecosystem: Environmental > Terrestrial > Soil > Wetlands | place: USA: Florida...
ACTAATCCCGCCGGTATAGAAACCCAACGGCCACCCGGCGCGAGAGGGCAGATATCCAGCCTCCTGGGCCTCCTCCATGGTAGGTTTGGACATATCGAAGGGACCCGCGAAGGAAGGCACCGTGGTCATCACCTGGATGCCCGATTCAAAGGGCTTGCGCCAGGAGTCGGCGCCAAAGGAACCGAAGCCGGTCACCGCCGCGTAAATCAGGCGAGGATTGATCTTCCTGAGCTGCCGGTAGCCGATCCCGAGGGAATCCAGGTAGCCAGGGTCGTAATTCTCCATGACCACATCGGCCCTTCTGGCCAGCATTTTGATGATCTCCCGGCCCTTCGCCGTGGTCAAATCCACGCTGATGCAGTAGCGGTTGCGGGTCTCAACCAGGGCATAGAGAGCTGAGCCATGGGGAGGATAGTTTTCCCCCTCGGCCTTTACCGCCCCGCCGTCTTCTACTGAAGGACCGACCCAGCGCAGGGGATCGCCCTTCCTGGGGTCCTCGATCTTGATGACCTCGGCCCCGTGTTCTGCCAGAAAGGAAGCACCGACCTGGAGGGAAAGACCCCACCAATCAGGCCGGCAGAGTTCGAGGATTCTCACACCATCAAGGGCCTCGGGCTTCCTGAACCTCTTTCTGGGGTCGAAGACATAACGCGCCCATTCCTCGTACGGAAGAATTTTTTCCTCCTCGGGGGTTACCGCTTCCAGTTTCCAGACCTTCATGACTGCGACTTGCTGTTCTTTCGTGAGTTTGTCCCACTTGTAGGTGATGGGTTTTACCCCTTTTTTCTCCGCTATTTCCTTCGCTTTTTGAGCTGTAGGTTGCGACGATGTCGCGTAGTACGGCAGCTGGTCCACTGGGACCTGGCTGGGCAATTTGGGTTTCTCCACCTTAACGTTCTTCAGTTTCTTTGCAGCCATTGCTTACCTCCTTGTTCGCTCGATTCGCTCCCCGGAAACTTGGACTGAGCGATGACCCAATTCTGTCTGTTCCCTTGCACCTCCTTCTCTGCGGGGATCCAATGAATCTCACCCATCCCTTGGCGAGGGTCACGGCATCCCTTTTCTGGTCTGTTTCCTCTTTACCTCCTGTGTGTGAAAGTGCTCATTTTCACGTGACCACTGCAACACCAGCCCCTTGGGAGGAAGTTCTACAGGGTCCCGGTTAGATGGAAAGGGCCGGGGTCCGCCCCGGGAGATCGCCTCGATTGACCTTGCCTCGGTCGGCGGCGCCCAGATAGACATTTACGGCGTTCTTATCCTCTCTGCGCCTGCTGCCTTGGGAAGATCCATATCCCTCTGTGGGCAAACCTGAGGCCCTCCATCTAACCGGGACCCGGCAGAGCCTCCACTTCAGACTGCGTTCAGCGATCGCGCATATTCAGGTTTGGAGTCGGCTCACTCGGGTAATCAGGAGTTCGGGAGAAGGCTGGTCGTCCTCTCGCTGTCAGAGGTCGGTGGTGAGGAGCCACGAAGAGACGGGAAGTCGGAGTTCAGATTCTGTTCAAACGCGATCGGGATAGCGAGGTTCGAAGAACGATTCAGTTTGGAGAAGCCAAGCACTTGCAGGAGAAAACCGTTGGAAGAGGAGCGTCTCTCAAGAAAGACCTAGCCTTTCTTAGAGCATTTTGCTATCCTACGGGTCCTGGGCTTTTCCTCCATTTCTTTGAACTTCTAAAAATAGGGTTGGTAGATAATTTTATGCTAGTCCTATTGGTCAAATAGTGTCAACAGAAAAACCATTGATAGATAAATAAGTAGGAATATTCTCCATCAAAATTAGGATTTTTCCCCATATTAAGGAGTGTTATATTATTAACTTACGTAACAAGATGCGAAGATAATGTGTTGTGATCAAAATATGTGAGATGCCAGCCATCAGTAATTGGGATTTCAGCTTCCATTCTAAAGTGGCAGTGACATTACTCTGTTTTTGTAGATCTCAATGGACAAACTCGTTTATATCTGTCAGTGCTCCTGTCGCTTTGACTCTTCACGCAGTCCCTGGGAGTTCCCGCTAATTCACCCCTGTCGCTGACTTGCCAAGGTCTTCTCGTGTCCGTCCTTAGTTGAACTGCTGAGTAGGATGGGCGGAGATGAGCCCCGCATGTCAAGCCGCGCTTGACACTTTTTCTCCAGATCTCCAAACTAGACACCCACTGCCGGAGCCTCCCACACCTGGCCGACATGTTTCATCGTCCTTCGGATCAAAAGAGGCACCCCGGCAATACCTTTTCCTGGAAGAGATATGCGGGCTAGAGGGTCCCCACCTTTTTCACGGATGACACGTTCCCCGCAGACGGATATGATGGCGGTGCAGGAGTGCCTCCGCCGGATGCGCCGCCTTGGTGAAACAGGTTTCCACGGCAATGGAACTCTGATATGAAGGTCTTCAGACGCTACCAACTCGCAGCAACGCTCACGACCCGTATCCAGATCTTCGGCCGCATGATCAGGTTCAGCCACACCGCCTTCGCCCTCCCCTTCGCTCTGGGAGCCGTGGTCCTTGCGCAGCGGATTCGCCCTCTCACGCCTCGACTCCTCTTCTGGATTCTGGTCGCCATGGTGGGTGCTCGCTCGGCTGCCATGGGGTTCAACCGGATTGCCGACATGGAGATCGATCGGGTAAATCCCCGCACCGCGGGCAGGGAGCTTCCCACCGGTGTCATTTCCCTCAAGGCCTCACTCGCCTTCGTCGTCATCTCCTCTGTGGTCTTCGTGCTCACCGCGGCCATGATCAGCCGGCTCTGCCTCTTCCTCTCCCTCCCGGTCCTTGCCATTCTCTTTCTTTACTCCTACACCAAGCGTTTCACTATCCTTTCTCACCTCTACCTGGGGTTCAGCATCTCCCTCGCGCCTGTGGGGGCGTGGATCGCGGTCACCGGTCGCTTCGATCCCTCCGTGATGATTCTGTCGTTGGCGCTTCTCACCTACATCGCCGGGTTCGATATCCTCTATGCCTGCCAGGACCTGGAGTTCGACCGGAAAACCGGCCTCTGCTCCATCCCGGCCCGGCTCGGTCCGGCGGCCGCCTTTCGTATCTCCGCCGTCCTTCACGGTATTACCTTCCTCTCGCTCTTGTTGATTCTCGTGGTCTTCGATCTGGGTGTCGTCTATTTGCTGGCGACACTTGTCATGGGCGCCCTTCTCATCGTCGAACACAGGCTGGTGAGGCCACACAACCTGACCAGAATCGAGGCCGCATTCTTCCAAGTGAATAGCGCCATCTCGGTGATCCTCTTCCTGGGGATCCTCGGTGATGAGCTGGTGAGGCATTGGCTATGACGGAGCGACTGATTGTAGCTATCTGCGGCGCGTCGGGGAGCATCTACGCCCTCACCCTCGTGAGGGAGCTTCTGGCGAGACCCCTGGAGGTTCATGTGATCGCCTCTCCTGCCGGACGGCAGGTGATGAGCCACGAGCTGGGCTACGGGGAAAACCTCTCGGCGCTTCTAGAGAACACTTTCAGGTCTTTTCGGCATCCCGGGGCATCCCTCGTAGAGCACCGGGCGGAGACCTTCTTCGCGCCCCCTGCGAGCGGATCCTTCAGACACAACGGCATGGTGGTCGTGCCATGCTCCATGAAGACCCTCGCCGCCATTGCTGCAGGAGTGGCGGACAACCTTGTCACCCGCGCAGCCGATGTCTGCCTCAAGGAACGGAGACCGCTGATTCTTGTGCCCCGGGAAACGCCGCTCAGCACTGTCCATCTGGACAACATGCTCCGGGCCGCCCGGGCCGGCGCCCTGATTCTGCCACCGGCGCCCGCCTTCTACCACGGGCCGAAGACGGTACAGGATCTGGTCGACTTTGTCGTTGCTCGCATCCTCGACCACCTCCGCATATCTCACCGCCTCGTAGGGGAGTGGACCTATGAGAACCTGGTATAGGAACCTCGGTGAGTTCATCGACACCCTCCGGAAGGCAGGCGAGCTTCGTGTTGTGGCCGAGCCGGTCTCCCCCTACCTGGAGATCAGCAGGTGGACCGATCGGGAGTCGAAGAGCCCGCAGGGCGGCAAGGCCCTTTTGTTCCCCCAGGTGAAGGGATCAACCTTTCCGGTGGCGACGAATCTCTTCGGGAGCCCCGCAAGAATTTGCATGGCACTCGGGGTTCGGCACCTGGATGAGCTCGGCACGAGGGTCCGAGAGCTTCTCGAGGTCTCCCCACCCCGACGCTTCCGGGATCTCCTCGGTCTCCTGCCGCGGGCGCTCTCGGTCTCCCGCTTCTTTCCACGCCGCAGCCGGGCCCATCTTCCACCGTGCCAGGAGGTGGTGCACACCGGCGACGCCGTCGACCTGTCGCAGCTCCCAGTCCTTCACTGCTGGCCCAAGGATGCCGGGCCATTCATCACCCTTCCCGTCGTCTTCACCCGGAGCCTTGCTACGGGCAAACGGAATGTGGGGATGTACCGCCTCCAGGTGTTCGACCGCGCCACTACCGGCATGCACTGGCACATCCACAAGGACGGCTCCCACTACTACCGGGAGTACTGCGAGGCGGGAAGGCGGATGCCGGTCGCGGTCGCCATCGGCGCCGACCCTGCGACGATCTATGCAGCTACGGCGCCGCTGCCGCGTCATGCCGACGAGATGATCCTGGCGGGGTTCATCAGGAACCGACCGGTTGCCATGGCGCGCTGTCTCACCATCGACATGGAGGTGCCGGCGGAGGCGGAATTCGTCCTCGAAGGCTACGTGGACCCCGGTGAGGCTCAATTGGAAGGTCCCTTCGGGGATCACACCGGCTACTACTCGCTGCCGGATTACTACCCCGTCTTCCACGTCACCGCTGTCACCCACCGCAAAAACCCGGTCTACTGCGCCACCCTCGTGGGACGCCCGCCCATGGAGGACTGCTATCTGGCCAAAGCCACGGAGCGGCTGTTCCTACCGCTGCTGCAGACGGTGTTTCCGGAGGTAAGAGATTACTGGCTGCCCTGGGAGGGGGTCTTCCATAACATCGTGGTCGTAGCTGTCAAGAAAGAGTACGCCGGCCATGCCCAGAAGGTGATGCACGGTCTTTGGGGTCAGGGTCAGATGAGCTTTTGCAAGGCCATTGTCGTTGTGGACGGAGCGGTCGATCTTCAGAACCCCGATCAGGTAATCGATCAAGTCCTGGAAAAGCTGGATGTCTCCTCCGACCTGACCCTCACGCGGGGCATCCTCGATGTTCTCGATCATTCTTCCCCCATCCCCAACTACGGGACCAAGGTCGGGATCGACCTCACCTCCCGAATGGCCGGGGAACCGCCGCGGCAGTCCCCGGAGGGGCCGGTAGCGGAAGCGCCGTTGGGTTCGGAGGAGCTCTTTACCCGAGTCCGACTCCGGTGCGACGGCGTGGTCAGGGCACGTCGGTTTCCGCCGCCGTCCTTGAACAGCCGCTCGTGGCGCAACCGCATTCTGTTTCTGGGTGTGGAGAAGGCCGGAGTCCGGACAGGACGATACTTTGCGGAGCGCCTCTTGCCCGCGGGTGAGCTCCAGGGATTCTCTATCATCCTTATCTACGATCATCAGGTTGATCTGGACGACACGTCACTACTCTTGTGGAAGATGTTCAATAACGTCGACCCGGGGCGGGACCTTTACATCCGCGGCCCTCGGGTCGTTATCGATGCCTGCAAGAAGAGCCCCGAAGAGGGACACCCTCGTGAATGGCCCGATGAGCTTTCCTTTGAATAAGCCCTGTCATGGCGGTAGCGTGAAGCGTACCGGGTCACGATCTAGCAGGTTACTGAAAAACCCTTCTTAATGTCGGGGATGACGGGCTCCGGCCGGAGACCGACTGTTCTGCGAGGCAAGGCGCACGCCTCCGCTTCGCTCAGAGCGGGAAACGCGAGAAAGGTGAGAAACGCAAGCACTTCGGCAAATCCTTATCCTTTCTCGCTTGCCCTCCTTTCCCGCCGGTCTCGCCGCAGGCTGTGCCTGTGTGTTGGCGCGACTATGCAGCCTTGCCGAGCAGAGCACCCGGTCTGCCGGTATCATATGACAGTCCACGAACTCTCCATTGCCGCTCCAGGGGTTTTTCAGCGACCTGCCCGCTGAGGCCCATGTATCACGTGGTCTTGCCGTTTCTGGCACTGCATGCCTCGGTCAGGATCTGACACGCCGGGTGGCATGAGGCGTCACTCTTCTTTCCTATTTTTTCCCATGAAGATCTGGTATGCTACGCGGCGAACTACCCGCTAATCACATCACAGGAAACGACTTCAACGACAGATGAAGCATGACGTAGCCGGCTCACTCCCCCTGCAGCACGAACCTCCTATGCGAGACGAAGGGAAGACAAAAGAGCGCCTCGTCCATGAGATAAGGGAACTCCGTACCCGTCTTGGCGAACTGGAGATCTCCAGACGAGAGCTCAGGAACGCCCTCGACGCCCTCCAGCAGTGTTACGAAGAACTCGAACGTCGCGTCGACGGTAGGACGTCGGAACTCTTGGGCCTGAACGATGAGCTACAGCGGGAGATTCGCGAGCGAATGGTGGCGGAGAAGGAACTCATTGATTCCCGACGTCGCCTTGCCGATATCATCAATTTTCTTCCCGACGCGACGCTGGTGATCAACCAGGAGGGGAGGGTCATCGCCTGGAACCAGGCGATGGAAGAGATGACAGGAATCAGGGCCGCCGAGATGCTGGGTAAAGGAGACTACGAGTACGCGCGTCCCTTCTACGGCGAGAAGCGGCCCATTCTCATCGACCTGGTACTCCAGCCCAACAAGAAGGAAGAGACGGTCTACTACCTCTTCGAGCGGGACAATGACACCATTACCGCTGAGGTGTTCATCCTCACTTTCAAGGGCGGGACGCACCTGCGAGCCAAGGCGCGACCGCTCTACGACGCCCATGGCAACGTTGTGGGCGCTATAGAGTCCATCCGCGATATCACCACGCGTAAGGAGGCGGAGGCGAGGGCTCGGAAGCTCGCCGCCGAACTGGAGGAGCGGGTCAGGGAGCGCACCGCCCAGCTCGAGACCGCCAACCGGGAACTGGAGGCGTTTGCCTACTCGGTTTCCCATGACCTACGGGCGCCGCTGCGGGCCATGAGCGGCTTCAGCCACCTTCTTCTCGAATACTACCGGGAGAAGCTGGACGATCAGGGAAGACACTACCTCCAGCGGATGGATCAGGTGAGCCAGAGGATGGGAAAACTCATCGACGATCTCCTCTCCCTCTCTCGGCTGACGCGGGTTGAGATGCGGCGGGAGCGGGTGGACTTGAGCGTTATGGCGCGGGGGATCGCGGCAGAGCTTGAGGAGAGGGAGCCCGGGCGGGACGTAGAGTTTGTTATCAGTGAACGGTTGATTGCCCGAGGGGACACACAGCTTTTGCGGGTGGTGCTCGAGAACCTGCTCGGGAATGCCTGGAAGTTCACGGCGAAGCATCCTCAGGCCCAGATCGAGTTCGGGCGCCTGAATCAGAAGGGGAAGCCGGTTTACTTTGTGCGCGATGACGGGGTCGGGTTCGACATGACCTATGTAGAGAAGATCTTCAAGGCCTTTCAGCGTCTATATCCTTCTAACGAGTTTGAGGGGAGTGGGATCGGCCTCGCCACGGTGGAGCGGATCATCACGCGCCACGGGGGTGAGGTTTGGGCCGAGGGGGAGGTAGGGAAGGGAGCCACGTTCTATTTCACCCTTGCGTGAACCGTGGTCCGTGGAGATTGGTGTTCCGAGGCAGGTGCGCCTGTCCTGAGTGGATGTGGTTCGTCGACCCGGGCATCTTGTCCTTCTGCTCAACGTTTCGATTTGCCTTCGATTCTCAGTGCTTTAGCCGCCAAGGTCATGGCTCGGTTGCAGGTTCCTAAAGATTCTGGCATAATTTCGAGTTGCGTAAGGCTGCGACGGGTCGGTAGTGCTCCCGAGTCTAATAAGGAGTGGCTAACGCAGTCGGCGGCGGTGGGTGCAAGGTGGTAGAGAGTCCGTTGATTGGCGTTGGACTGCCCGTGAGCTTCGGTGCCCCCAGGCTGTGAGCCTCACGGGGGACGACCGATAGAGGCAGGAGAGGGTTGCTCCGCGAGATACCCCCGGACGGGGCGGAGCAGTCGCGGCTCGTCAGTAAGCGACGTGGCGCGGGAAGAAACATTCCGCAGGGGGATTGAGCTGTACCATGGATATCTGTGATCAGCTTCTCGTTGGAGCCAGCCAGCCTATACAGAGAATCAGAGCACTGGTCCGTCAGGTTGCGGACAGTGACTTGAACGTAATCATTTCCGGTGAGACCGGCGTGGGAAAAGAACTCGTCGCCCAATCGCTCCATCTCATGTCAGGACGACGAACCAAGCCTCTTGTCAAGGTGAACTGTGCCGCCATCCCTAGCCAGCTTCTCGAGAGCGAACTGTTCGGGTACGAAAGGGGGGCATTTACCGGTGCCGACAGCATGAAACTCGGCAAGTTCGAGCTCGCTCATGGGGGAACGATCCTTCTCGACGAAATCGGCGACATGCCCCTCTCGCTCCAGGCGAAGATGCTGCAGGTGTTGCAAGATTTTCAGTTTTCTCGCCTGGGTGGCAAGAAGGACGTCAAGGTGGATTGCTGGGTGTTGGCGGCAACCAACCAAGAGCTGGAGCAGCGCGTCAGCGCGGCTCTGTTTCGGGAGGATCTTTACTATCGCCTGAACATCATTCGGATCTTCGTTCCGCCCTTGCGGCAGAGGCCCGACGATGTCGAACCCCTCATCCATCATTTTGCCGACCGGTTTGCCGAGAGGGTAAACAAACCGCGGTTTCGTTCCATCGATAACGGCGCCATTGCGTTTCTTCAGGGATACTCCTGGCCCGGCAACGTGAGGGAGCTGAAGCACACCATCGAGCGGCTCATGGTCCTGGGGGACTGGGAGGCGGTCAAAGAGGAGCTGTTGTCGAGAGCAAGCCGCGAGACGAAGTCACCGGCAGCCGCTGCCGTCCCGGTTTCCCCAAGGGAGGAGAGGAAGACGGAGCGCAAGCCGTTCCCCTCCCTCCGAGAAGTCAAGAAGGAGGCCACCCGCGAAGCGGAAAGTAGACTCATCAGCGCGGTCCTGAAGGATACGGGATGGAATCGGAGAAAGGCGGCACGGATTCTCGGCATCAGCTACAAAGCGCTTCTCTACAAGATCAAGGAGTACGGTCTGGAGGAGGGCCGTCCCGGGTGGTAACGCTCGATGGGAAAATGATTTCTTAAAGTATATCCTTTTTGTTCCATTTTTAGGGAGTAACCGACATAGTCTGACAGTGGTGATATCCGTAAGTCTCTGAAAATGCTAGACATGTTCTCTGACTATAAGAGGTAGTACGGTTTTTGCATTGTGGTAGGGGCGCCGAAATTGTCTCCAGGGTTCTGCCCTCTGAGGAACGCTGGGTTGGGTGGGAGACGTCCAAGACGGTCACGGGTTGATTATAGAAAGGAATCGAAAGGGCATGAACGCCAGCGACCGCCGAAAGTACGCGAGGTTGCAGTACCAATTCCCGACGATGCTCATGTCGCACCTGGGCGCGGGGTTTCCGATCGAGGGTGCAGCGGAGAATGTCAGCCAGCGAGGGGCATTCATAAAGACCAGACGCTGGGAGTCCTTCCACGTTCAGGATCGAGCGGTGGTCACCTTTTTCATTCCTCCGGAGTTCTCAGGCCAGCACCGGGTGATTGGCCTGCAGGGTGAAGCCATCGTCACACGGATCGATCAAGAAAAGGAAGGGGTGGCAGTAGAGTTCATCAGGCATCTTAAACAATTTCAGCCGATCACCGCGCCCGACGTGGCCGGTAAGATCAAGTATCGAAAGCTCGCCACATACCTTTCCCTGGTGGCGACTGCCTCTCTTGCCGACTTTCTCTCGAAAAACCCCATTGGTTTTCTGGTGGAGCGATCAGAGAAATTCTTTGACCGCGAGGTGATCTTCAAGTTTCTCACCGAGGTGGCCGAAGATACGGACGTCGTTGAACACCTGAGGCAAGGTTCTACGCCCATAGGAGTCCTGGAGGCGAGAGTCCTCGAGATCAGGAAGAGGAAATCATTCAACGACCCGGATACCATCACCATCGGGCGTTCACCCCACAGCGATATCATCCTTTACAACAAACTTGTTTCGAGAACCCACGCCCACCTCTACGTGGACATCGGGACTCAGAGCTGTACCCTCGCCGATCTTGGCTCCACGAACGGGACCTTCGTCAACGAGACGAAGCTCACGCCCTACGAGCGCTGTCAGCTTAAAGACGGCGATATCATCTACTTCGGAACGGAAACCAAGGTGGTCTACTTCTCCTCGCCGGCATTCCATGCATTCCTTGGCAAGCTGAGATCTCCTGAATAGCCGCTGGAAGCACTCTTCGGGTGACTGAGGGTGTATCCACACCGGCAAGAACTATCCTTCCGCACATGGAAATGGGGCTAGAACTCGCTCCTCCTCCATGAGAAGCTCCTTTCGACGTGACGAGAAGAGCAGCATGAACAATGCTGTCCGTCCACCCCTGTTTCATCCGGTCTCATTGCACGAATATACGCTTGCCGCTGAGCTGAAGCACAAGGACGACGAGAATAGCCACGAGGAGGATCACAATGATGACCGCGGCTGTGCTCCCGCCCGCGGTCACCGTATCGAGCTGAGTGGCGAGGGCGTGGACCTCTTGGTCCGAAAGCTGGTCCAGCCGGGCCGAGATCTCCTGTTCCGTGAAGCCCAGCGCCCTCAGGCGCTCTGTCACCATCTTGTCCTCAAGTATCTTCTGCACTTTGACCATGTCGCCCTGGCGATCGAGGGCCGGCCACGAATCCGCCGACGGCACGAAGGCCGCATCGAGTCGCGGCACAAACCCAAAAAGCCCCATGACGACGACAAGGGCCAACGCTGTCCGGCGCATCAAAGATGTTCTGAGAAGCAGGGTCATAGAGGTCTTCCTTTCCGTCGAAGGGTTGCCTTCATTGCAGGACTAATCCCGGACGCCGCCGGATCTACCCCGCACTACAGTCACCTATTACCTTTAATACAAGCTGGATATGCTCCTGTCAAGCCAAGCCGGCCGCAGCCTGGATCGGCAAAGCAATTCTGCCGCTCCTTGAGGGGGTTGGAATCCCTCTCCCAGGCAACGTCCTTCAGAGTTAACGTATCTAGGCCCAGCAATTCCGAACCTGGGCCTGTAGCGGGGCTGGCTCACCCCTGCTTCGCGCCGTCGCCAGCTAGATCGGTGTGAACATGAGACGGGCTCCGGCCTTTAGCACGATGTCGGCGCTGCACACAAAAAAAGGCAGGGTCAGCAGCGACCCCGCCTTTCGTCTCATGAGGAACCAGGGTTGGGCGGGAGAGTTCTCCGCCTTCCCTCGATGTTTGTCAGGATGCCGCCTCAGGGGCAGCTCCGGCCTCCGCTTCGCCCTTCTTCTCCTTCTTCTTCGGGGGCTCGCCCTTGAGGGAGAGCACCAACCGTTCCGCAGTGACCGGCCGATAGGTGAGCTTCATCTTCAGGCAGTTGACGGGGCAGCCGTCGACACAGATGCCGCAGTAGACGCAGGCAAACACGTCGCAGAACCATTCACCCGTCTTCTTGTCCACCTTGAGGCACTGGGACGGACACCTCACCGCGCACAGGGTGCAGAAGATGCACTTCTCGATCTCGTTGTAGAGCTCGCCCCGGACGCCCTCGAAGGGTTGCCTCACCACGAAGGGATAGCGGCGTGTGGCCCTCTTGTTGAAGAAGTTCCTCAGTATGGTCGGGGTCATCTGGAACACGGCTTCAATCCCCCTTATCGTTCCGTGCAGCTGATGCACGGGTCAATGGAAAGAACGATCACCGGCACATCCGACAGGTACATGCCGGGCAGCATCACCAGGAGCGCCGGGATGTTGGCGAAGGTGGGAGTCCTGATGCGACACCGCTCCAGGTTCTTCTTGCCGTTCCCCTTCATGTAGTAGAGCAGCTCCCCTCGGGGCTGCTCGATCCGGGTGACGACCTCACCTTCGGGTCTCGTCTTCACCTTGGCCGCAAGCTCGCCCTCGGGGATCTTGGCGATCGCCTGGCGGACGAGATCGATGCACTGGAGCGCCTCCCGGAACCGGACCTTAGTGCGGGCGTAGCAGTCGCCCTCGGGCTCCACCACCGGCTCGAAGTCGAGGTCGCCAAAGGCGGCGTACTTGAGCAGCCGTGTATCCTGGGCAACACCGCTCCCCCGGAGCGTCGGACCCACCAGGCCGAGCTCGTAGGCCTGGGCGGCTGTCACCACGCCCTTGCCCACCGTTCTCTTTTTCACCGTGTAGTCGTTGACGATGGTGGTCTGCAGCCGCTTGATCTCCTTCTCGATAACGGCGAGCTCCGAGAGAATCCAGCGCATCTGCTCCGGGGTGAGATCGCGCCTCACGCCACCCACCACGTTCACCGAGACGATGATCCGGTTGCCCGTCGTCGCCTCGTCGATATCCATGACCTTCTCGCGGATCTTCCAAAACTGCATGAAGAGACTCTCGAAGCCGAAGGCGTCCGCAAA
>Ga0335070_10007959_pt1 | contig 12438 bp, 11 predicted proteins | sample Lox_Sample_13_FD_206722 | JGI IMG/M metagenome (GOLD analysis project Ga0335070, IMG submission 206722) | Soil microbial communities from Loxahatchee National Wildlife Refuge, Florida, United States - Lox_Sample_1.3 | ecosystem: Environmental > Terrestrial > Soil > Wetlands | place: USA...
GCCATGCGCCCGTCGGCGACGAGCGCCACGGCGTCGGCGTCGCGCAGCACGTAGGCGATCTCCTCCGGCGCCCAGTGCCAGTTCACCGGCACGTAGCGCCAGCTCGCGTGCGACGCGGCCGCCATCGTCTCGTAGAGCTCGCGGCGGTTGCCCGACAGCAGCGCGATCGTGTCGCCGGCGCGCACGCCGCGCGCGCGCAGCGCGTGGATCAGCCGGTCGACGCGGGCGTCGAAGTCGCGCCACGACGTGGAACCGGCCTCGTCGATCAGCGCGGGCGCGGCGCCGCGACGCGCCGCCAGCGGGGCGAGCAGCTCGGCCATCGGGACCTCCGCGGGCCAGCATAACCCGCGCCCCCGTCGGAGCCGCCCTTGCCTCGGCCGCGAGAACGTGTTGCAATCGCGCCCCGCGATCCGACGATCCGACGCAAGGAGAACTCCGGCCATGAAGGCAGCGGTCCTGTGGGAGCTCAACAAAGACCTCGAGGTGCGCAGCGACGTGCGGCTCACGGACCTCGGTCCGGGGGAGGTGCACGTGAAGCTCGTGTCGAGCGGCGTGTGCCACTCGGACGTCTCGGCGCAGAACGGCACGATCCCGACGGGCTTCCCGGTCGTGCTCGGGCACGAGGGCGCCGGCATCGTGAAAGAGGTCGGGCCCGGGGTGCAGGGACTCGCCGCCGGCGATCACGCGATCATCTCGTTCACGCCGGCCTGCCGCGTCTGCCGCGCCTGCCTGCGCGGTCAGTCGTACCTGTGCGAGACGATGATGAAGATGGCGCTGACGCCCCACTTCAAGATCGGCGACAAGCTGGTCGGCGGCATGACCGGCTGCGGCACGTTCGCCGAGGAGATGATCGTGCCCGACGCGGCGGTCATCAAAGTGGACAAGGACATTCCGCTGAACGTCGTGTCGCTGATCGGCTGCGGCGTGACGACCGGGGTCGGCGCCGCCATCAACACCGCGCAGATCAAGCCCGGCTCCTCCGTCTGCGTGATCGGCTGTGGCGGCGTCGGAATCGCGGCCATCCAGGGCGCGCGCATCGCGGGCGCCGCGGAGATCGTCGCGGTGGACACGATGCCCGCGAAGCTCGAGATGGCCAAGAAGTTCGGCGCCACCCACGGCGTGACGCCCGACGATCTCGAGGGGGCCAAGCGGGAGATCACCGGCGGCGAGGGCTTCGACTACGCCCTCGAGTGCGTCGGCAACCCGAAGACGATCCGCGCGACCTACGACGCCGTGCGGCGCGGCGGCACCGCCGTCGTGGTGGGTGTCGGCCGCATGGATCAGAAGGTCGAGTTCACGGCGTTCGAGTTCTTCTACGCGGACAAGAACCTGAAGGGCTCGATGTACGGCAGCGCGAACGTGCGCGTGGACTTCCCGCGCCTGCTGCGGCTGTGGAAGGCCGGCAAGCTCGACCTCGAGGGCATGATCAGCCGGCGCATCGCGCTCGAAGAGATCAACGATGCCTTCCGCGCGATGCAGGCGGGCGAGGTGATCCGCTCGGTGATCGACTACTAGTCGCCGCAGCCGGCAGCTCGCCGCATCGCAGCGCTCCGCGTCGTCATACCGATGCCCAACATCAGATGGCTGCTGGCGTTGATCACGCGCGTGCAGCGCTGGCTGTACCTGCGCACGCGCGGCGCGATCGGCGCATCGATCTTCGGCATCACGATGCTGCTGCTCACCACGGTGGGCCGCCGCAGCGGGCGCTCGCGCACCACGCCGCTGCTCTACGTGAAGGACGGCGAGCGCTTCGTCATCGTCGCGTCCAACGCGGGCGACGACCGCGACCCCGCCTGGTGGCTGAACCTCCAGGCGAATCCGCGGGCGCGGGTGCAGGTGCGCGGCGAGTGCTTCGACGTGGTCGCGCGGCGCGCCGATCCGGCGGAGGCGCAGCGGCTCTGGGCGCGGCTCGTCGAGTCGTACGGCTACTACGACCGCTATCGGGAACGCACGCGGCGGGAGATTCCCGTCGTGATCCTCGAGCCCCCCGCCGCGACATGAGCGGGCCGGGCTTCGCACGCCTGGTCGATCTCGCGCTCCAGCTCGAGGCGGACGCGGAGCGGCCGGCGGCGGAGCTGCGCCGGCGCGATCGCGGGATCGGCCTCGAGCTGGCGCAGGCAGGCGTGCCCGCGCGCGAGCAGGTCGCGGCCTGGCTGGCGTGCGTGCGACCCGCGGCGGCGACCTCCGCCGGCGCGCGCGCGGCGACCGCGCTGCGCGCCGCTGCCGGTCTGCTGGCGGTGTTCGGCGTCGTGCTCGGGACGGGCACCGCCACGGCGCTCTTCCAGTACGACGGCACCCACCCGGTCAACGTCGTGCGCGTGCTCGGCGTCTTCGTCGGGCTGCAATTCCTGCTGCTCGCGGGCACGGCGCTGCTGTGCCTTCCCGAGCGCTGGCGGAGCCGCCTGCCCGGTCTCGACGCCGTGAAGGACGTGCTCGCGCTGGCGTCGCCGGGCCGGCTCATCGGCCTGTTGCGACGCATCCTGCCCGGGTCGCAGCGCGAGGCGATGGCGCGCTTCGCGGGCGTGGCCGGCCGTCACCGTCGCCTGTATGGCGACGTCGAGAAGTGGATCTGGCTGTCGGCGTCGCAGGTGTTCGGCGTCTCCTTCCACGCCAGCGCGCTCGCGGTGGCGCTGGCGCTGATCGCCTTCACCGACCTCGCCTTCGGCTGGTCGACGACGCTGCAGGCCGATCCCCGCGCGCTCCAGCGCATGACGCGCGCGCTCTCGCTGCCGTGGTCCGCGCTGTGGCCGGATGCGGTGCCGAGCGCCGCGCTGATCGAGTCGACCCAGTACTTCCGGGGCGCAACCGGCGCCGGCCACGATCCGGTGCATTCCGCGCCCTGGTGGCGCTTCGTCGCCGCCTGCATGGTCTGCTACGGGGTGATGCCGCGCGCGGCGCTGCTCGCGCTGGCGCGCTGGCGGCTCGCGGCGGCGGTGCGCCGCGCCTTCCGGCAGCAGCCGGCGCTCTTCGCCCTGCGCGACCGACTCGAGAGCCGCTGCGTCGAGACCACGGCGGAGCAGGCCGAGCCGCCGCCCGCCGCGCGCGCGGCGCCGACGCGTCCCGCGCTCGCCGCTGCGCCCGCGGGCACGCGCTGGGCGCTGGTGTCGTGGTCGGGTGTCCCGGCGTCTGCCGCAGAGGCGCTGCGCCGCGCCGGCTGGCTCGCGACGGCTCAGCTGCGCGCCGGAGAGGGAGCGCTCGAGACCGACGCCGCCGCGATCGCGGCGCTCGCGCGCACGCCGCGGGACGAGGGGGTCGCCGTGCTGGTGAAGGCCTGGGAGCCTCCCGTGCTCGAGCTGATGGACTTCCTGCGCGAGCTGCGCGAGGTGCTCGGGGAAGGCCGCGTCGTCGCCGTGGTGCCGCTCGCGCTGGACGCCGCAGGGCAGGCATCGGCCCCGGGCGAGGCGTCGCTGCGGACCTGGCGCCGCGCCCTCGAGCAGAGCGGCGATCCGTGGCTGGTGCTGCACGCGCCCGAGCTGCCGCGATGAGCGGCGTCCCGACCTTTGCCGTCGTCGGCCACCCGAACAAGGGCAAGTCGAGCATCGTGTCGACGCTCGCCCACGACGACTCCGTGCGCATCGCTCCGGAGCCCGGCACGACGCGCGTGTGCCGCAGCTATCCGATGAAGGTCGACGGGCGCGTGCAGTACGTGCTGGTCGACACGCCGGGGTTCCAGCGCGCGCGCCGCGCGCTGGCCTGGATGCGCGAGCGCGAGACGAGCGCCGACCTCCATCGCGCCGTGGCCCTGGCGTTCGTGGCGACCCACCGCGGCACCGGGGCGTTCGAGGACGAGTGCGAGCTGCTCACGCCCGTGCTCGAGGGGGCGGGCATCCTCTACGTCGTCGACGGCTCGGTGCCGTATGGGCCCGAGTACGAGGCCGAGATGGAGATCCTGCGCTGGACCGGCCAGCCGTCGCTGGCGCTGATCAACCCGATCGGCGAGGCGGACCACGTCGCCGCCTGGCGCGCCGCGCTCGAGCAGTACTTCAAGATCGTGCGCGTCTTCGATGCGCTGACGGCCCCGTTCGAGAAGCGGCTCGAGCTGCTGCGCGCCTTCGGCGCGCTGCGCGAGGACTGGCGCGCGCCGCTGGAGGGAGCGGTCTCTGCGCTCCTCCAGGAGCGGCTCCGCGCGCGCGATCGGGTGGCCGACGCGCTCGCGCGGATGCTCGTCGACATGCTCACCCTCTCGGTGTCCAGGCGCCTGCCGGAGGGCGCGGACCCGCGCCCACACCAGGCGCCGCTCGAGCGCGAGTACGAGGAGAAGCTGCGGGCGCGGGAGCGCGCCGGGCGGCGCGAGGTCGAGTCGATCTACGGGCACCGCGCGCTCGAGCGCCGCGAGCGGGAGGTCTCGCTGCTGGACCAGGACCTGTTCTCGATCGAGCACTGGTACTTCTGGGGGCTGCGGCGGCGCCAGCTCGTCGCCACGGGCGCGGCGGGGGGCGCCTTCGTCGGCGGCGCACTCGACGCGGCCGTGGGCGGCGCATCGCTGCTCATCGGCTCGCTGCTCGGCGCGGCGGCGGGCGGGGCCGCGGCACTCTGGTCGAGCCAGCGGCTCTCGAAGGCGCGCGTCTTCGATCTGCCGCTGGCGGGCCGCGAGCTGCGCTGCGGCCCGACGCGCAATCCGAACTTTCCCTGGGTCGTGCTCGGGCGCGCGTTGCACCACCACGCGCGGCTGGCGGGCCGCACGCACGCGGACCGCGGCGAGCTGACGCTCGACCAGGCGGACGCGGCGCCGGGGTGGGTGGAGCGCATCGGCCGCGAGCGCCGCGGCTCCCTCGAGCGCTGCTTCGCGCGCCTTCAGGGCGGGGACGCGGATCCCGAGCTGCGCGCGGAGCTCGCGGCGCTGCTGCTGCCGGTGGTCCAGCAGGCGGACGCCGCTCCGGGCCTGGCCGTCTGACTTCGCTCGCCTGCGGCTCGCTGCGCGCCGCCAGCGCCGGGTCCACGCCGGGGTCGAGCGAACCGGGTCTCATCCTCTGATCTTCGCTCGCCTGCGGCTCGCTGCGCGCCGCGCGAAGCGCGCGGCTTGCTATCCGACGACGCAGTTGCGGCCGGCGTGCTTGGCCTCGTAGAGGCGTTCGTCGGCCCGATGGAAGAGCTCGCTGGGACTCTGCATGCCGGGCTCGAGCACGGCGATGCCGATCGACACCGTGACGGCTACGTCGCGCCCGTCGACGCGGAAGGGGTGGGCCTCGACGATGCCGCGCATGCGCTCAGCAGCGAGACGCGCGCTCCCGGCCTACGTCTCGGGCAGGACCACGGCGAACTCCTCGCCGCCGTAGCGGGCGAAGCACCCCTCGCGGCGGATCTGGCGCGACAGGGTGGCGGCGAGCTCGCGCAGCACCTGGTCGCCGCCGAGATGCCCGAACTCGTCGTTGATGCGCTTGAACTCGTCGACGTCCATCAGCAGCAGTGCGAGCGGCCGGTCGTGGCGCAGCGAGCGCGCCATCTCGCGCTCGAAGAACTCGCCGAGGTAGCGGCGGTTGTGGATCTGGGTCAGGCCGTCGATGATGGCCGTGCGGTAGAGCTCCTCGTGGTAGGCCGACTCGAGATTGCCGCCGTCGAGCAGCTTGAAGATCACGCCGCCGAGGTTCAGGTGGTCGCCCGAGCGCAGCGGCACGTCCACGCCCGGCACGACCACCTCGTCGTTCACGTGAGTGCCGTTCGTCGATTCCAGGTCCCGCACCCACAGGCCGCGCTCCTTGCGAAGGATGCGGCAGTGACAGCGCGAGATGTCCCCGAGCAGCACGATCAGGTCGTTGCGCGGGCCGCGGCCGATCGAGAACTCGTCGCGATCGATCTCGACCCTGCGGCCGAGGCCGGGTCCGTGGATCGTGACGAGACACGGATTCTCGGGATCCTTGCTCCGCGGCGGGCTGGGGCGTCGCCCGCGCACCACGAAGGTGGTGGCGTCGCTGCTGCTGCGCTCCTGCGCGGCAGCCGCCGGCTCCTCGGGACTCGGCAGGCCGAGCCGGGGAGCCCGCGTGTCAGGCATCGGCCGACACCGTTTCGCCGCGATCCCCCTGGATCCAGCGGAACGGCGGGTTCTCGAGCCAGCGCTCGAACACTTCCGGGGGCGCCGGCTTGCCGAACAGGAAGCCCTGCATGCGGCTGCAGCCGTAGGAGCCGAGCAGGAGGAGCTGCTCGAGCGTCTCCACGCCTTCGGCGATCGTGGTCAGGTTCAGGCCCGCGGCGAGCTGCACGATGGTCTGCGTGATCGTCGCATCCGCGGGGTCGGTGGTCAGGGCGCGGATGAACGACTGGTCGATCTTCAGCACGTCGATCGGCAGGCGCTTCAGGTACGCGAGCGACGAGTAGCCCGTGCCGAAGTCGTCGATCGCGAGCCGCACGCCGAGGTCCTTGAGGCGCCGCAGCGTGTTCACCGTGACCTCGACGTCGCGGAGCAGGCTGCTCTCGGTGATCTCGAGCTCGAGCGAGATCGGCGCCAGGTCGCTCTCCTCGAGCGCGCTCTTCACCACGTCCGCGAGCCCCGGCTCGAGGAACTGCTGGGAGGAGACGTTCACGGAGACGCGCAGGCCCCGGTGTCCCTCGCGGTTCCAGCGCGCGTTCTGCTCGCACGCGCTGCGCAGGATCCAGTCGCCGACCGGCACGATGAGACCCGTCTCCTCGGCGATCGGCAGGAAGTGGCCCGGCGACACCAGGCCGAGCTCCGGGTGCTTCCAGCGCAGCAGCGCCTCGGCGCCGATGATGCGCCCGCGCGTCAGATCGAACTGCGGCTGGTAGTGGATCAGGAACTCGTTCTGGTCGAGCGCGGTCCGCAGGCGATCCTCGAGCGCGACGCGCCGCTGGATCGCCGCGTTCATGTCGTCCGTGTAGAAGTCGAAGCGGTTCCCGCCGCGCTGCTTGGCGTGGTACATCGCGGTGTCGGAGCGCTTGAGCAGCGCCTCCGTGTCCTGCGCGTCGCGCGGGAAGGTCGCGATGCCGATGCTGCAGCGGATCGTCGTGGACTGCTGGCGGAACTGCAGCGGCTCGCCGAGGGTCGCGAGCAGCTTGCGGGCCACGGTCGCGGCGTCGAGCTCGCTGGCGAGGTTCGTCAGCAGCACGGCGAACTCGTCGCCGCCGAGGCGCGCGGCCGTATCCGTCTCTCGCAGGCACGTGGCGATGCGCCGCGCGATGCCGCGCAGCAGGCCGTCGCCGACGGCGTGGCCGAGCGTGTCGTTGATCGACTTGAACCCATCGAGGTCGACGAAGAGCACCGCGAGCCGCTGGTGGCTGCGGCGCGCCGCGCCGACGGCCTGGGCCAGGCGATCGTGGAACAGCGAGCGGTTCGCGAGCCCGGTGAGCTGGTCGTGGGTCGCGAGGTGGCGCGCGCGCTCGCGGGCCGTGTTGAGCTGGAGGATCATGCGGTGGCTCTCGAGGGCCGCGCCGAGCGTCGTGATCAGGAGGCGCGGGTTCACCTCGGCGCGCACGAGGTAGCCGCGCGCCCCGCTCTGGAGGGCCTTCAGGGCGACGCTCTCGTCGTCGACCTCCGACAGCACGACGATCGGGAGCAGCGGCGCCGAGAGCCGCGCCTGGGCGAGCTGGCCGAGGCGCGCCGCGTCGCTGGCATCGTGCAGGAGCAGCATCACGTCGACGTTGCGCGACTCGGCGAGCGCGAGCGCAGGCGCGAGCTCGCGTTCGTGCACGAGCTCGAAGGCGATCGAGCGCGAGGCGTCGAGCAGCGCGCGGACGGCCTCGACGTCCGGCTCCTGCCCGCCGACGAGCAGAACGCGGACCTGCGAGGCGCGGCTCGGCGGATCGGCGCTGGACAAGCGGGTCGCTCCCGTTCCACGCGTGGAAGGCGGTCGATCGCCTATCGGCCTGCGCGCGGGGGCGCTTGACCGCGGAGGCCTCGTGCGCGCCCTGCGCGGCAGGCGGCAGCTCGCCTCGCCAGAGCGGCGCGCCGCCGGGCTATTTCGATCCTCGAATCTCGAACTCCAGAACGCGGGAGTCGAGCTGCCCGAACGCGGCGGAGCCCCGGATCTCCTGCGAGAGCCCGGGGCCCGTCACGTGCAGCTCGTAGCTCGCCGCGTCGATGCCGCCCTCGCAGCGCTCCGGAAAGTCGACGCCCACCCGGTAGCGGCCGGGCGGTGGCGACGGCCAGCGCACGACCTCCACACGCGGCAGTGGCGATCCGCAACGCTGGTCCCCCGCGAGCGCGCCGCCGCTCTTCGCGGGCGTATTGGCGAAGTAGACGGTCTCGAGGGACGGATCGGAGACGTAGAGGTCGAGGTCCGCCTCGGGTCCGAAGCGCAGCTCCACGCGCAGCGCGCCCGGGGCCTCGGGGGGTGGCGCGGCAGAGCCGGGCGCCGCTGGCGTGGCGCCTGCGCAGGCGAGATGGAGCGGAACGAGCGCTGCCAGCGCGGCGGATGCCGCGATACGATGGCGCGCACCGGCTCGCGATGCGGAGGTGCACATGGCCATCGCCTCGAGACTCGCGGGATTCGTGCGGGGCATCGCGGGCGTCGCGATTCTATCGCTCCCCCTGGCTGCGCAGGCCGCCTCCGCCCCGCTCGAGGGAAGCGTGCGCGGCCCCGATGGCGCGCCGGTGGTGGGCGCCATGGTGACGCTGCGCCAGGGCGACCCGGCGCATGCCATCACGGTGTGGAGCGACGAGACAGGGAGGTTCCAGCTCGTTCCCGCTGAGGACACGGGCCCTGCGCAGCTGCGCGTGCGCCGGATCGGCTGGAAGGATCTCCAGGTCGATGCGCCGGGCGCCGGCGCGCGCCTCGAGCTGGTGCTCGAGCCCGAGCGCGATCCCGCGGCGGTTGCCGCGCAGCTCCCCGCCAACCGCTGGTACCACCTCCTGCTGGCTCGCGTCGAGCAGCCCGCGATGCGCGAAGAGCTCGTGCGCCAGTGCACCTATTGCCACCAGCAGGGCAGCGAAGCGACGCGCAGGCTCCGCACGCCGGAGGAGTGGCACAAGGTGCTGAACCTGATGGGTCGCATGGGCGGCATCCTCAGTCGCGATCTGCGCGAGCGTCTGCCCTCGCTGATGAGCGAGGCGTACGCGCCCGAGACGGCGGTCGCCGCGCTCACGGCGCGCATGCGCGAGCCGGATTTCGCGCCGCCTCCTCCGCCCGAGGTGCGCGCCGCCCGGATCGATGAGTGGGACCTCGGCGGCCGCGCGTCGATGCAGCACGACCTCGCCGTCCATCCGGACGGCCGCATCTACTCCGTGGACATGACGCAGGACCGTCTCTACCGCCTCGATCCCGCGGCGCCGGACGGCGATCGCCGCTCCTGGCCGATCCCGGCCGGCGACCTGCCGCCCGGCGGCGTGTTCGCGAGCGCCGGGGCGCCGGACGTGCCGACCGCGAATGCGCACGTCGGTCCGCACTCGCTGCAGGTCGCGCCGGACGGCGCCATCTGGATCACGCTGGCGCTCGGCAATCAGCTCGCGCGCTTCGATCCCGCGACGGAGACCTGGACCACCCACGCTCTCGAGCACGGCTTCTACCCGCACACGCTGCGCCTCGATGCGCGCGGCCGCGTCTGGTACACGATCGTCGCCTCGAACCATCTCGGCATGTTCGATCCCGCGACCGGGAAGGGCCGCGAGATCCGCCTGCCGTCGCGCAGCCTCGGCCAGGCGCTGGCGATGCGCGCGATGCCGCTGCTCCTGTGGATCGGCCGGCGGGTGGACCTGCGCGGCCGTGCCGCCGAGGGCGACGGCTTCCGGGCGCCGTTGCCCTACGGCATCGACGTGGCGCCCGATGGCTCCGTGTGGTTCAGCCAGCTGAACGAGCACCGCATCGGGCGCGTCGATCCGGACACATTCGCGATCGAGATGATCGAGACGCCGTTCACGGGGCCGCGCCGTCTGCGCTTCGACGGCGAGGGCCGTCTGTGGATCCCGGGCTTCTCGTCGGGCCTGATCGCGAGCTTCGACCCGGCCACGCGCGAGTTCCGCCGCTTCGAGCTGCCGATCGAGCCCCGCGGCAGCGAGACGCCCTACGCGCTGCACGTCCGCCGCGACACCGGCGAGGTCTGGATCTGCGGCACCAACAGCGATTCGCTGATCCGCTTCGAGCCGGCGAGCGAGCGCTTCACGGTCTACCCCCTGCCGACGCGCGTGACCTACACGCGGGAGATCGACTTCGACGCGCAGGGCCGCGTCTGGACCTCGAACTCGAACGCGCCGAGCTGGCAGATCGAGGGGGGCCAGCCGCGCGTCGTGCGCCTCGATCCGCGCGGCGGCGCGAGCCTGCTCTCCCGGAACTGACCTCAAGCGCCGGCGGTCCGGCGCCGATCCTTCCGCCCGGCGATTTCCGTGCGCGGAGGGGGGAGCTTGGAGGGCTGGCTGCGCATCGACGCCCGCGGGCGTGCAAGCCTGGACCCCGCCAGCGCCGAGCGGCTCTCGGGTCGGAGCTTCCGGCTGGCCGCGGGCGGCGAGGATCTGCTCGTCGGCATCGCGGCGTCTCCGGACGGACCGCTGCGCACCGTGCTGGCCGGCGACCTGGCGCGCGTCTCGTTCCCGGAGATCGTGAACCTGATCGTGCAGGCGCGGGCGAGCGGCGTCCTGCGCGTGGCGACGGACTCCGGGGCGCGGCGCGTGATGTTCTCGGAAGGGGAGGTGCGCGGCGCGGCGTCCGACCGCGTCGGCGAGCGCCTGGCGGAGATCCTGGTCCGCATGGGCTGCGTGAAGCGCGAGGAGATCGACGCGCTCTGCGAAGAGGCGGGCGACGCGCGCGCCGCCGGCCGGCTCGCGGTGTCGCGGGGGCTCTGCTCGGAGCGGGAGCTCTGGAACGCGGTGCAGGAGCACGTCACCACGATCTTCCAGGCGATCCTGCTGGAGTCGCAGGGCTGCTTCGTGCTCACCGAGGAGGCTCTCGACGACGACGCCAGCGTGCCGGGCCTGTCCGCGGAGGCCCTGCTGATGGAAGGGGTGCGCCGCCTGGACGAGCTGCGCGCCGGGCGCGCGCGCGACGGCGCCGCTCCGGGGGCCGTGCTGGCCGCCTTCAACGGCGCATTCCGCGACATCTTCGCGACGGCGGAGCAGGCGGGCGCCGGCGAGGCGCTGCGCCGCGCCGCGGAGAACGTCTTCGAGGACGAACGCGCGCACGCCGGCGCCTTCCGCAACCTGCGCTTCGGTCCGGAGGGCGAGCTGGAGGTCGGCGAGGCACTCGCGCGCGCGGAGCAGGCGGCCCAGGAGGAGGAGCGTGCGCCCGAGGCGGTGCTCGCGGATGCCCTCGGCAACGTGGTGCTGTTCCTGCTCTTCGTCGCAGGAGAGCACCTCGAGCCCCGCGTCCACCGCGCCCTGCACGGGCGCGTGAAGGCGATCGTCTCGCGGCCGTAGGCGGGCGCGGGCCCACGTCCAGGTCGAGCGAACCGGGTCTCGTCCTCCGAGCTTCGCTCGCCTGTGGCTCGCTGCGCGCAGCGCTCCGCGCCGCTTGCCAGCCCTGATCCGACATTCGCGACACGCGACCTCGGGTGGCCGACGGGCTCCTCGGGTGGCGCCCTCGCTCCGTGGCTCGGCCGCGATCGACCCTGGAGGTGGGATCGAAAGCCGAGCGCGGCCTGCGCTCGACCTCCGCTCGGGCGCCCCCCCACCGTCGCCCGTCGGGCGGGCGCGTCGCGGGCAATGTCGGATCAGGGCTAGATGGTGTCGGGCGGGTAGGGCAGCAGTGCCAGGTGGCGCGCGCGCTTGACGGCGAGGGCGATCTCGCGCTGCTGGCGCGCCGTGTTCCCGGTGATGCGCCGCGGCAGGATCTTGCCCGTCTCGGACAGGAAGCTCCGCAGGAGCTTCGGGTCCTTGTAGTCGATGACGATGCTCTTGTCGGTCGTGAGGCGCGAGACCTTCTTCCGGCCGAACCCGCGCTTGCGCATCTTGCGGTCGCGCTTGCGCGCCTTGGCGCGCAGCCGCGCCTTGACCGTCGCCGGCTCGCGGTGCTCCCGATCGCGATCGCGCGGTCCGCGATCCCGGTACTCGCGCGGCTCGCGGTAGTCGGACTCGGCCACGGCCCCTCCTGATCTCCAGCGTCTGCGGATCCGGCGCCCCACGCCCGGATTCGCGAAGGCGCGCAGGATAGAACAGGCGCTCTCGCGGCGCAGCCACCGTCCCGCGCGCGGCGCTCGCGGGCTACTTTGCGGCCTCATGGCTTCCGGCGTGACGACCCGCTTCGCGCCCTCGCCGACGGGTCACCTGCACGTCGGAGGCGCTCGGACGGCACTCTACAACTGGGCGCTGGCGCAGGGCGGCGGGCGGTTCCTGCTGCGCATCGAGGACACCGATCGCGCGCGCTCTTCCGAAGCGGCCGCGCAGGGAATCCTCGAAGACCTCGCCTGGCTCGGGATCCGCTGGGACGAGGGGCCTGCCTTCGAGGGCATCGGCGGCGACCCGCGCGGCGTCGGACCGTTCTTCCAGACGCAGCGGCTCTCCGTCTACGACGGCTGCATCGACGCGCTCGTCGAGCGGGATCTCGCCTACCCGGCCTTCGAGAC
>Ga0335070_10007961_pt1 | contig 12438 bp, 11 predicted proteins | sample Lox_Sample_13_FD_206722 | JGI IMG/M metagenome (GOLD analysis project Ga0335070, IMG submission 206722) | Soil microbial communities from Loxahatchee National Wildlife Refuge, Florida, United States - Lox_Sample_1.3 | ecosystem: Environmental > Terrestrial > Soil > Wetlands | place: USA...
TCCAGCGAAAACGTGCAGGCCTGGGCGACAGCGACGGTTTCGTGCAGCAGTTCTTCCGGATACAGGCGCGCCAGCCGCTTCCGTTCGCGCAGATGCCGCTCGCCGTTGGGATACAGATGCCAGCCCGCCTCGGCGAGCGGCACATTCAGCCGGACCGCGGTCAGCGCATCCTGCAGCCGGCGCCGTTCACGCACATGCATGTGGACATCGCCGCTGGCCAGAAGCGGCACGCCCAGCTCGCCACTCAATGTCCGCAGTTCACGCAGATGCCGCGCATCGGTTCCCGCGTGGAACAACTCCGCCGCGATCCGCAGCCGGCCGCCGAAGCACTGACTCAGCCAGCAGGCCTGCTCGCCATCCGGCGGTCCTCCGGTGGCCTCGGGTACCCACAGTACGAAGCAATGTTCCAGTCCGGCGGCACGCAACTCATCGCGAGTCAGCGCGTAGCTGCCCTTGGCCGCGGCGCGGCGCCCGCGGGTGATCAGCCGGCACAACCGGCCATAGCCGAGCCGGTCGATGGCCAGCGCGACGATCTTCAGGCCGCAGGTGAGACGGAACTCCGCACCGACCAGCAGTTTCAACCGCGCGCGCTTCGCGGCCACATGCGCCCGGACAGCCCCGGCAACGGAGCACTCGTCCGTGATGGCCAGCGCGGCGTAACCCAACGTGCTGGCGCGCTCCACGAGTTCCTGCGGATGCGATGCCCCGCGCAGGAACGTGAAGTTGCTCAGGCAATGCAGCTCCGCGTAAGGCACGCCGCCGGCATCGCTCACCCGAACACTCCATGCAGGAACCATCTGTGCGGCCGCGCGCGCTCGCGGAACACCCACAGTCGGACACCGTGGATGTCGCAGGCCGTGTAGTAATCGCGGCCGACGTCCCCGCCATCCCACCAGCCGGTCTCGATACGTTCGGCTTCACCACACAGCCGCAGGGCCCCGCCCCGATGCGGCAGGCCGGCCTGCTGCTGCAGCGGCTCCGGGGCCGCCAGAAGCCACAGAGGACGGCTGAATGCGCCCCAGGGGAGCCCCATCGCGAAGGGTGCCGGGCCTCCCGTGGCCGGCTCACGGACGCTCCAGGCCCTCTCCGGCCGATGGCCATGCAGGACCTGCAAGCCGTACACGGCCTCGGGGCCCAGTCGTGCACGCAGCCGCTCGATGAGCTCAGCCGCTTCGGTGCCCCCGCCCCCGCCGTGCTCGCCAGGCTGCCAGAGCGTCCGGGACAGCAACGCCCGCTGCATCAGCGGGCCCGAGCGCAGCTCGCAGGAGCGCACCGCCTCGGGCAATGCCAGCGCGTTCAGACGCTCGCCCAGCAACTCGGTCAGGCGGTGGGCATCGGCCACAGGCTCCGCCAGCTGCAGCCGGCAGCGCGTAGGTTCGGCATGACGGTGGCGCAGCAGGCAGTCGAGCTGCAGCAGGCCGCATTGCCGCGCCTGCAGGAAACGCCCCAGATCGGCCAGCAGCGGCGCCAGCGCCGCGAGAATGCCCTGGGCGCTTTCCAACTCGAAGGTCAGTTCGCGCCGCCGGCGGAAGCGCTCGCGCGGCTCGAAACCTCGGCGCAGATCCGCCTTGCGGCCTGTCAGCCGATCCAGATCGGCGAGCCGTTCGGTGCCGAAGCGCCGTGCAAAGCCGGCACGTGGCAGACGCAGGACCTGGCCGATGGTGCGGACACCCATGCGCGCGAGCCTTTCCAGGGTGTCCATCGGCCAACGCAGCGGCGTGAGTGGTAGTGAGGCGAGTCGTCCGGTCAGTTGCGCCCTGTCGGTCAGTGCGAGAGACAGGCCGCTGCGAGCGGCCACCAGCGCGGCCAGCGGCGTGGGCGCGAGAGCCACCGTGGCACGTATTCCGAGGGATTCGCATTCGGCGCCCAGGGCCGCGAGCAATCCTTGCGGGCCGCCGAAGAGATGCAGACTGCCCTTCACCTCCAGCAGCACGCCATCCGGCGGTACGAGGCTGACGCGCGGCGTGAACCGCTGCGCGCGCGTGGCCAGCGCCTCCAGCCGTGCGTGGGTCGATTCCAGCTGAGCGATGGATTCAGGCTGAGTGGTGGATTGCGGAGCGGCTGATGCCGATGCAGTGCCCGATGTCGCGAGGGCCAGCTGTACCCCGATCCACAGCTCGAGGGATTCCACGCAGCGCCGCCCGGCGGCAACGGCATGCAAGCGCGCAGCCTGATCCGGTTGCGCGGGCGATGCGGAGTCGAAGCCGCCCTGGCGCGGCCCGCGAATGAGGCGCGGCCGCATCTAACTACCGCTGCTCTGTACGGCGAGTTCGATCGGACTGCGCAGGCCGCCCCGACTCTTCAGCAGCGTGAGGCGCACGCCCTGGCTGACTGCCTCGAGCTGCACACGCAGGATCGCATGAGAGGATTCCTGAGCCGCGCGCCGCGACCGGAACAACACACCGAGCGCGCGACCCCGTTCGGCAGCGAGCTGCAGACGACGGATCTCGCGCAAACGCGGCTGTTCGGCCCAGGCGAGCGCCACATCGCAGGCACCGGAGCCGAGCGCCTGCTCGAACGCCCACAGGGTACGGACTGCTTCGGCGCCGCGACCGCCGGCGCCGCGACCGCCGGCGCCGCGACCGCCGGGGCCGCGGCGTGGCGAGGATGCCGGAACTCTGACGACGAGTACGCGCTCCAGCAACATTCCATGTGCTGCCAGTGCCGGTGCAAAAGGCTCCAGTGGCGGAGCCACCCACGCACACCAGCGCGCCATCGCCCGCCGGGTCAGCGCCGCAAGCGCCGGTAGCAGCAACGACAACTCACCGATCCCGAAGCGGGACGCGAGGATCTCGATCAGCCCGCTACGCGGCCAGCCTCCACCGGGCAGATGCGCATCGAGTTCGCCGAAGCCCGTGGGAAGGACTTCCGCCTGCGCGGCGCTGACGCCGCGCCAGATGGCCGGATGCTCGAGCAGCCGAGCCAGTTCGGGATTGAGCATGACAGGCGCCGCACGCAGCCCTACCGTTCGCGCTCCTGGATCTCAGCGCGCCGCAGTCACATCAGGCCTGCCGTCTTGCCGCGGCGGAGCACGCCCACCACGATGCCCTCGATGAGCAGCGGCTCCTCCTTCAGGTCCACGCGGATGGGCTCGAAATCGGTGTTCTCGGGCAGCAGCCAGACCACGGAGCCCTCCTGGCGATAGCGCTTCACGGTCACCTCGTTTTCCAGCCGGGCGACCACGATCTGCCGGCTACGCACTTCGGAAGTGCGGTGCACCGCGACCAGGTCGCCATCGAGGATGCCGGCGTCCTTCATGCTCATGCCGATCACCTTGAGCAGGTAATGCGGCCGGGGCTGGAACAGGCCCGGATCGATCTGCAGCCGCGCCTCGAAGTTTTCCTCCGCGAAGATCGGCTTGCCGGCGGCCACGCGGCCGATGAGGGGCAGGCCCATCTGCTCGCGGATGGTGTCCTTGAGCTGGATGCCGCGCGAGGTGCCGGGGACCAGGGCGATCACGCCCTTGCGCGCCAGTGCCCGCAGGTGCTCCTCGGCCGCATTGGCGGAGCGGAAACCCAGCTCGCGGGCGATCTCCGCGCGGGTCGGGGGCATGCCGGTATCGGAGATGAAGCGCTGCACGAGGCGCAGGATCTGGGTCTGGCGCGGTGTCAGATCGGACATGTCGGCACCTGTCTATCTATACAGTGACTGTGATTATATCCAGATCGGGACGGACGGCAAGCTCGCCCTGGACGACGCTGGTAATGCGCCTTCGCAAGCGCCGCCGGACTCCTGAATTCCCCGACTCATCCACTGCCTCCCACCTCCGGCCGCCGCATCCCGTGAGCCGGAGCACTCGAAACGACAGTACCGGTGAAAACCTGCCGGTACCTCTTACACATCGCTGGCGAGGTCGCTGGCGACGGCACATGGATCTCGCACCAACCTGGCGCAGCACCCCTCCGCGCTTGCACGATTCGCCGGCGCCTCCACACGCAACGCGCCTCCACATCCACCCCGCCCGTACGGTCCGCCCGTACGGTCCGAACATCCGACAGCTGCGTCGCCGGCTGGCGTTGCCCTGCCGCAATCATGCGCATCGATGTTTTCCTGCAGTTCTCTTAACATGCGGCCAGCGCGCGCACATCACTGTCGCAGTCGGCCGACAGTGCAAGGATGCAGTTGCAATCCCTTGGTAAATTTGATGCAGTTGCGCGCTTGTGAGTGGCGGCATGGAACTTGCGTGCCTCATTTGCATTTGTTTCAGGGACCTCCCGAATCAACAACCCAGAAGGGGACGTTTATGAAGTGCGCGATCGTTTTGAAGGTGGCTGCGGTGGCAGTCGTGGCGGGACTTGCAGGCTGTCAGGATCTGAAGCCCCTCCAGGCGGATGTCGCAGATCTGAAGTCACAGGTGGCGAAGCTGCAATCGGATGTGGCGGCTGCCAAGTCCTCGGCGGATCAGGCGAACAGCACGGCGCAGTCGGCCAACCAGGCTGCCAGCGGCGCGCAGAGCACTGCGAACCAGGCTCTGGCGGCTGCCCAGGCTGCCCAGTCGGCCGTGGATGCCACCAACGAGAAGATCGACCGGATGTTCAAGCGCTCGATCTCGAAGTAAGAACGCTTCCGGCTGAGTGTGGACGCCGCGCGGGCTCGCCTGCGCGGCGTTCTTTTTTGCGGACACGAATCCGCCAGATCCTGGACGGGCCGGTGCTGCTGGGGCCAAAAGTCACCCCTTTTGGCCACAGTCCGATTCGTTCCGTCGGTAGCATCCGCCGCCCGCAGGGCGGCTCATTCAAAAGCGGACGAGCGCGGAACCCCAGGTGAAGCCGCCGCCGAAGGCCTCCAGCAGCAGCAGATCCCCGCGTTTGATCCGGCCGTCGCGCACGGCGATATCCAGAGCCAGGGGCACCGAAGCGGCCGACGTGTTGCCGTGATCCTGGACGGTCACGATCACGCGCTCCATCGGCAGATCCAGTCTCCGCGCCATCGCCTGGATGATGCGCAGGTTGGCCTGATGCGGCACCAGCCAATCGAGCGCCGAGCGCTCCAGGCCGTTGGCGGTGAGAGCCTCGTCCACGGCCCGGCCGAGCGTGGTCACGGCAATCTTGAAGACCTCGCTGCCGGCCATGGAGATGGCCATCTTGCCCTTGCCCCCACCGATTCCGGTGGAGACGCCCGGACTGCAGTACAGCAGGTCCTTGAACTGTCCGTCGGCATGCAGATGCGTGGACAGGATTCCCGGCTCCGCGGACGGCTCCAGCACTACTGCACCGGCCCCGTCGGCGAACAGGATCGCGGTGCCTCGGTCAGTCCAATCCGTTATGCGCGAGAGCGTCTCCGCCCCCACCACCAGCGCCTTCTTCGCCTCACCGCAGCGCACGTACTTGTCCGCGATGGACAGCGCATACATGAACCCGCTGCAGGCGGTCTCCACGCTGAACGCGGCGCCGCCTCGCGACCCGAGCCGGCCCTGCAGCAGCACGCCGCAGTTGGGAAATACCAGATCGGGCGTCGTCGTGCCGAAGGCGATGAAATCGACCTCCTCGGGACTGACATCGGCCGCTTCGAGCGCGCGGCGTGCGGCCCTTTCGGCCAGATCCACGGTGGTCTCGCCATCAGCCGCGATATGGCGGCGCTCGATGCCGGTGCGGTCGCGGATCCACGCATCGGTGGTGTCCACGAGCTTCTCGAGATCGAAGTTGGTCATGACCCGCGTGGGCAGGTACGAGCCAGTGCCGATGATGCGCGAATGGATCAAATGGAAACACCCTCAAACCGCAGTAGGTCCCGCGCGCAACGCCTGCGCGACGTGCGCGGTCAGGTCGTGGCGCGCGGCCACCGCCGCCGTGGCGATGGCCCGCGCGAAAGCAACACTGTGCGCGCGACCATGGCTTTTTACCACGATACCCGCGAGTCCGACCATGCACGCGCCGTTCAAACGATTGGGATCGAGGCCCGCGGCCACTCGCCGCAGCACGGGACGGGCGATCAGGCCCGCCAGGCGGTCCAGCCAGGAGGCAGTGAATTCCTGGCGCATGCGGTTGCCGATCAGCCGCGCCGCGCCCTCCATCGTCTTCAGCGCGACATTGCCCGTAAAGCCGTCGGTGACGACCACGTCGACATCGCCTGAAAAGATATCATCGCCTTCCACGAACCCGACATAGTTGAGACCCGAAGCACCCAGCAGCGCATGCGCAGCCTGCACCACTTCGTGCCCCTTCATGTCTTCTTCGCCGATGTTGAGCAAGCCAATGCGCGGATTGTCCAGGCCATGAATGTCGCGGGCGATGATCGCGCCCATCGCCGCGAACTGACGCAGCTGTTCGGGAGTGGCCTTGGTGTTGGCGCCCAGATCGAGCATCTGGGTGTGCCCGTGGGCGGCGGGGATGGCCGACACGATCGCGGCGCGCTCCACGCCCTCGATGGTCTTCAGCACGAAATGCGCCATCGCCGTGAGCGCACCGGTATTGCCGGCGCTCACACATGCTGCTGCGCGACCGTCCCTGACAAGGTCGATCGCGATACGCATGGAGGAGTCTTTCTTGCGGCGAATCGCCTCGCGAGGTGACTCGTCCATCGCCACGACCTGCGTGGCGGGGACGATCTCGACGCGCTCGCGGATCGGGGCGGCCGACGCGGCCAGTTGCGGCTGGATCTGCTCGGGCTGCCCTACGAGCAGCGCCCGAAGATCCGGCTCGTCCTGCAGCGCGCGCAGGGCACCCGATACGTACTCACGCGGCTCGTGGTCGCCGCTCATCACGTCGATGGCGATAGTGAGCAAGCGAGAGACGTCCGCCGTGTGTCGCGGAACTGGGGGCCGGGACTATTCCTGTTCGTCGCTGTCGGCGGGCTTCTCGATCACGCGGCGGCCGCGGTAGAAACCATCCGGCGTGATGCAATGGCGCAGGTGGGTCTCTCCGGACTGCGGGTCCGTGGAAAGCGCCGGCTTCGCCAGTCCATCGTGCGAGCGATGCATGCCGCGCCGTGACGGCGTCTTGCGGCTTTTCTGCACAGGCATTTCGATACTCCTCGTGTTACATCACCGTTTGAGCAGCTCGCCGAGCTGCGCGAACGGTCGTTGTGTGGTCTGCTCAGGACGCTCGCCGTTCTTGCCGGGCCCGGCGGCCTCCGGGCTGCACTCCTCGGCCTGCGCATGCAGGGGCACGATGGGCAACCCGAGCAACAATTCTTCCTCGACCAGCTCACCTGCACTGATGCGGCCGGCTTGCGCCAGTACGGGCTCCAGATGCTCCGGCACCCGGCCCGCATCGGCCTCGGTCCCGATCAGCGCCACCCGCGCCGAGTTGCTGACGGGCTGGGACAGCGGCCCCAGACAGCGCTGGCACGTCAACGTGGCCGTCCCCTCGAGCGTCAGCTCCGCCACCGGGAAGCCCGATTCACGCGCAAAATGCACACGCCCGCGCACCATTCCCGCGACGCCAGCGAGCCGCGAGCGCAGTCGGGGCAGCTCGGCGAGCGGGACCTCGAAATCGATGTCGGCCTCGCCGTCCGCCAGCCGTTCAACATCGAGCGGCTTGGACCAGGGTGGCGACATGGGGCGCGTATAATAGGTACGGGGTGCGCCCAAGTCAAAACCGGGTTCAGGCTTAAGCCGTTGTTTCTCGTGGACGAATTTCCGCACAGGCAAGCCTGCAGGGTGGACCGGCCATGCCCGCCCTGATTCTCGCTTCAACCTCCCCCTACCGGCGTGCCCTGCTGGAGCGCCTGGGCCTGGCCTTCGAGGTCATGCGTCCCGATGCGCCGGAAGACCACCTGCCTCGCGAGATGCCTCGGGACCGCGCCCTGCGCCTCTCGACCGCGAAGGCAAAGGCGGTCGCGACGCTGCGCCCGGATGCCGTGGTCATCGGCAGCGACCAGGTGGCCGCCCTGGGAAGCCGGGTGCTGGACAAGCCGGGGGATGCCGCGAACTGCGCCTCGCAGCTGGCTCTCCTGAGCGGGGCGACGGCGCGCTTCCACACCGGCTGCGCAGTGATCGCCAACGGTGAACGCCTGGTCCACCTCGACACGACGACCGTGACGTTTCGCGCCTTGAGCACGGAAGAGATCGCGCGCTATGTGGAGCGCGAGCGGCCGTTCGATTGCGCCGGAGGCTTCAAGGCGGAGGCCCTGGGTGTCTCGCTGCTCGAGGGCATCGAAAGCAAGGATCCCACCGCCCTGATCGGCCTGCCGCTGATCTGGCTCGCCAGCGCGCTGCGCAGCGTCGGTTATTCCCTGCCCTGAGTGCTGCGGCCGCCCCGGGTGCGCGCGGTCCGGATGCCCATGCCCCGGCTGTCCTTGCGCAGTGTCAGCTCGTCCAGGACGCTCTTCAGCTCCGCGGGAAGCGGAGCGTTGACGCTGAATTCACGCTGCGTGGGCCACAGGAAGCTTGCGCTGTGCGCGTGCAGGAACATGCGGTTCAATCCCAGCTCGCGCAGCTCCTTGTTGAAGGTGGCATCGCCGTATTTCTCGTCACCGGCAACCGGATGGCCCGCATGCTGCGCGTGCACGCGGATCTGATGCGTGCGCCCGGTCAGCAGGGTCACTTCCATCAGCGTCGCGCGCTTGCCGAAGAACTGCACCGGCCGAAACTGGCTCACCGACGCCTTGCCCGACGCATCGGCCCGCACGGTGCGCTCGCCACCGATGCGCAGGTCGGTGCGCAAAGGGACGTCGATCCGCTTCTGTCCCAACTCCCACTTGCCGCGCAGGAGCGTGAGATATTTCTTCTCGAATTGCCCCTCGCGCAGCAGGGCGTGCAGGGTGCGAAGCACGCTGGGCCGCCGGGCGACCAGCAGGCAACCGCTGGTATCGCGGTCCAGCCGGTGGATCAGTTCGAGTTCCTCGCCAGGACGTAACGCGCGCAGGGCCTCGATGACACCGAAGCTCACACCGCTGCCGCCGTGCACGGCGATGCCCGCCGGCTTGTCCAGCACCAGCAGGTCGGCATCCTCGTGGATGATCGAGCGGCCGATGAGCTCCAGCACATGCGCGGAGGGACGGCCAGGATCGGCGGCAGGCAGCACGCGGATGGGGGGAATCCGGATCTTGTCGCGCGCCTGCAACCGGGTGTCGGGACCGGCGCGATGGCCGTTGACGCGCACCTCGCCCTTGCGGATCACGCGATAGATCCTGCTGCGCGGCAGGTCCGAGAGCAGCTTGTGCACGAAATTGTCCAGGCGCTGGCCGGCCTGTTCCTCGGTCACTTCCAGGTGGCGCACCGCCAGTTTGTCCGCGGGCTGTTGCGCCGGCACATCGACCTCTACGTAAGACATTGTTTCTACGGAAGCTTTGGGAGTACACTATTGTGCGCCGCCCGCATTTCGCGCGCGGCCAATGGGCGGCCCGTGACCGAGTCCTTCACGGAGGTCCCGGTGCCGCATGTTAGTTGGTCCTCCCTGGCGAGGCCATCGTATTGGGCCGACAAGATCGCGCCACCTGCGTCGAACGTCCCGGTGGGACTCCGCAGGCAGCGCCGTCGGTTGAGTTCACCGAAGGTTTCCGGCGCACCGCCCGCCTGGGGCGGTCACTGATGAACAACGAGACTTCCGCGCCTCTGGTTCTGCTCAGAAATCTTCGCTGCTGCGCTGGCTTGCCAGCGCGCGCGACATTCGTGTCGCGCCCCGCCACGCTCGCGTCGGCCCCTCACTGCACAGTAGGGGCACATGAAAAGAATGCTCGTCAATGCAACTCAGGAAGAAGAGTTGCGCGTCGCTCTGGTTGATGGACAGAAGCTCTTCGACCTCAGCATCGAGTTACCCTCCCGCGAACAGAAGAAAGCCAACGTCTACAAGGCCCGGATCTCCCGCATCGAGCCCTCGCTCGAGGCGTGCTTCGTGGACTACGGCGCCCAGCGCCACGGCTTCCTGCCGCTGAAAGAGGTCTCCCGGGAATATTTCCGCCAGCAGCCGCAGGGCGGCCGCATGAACATCCGCGAGCTGCTCGCGGAGGGCCAGGACCTGATCGTGCAGGTGGAGAAGGAGGAACGCGGCAACAAGGGCGCCGCCCTCACCACCTTCATCAGCCTGGCCGGGCGCTTCCTCGTGCTCATGCCGAACAATCCGCGCGCCGGCGGGGTCTCACGCCGTATCGAGGGCGAGGACCGCGACCAGATGCGCGAGGTCATGAACCAGTTGCAGATTCCCGACGGCATGGGCGCGATCGTGCGCACGGCCGGCGTCGGCCGCTCCGCCGAGGAGCTGCAATGGGACCTGGACAACTTGAAGAGCCAGTGGGACCAGATCGCCGCCGCCGCCAACGAGCGCCCGGCGCCCTTCCTGGTGTTCCGGGAGAGTGATGCGGTCACCCGCGCCATGCGCGACTACCTCTCCGATGATATCGGCGAGGTCCTGGTGGATGACCCCGCGGCCTTCCAGAAGGCCCAGGAGTACATGCAGCGCTTCATGCCCGCGGATGCCCAGCGGCGCCTGAAGATGTACACGGACGACATCGCGCTCTTCACCCGCTTCCAGATCGAAAGCCAGATCGAGTCCGCGTACGCCCACAAGGTGCAGCTACCCTCCGGCGGCAGCATCGTGATCGACTACACGGAAGCCCTGGTCTCAATCGACATCAATTCGGCACGCGCCACCCGCGGCAGCGACATCGAGACCACCGCTCTCAATACCAATCTCGAGGCGGCGGACGAAATCGCGCGCCAGCTGCGTATCCGCGATATCGGCGGGCTCATCGTCATCGATTTCATCGACATGGAGTCGACCAAGAACCAGCGCGATGTCGAGGACCGGCTGCGCGATGCGGTCAAGATGGACCGCGCCCGCATCCAGATCGGCCGCCTGTCCCGCTTCGGACTGCTGGAGATGTCCCGGCAGCGCCTGCGGCCTTCGCTGGGCGAATCCAGTCACATCGTCTGCCCGCGCTGTGTCGGCATCGGCAGCATCCGCAGCATCGAGTCGATGACGCTCGCCATCCTGCGCCTCATCGGTGAGGAGCTGCGCAAGGACCGCACTGCACGCGTCATCGCACAGGTTCCGGTGGATGTGGCCACCTACCTGTTCAACGAGAAGCGCGAGTGGTTGCGTACGCTCGAGGACAAGAGCGAAGTCGAACTCATCATCGTTCCAAACGAGAACATCCAGACGCCCGAGTACTCGATCCGGCGCGTACGCGACGACGAACTGGAACTGCCCGAGAACAAGCAACTCAGCTATCTCATGCCGACCGCTCCTGCGATTGCCGAGCCCGGCAGTGCACGCGACAAGAAGCCACCAGCCGAAGCGCCTGCAGTGGCTACCCTGCTGCCGACAACGCCGGCACCGATGGCAGCGCATGCACCTGCACCGGTCGCGGCTCCCGAAGCTCCGGCGCCAGTTGCCTCCAGCGGCGGTTTGGTCGGTTGGCTCAAACGCGTGTTCGTTGGCGATCCGGAGCCCGTGGTTGAACGAAAGGAAGAGGAGCCCGCTCCCACCCGCAGCAGTAGCTCTTCCTCGCATGGCTCGCGCGACGGTCAGCGACGTCGCGACGGCCGACGTGATCACTCGCGTCACCAGCGTCATGCCGACTCTCGTCGGGATCGTGGCGAAGGCAGAAGCCACGGTGACAATAGGGACCGGGGCGAGAATCGCGATCGGAGCGAAGGACGTGACCACCGCGACCGGGATCGTTTCGAGGGCCGCGATCGCAACCGCGATTCAGGTCGGGATCGCGACCAGCGCCCGCGCGACCGGCGTCCGGACCGGGATGGAGCGCCCCGACCCCAGCAGGCCGCTCGACCCGAGGGTAATGGCGGACCCGAAGCCAGCGGCAACGTCGACGAGAGCGCAACTCGCCCGGTTGAGGCGGGTGGTGCGCCCGGCGAAGTGCGCAGCGACGGTGGGGCCGATCGCGGTGAGCGTCGCGGCAGACGCGGACGTCGCCGAGGTCGGCGTGGCGGCGGTGGTGGTCGAGACGCAGGCATGGGACGGGATGGCGCCCCACAGAGCGACTTGGGTTCGGGTGGGGACTCGGAAGGGTCAGAGTCGCGTCAGTCCGGGCCGTCTGAACACTCCGAGAATTCGGCCCCATCAGGCAACGGCTCCTACTCACCGCAGGCGCAAAGTGGAAGCTCCGAGCGTCCGCCCGAATCCTTCAGCGAGCCGCGTGAGTCCCGTGAACCGCGTGAGCCTCGCGAACCCCGTGAGTCCCACGAACCTCGCGAACCTCGCGAACCTCGCGAACCCCGTGAGTCCCGCGAACCCCGTGAGCCACGTGAAGCTCAGCAGTCCGCAGGGCCTGCCGAGCACTCAGCCGAACCACGGCCGAGCGCGCCGGAACACAAACCCATCGCGCATTTCGAGCCCACACCGCCGATCGTACCTCCTGGTGGCGGTGCGCAGTCGAAGCCCTACGTGGTGTGGTCGTCGACGCCCTCCTCCGGTCGCGATCGCGGCGAGGAATAGTCCAGTCCATGGGCTGGATTTGCCCCGAAAAGGCAAATCCAGCAGACATCGGGATCGACCGCCGGCAAAAACGCGGTTTTTACCGGCTGCGTGAGAAGGT
>Ga0335070_10007962_pt1 | contig 12438 bp, 10 predicted proteins | sample Lox_Sample_13_FD_206722 | JGI IMG/M metagenome (GOLD analysis project Ga0335070, IMG submission 206722) | Soil microbial communities from Loxahatchee National Wildlife Refuge, Florida, United States - Lox_Sample_1.3 | ecosystem: Environmental > Terrestrial > Soil > Wetlands | place: USA...
CGAAGGTCGGGAGCCCCTCCTCCCAGCCCGCGGGTAGCTGCCCCGAGTGATACTGCTCCCACCGCGCCCGCTCCTGCGGGAAGGCGGCGGCGTAGGCCTCCATCTGTGCCTCCCACTCCGCCTGCCAGGCCTTCCCGCGCGTGAGCGCCTGACGGAGGTGCCGCTGGGCTTCCTCCGGCACCAGGAACGCGGGCTCCGGCGTCCAGCCCAGCCGCTGCTTGGTGAGGCGCAGCTCCTCCTCGCCCAGCGGCTCGCCGTGGGCTTTGCTGCTGTCCTGCTTGTTGGGACTGCCGAAGCCGATGTGGGTCCGGCACATCAGCAGGGAGGGACGCTCCGCCTCCGCCTGGGCGGCCCGGATGGCCGCCTCGACCGCCGCGAGGTCGTTGCCGTCCGCCACCCGCTCGACGTGCCAGCCGTACGCCTCGAAGCGCCGGCCGACGTCCTCCGTGAAGGCCAGGCTCGTGCTGCCGTCGATGGAGACGTGATTGTCGTCGTAGAGGTAGATCAGCTTCCCGAGCTTCTGGTGGCCCGCCAGCGATGCCGCCTCCGAGGCCACGCCCTCCATCAGGTCGCCGTCGCTCACAATGCCGTAGGTGTAATGGCCGACGATCGGGTGGCCCGGGCGGTTGAACTCGGCCGCCAGCCAGCGCTCGGCGAGGGCCAGGCCCACCCCGTTGGCGAAGCCCTGCCCCAGCGGCCCCGTGGTCGTCTCGACCCCCGGCGTCATCCCGTGCTCCGGGTGGCCCGGCGTCCGGCTCTCCCACTGGCGGAAGCTCCGGAGGTCCTCCAGCCCGAGGTGGTAACCTGTCAGGTGGAGCAGGGCGTACAGCAGCATGGAGCCGTGGCCGGCGGAGAGCACGAACCGGTCGCGATCTGGCCAGTGGGGATCGGCCGGGTTGTGCCGGAGGAATCGCGTCCAGAGGACGTAGGCCATGGCGGCGGCGCCCATGGGCATGCCCGGGTGGCCGGACTTTGCCTTCTGGACGGCATCGGCGGCCAGCATGCGGATGGTGTTGATGCAGAGCTGGTCGAGCTGCGCTGTGGTCATCGGTTCTCTCCCCAGCCCGGCCTCTGCCCGATGGAGCCGGGCAGACGCCGGGCTACATGCGGCTCGCCCTTCCCGGGGCAGGATGAATGCGCCCGATTGCCGGCGACGGTGAACGGGACACGCTGCGGCAACTGAAGTATGCTGAGTTGCTCGTCGATTCGTTAGCCGGGAGCATGAGCGGGCACTTTCGTGAATGCTCCCGGCTAGCCTACCATAGTAGGCGCGGCCAGCGGCAGCACAAAACGCCGGGCCGGACCCCGGCGCGGGACCCCCCAGACGGCGCACCCCGCGCGCGGCATCGGCTTTGACTTGCCTCGCGCCGAATTCCTGTGCTAGCGTGCTTTCATCCGAAGCGGTTTCAGCGGAAAGGAGTCAGGCATGTCGCAGGCCGCGTTCATCTTTTCCCTGATCCTGGCGATCGCCGTCTCGCTGTTCGCCGTGCAGAATGCCGGATCGGTGGTCCTCCGCTTCGGGCCGATGCAGACGGAGATGTCCCTGGTGGTCGTGATCCTCGTCTCGGTGGCGGCTGGCGCGATCCTGGCGTCCCTGATGGGCTTGCCCGGGTGGATGCGCGACCGCCGCCAGCTCCGCGTTCTCCGCCGCGAGCTGGAGGGCCTGCGCCTCGTGCATTCGGGAGAGCCGAAGCCCCCGGCGCCCCCGCCCACCCCCTTGCAGTGAGCGAGCCGCATGCGCCTGGCCACCAAGCTGACGCTGGCCCTGCTGATCGCCGTCGCCCTGGTCATGACCGGGTTCGCGTACTGGCGTGCCGGCGGGGAGCGGGAGCGTGCGATCGACGACGCCAAGGACGAGGTGCTCCTGCTGGCCAACACCCTGCGCCTCGCGGTGCAGCAGGACCTCCGCGATCGGCAGCCCGATTACATCCGAGAGCTGCTGGACGAGCTGGTCCGTGGCCCCAGCCCGGTGGACCGCATCCGGGTCCTCGACCGCCGGCTCGACCCCATCAACATCGCCGTCGCCGAGAGCGCCGAGGCGGTCGCCATTCCACCCGCGGACCTCGAGCAGACCCTGGCCAGGGGCACGACTGTGGTGCGGTACGTGGAGGGTGCGGGCCGCCCGCTGGTCTACGCACTCCTCCCCCTGCGCTCGCCGCGGGGCACCATCGTGGGGGTCCTCGAGGTGGTGCACGTGGCCACGCAGGTGCGCCGGCAGATCCAGGAGGCCATCCGGGAACTGGTCCTCCGCACGAGTCTACTCGGGTGCACTATCTTTCTGGTGATCTGGCTCGCGGTACGCATCAGCATCCGCCGACCGTTCGGCCAGCTCACGGGCGCGGCCCAGGCCCTCGGGGAGGGCGATCTCTCCCGCCGTCTCGACCTCCGGCGCCGCGACGAGATCGGCCAGCTGGCGGCCGCCTTCAATCGGATGGCGGAGAATCTCCAGACCGCCCGGACCCAGATCCTGGCCGGCGCGCAGGCGCGCCTCGCCCTCGAGCGCCAGCTCCAGCAGGCCCAGAAGCTGGCCACCGTCGGGCGGCTGGCCAGCGAGGTGGCGCACGAGATCGGGACCCCGCTGAACGTCGTCTCGGGGCGGGCCGAGGCGATCCAGCGGCGGCTGGACCCCGACCATCCGCTGGGCCGGCACGTGGCCACCATCCTGCGGCAGGTCGAGCGGATCAGCGGCATCATCCGTCAGCTCCTGGAGTACACGCGGCCGCGCCGGCCCGCGGCCCACCCGCTCGACGTCCGGCTGGCCCTGGCCCGCGCCGTGGAGCTTCTCGAGCCCCTCGCGCGCCATCGCCAGGTGGATCTGCGGGCGGAGAGCCCGGGCCCCCTTCCTCTCATCCAGGCGGATCCGGACCTGCTGCAGCAGGTCCTGCTGAACCTCGTCACCAACGCCCTGGACGCGACGCCGACGGGGGGGAGCATCCGGCTGGTGCCGGAACTCGACGAGCCCGGGCAGCCGGCGGCGGCCGGGGATCCGGCGCGCCGGCGGGTGAGCCGCGGGCGGCCGGACGGACCGGTGCTGACCATCGCCGTGGTGGACACGGGCGTCGGGATGTCCTATCCGCAGCTCGAGCGGGTCTTCGAGCCGTTCTTCTCCACCAAGGACCGCAAGGGCGGAACCGGTCTCGGCCTCCCGATCGTCGAGGACATCGTGCGGGCTCACGGGGGAGCCATCGAGGTCGAGAGCGCCGAGGGCCTGGGGACCACGGTGCGGCTGCACTGGCCGCTCGCCGGGGCGGACGGGCAGGTGACGGGCCCGCCCGCAATCCCGGGGGCCGTCGGACGCGACCGCGGCCTCCAGACGCCCGATCCTGAAGGCCAGGGACCGACGCCATGAGCTCTGCCGCCACGCCGGACAAGCCGGCCCGGATCCTCGTCGCCGAGGACGACCCCGAGATGCTGTCCCTGGTGACCGAGCACCTCCAGGAGCAGGGATACGCGGTGGTGGGCGCCTCGCGGGGCGGCGAGGCGGTGGCGCTGCTCCGGGGCGGCGAGTTCGATCTGCTCCTCACCGATCTCCGCATGCCCGACGTCGACGGCATGGAGGTGCTCCAGGCCGCCAAGGAGCGCCAGCCCGACCTGCCCGTCGTGCTGATCACCGCCTTCGGCACCATCGAGACTGCCATCCAGGCCATCCGGCGGGGCGCCTACGATTACGTCACCAAACCCTTCGCCCTGGAGGAGATCAGTCTCCTGGTGCACAAGGCGCTCGAGGATCGCCGGCTGCGCGAGGAGAACCGGCGGCTGCGCGAGGAGGTCGCCGGACGCTACCGCCTGCACAACCTCCTCGGGTCGAGCCCCGGGATGCAATCCGTGTTCGCCCTGATCCGGCAAGCGGCACCGGGAGATGCCAACGTCCTGATCACCGGCGAGAGCGGCACGGGCAAGGAGCTGGTGGCCAAGGCCCTGCACTACAACAGCCCCCGGAACCAGAGACCCTTCGTGCCCATCAACTGCGCGGCGGTGCCCGCCGGGATCCTCGAAAGCGAGCTCTTCGGCCACGTCAAGGGGGCCTTCACGGGTGCGCTCCGGGCCCGGCGCGGCCTCTTCCGGGAGGCCGAGGGCGGCACCCTGTTCCTGGACGAGATCGCCGATATGGCCCCGGAGCTCCAGGCCAAGCTCCTGCGCTCCATCGAGGACCGCGCCGTGCGGCCCGTGGGTAGCGATGAGGTGATCCCCGTGGATCTCCGCATCGTCGCCGCCACCAACAAGGATCTCGTGGCGCGGATCCAAGAGGGCTCCTTCCGCGAGGACCTGTACTACCGGCTGGCGGTGATTCCCATCCACCTGCCGCCGCTGCGCGAGCGGCGCGAGGACATTCCCCTGCTGGCGGAGCACTTCCTGCGCCGCGCCGCCGCCAGCGCCGGGAAGACCGTGCAGGGTTTCAGCCACGAGGCCATGGCGTCCCTCCTGCGCCACCCCTTTCCCGGGAACGTCCGAGAGCTCGAGAACGTGATCGAGCGGGCCGTCACCCTGGCGGCCGGCGGCCCGATCCGACCGGAATCGCTCCTCCTGGACACCGCCCTCGCCCCCGCCCCTTCCGCACTGCTCGCGCAGGCCGCGCGTCGCCCCACACTGGACGAGCTGACGGCCGAGTATGTCGCCCTCGTCCTCCGCGAGGTGGGCGGCGACAAGGACAAGGCCGCCCAGGTCCTGGGAGTGAGCAAGCGCACCCTGTACCGCTGGCAGCGACAGGAAACGCCTGGTGACACGCTGTCACCGGACGAGACAGGCTGACTTCATTCCCTCATTCCAATAGGTTGGGCTCACTCCACGTCTGGGTTCTCCCGTCAGTGCCCCTCGGCGGCTGCCAAAGTTGCATCCGATCCTGCCGCCCTCGCCTGACCCGCCGCCCCGCCTCGTCTTGCTAAGCTACCGACAGATGACGCTTCTTGCCCATCCGGGCAGGGGCGCGGTCCCTGGGCACCGGCCTTGCTGGATTATCGGGTAGCTGGCTCCTCGCCTCAGGAGGGATCCAAGCGGGGAGGGGGTGTATTGCGGAGGCCCACGGCATCTCGCGCCCGCCGGAGGACCAAGCGGCAGGCGCCGCCTGCAGCCTGAGGAATCAGGAGAACAGGCACGTGCACGGTGCCGCGGGGGGGCTGCATCCTCGCGGCGACTCGCCGGATGGGCTCGGGAGGAGAGACGTGGCGAACGATACCGAATCCGAGGACGGCAGGAGCCAAGCGGGAGCGCGTCCCCGGCTGCTCGTGGTGGATGACGACCGGGAAATGCGGGAACTGCTGGCAGAGGTGCTGGACGAAGAGGGCTTCGAGATAAGCGGGGTGCAGGACGGGGCCGAGGCGCTGATCCGGCTCCGCGGGGAGGTATTCGCCGCCATCATCCTGGACAAGAACATGCCGGGGCTCGGCGCCCTGGACCTCTTGCCGGGGCTGCGGGTCATCTGCCCGGACACCCCCGTGATCGTCATCACGGCCTTCGGGACCCCGGACAGCTACACGGAGGCGGTGGAAAAGGGCGCCTTCGCCTACCTGTTCAAGCCGTTTCCCATGGCCGAGCTGGTCACGACGGTTCGCCGCGCCCTCCAGGGCAGCCGCGCTCCCCACAGCCTGGCGGGAGGCGGCGCGGGGATCGGATGACCGAGGCTCCGTCGGGGGAAGAGCCGGCGGTTCGCGAAGGAGGCGGAGTCATGGGACAGGCAAGCCACGGCGTGCTCGAGAGCCTCGGATCCGAGGTCCGGGAGGTGCAGGGACGGATCGCGACCCTCCGACGCCAGCAGCAGCGGTGCGCGGCGGAGCTGGGACCGCCGGCGGAGCGCCGGACCGACCTCGTCGAGGGGGCACAGACAGAAGCGGCCGGCCAGCATGACGATCTGCTCTGGTTCCGGCTCGCCGCCCGGAACCGCGCGCTGGCGGAGGCGCTGGCGCGGCTGCAGGAGGGGGCCTACGGGATCTGCCAGAACTGCGAAGGGCGAATCCCCCGTCGCCGGCTCGAGGCCCTGCCGACCGCGACCCTGTGCGTGGCCTGCCAGGAGCGGCGTGAGGCCTCCCAGGCCACCTGACCGGCTGGACAGGGGTGGTTCACGCCGGGGATCGTTCCGGGCATCGAGAACCCGTTCGCGGACATTCAGCCCAAAGGATGACCCTCACCGCGGGCTGCCCCATGTCGGCCAGCCCCGCGTCCGTCCAACAGCTCCCGAGGAGCGAGTGAAGAGCGGATGATACGTTTCCTGACCCTGGAATGGTGGATACCAGCCCTGGAGCCGCTTGCGGTTCCTCTCGGCGTCGCCGTGGGTGTGACGCTGGGCTTGCTGCTTATTCGTTACTACCTGCTGCGCTGGCTCACGCGACTGGCCGTGCGCACCAGCACCCGCATGGACGAATTTGTGCTCGCTGCCCTCCGCACCCCGACGGTGCTCTGGTGCGTGGCGTGCGGTTTGGCCACAGGACTGCAAGCAGCCCCCCTGCCCCGTGGCGTCGCCCGCTGGGGTACCAACATCTTCGCGGCGCTGGTACTCCTGTCCGTTACTATCGTGGCGGCCAATGTCCTGACGGCTGCCCTGCGACGGTTCGGGCAACGGATCGAAATGGAGGTGGCCGTCACCGGGCTGGGCGCGGTCATCATCAAGGTCTTGATCTTCACCCTGGGCGGCCTGCTAGTCCTGGGCACCCTGGGGATCGCCATCACGCCCTTCCTGGCGGCCCTGGGGGTCGGCGGCATCGCCGTGGGCCTTGCGCTGCAGGATACTCTGAGCAACCTGTTCTCCGGGATCCACATCCTGGTCGAGAAGCCAGTGCGCATCGGGGATTACGTCAAGCTGGACTCGGGCCAGGAGGGCTACGTTGCCGACATCGGCTGGCGCACGACGCGGATCCGGATGCTGCCCAACAACATGGTGGTGGTGCCCAACGCCAAGCTGACCCAGGCCATCTTGACCAACTACTACCTGCCCGAGGAGCGGATGTCCCTCCTGATCCCGATCTCGGTGAGCTACGATTCGGACCCCGAGCACGTCGAAGCCGTCCTCGTCGAGGAGGCGAGCAAGGCGGCCGGGGACGTGCCGGGCCTCTTGGCGGAGCCGGCCCCCTTTGTCCGGTTCATCCCGGGATTCGGGGACTCCTCGCTGGACTTCACCTTGATCTGCCAGGTGCGTGAGTTCGTCGACCAGTACTTGGCCCAACACGAGCTTCGCAAGCGCATCTTCAAGCGCTTCCGGAGCGAAGGGATCGAGATCCCGTTCCCGCAACGCGTCGTGCACGTGCGGGACGGCCGAGGCATTTGAGGCGTGCCTCCGCCGCGCCGACCAGCTGCGGAGACTCGCGGGAGTAAGGACCATGCGCAAGACCGCCAGCCGGGGAGCCGGAGGGGTTGCGGACACCAGGATTCGCGCCGAACCTGCCTGGCCCTCGACGCCCGCCGAGGAGCCCGATCAGGAGGGCGCAACGAGCGCCTCGATCATCTGGGCGGTTGTCCTCGCCGGCGGGCAAGGGACACGGCTCCAGGCCTTCCTCAGGCACGTCCTGGACACCGACCGACCCAAGCAGTTTTGCCGGATCATCGGCACGCGCTCCATGCTCCGTCACACCTGGGACCGGGTGGCCCGGCTCCTGGATCCGGGCCGCATGGTCACGATCATCACTGCTGGACAGGAGCAGTTCCTGGAGGACGAGGGCGTCGTCCCCGGGCATGTGCTGGTGCAGCCGGTCAACAAGGAGACCGCTCCCGGCTTGCTCCTCCCGCTCCTCTGGATCGCGCAGCAGGACCCTGGCGCCACCGTGGCGGTCTTTCCCGCCGACCACTTCATCTGGGAGGAAGAGCGGTTCATGGCCTGTGCGCGCGCCGCCGTCGGGGCCGCCCAGCGCTACCTGGACCGCCTGGTGGTCCTGGGCGTCGAGGCTGACGGCCCCGAGCAGGATTACGGGTGGATCGCACCGGGATCGCCCTGCGAGGGCGGGGGGACGGAACTGTACCAGGTTCGGCGATTTTGGGAGAAGCCGGATCGGCAGACCGCCAGGCACCTCCTTGCCAACGGCTGGCTCTGGAATACCTTTGTCGTGGCAGGCCGCCTCGAGGCCTTCCTCGGCTCCGCTCGAGCCGCAATGCCCGAGTTGCTCGAGCGACTTCGGATGGCCGCCGGGTTCCTCGGCACGCGCGACGAGACCACCATCTTGAGCGCAGCATACCGAAGCCTCCGGCCGACCAACTTCTCGCGAACGTTGCTCGCGGGGCGCCCCCAGGATCTGCTGGTGCTCCCCGCCCGCGGCGTTTACTGGAGCGACTGGGGGGATCCCCACCGGATCCTACGGACCATGCAGCGCTTCGAGCGCCGCCCCGGGTGGCTGCCCGCCTGTGCCCGCTGGATGGCGGCAGGGAAGACGATTCCCGGATAGGGGGCCGCCTTGGTCCGCCCCTCGGAATCTGTGCGAGGTGACGAACATGCGGACGACATCCTACGGCATCATTGCGGTGGTGATCTTCCTGCTCGGCTTGGGGGTTGGATTCTTCCTCTGGGGGCTGCGCTCGGCGGAGCTGCAGCGGGCGGTACGCCGGGAGCGGGCCGAGTGCGAGGAGCGGGTGGCCGAGGCGACGCGCCGCGCCCAGGCCGCCGAGCAGCGCATCGAGCAGGAGGTCCGGGCCCGCAGAGTGGTCGAGGACGCCCTCAACCGGGTCTCACCGCAGAAGTAATCGGCTGAGGCCGGCCCTGACCCGGTTGCGGCCGTCTTTCGCGGCTTGCCCGGGCCCAAGGTGCCTCTTTGTCCGAGCGCCGGCAGGCCCCGCGGCCGCTAGAGGAGATCGCCGGGTGAGCGCCCCGAGCCACCGCCACTCGCCCCCGGAGGTGGGGACGACCTATCTCGGAAGCGGACGGACCCGCTTCGCGGTCTGGGCACCCCGACTGTCCCGGCTGGCCGTGCGCATCACGGGCCCGGCCTCCCGCGACCCGGTCCCGCTGCCCCGCCTTCCGGGGGGCTGGTTCGCAGCGACCCTGGACGAGGTGTGGCCGGGCGCCCGCTACCGATACGTCCTCGACGACGACCGGGAGCGGCCCGACCCGGCCGCGCGGGCCCTGCCCGAGGGGGTCCACGGACCGGCCGAGGTGATCGACCCCACCGCCTTTCTGTGGACCGACGCCAGATGGCGCGGCATGCCCCTCAAGGACATGGTCCTCTACGAGGTGCACATCGGCACCTTCACCCCCGAGGGGACGTTCGAGGCCATCATCCCCCGCCTGCCCGCCCTCCGCGACCTTGGCGTGACCGCCCTCGAGCTGATGCCCGTGGCGAGCTTCCCCGGCAGCCGCGACTGGGGCTACGACGGCGTCGGCCTCTTCGCGCCGCAGCAGAGCTACGGAGGGCCCTCGGGGCTGCACCGGCTGGTGGACGCCTGCCACGCCCTCGGCCTGGCCGTCGTGCTGGACGTGGTCTACAACCACCTGGGCCCCGAGGGCAACTACCTGGCCGAGTTCGGCCCCTACTTCACCGATCGGTACCGGACCCCCTGGGGTCAGGCCGTGAATTTCGACGGCGAGGGCTCGCGCGGGGTCCGCGACTTCGTCCTCGCCAATGCCCTCGACTGGATCCGCGATTACCACGTGGACGGGCTGCGCCTGGACGCCGTGCACGGCATCTTCGATGGGAGCCCCCTGCACATCCTGCGCGAGCTGAACGATGCCGTCCAGCGGCTGGCCCGCCGGCTGGGACGCATCGTGCCGGTCGTCGCCGAGAACGACCTCAACGACCGGCGGCTGATCGATCCGGTCCGCCGCGGCGGCTGCGGCCTGGCAGGCCAGTGGAGCGACGATTTCCACCACGCCCTGCACGTCCTGCTCACGGGCGAGCGGGGCGGCTACTACGCCGACTTCGGCTCCCTGGCGCAGGTGGCCAAGGCCTACACCGACGGCTTCGTCTACGATGGGATCTACTCCCGGTATCGCGGACAGGTGCATGGCACCCCCGCGCGGGACCTGCCCGCCGAGCGCTTCGTGGTTTGCTCCCAGAACCACGACCAGGTGGGCAACCGCGCCCGGGGCGAGCGCCTGTCCGCACTGGTGGATTTCGAGCGCCTCAAGCTGGCGGCCGTCGCCCTGCTGCTCTCCCCCTATGTCCCCCTGCTCTTCATGGGCGAGGAGTACGGGGAGATCGCCCCCTTCCTCTTCTTCGCCGACTTCGGCGATCCCACGCTCCGGGCGGCCGTGACCCGCGGACGCCGCGAGGAGTTCGCCGCCTTCGGCTGGACGGGCGAGGTCCCGGACCCGCAGGATCCCGCCACCTTCTGCCGCTCGAAGCTGAAGTGGGGGCGCCGGGAGCAAGAGCCGCACCGCTGGCTCCTGGATCTGTACCGGACGCTCCTCACGCTGCGGCGCGAGCACCCGGCCCTGGGCGTCGGGGGGCGGCAGCGGCTGGACGCCACCCTGCTGGACGAGGAAACCCTTCTGCTGCGGCGCGGCGGCCCCCGGGGTGGGGCCGCCGTGGCCGTCCTTCGCTTTGCGCCCACGGGCTGCGTGGCGCGGCCGGCCCTCCCGGCGGGCTCCTGGCGCCGCCTGGTGGACACGGCCGAGGAGCGCTTCGGCGGGCCCGGCGCCAAGAACCCGGCCGCCTTCTCGATACGCCAGGGGGGACGGGGCGAGCTCGAGCTGGACGGCCACGGGGCCGTGATCTACCTGCGGGATCCCGCCCGACGCCTGGCCACCCTGCAGGGCCGCCCGGCGCCGGGCCCGGAGGTCTCGGCGGGGGACCCGGGCCCGCCGCTCGCAGCCTGACGCCGGGTCAACCGCCGCTCTGCCGGGGCCCGCCGAGCCTGACCCGCGGGATTCACCGGCGCCTTCGCGGGCATGCGCGCGTCCCGTCACGAATCATCCGGACGGAGGAGGCCCCTCATGCGCCCTGGTCTCCGGGGTGCGATCCTGACCGTGCTCGTTGGGCTGGCGGCGCCGGATCCCGCCGCCCGGGCCGCCACCCTCACCCTGACCATGCGCCTGGCCGACGCGGAGTGGCAGGTCATCCGCCAGGACGTGCTCCCGCCCTTCGAGCAGGAGTGCGGCTGCCGGGTGCGGGCCATCGACGTCCCGCCCGAGTCCCTCACCCAGCGGCTGAAGGCCATGCGGGCCGCGGGGCGGATGGAGATCGACCTGTTCGCCCAGGACAACATGCGCCTGCAGGAGCTGGTCGACGCCGGGCTGGTCCAGACGCTCTCCCCCGCCGAGGCTAAGATGGACCCCGCCATTCTGCCGGCCCTGGCCGCGGAGGGCGTCCTCGACGGGCGGCGCTACTTCCTCCCCTTTCGCCCCAACGTCCAGATCACCTACTTCAACGCCAAGAAGTTCGACGCCGACGGCCTGGCCCCGCCCCGGACCTGGGACGCGCTCCTCGCGGTGGGGCGGACCTTCAAGGCGAAGGAGGGGATCGGCCGCGTCCTCTTCCAGGGGGTGGGTGGGGCGCCGACCGTGACCCAGCTCTACGAGTGGATCGCCTCCGCCGGGGGCGACCCCTTCGACTTCGCCGACCCCGGCACCGTGGCGACGTTCCGGTTCCTGCACACGCTGGCGCCGCTGCTCTCGCCGGACTCCCGGCGCGCCAAGTGGGACACCACCAACGACGCCCTTGCCCAGGAGTCGGCCTACATCGCGCAGAACTGGCCCTTCGGCGCGCGCCTCCTCCACGATTACGGCAAGACCGGCATCCGCACCTACAGCGGCTGGGCGGGGCCGGCCCGCGAGGCCCACGTCATCGGCGGCGACGTGCTGGGGATCCCCGTCGGGGCGCCACACAAAGACCTCGCCCTGCGGCTGATCGGGTACCTGCAATCGCGCGCGGTGCAGGAAGTTCTCGCCGCCCGGCTGGGTTGGCCCACCATCCGCGCCAATGCCACGGGCGCGGTGGCGGCCTGGCTCAAGCCCTCGGTGGAGGCCGTGCAGGAGGCCATGCGCCACGGCATCTTCCGCAAGAACGTTCCCTACTGGGCCGGGTACGAGCGCATCGCCTCGGAGGCGGTGGAGCGGATTCTCTGGCGCGCCCAGGGGGTGAGCGAGGTGCTGCCGCCTCTGGCGGCGCGGCTGGACGCCCTGCGCCGGGGCGGCCGGTGAAGCGCCGCAGCCTCCTCGGCCTGGCCCCCATCACGCTCTACCTCGGCGCCCTGACGCTGGTGCCGCTCCTCTCCACGCTCTGGCTCAGCCTGGCCGGCCCCGGCGGGCTCACCCTGGAGTACTACCGGGAGATCGTTGGGCGCTACCAGTTCGGCGAGGCGGTGGGGAACACGCTGGGCATCACGGCCCTGGGCCTGTCGCTGGAGCTGGTGCTGGGCCTGGCGGCGGCCCTCGCCCTGGCCGGGACCCGCCGCGGGCGGGCGGCCGCGCAGATCTGCCTGCTCATACCCCTCGGTGTCCCCACCATCGTGGCGGCGGCCGTCATGCGCTCCGTGTTCAGCACGGTGGGCTACCTGAACGAGATCCTGCTCCGCCTCGGCCTGATC
>Ga0335070_10007963_pt1 | contig 12437 bp, 8 predicted proteins | sample Lox_Sample_13_FD_206722 | JGI IMG/M metagenome (GOLD analysis project Ga0335070, IMG submission 206722) | Soil microbial communities from Loxahatchee National Wildlife Refuge, Florida, United States - Lox_Sample_1.3 | ecosystem: Environmental > Terrestrial > Soil > Wetlands | place: USA: Florida...
TGTCGTGCCCACCGTGGCAGGAGACGCAGCTTGCAGCCATGTCGAGGCCGGCAAACTCGATACCGTGGCCGTGCACCCCGATCAGGTAGTCGCGCCTGTTGTGGCACGCCAGGCACCGCGAGGCCACGTTGACGGGGGCCAGCTTGGACTTGGGGTCGGTTTGCGGTCGCACGTCGTGGGCCCCGTGGCACGCCCAGCACTGTGCCCGCAGGTGGCCGTCACCGGCGGGGTCCCTGTGTGCGCTGGTGTTGACCTTGGCGAGGGCATCCTCGTGGCAGGTCACGCACGGGTTGCCTTCGAGCATCCCGGAAGGGTGCGGGATCTCGCCAGCCTTCGGGTGGCAGTCCAGGCACGCGATCCCGGCATGCGCCGTCCCGGAACCCGGAGGCTGCACGACCAGGCGCGCGAGACGCTCCGGGGTGAGCTTGAGGTCCATCGCCCCGGCCGCATCGGTGACCTGTTGCAGGGACCCGTGACACTCCAGACAGGCCGCGTCGTCGGCCGCAAAGCCGTGGGCAGCAAACACAATGGCACCCAGGGCCGCGAACACGTAAGCGGCACTACCGCGACGTTTCGATTCCATTACTCTCCCCCTGGGGCGTCATGTTCTTCCATTCTCCCGGCCGCGTCAAGTTGGGGCAACCAGCCGCCCGCCACCGGCGAAATGCTAGAGTGACGACCCGGCCGCGTGCCGGGCGGGAGGTCGCGTGCGCCGTTCACTTCTGATGATCGTGGCGTGCTTGGTTGTGGCCGCGATCCCGGCAAACGCCGCGGGCCCCGTGTTCACAGCTTCGGCCGCCTGGGACGGGCAGCCGCCGCTGGCCGGGGGGTCGGGCACCGTTCGGATCCAGGTGACGGTCCAGCCGGGTTGGCACGTCAACTCGGACGCGCCACTCGACCCCTACCTCATCCCCACCAGGGTTCAGCTCGAGCTGCCCGGCGGCTGGAGTGCCGAGACACCCAGATTCCCCGCCTCCGGCTTGGTGAAGTTCGCCTTCAGCGAGGACAAGCTCGCGGTGTTCGAGGGGGCGTTCGTGGTGACGGTGCCGGTCCGTCTCGCCCCCGGAGCGGCGCGCCCGGCGACCCTCAAAGGCATCGTCGAAGCGCAGGCCTGCAACGACAAGGTGTGCCTTGCCCCCACAGAGGTCCCGTTCGTGGTGGCTCTGGCCTCGACGAGCGCCCCGGCGGCGCCGAAGAACGGGGCCGCCCTCACATCGGCCGTCGAAACCCAATCGCCGGGGAGAGGCGTCCCCGCCGACTTCGCCCGCACCGGGCTCCTGCTCCAGCTCGCCATCGTCTTCCTGGCCGGCCTGGCGCTCAACCTCACGCCGTGTGTCTACCCTTTGATCCCGATCACGGTCGGGTTCTTCGCGGCCCAGCGGGGCGAGAGCCGCAGACGCACCTGGCTTCTCGCCCTCGTCTACGTGCTCGGGATGAGCGTGACGTACTCCGCGCTCGGCGTCCTGGCCGCACTCACCGGGAGGCTCTTCGGCGCGGCGCTGCAGTCCCCGTGGGTGGTGGGGCTGATCGTGGCGGTCCTCCTCGCCCTTGCGGCCTCGATGTTCGGCCTGTGGGAGCTGCGCGTCCCGGCATGGGCGACCCGGGTCTCCGGCGGCCGGGGGGGCCCCGGCGGCGCGCTCGTGATGGGGCTCGTGGTCGGCCTGGTGGCGGCCCCCTGCATCGGCCCGTTCGTCCTCGGCCTGCTCACCTACGTCGGTCAGCGGCAGGACGTCCTGCTCGGGTTCGTGCTCTTCTTCTCGCTCTCGCTGGGGCTGGGCCTGCCGTACCTGTTTCTCGGCGCATTCACGGGCGCCATGGAGCGCCTGCCCAATTCCGGGGCATGGATGGTCGGGGTGCGCCAGCTCTTCGGCGTGCTCCTGATCGCGCTCGCGGGCTACTTCGTCAAGCCATTCCTCGCTCCCCCGTGGGATAGCGCCCTCTTCGCTGGCCTCCTCGTGCTCGGCGGTCTCTATCTCCTGCTCGTCGCGCGACCCGGCAACGAGCAACCCTGGGTGGATCGCTTCATGCGCCTGGCCAGCGCAGCGGTGCTCGTCGCCGGGGTTCTACTCTACCCGACCCGTGCCCGCACCGGCTCGGCCGAACTCGCCTGGGAGCCCTACGCCGAGGATACCGTGTCCCAGGCGCTGGCGAGCGGGCAGCCGGTCGTGCTGGACTTCTACGCAGACTGGTGTCTCCCGTGCAAGGAGCTCGACGAGAAGACGTTCTCCCGGCCCGAGGTGGCCGCACGCCTGGGCGGTTTCGCGCGCTTCAAGGTGGACCTCACGAGAAGCGACGCTGCAAGCGATGCGCTACGGAGCCGGTTCGGCGTCGCCGGCGTCCCGACGGTCGCGTTCTTCCGGAACGGCCGCGAGGTGACTGAGGAGCGTCTCACGGGGTTCGAGCCGGCGCCGGAGTTTCTCAAGCGGCTTGCCCGGGTTGAGGAGAAGTAGGCGGAGGAGCGCGAGAGGGAAAGCAAGGGAAGGACTCAGGAGAGGATTCGGAGGCCGGGAGCGTTTGGCGCGCTCCCCCTAACGTTTACTCTCTCCCCTTCTCCGCCTCGACCTCGTCCTCCCAGCGCCACACCGACGCGTCCTCGTCGAACGCCGGGAGATTGGGCATACGACCGCGCGAGGCGTTGGTGCGCCACTCCCAGAGCACGGCCCACTTCAGGTAGGTTCCGAAGGCCTGCAGCATGCAGAAGACCAGGCCGGCCATCCCGTCGAGGAACCCGAACTGCAGGACATACATCCGGAGGAACCGCCAGACCGGCCGCCCGAACACCTCGGTCACGCCCGATCGTCGGCCGGTCTTCCACCCCTGGGCCGCGCCCCAGTAGCCGTAGGTGACGATCCGCGGCAGGTACTGCTGGAACGACTGGATCATGAAGTGGAGCATGGGGTTCTTGAGGATCGGGGCCGGACCCCTGGTCTGCATGTCCGCATGGACACGCTTGTTCGGATAGCGCCCGGCGCCTCGCTTGACCAGCCTTACCACCCGATCGTGCTGCCAACCCGAGAATCGGATCACCCGATCCATGAAGTAGACGCGGCGTTTGATCGTGTATGCGTCCGCCCGGGGCCCGGAGGCGAGCAGGGTCGTGATCTCGGACTGCAGCTCCGGGGTGCATCGTTCGTCCGCGTCGAAGATCAGGATCCACCCGAACTGCGTCTGGTCCATCGCCCAGTTCTTCTGCGACGCCGAGCCCTTGTACGGCCGCTGGAGGAAACGCACGCCCGAGTAGGAGCGCACGATGTCGGGCGTCCTGTCGGTCGAGAACGAATCCACCACGACGACCTCGTCGCACCACAGCAGCGACTCGATGCAGTCCGCGACGTTGGCCTCCTCGTTGAAGGTCGTGATGACGGCTGAGATCGCGGGACGGGACGGCGAGATGGCAGCGCCCTCGGACATCGGCACCTCCGACGCGCGCATGTTACACGGTTGTCACGGACGGCGGCGCGGTCCGCGCCGCGGCGCTCTCAACGGCCTGGTCACATGCAGGTGACGATGGCCTCCCCGAACCCGGAACACGACACGAGGGTCGCGCCGTCCATCTGGCGATGCAGGTCGTACGTTACCCGCCTGGCGGCCACCGCGCCCTCCACCCCTTTCACCACGAGGTCCGCCGCCTCCTTCCACCCGAGGTGCCGGAGCATCATCTCTCCGGAGAGGATCAGGGAACCGGGGTTGACCTTGTCCTGCCCGGCATACTTAGGCGCGGTGCCGTGGGTGGCTTCGAACATGGCATGCTCGTCGCCCTCGTTGGAGCCGGGCGCCATCCCGAGGCCGCCCACCTGTGCCGCAAGGGCGTCCGAGAGGTAGTCGCCGTTGAGGTTCGGCGTGCTCACCACCGAGTACTCCGAAGGCCGCAGCAAGAGCTGCTGGAACATCGAATCCGCGATCCTGTCCTTGACGAGAACCTTCTTGCCCGCGGGCATCTTGCCGCCGTGCTTGTCCCATAGGTCGGCCTCGGTGACGACGACGTCGCCGAACTTCTCCCGAGCGGTCTGATAGCCCCAGTCGCGAAACGCACCCTCGGTGAACTTCATGATGTTGCCCTTGTGCACGAGTGTGACCGAGTCCCGGCCCTGGGCAAGTGCGTAGAGGATTGCCTTGGCGACGAGTCTCGAGGTTCCGAATTCGGAGATGGGCTTGATCCCAATCCCGGAGTCGGGGCGGATCTTCTTGCCCAGCTCATTCTCGATGAAGAGGCGCAGTTTTTCGGCCTCCGGGCTGCCGCCCTTCCACTCGATCCCGGCGTAGACGTCCTCTGTGTTCTCACGGAAGATAACCACGTTGACGTCCTGCGGGCGCTTCACTGGCGAGGGTACGCCCGGGATCCACCGCACCGGTCTCACACAGGCGTAGAGGTCGAGCACCTGGCGCAACGTCACGTTAAGGGAGCGGATCCCGCCGCCGACCGGCGTGGTTAAGGGACCTTTGATCGCCACCCGGAAGTGGCGTATCGCTTCGACGGTCTCGTCGGGAAGCCAGGTGCCCTTGCTGTTGAAGGACTTCTCGCCGGCCTCGACCTCCACCCAGGCGATGCGCTTGCGGCCGCCGAAGGCCTTCTCCACCGCCGCATCCAGGACACGCTGCGTCGCGCGCCAGATGTCCGGTCCCGTGCCGTCGCCCTCGATGTACGGAATGACCGGTTTGTCCGACACCTGAATGCTCTTGCCGTCCCAGCCGATCCGCTCTCCCCAATTCGGCACGCGCAGACCCTCAAGGCTCATCTCGAAGCCCCCTCACACCAAGAGAGGGAGGGTACACGCGGGGGGAGGGTCGGTCAAGGAGCCGCGCCCCTTGTGCGGGCTGGACACGCGGGCTAAGGTGAACGGATGGAGCTCGCAAAAGTGACTGTGGAACGCCTGATCGAGGCCGCGCGCCGGGCCCAGGCGCACGCCTATGCCCCCTACTCCAACTTCCCGGTGGGCGCCGCGGTGCTGGGAGCCGACGGACGGGTCTTCCCCGGCTGCAACGTCGAGAACAGCTCGTTCGGCCTCACGGTATGTGCCGAGCGTAACGCGGTGGCCGCGGCGATCGCGGCCGGGGCGCGCCCAACGGCTGTGGCCGTGGTGGTCAACGGAAAGCCGGTGCCGCCCTGCGGGGCGTGTCGTCAGGTGCTGGCCGAGTTCGAACCCTCTTTGCCGGTCGTGCTCGCATCCGCCACCGAGACCCACCACGAGGTCACGACGCTCGACGCGCTGTTGCCCGGGGCGTTCAAGTTCGAGAGGCGCTAGGCCCGACGACGCTGCGCCTCCTCCGCCCTACGCAGCCGCGCCTGCTCGGGCCGCGGGTTCGAGACGCATCCGGATCGGAAGGATGATCGTGGGGAGGCCCGAGAACTGCAGCCGCCTCTGGATCGCGAACGCCGTGTCGTTGTGGAGGAAGCGGTAGTAGAACTTCTCGTTTGCGAAAACCAGCTTGCCCAGGAAGAACACCCCCTTCGGAAACTCCCGGTGCACCTCCTGCGAGAGCTGCTGAGCCTCCTGGATGACGTCGGTGCCGATCAGGTACCGGTACTCCGCGGCGACGCCCAGCCTGCGGGCAAAATCCACGTAGCGCTGCAGCCCGGTCTCCGTGCTGGCCACCAGCGATTCGACCTCTCCCCTGCCCTTGAAGTGGCCGGAATCAACTACGCCGACTGACAGGAAGACCACGTTCTTGTAGTAGTTCGGGAAGAGCCTCTGAATGGAGAGCATGGCGTGAATGCCCAGCCCGCCATAGCCGGAGACGAACAGGATGGCTACAGGCGCATTGGGATCGACCTTCGCTGGCGCCTCGGCGCTGCTCTCGATCGGGATCTGGGTGAGGATCCTGTCCACCTCTGCGATCTCACGCTGCACGTTCCGGTAGTGGCGGTGTACCGCGAGGCACAGCGCGATCAGCGCGCTGGTGATCGTGAAGGTGAGCCACCCGCCCTCGGCGAGCTTTTCGTAGGTCGTGACCAGCAGGATCGCAACGCAAAGCGCGAGCGTGACAACGTGCAGCGAGAACTTGGCGAGCCAGCGCTTCTCCCGCTTGCGCTCGGCCAGCCACATGCGTGCCATTCCAAGCTGGGTGAGGCTGAAGGTGATGAAGACGTTGATCGCGTAGAGCACGACGAGGAAAGAGACGCGGCCGCGTGAGTAGACAATGAGACCGGCTGCAGCCACCGCCAGCAGGACCACGCCGTTCTTGGTGACCAGGCGCTCGGAGAGGTTGGCAAACGCGTGCGGCATCCACGAGTCCGTCGCCATGTTCGAGAGCACGCGCGGGCCGTCGATGAAGCCCGTCTGGGCCGCCACGAACAGCAGCGCGCCCTCCGAGATGAGTGTGATGATCACGAGCCAGGTGCCGATGCTCCAGCCGCCGATCGTCCACAACCCCATCACTCGCTCGAGCAGCACGGCGTTCATGGTCTTGCCTTCCGCGGGCGAGGCCTGCCACAGCAGGTAGCAGACCAGCAAGCCACCGGCGGTGAACGCCAGCGAGAGGGCCATGTAGGCCATGGTCCGCTTGGCGGTCGCAATGCGCGGCTCCTTGAGGATCTGAAGGCCATTGGAAACCGCCTCGATCCCGGTGTAGGTCCCGGCACCGAGCGAGTAGGCGCGCAGGAGAATCATCAACACCGCCCAGAACCCCAGCGTGCTGAGATCTCGATTGATCTCGATGTGGGTCGTGCGCACGACCTCGGGGAACGCCCAGAGGTGGCTGGCCACCCCGTAGCCGATCAGCAGGACGTGCGTCGCGATGAAAACCAGGAAGATCGGCAGCAGGATCTTCACCGACTCCTTGACTCCCCGCAGGTTCAGCACCAGCAGCACGAGCAGGATCCCGACGTCGAGCGGCACCTTGTACGGCTGCCACGCGAGCGGAAGAAAGCTCAGGATCGCGTCTACACCCGAGCAGATCGACAGCGTGATGGTCAGGAGGTAGTCCACCACAAGCGCGGAGCCGGAGACCACGCCCGGGATCGGGCCCAGAAGCTTGCTGGCCACGACGTATCCGCCGCCGCCCGAGGGGAAGTGCTCGACGACGAAGCTGTACGAGTAGGAGATCAGCAGAACCGTGAAGGTGGTCAGTGCAGCCAGGTAAAGCGCCAGGTACTGGTGCCCAAGGATCGCCCTGAACGCCTCGTCTGGCCCATAGGACGACGAGGAGAGCCCATCGGCGCCCAGACCGACCCACGCCAGGAACGCTACGAGGGAGAGCTTGTGGAAGACGGCGGGGTCGGTCGGGTCCTTGGGCCCGCCCACCAGAGCCCTCTTGAGACCGCCGAGCACGGTCTTCCTGTCGTTGCCCTCAAGAACCGGTTCCGGAAAATCACCGGGCAGCTGTTGCACCCTCGCACGTCCTCCGCACGCCGCGCTATTGCCGGCTCGCGAAGGCCCGACGATATCACACGGGAGACCCATCGGCCCCTCCCCCGGGGAGACTTCAAAGGCTTGCAGCGACTGTGTCTTCCCCATAGACTGAACGTGGTGTGGCGACCCCCGATCCTGCTGGCGCCGATCCTGCCGCCCCCCGATGACCCAGCGGTGGCAGCGATTCTCGACGGCCTCTCCCGCGCAACCGGAGCGTCGGGGTGCGTGCTGAATCTCCGGCTCCTGCCGTCAGGGCCCGAGGCGAGCTACCGCTTCGGGCAACCCGGGTCACGAACCGAGCTTGTCGTGCGCCTGGAGTCCCAGGAGAGCTTCCTGGGTGAGTTCAGGCTCTACGGGGCCGGGGAGGGTCCAGCCGCGAGTCCCACTGCGCTGGAGTGCCTGCGGCCCGTGCTCGAGGGTGCACTGCTCGCGCTCATCGGCCGCAACACCGCGAGCCACCAGATCGACATCCTGTTGCAGATCCTGAGCGTCACCGATGAGGCGAACCTGCTCCTGGACGAAAACGGCGAGATCCTGTTCGCGAACGCGCGGGCCGAGGAACTTTTATCGGCCCGGACCCAGCAGCCTCAGGCGCAGCTCGCAAACGGGGGCGGCCCGGCGCCGCTGCTTTCGCTGATCGTTGCCGAGATGGGTCGCCTGCGGGAGTCGCGCGAGCGGGTCCGGCACCAGATCCTGGCCATGGCCGACGGCGAGAGATGGCGCCTGGAGATCGTGGCGCTCTCGGGCCTGGGTGGACTCGCCTGCTCGCTCGCGGTGCTGACCCCGATCCGCTTGCCGGACGCGGCGGAGATCCGCAGGCGCTTTGCCGACTCTCAGGTGTCGCGCCGTGAGGCGGAGGTTCTGGCGTTCGTGCTGAACGGCAAGAAGGCGTGCGAGATCGCGAGCGAACTCGGCATCACGGAGTACACGGTCAAGGACCACCTGAAGCACGCCTACGCAAAGCTCGGGATCACCTCGCGCAATCAGCTTCTCTCGCGCCTCGCGGTCGCCGTCCCCGGCACCTCCTGAGTCCGCTGCCGCTTGGTATACTCCGCCGGTGCTCCACCTCGGAAACGTCGCCGTCGAGCCGCCGCTCGTGCTCGCCCCGATGGCCGGCATCACGGACCGGGACTTCCGGCTCCTCATTCGTCGAATCGGCGGATGCGGACTCGTCACAATGGAGTTCATCTCCAGCGAAGGGCTGACCAGGCATCGTCCGAGCACGCTCAGGCTGCTCCACTTCGTCGAGGAGGAAAGGCCGATCGCGATCCAGATCTACGGGTCCGACCCCGCGCGGATGGCCGAGGCGGCGCGTGTCGTGGAAGCGATCGGAGCCGACGTCTGCGACATCAACATGGGTTGTCCCGCCAACAAGGTGCTGAAGGGGTGCGCAGGGGCCGCCCTGACCGGCGATCTGCCCCTCGCCGCGCGCATCGTGCGAGAAGTGAGGCGCGCGATCGCGGTGCCGCTTACCGTGAAGTTCCGCCTCGGGGTGCGCGAGGACGCGAGGACGTACCTCGAGCTGGGCGGTTTGTGCCAGGACGAGGGCGTCGATGCGGTCACGCTTCACCCGCGCACGGCGCGGCAGCAGTTCTCGGGTCACGCGGATTGGAGCGCGATCGGAGAGCTCAAGCGCTCGCTCCGCATCCCGGTGATCGGCAACGGAGACGTGACATCGCCCGAGGACGTGCTCGCGCTGCGGCGCGACACCGGGTGCGACGGCGTGATGATCGGGCGGGCGAGCCTGACCAACCCGTGGATCTTCCGGCAGGCCGCGTCGCTGCTGCGCGGCGAACCGTTCGAAGAGACGTCACTTCCCGAGCGTCACACGCTGATGAGGGCCCACTTCGACGAGGTCCTCGGGCGCGACGACGCCCGCACCGCCCTGCACAAGCTGCGCAAGTTCACAGGCTGGTACACGCACGGTCTGCCCGACGGCCGCGATCTGCGCCGTCGGCTCTCCGAGATGGCCTCCGCCGGTGACGTGCTCGAAGCGGTGGAGGGCTACTTCGCCAGCCGGGGCGCGGCCTGACATGCAGCGCCTCCCAATGACGATCCCCTCGGACATCGAGGCGTTCCACACCGACATCCCACCGGGCGTCTTCGACGAGGCGTTCCGCCACGCCTGCGAGCGGTTGGATGGCTACATCGGGGCGCTCGCACTCGAGCTTGCGGCGGACCTGGGACTGCCAGTGGGTGAGCCGCTGCAGCTCGACGCCTTGTTCACCTCACGAGGCTGGAACCACCGGGGGAGGCTGGCGGTCGCCTGGCTGCTCGAGACGCTCGAGCTGTACGGCCATGCGGAACGAGCGGCAGGGGGCTGGCGTCTTGCGGCGCGCGGACCCGAGGTCGGGTCCGTCGCCCTGCGCGAGGAGGCCGAGCGCCTCGTCCCCGCGGCCAGGCCCGCCTACGAGGTCCTCGCTCTGTCCGGCGCGAAGCTCCCGGCGGTGCTCCAGGGCGAGTTGCGTGGCGAGGACGCGCTCTTCGGCCCGACGACACTCGGCCTCTGGTTCGAGTACTTCTCGAACGCCAATCCGCACTACAGCCCCAGCAACGCGATCACAGGGGTGGCGGCAGCTCGTGCCGCAAGTCCCGGTTGTTCCGTCCTCGAGTTCGGCGGCGGAGGGGGCAGCGCGGCCGAAGCCGTGCTCCGGGCCCTGGTCGAAACTAGGAAACCCCCCGCGCGTTATATGTTCACCGAGCTGCAGCCCGCGTTCCTGAGGCGCGGCGCGCGAGCCGCGCAGAAAGCGCTGCCGCCGGGCTGCGAGCTCGCGTCGATGCGCTTCGACATCAACCTGGACCCGGCGAGTCAGGGGCTCGAAGCCGGGAAGTTCGACCTCGCGTTCGGCGTCAACACCCTCCACCTCGCGCACGATCTCCCGGGCACGCTCGCCAACCTTCGCGGCCTCCTGCGCCCGGGCGGAGCGCTGATCGTGGGCGAGCTGCTCCGCCCCGGGCAGGACGCGGCGGTCCATCTCGAGCTGCCGTTCACGCTCCTCGAGGCGTATAGGAACGCGCCGCTGCTCCCCGGCATCCGGCCCCGACCCGGCTTCATGAGCGCGCGCGGCTGGATCCGCGCACTCGAGGCGGCCGGGTTCTCGGAGATCACCCTCCTTCCCGCGAAGATTGAACGCTGCGCGGAGATCTACCCGGGCTTCTACTCCGGCGCGATCACCGCCCGCACCTAAGGGGCGATGCCCTACTCCGCTACCGCTGCATGACGACCGTGGTCGGATCGTTGGTGATGTTGTCGACCAGCGAGGCGAAGGCGAACACTCCTCCTCCAGACTGCACCGTGACCTTCGCGTACCCACGGTCGAGGCTCGTTTCGCCGGCTTTGTTCCTGAACGGCTGTACCTCCTGCGCCCACTGTCCCACGGCCAACCCCACCGTGTACTCGGTGAGCTTCGTCCCGGCGCCGTCGAAGAGCTCGACCAGCACAGAGGCTGGCCCCGACCCCACGTTCACCAAGCCGATGTTGGACCGGTACCTCGCATTCTCGGCCAGTCCAGCCAGATACGCGCTCTGCCCCTCCACCAACCCGCCACCCGCGGTTACGGTCGGGTAGTTTTGCCCCTGCGTGCCGTTGGGGTAGCAGGCGGCACCCTCCGAAACCTGGTTGTAGGTACGCGAGGTGATCTTGAGCGGTAGGTCGGAGAGCACCTCAAGCGCTCCCTGACCGCTCGTGCCTAGTTGCCCGACCACATCGGTCAGAACGGACTGTGCGCCGGGCGGCACGTAAGCCGTGTTGCTCACGATACCGCTGCTGCCGAAAAAGTCGATCCGCACGTTGGCCGCTACGTTGTGTGGGTTGAGCAGGCCTAGGTCGCTGCGCCACTGGCTCCGATTGAGGCCGGGGTTGTGGGCAGCGACGGGCACCCAGGCGGCAAACGTGGGGAGCGAGAAGACCCACGCGGCGCCGACCAAGTCGTGGTCTTCCGGCCCGCCGACGATGGCGGTGGTGCCATCCGCCGAGATCGCCACCGAGTGGCCCTGTAAGGCCTGCTCAGCGCCCGTTCCGACCAGCTTGCCGCCCTGCTGTGACCACACCCCCCCGCTGCGCGCGAAGACCCACGAGGCGCCGTCAGCGGCGCCGTGAGAGGGATTGTCCCGGGGCGCGCCGATGATTGCAGTGTCCCCATTTGCAGAGATCGCCACCGAGGTGCCCTGCTCGGCGTACATGAAGACGGCACCCGTGCCGACGAGCTTTCCGCCCTGCTGCGACCACACCCCGCCATCGCGGGTGAACACCCACGCGGCGCCAATTGAGTTGTCGATAGGCCCGCCGATGATGGCGGTGGTTCCATCCTCCGAGATCGCCACCGAGAAGCCCTGATTGGCAGGGAAGACTGCGCCCGTCCCGACAAGCTTGCTTCCCTGCTGCAACCACATTCCCGCGTTTCTTGTAAATACCCACGCCGCGCCGACGCCGGAGTTGTCGCCCGGCCCGCCGACGACAATGGTGTTCCCGTCCGCCGAGATCGCCACCGACTGGCCTTGTTGGGCAGCGCCCACGGCGTCGCTGCCCACCAGTTTGGTGCCCTGCTGCGACCACACCCCTGCGCTGCGCGTGAAGACCCACGCAGCGCCAGCTCCGGAGTTGTCCTGGTTACCGCCCACGATGGCGGTGTTGCCGTCCGCTGAGATCGCGACTGACGTGCCCTGGTAGACAAGCCCCTGTGGACCCCCGATGGCACCGGCGCCCACCAGCTTGGGGCCCTGCTGCGACCACACGCTGCCGTTGCGAGTGAAAACCCATGAAGCGCCGACACCGGAGTTATCGTGGCTCCCACCGATAATGGCGCTGCTACCCTCCGCGGAGATCGCGACGGACCAGCCCTGATTGGCAGCACCGACGGCGCCGCTGCCGACAAGCTTGCTGCCCTGCTGCGACCAAGTTCCCATGCTGCGCATGAACACCCAGGCAGCGCCGTCGGCGGCGCCGCCGGAGGAGTTATCGAATGGGCCTCCCACAATCGCAGTATTGCCGTCCTCTGAGATCGCCACCGACCAACCCTGCTCGGCCCTCCCGACCGCACCGCTGCCGACGAGCTTGCCGCCTTGCTGGCCGAACTGCGCTGTCGCAGA
>Ga0335070_10007964_pt1 | contig 12436 bp, 8 predicted proteins | sample Lox_Sample_13_FD_206722 | JGI IMG/M metagenome (GOLD analysis project Ga0335070, IMG submission 206722) | Soil microbial communities from Loxahatchee National Wildlife Refuge, Florida, United States - Lox_Sample_1.3 | ecosystem: Environmental > Terrestrial > Soil > Wetlands | place: USA: Florida...
GGCTGCTGCGGCATCTGAGTCATCAATACACTCAGGCGCTGCACGGCCTCGGTGTCGCCGGCATCGGCCGCCTTCAGCAGCCAAGCCCTCGCCTGGTCCAGGTCGCGCGGCACGCCGTTGCCGTTGGCATAAAGCGTGCCGAGGTTACGCATCGCCAGCGGGAAGCCCTGCTTGGCCGATTGCTCATACCAATAGGCCGCCGTCACAGGGTCCTTGCCCATCCCGAGGCCATGGTCGTAGAGGGCGCCGAGGGCGTTCTGGGCGGCGGCGTCGCCCTGCTGGGCGAGCGGCAGCCATTGCTCATAGGCGCCGCGGAAGTCGCCGCCCTGATAGGCGGTCACGCCGGCCCGGTAGTCGGCCCGGGCCGGGGCCTGCTGAACCAGGGTTGCTCCGAAGATCGCGCCGGCAAGGAATAGTAACCGCACGCATACCGGCTTGCGCAGCTTTCTCCCGGAACCCATAACCATCAGATTTCCCTGGATGATCTCCTTGCAGCTCCGTCGCTCTTGACCAGGTCATGGGCGATGCACAAAAGAATATTCGCACCGAATCCAGGATCTGTATTCATCAAAAATCGGATCTTAGTCCTGATCGAGTTTCAGCCACGGTCTCGCTGTGCGTACCCACGCCCCCAAGGTCGAGGGGATATGCTCTCGTTCGCGGAGACACGCGCGCGCCTCAAGGCGGCGCACAGTGGTGGCGTCGGCTGAACCTTATTCGGCGGTGCCGTTGTCCGAGCCAGATCCCTGGCCGGAGTTCTTGTCCTTGTTCTTGTCTTTCTTCGGCGCGACCGCCTGGAGCTCGATTTCCGCGGCCTTCAGCTGGTCGCCGTTCATGCCGGACTTGATGTCGTCGTAGAGCGAGGCGGCGCGCTTCGCGTCTTGCCCGGCCTTCGGGTTCTCCACCGCCTGCGCCGCCCAGACATAGGCCTCGATCAGGTTCTGCGGCACGCCGCGGCCGCGCCAGTAACAGTCGGCGATCAGGATCTGCGCTTTGGCGTATTTCTGATCCGCTGCCTTCAGCAGCAGGTCGGTCCCCTTCTGTCCCTCGGCGCCGACACCGTCGCCATAGACCAGCTTCTTGCCGAGGGTGTACTGCGCCTCCGGGAGCTCCTGGTCCGCGGCCTTCTGGTACCAGGCGCGGGCTGCGCCCTGGTCTTCGTCGACTCCTTCGCCGTTCTCGTACATCTGCGCGAGATAGAGCTGCGCCTTCGCGTGGCCGCCCTTGGCGGCAGCGGTGTACCAGCGTGCCGCCTGCTTGCGATCGCGATCGACGCCCCGGCCGTCATAATAGAGGTTGGCGAGATCGAACTGTGCCAGAACGAAGCCGAGCTGCGCCGCCTTCTCGTACCAGGCGGCTGCTTGCTTGTAGTCGCGCTTCACCCCGAGCCCGCCCTCGTAGAGCACGCCGACATCGGTCATGGCTTCGGGATCGCCGCCGTCCGCCTTCGGCCTCCAGATGTCCATCGCGCCGGTGAAGTCGCCGTTGTAGAACGCCGCCGCTCCCGGATCCTGGCTGTCATCCTGCGCCAGGGCGAAGGTCGCCGCGCTGCAGAGCAAGGCGGCGGCGAGGGCGGTGGCGAGCATCAACCGCATGGCAAACCTTTCGGGGAGCGGGGCATCGGCCTAGCGCAGCAGGTAGGTGCGGCCGGCGATCGGCGTGAAGTCATCGACGCTGAGCGAGCAATTCACATGGTCACCGTCATCAGATAGCGGAAACAACCCCCATTCGAAACAGTATTTTTGCCGCCGATCCCAGTCCACGAGGGAGAGGCCGAAGACCGGCGCGCGCGTTTCCCAGAGCCGGCGGTAGAGCGCCCGGTTGACCTCGATGATTCGTGGCTCCCAGCCTGTATCTTCCAGCCAGAGATTGCTGAAGTCCTGTTCCGCGAATCGCGCCACTTCGGTGCCGACCAGCCGGTAGTGCACGCGAAAGGGCGCTTCGTGGATATCGACGAGGGAGAGATAGGGCAGTGCCTCCTTGAACGCGACCGGGTCGATGTCGCGGCGGGCGGGGAAGGCTCTGGCCCCGCGCAGTCTTTCCCAGGTCTCCTCCACCGATGCGATCATGCTCGACTTGATTTCGTCGCGATCCACGAAGCAGACCGCGCCTTCGAGCCATTGGTGTTCTGCCATGCCGTCCCCTGACGGGATTCTCAACCCGCATCCCGCGACAGGAATTATTGGCTAAGTTGCAGGAAAATGACCATTGGTATTTCATCTGGGCGTCAGGTCTTATCGGCATTCTGCCTGTAGCGCGCCGGTCGGGAGACGGAATGACCTTCGATCCTCATGATGCCGACCGGCCAGTCCTGCATGGTCCCGGGGGACCGGCAGGCCACGGGTCCGGCGGGCACGGATTCGGTGCGCGGCTGCGCAACTACTTCCTGGCCGGGATCCTGACCATCGCGCCGGTCGGCCTCACGCTTTACATCGCCTGGCTGTTCATCACCTGGGTGGATGCCCGGGTCTTCAGCCTCGTCCCGCCGGAATACAACCCGCAGACCTATCTGCACATGCCGTTCTACGTCCCCGGCATCGGCCTCATCATGGCCCTGGTGGTGGTGACGCTGATCGGCGCCGTCACCGCCGGCCTGCTCGGCCGGCTGATGCGGCAGCTTATGGAGGCGGTGCTGAACCGTCTGCCGATCATCCGCAGCGTCTACACCGTGATCAAGCAGGTGACGGAGACGGTGCTCGCGAACAACGCGGCGGCGTTCCGCGAATGCGCGCTGATCGAGTATCCGCGAAAGGGCAGCTGGACCGTCGGCTTCATCACCGGCCGCTCCTATCGGGAGTTCGAGGCGCTGGCGGGCGAGGAGCTGGTGAACGTGTTCGTGCCGACCACGCCGAACCCAACCTCCGGCTTCCTGATGTTCATCCCGAAGCGCGAGGTGCATATCCTGAAGATATCGGTCGAGGACGGGATCAAGCTCGTAGTCTCGCTGGGCCTCGTTCTGCCGTCAGATTCCGCCACTCAGCCCGAGCGCAGCGTTCTCACCACGGCGTCGCGCTCGAACAAATAGAGCAGGACGCGCAACGCGCGGCCGCGATCGCCGACCAGCTCGGGGTCCTGCTCCAGCGCGAGCTTGGCGTCGTCGCGCGCGATCGGGATCAAGTCGGCGTGGAAGGCGAGGTCCGCCAGACGGAAGTCGGGGAGGCCGCTCTGCCGGTTGCCGAGGATCTCGCCGCCGCCGCGCAGCCGGAGATCCTCCTCGGCGATTTTGAATCCGTCCTCGGTGTCGCGCATGATCTGCAGCCTCGCCTTGGCGTTCTCGCTCAAGGGCCCGTGATAGAGCAGCAGGCAGCTCGACTTGCCCTTGCCGCGCCCGACCCGGCCGCGCAGTTGGTGCAGCTGGGCGAGGCCGAAGCGCTCGGCATGCTCGATCACCATGACCGTCGCCTCCGGCACATCGACGCCGACCTCGACCACCGTGGTCGCGACCAGGATGTCGATCCGCCCAGAGGCAAAGTCGGCCATGGTCTTGTCCTTGTCCTGGCCTTTGAGGCGGCCGTGCACCAAGCCGACCTGCGCGCCGAAGATCTCGGCCAGCGCATGGTGTCGCGCCGTGGCGGCCGCCGTGTCGCTCTGCTCGGATTCCTCGACCAGCGGACAGATCCAATAGACGCGCGCGCCCTTCGCGATCGCCCGGCGCAGGGCGGTGATCACGTCGTCGAGGCGATCGTCAGGCAGCACGCGGGTGTCGATCGGCTGGCGGCCGGCCGGCTTCTCGGTCAGGCGCGAGACGTCGATGTCGCCATAGGCGGTCAGCATCAGGGTGCGCGGGATCGGCGTCGCCGTCATCACCAGGAGATCGACGCCCTTGCCCTTCTCGGCGAGTGCGATCCGCTGCTGCACGCCGAAGCGATGCTGCTCGTCGACGACCGCGAGGCGGAGGTCGGAGAAGGCGACGTCGGACTGCACCAGGGCATGAGTGCCGACCACCAGCTTCAGGGTCCCGTCCGCGAGGTCGGCGAGGATGGCGTCGCGCCCCTTGCCCTTCTCGCGGCCGGTCAGCAGCGCGAGGTTGAGGCCGGCCGCCGTCGCCAGCGGCCGCAAGGTCGCGAAGTGCTGGCGGGCGAGGATCTCGGTCGGTGCCAGCAGCGCCGCCTGGCCGCCGGCCTCGACCGCGATCAGCATCGCCATCAGCGCCACAGCGGTCTTGCCGCTGCCGACATCGCCCTGCAGCAGGCGGAGCATGCGGTGGGTCCCCGCCATGTCGGATTCGATCTCAGCCACTGCCGTGGTCTGCGATCCCGTCAGGCGATAGGGCAGGGCCTTCAGCACGCGGTCACGGAGCGCGCCGTTGCCGACGCTGGGCCTTCCCGGGAGGCGGCGGTTGTACTGGCGGGTGAGGGCGAGGGCGAGCTGGCTCGCCAACAGCTCGTCATAAGCGAGACGCTGCCTCGCCGGTGCCGAGGGCTCGAGGTCGCGCGGCGATTGCGGGCTGTGCGCCGCGCGGACCGCCGCATCCCAGCGCGGCCATTCATGCCGCTTCACCAGATGCGGATCCGCCCATTCCGGCGGATCGGGGAGGCGGTCGATCGCCGCACGGGTCGCCTTCACGACGACCTTGGGCGGCAGGCCGGCGGTCAGCGGATAGATCGGCTCGTAGCGTGGGATCTCGCCGCGCCGTTCCACGGGCACGATGTAGTCGGGATGCACCATGCTCGGTGTGCGGCCCTGGCCGTAGCGCTCGATCCGGCCGCTCACCACCCGGAGTTCGCCGACCGGCAGCATCTTCTTCAGGTAATCGGCCTTGGCGTTGAAGAAGACGAGATCGATGTCGCCGGTGTCGTTGACGCAGGAGATGCGATAGGGCTGGCGCGGGTTGCGCGGTGCCATGTGGGCGAGCGGCTTCACCACCGCGGTGATCACCGAGCCCGCCACGGCCTCCTCGAGATCGGGCTCCGCGCTGCGGTCGACGAGGCCGGTCGGCAGGTGCCAGAGCAGCGAGGCCACGTGGGGCCCGCACAGCTTCTCCAGCAGCTTGCCGAAGCGGGGGCCGATCCCGGGCAGGCTGGTGACCGAGGCGAACAGCGGAAACAGGATCTGCGGTCGCACGGATTCTCCGGGTTGGGCGATGGTCCCCGGAGAGGTATAACCTCGCCCCGGCGACAGGAAAAGGCGATGACGGAAAGGGAATTGGAGGCGGAGGAGGGCAACCTGCGGCGGCGGCTGCTGTTCCAGAGCCGGCACCGCGGAGTGAAGGAGCTCGACCTCATCCTGGGCCGCTTCGCCGAGGCGCATCTGGCGCAATTCGGCCTTGCGGAATTGCAGGACTACGCCGTGTTGCTGGCCGAGCCCGACCCCGATATATACGACTGGCTCGTCGGACGCGTCCCCCTGCCGCCCCGGCTGCAGAACCGCGTGACGCACCTCCTCCTCGCCTTTGGAATCGCCCCTCGGACCCCTGGCTGACGCCCGTGACCAAGCTGCCATTTGAACTCCCCGGCCCAGGCGGGACAGGCGCGGGTCGACTGAATGTCGGCGGCGTCCCGGAAGGCCATGACGCCGCGGTCATCGCCGCGCTGGCGGAGACCCATGCCGGCGGCGTGCTGCACGTGGCGGTCGATGACGTCCGCATGGCGCATCTCATCGAGGCGCTGGCCTTCTTCGCGCCGAAACAGCGGGTCGTGGCGTTCCCGGCCTGGGACTGCCTGCCTTATGACCGGGTCTCGCCCCATCGCGACATCCTGGCGCGTCGGGTCGATGCCCTGACCGATCTCGCCCATCTCAGGGCCGATGATCCGAAGCCGATCGTCGTCACCACGGTCTCGGCGATCCTGCAGCGCGTGCCGGCGCCGCAATCCTTCGCTGCCGCGGCGCAGGAGCTGTGGCGGGGACAGGCGATCAGCCAGCAGGCCTTGATCGACTACCTGCTCGGCAATGGTTATCTCCGCTCCGGCACGGTCGGGGAGCCCGGCGAGTTTGCGGTCCGCGGCGGCATCGTCGATCTCTATCCACCGGGGGCGCCGCAGCCTCTGCGCGTCGACTTCTTCGGCGACGAGGTCGAGGACATCCGCCTGTTCGATGCCCTGAGCCAGCGCAGCCAGGAGAAGATCGAGCGCTTTGTCCTCAAACCCGTCAACGAGGTCACGCTCAACCCGGCGTCGATCGAGCGCTTTCGGTCCGGCTATCGCACCGAGTTCGGCAGCGTCAGCGACGATCCGCTCTACGAGGCGATCAGCGCCGGCCGGCAATATCCCGGCATGGAGCACTGGCTGCCGCTGTTCTTGACCGAGCTGGTGCCGCTGACCCGCTACCTGCCCGACGCGATCCTCACCCTCGACCACCAGTTCGAGGAGGCGAAGAAGGCGCGGTTGGAGATGATCTCCGACTTCTACCAGGCGCGCACCGACCTGCAGCGGGCGGAGCGGGAGAGCGGCGGCGCGCCCTACCGGCCGCTCCATCCCGGCAAGCTCTATCTGGTCGAGAACGGCTGGCACCAGGTGGAGCGCAACCGCCCGGTCTTGGCTTTCAATCACTACCGCCATCCCGAGAGCGCCGGCTGGGCCGACGCCGGCGGCCGTGCCGGCCTAAGCTTCGCCGAGGCGCGCACCAATCCCGACATCAATCTCTACGACGCCGTCGTCCGCGCCTTGCGGCCGGAGATCGCGAGTGGCCGAAGCGTGCTGCTGACCGCCAGCAGTGCGGGGGCGATCGAACGTCTTTCCGGCCTCATTGCGGATCACGGCCTCGCGGCGCCAAAGCCGGTCGAGCATGCCGACGACCTTGCCGCGCTGGAGCCGGGCACGATCGCGCGCGCGGTGCTCGACCTGCCGAGCGGCTTCTCGGCGGGGAAGCTGCTGGTCGTCACCGAGCAGGACGTCCTCGGCGATCGCCTGACCCGCGCCATCAGCCGCAAGAAGAAGAGCGAGACCTTCCTCGCGGAGCTCGCCAACTTCCATGCCGGCGACTACGTGGTGCACACCGATCACGGTATCGGCCGCTATGAGGGGCTGGAGACGCTCGATGTCGGCGGCGCGCCGCATGACTGCCTGCGGGTGATCTACGAAGGCAACGACAAGCTGTTCGTGCCGGTCGAGAACATCGAGGTGATCTCCCGCTACGGCGGCGAGGATGCGATCGTCGCCCTCGACAAGCTCGGCTCCGCCGCCTGGCAGAACCGCAAGGCGCGGGTGAAGCAGCGGATCCGCGACATCGCCCAGCAGCTGCTGAAGATCGCCGCCCAGCGTGCAATCCGCGAGACCGAGCCGGTGCAGCGCCCGGAGGGGCTCTACGACGAGTTCTGTGCCCGGTTCCCCTATGCCGAGACCGAGGACCAGCTCCGTGCCATCGACGAGGTGATGGCGGATCTTTCGTCCGGCCGTCCGATGGATCGCCTGGTCTGCGGCGATGTCGGCTTCGGCAAGACCGAGGTCGCCTTGCGCGCCGCCTTCGCCGTCGCCATGAGCGGCCGGCAGGTGGCGGTGGTGACCCCGACCACCTTGCTCTGTCGCCAGCACTTCCGGACCTTCACCGAGCGCTTCGCCGGCTTCCCGGTGCAGGTGCGCCAGCTTTCGCGCCTGGTGTCGACGAAGGACGCTACGGAGACGAGGGCGGCGCTCAAGGATGGCAAGATCGATATCCTGATCGGCACCCATGCTGTGCTGGCGAAATCGGTCGAGTTCTCCGATCTTGGCATGGTGATCGTCGATGAGGAGCAGCATTTCGGCGTCACCCAGAAGGAGCGGCTGAAGGAGCTCCGCGGCGATATCCATGTGCTGACCCTGACCGCGACGCCGATCCCGCGCACCTTGCAGCTCGCCTTGACCGGCATCCGCGAGATGAGCCTGATCACCACGGCCCCGGTCGACCGGCTGGCCAGCCGCACCTTCGTGCTGCCCTACGATCCGGTGATCGTGCGCGAGGCGATCCTGCGCGAGCAGTTCCGCGGCGGTCAGATCTTCTACGTCTGCCCGCGCATCGAGGATCTCGACTCCTTGAGCGAGCGGATCCGCAAGCTGGTGCCGGAGATCAAGCTGGTGATGGCGCACGGCCAGATGTCGGGGACCCAGCTCGAAAAGGCGATGACCGCCTTCTACGACCGCCAATATGACCTGCTGCTCTCCACCAACATCATCGAATCCGGCCTCGACATCCCGAACGCGAACACGATGGTGATTCATCGCGCCGACATGTTCGGCCTCGCCCAGCTCTATCAGCTCCGCGGCCGCATTGGCCGGGCGAAATTGCGCGGCTACTGCTACCTCACGACGCCGCCGGGCAAGTCGCTGACGCCGGATGCCGACCGGCGGCTCGAGGTCATGCAGACCCTCGACCAGCTCGGCGCCGGCTTCAGCCTCGCCAGCCACGACCTCGACATCCGCGGCGCCGGCAACCTCTTGGGCGATGAGCAGTCTGGCCATGTGCGCGAGGTCGGCGTCGAGCTCTATCAACAGCTCCTGGAAGAGGCTGTGCGGGAGGCTCGCGGCGACCGCCAGGCGGCGCAGCGCGACTGGTCGCCGCAGATCAATATCGGTACTTCGGTGCTCATCCCGGAGAACTACGTCACCGACCTCTCGGTGCGGCTCGGCCTCTATCGCCGCATCGCCATGCTGGAGAGCGACGAGGAGGCGGAGGCTTTCGCCGCCGAGCTCATCGACCGCTTCGGCCCGTTGCCGGTCGAGGTCGAGAACCTGCTCGGCATCGTTGCGATCAAGCGGCTCTGCCGCCTGGCCGGGGTGGAGAAGGTGGAGGCGGGGCCGAAGGGCGCCGTGCTGCAGTTCCGCCACAACCACTTCGCCAAGCCGGAGAAGCTGGTCGGCTTCATCACCAAGCACGCGAAGCTGTTTTCCATCCGCCCCGACCAGCGCCTGGTCTGCAAGCAGGACTGGCCGGAGCCGAAGCAACGCGTGCTCGGCGTCGAGAAATTGATGAAGAACCTCGCGGTGCTGGCGGCCTGAGACGGTGCCGGCGTCGCGCCGGTTGTGCTCGGTCGCGCATCGGCTCAGTCAGAAGCCCTCCCTCCTTCAGGGAGGGTTGGGTGGTGGCATGCAGCCGTGATCTTGCTAGGCTTGCGTGGAAGATGAACCAGCAGCGCGCGCGGCTACACCCTCACCAGCGCGTCGTCCTCGCGCGCGAGGTCGAGCATGTGGAAGAGAGCCTCCGGCTCCTGCGCGCCGGAGAGGCCGAAGCGGCCGTTGAAGACAAAGTAGGGGACGCCGTTGATGCCCTGGCGCCGGGCCAGGAAGTCCTCGGCGAGGCTGGTGCCGATCGGGCTGTCCTCGGCCAAGGCGGATTCGATCTCGGCACGCGGCAGGCCGGCGGCAACACCGATCTCGGTCAGCACTTCGGCGGAGCCGATGTCGCGGCCTTCGGTGAAATAGGTGGCGAACAGCCGGTCGAGCAGCGGACTCTGGGCGCCGTGCTGGCCGGCGAGGGCGAGCAGGCGGTGCGACTTCATGGTGTTCGGCGTGCGCACGATCCGGTCGAAACGGAAACGGATGCCCTCTTCGGAGCCGACCCGGGTCACCGTGTCATAGAGCCGGCTGGCCCGCTCGGCACTGCCGAACTTCGCGGCGAGATATTGCTGGCGATCCATACCCGCGTTCGGCATGCCGGGATTGAGCTGGAAGGCACGCCAGCGGATGGCGAGCTCCGGCATCGGCCGCTGGCGCAAGGCGCGCTCCATCCGGCGCTTCCCGATATAGCACCAGGGGCAGATCGTGTCGGAGAAGATCTCAAGCTGCATAACGCTATGATTCTGCCCCTGGATTCAGCCCCCAGGCAAGGCCGAAATGAGCCAAGGCCGTGCCTCTATTGCTCCGCCACCGGCGGGAGCGTGTCGATCTCGGTCAGGTTGAGATGCTCGTAATCCTCGATCGAGATGAAGCGGTCAATCACCTTTCCGTCGTTGGAGAGCGGACAGATCAGGAACTCGATCCAACGGCGGAGCGTGTCATCAACCGTCCAGTAGGTCAGGTCGAGCCCGGGCCGCCGCGCTTCGACTGAGGCGAGGTAGTACTCGGTCCAATCGACGCCTTCGTCGTCCTGGAAATTCAGCGCGTCGGCATATCGCCCGGTGAAGTCGAACTTGGCGAAGCGGACGAACTCGGTGCCGACCAGGCGGTAGAGAACGCGAAACGGCGCATGCTCCGCCGTGAGCATCATGATATGCGGGAGGATCGGCTTCAGCTCGGCGGGATCGATCTCGGCGCGGGACGGCATGGGCCGGGCGCCCCGTTTCCGGTCCCAGTACTCGAGCAGGGCCGCGCAGCGCGGGGAATGAAAGGGCAGTGGTTGGTCAGGGTCGAAGGTTAGAAAACCCTCCGGCACGATGTCCCTCCCGATCCCTGGTCACCCGACAGCCTCAGTAAAACCGTAACACAGTCAGAGTGGCCGCGGATCCAGGAATCGCCGGAGGACGTTGCCCGTGATACGGGCGACGTTGTTCTGGTAGCCGTCATGGCTGAGCGAAGCCGACCAGGTGATCGAGCCCGTCGAGAAGACCGCACCGTCATTCCCGGTTTCGAAGTAGACCAGCTCGGCGCGCACCTTTGGATTCTCGATCGCATCCTGACCGGGGAAGCCGGCCAGTAGTTCCTCGGGCGTCAGCAGATAGACATTCGAATGCTCGACCGAGCGCGCCAGCACCAAAGCGTGCGGCGGCGTGCCGAGATCCGGGTCGGCGGCGTCGAGCTCGTAGCCGGCGGCACCGCCGAGCACGCCGAAATCGCCGATCTTCTCGTCCTTGCCGACGCCCTCGAAAATGAAGGCGGCGCGGGGATCGAAGCTCTGCTCGGTGCGGATGAAATGCGAGTTCTCGTCGAAGCCCTCGGCGACGAAGCCGACGCCGACCAGGGCCTGGGGCGCCCGGCCCTGGGACCGCCAGAGCCCGCCGTTCTCGGCGGTGAAGCTGTGGAACCGTTCGCCCGGCGGCAGCTCGAAGCAGCGGGTACCGGCTTCGCCGCGCCGCACCTCGATGACACCCGGCAGGTCGGGATGGGTGGCGATGCGCCAATAGAAGCCGTTGCCGCCGAGATACATCAGCCGGCCGCCGCCGCCCAGATAGGCCTCGAAGGCATCCAGCATCTTGGTCGAGTGATATTCGGGATGGCTGCCGGTGATGATGCAGCGATAGTCCCCGAGCAGGGCGGCTCCTTCCTCGTGGATGACGTCGTCGGTGATGACGTCGAACTTCTGGCCGTTCGCGGTCAGCCAATCGACCACGTGCAGGTCGGCGTTGAAGTTCCAGAGCGCACGCTTCGGGCGCGTGTTGAGGATCGGCCGATGGCAGGAGCTGTAGACGCCGCCGCTGCCGTCGCGGTGCCGGTCATAGAGCGAGATGCCGAAGTCGCGGCGTTCCTTCAGGAACTGCTCCGCCGGCCCGAGCTCGAGCAGCGCGCCGTAGCAGACCTCGGAAAGCGCGTCCTCATAGCCGTGGTGGCTGTTGGCATAGGCGAGGAAGGTGAAGGTGGAGGCGAGGAAGGCGACCTGCGCTTTCGTGGCATTCTTCGCCGGGAGGACGAAGAAAGGCACGAAATCCTCGCCGTTGCCGGCGCAGCTCAGCTTCGCCGCATAAACGCCGCTCGGCAAATCGCCGGGGATCGTCCAGCGGAAGTCGGTCTTCCATTCCATGTCATGAAGATCGTCGCAGTGAAAATGGACGGCGCCGTAGAGCTCCGGCCGGTCGCTCCAGCGCAGAGTCTCGCCCTTCCAGTTGTGGCCGGTCACGGCGCGGGTCGGCAGGTTGATCAGGCGGCCATGGCGATCGTTGCCGGACACGTCGGCGATCTTCTGGCTGTCGATGCCGACCGAGAAGTCCCACCGGCCGCGGTCTTTGTCCCCGAGGCGACCGATGGACGGTGCCTCGATCTTGCCGTCGAAGTGCCGTGCGGTGAACAGGCGGGCGCCATCGGTCTCCGCGAGCTCCGCGGCAATGGTGACGGGGACACCGTCGAAGGCGGGTGGCGCGAAGGAGAAGGCGACCTCCGCCGCGGCTTCGCGACCTTCCCCGGGCAAAGTGTCCAGCAGGCAATGCGTCAGGCGCACTTTGCCGATCACCGGATCGACTGCGACCAGCAGCTTGGACCACCGCCGCTCCGGTACGGCCCGGTCGATCGTGACGGCAGCCTGCTCATCGCCGTTGCTGAGTTCGAAGCGCGGCCGTCCCATGGCATCAAGCACCAGGGACCAGCCGGTCCGGTTCGGAGTCAGTGCGCGGCAGGCGATCACCGCCTGCTCCGCACGCTTGGCGAGCCAGGTCGGCTGCAGCAACACTGCGACCGAGAAGCCCGCGCCCGCGGGCATCGCGACGCCGCCTTCGATGACGCCGAAGGACCCCGCGTTGACCCGCTGGCGGCGGCCGGGATAGCGGCCGTTGACCGAAGCTGCGACGGGCTCCGCCTTGAAGCCTGGGCCTTGCGGACTGTCGTCGCCGCAAATCAGGCGGACGATCTCCGCCTCATAGTCCGATGCGCCGGCCTCACAG